>Ga0209902_101547_pt1 | contig 10428 bp, 13 predicted proteins | sample FECB27metaG_FD_188304 | JGI IMG/M metagenome (GOLD analysis project Ga0209902, IMG submission 188304) | Cyanobacterial communities from the Joint Genome Institute, California, USA - FECB-27 (SPAdes) (version 2) | ecosystem: Environmental > Aquatic > Thermal springs > Hot (42-90C) > Microbial mats...
CCCTCCCCCGCCACGCGGGGGAGGATTACAGAGAGGCCGGCGAACGGTAGTCCCTACCACCGCAGCGCAAAGCGGCCGATCAATGCCCCGATGATCGCCGTGGCGAGCACACCTGCGGTGTACCAGATGGCGATGAAGGGCATGCCGCTTTCGGTGCAGTGGAAGGCGTAGACCCAGACGCCGGCGCCGCCGGCGAACAGCCCGGCGGCGAAGCCGGCGAGGGTCGGGTTGGTCGGCGCGGCGCGGCGCATGGCGAGGATGACCGCGGCATAGATCGGGGCCGCGAGCGCGACGATGTAGAACGGGCAGCGCAAAGCGGTGTTGCCCATCACCAGGCGGCCCATCTGGTCGGGGCCCATCAGCACCAGTTGCAACAGGCCGCCGGCGCCGACCAGCAGCACGAGAATGGCGAGGCCGATCACCTGCCGGCGCAGTGTGCCGCCCGGTCGCGCCAGGTTGAGCGCGGCGATGCCGCCGATAATGGCAAAGCCCGCCGTATAGGCGAACTTGGTCCAGAACATCATGCTGCCGGGCGCTTCCATCATGTCGGACCTGGGGCCCAGCCAGGCGAGCATGATGATCGCCGACAGCACGATGCCGAGGCCGGCCCAGCCGAACAGGCGGACCTGCAGGGCGCGACGAGGGGTCGGCTTCAGGTCGGCGGTCAGCCGGTCGAGCAGCTCGTCACTCATCGGAGCGCCCTCCAAAGCGGTCGGCGAGCGATTTGAGCCCGCGGTGGATCGAGACCTTCACTGCCGATTCCGACATGCCGCTGCGCGCCGCGGCTTCGGCGATCGAGGCACCCTCCAGCCGCACCTGGCGGATCAGGTCGGCGCGGCGGGCGGGCAGGCTCGAGAGCACCGTATCGACATCCATGCGGGCGCTGGCGTCGCCGGTTTCGTCGCGGGCGAACAAAGCCGCATCGTCTTCCAGCGGCACGGTGGCGCGGACCTTGCTGCGGCGGAAATGGTCGATCAGCTTGTAGCGCGCGATGGCGTGCACCCAGGCGGTCAGCGGCTGGTTGCGGTCATAGGTCAGCCGTCGCGTGTGGATGGCCATCAGGGTTTCCTGCACCAGGTCGTCGCTGTTGGCGGCGAGCGCGGGGGTTAGGCGGCGCGCGAAATACGGCCGCAGGGTGCGGCGTAATTCCTCGAGCAGCATGCGATAGGCGCTCGCATCGCCGTCGAGCGCCTTCAGCATCAGCGCGCGAAGCCGCGCTTCCATGTCCGAGGTGACGCTCATTGAATCCTGAATTCGGCAGAGGTGCCGGAAAGGTTACACCGCGCCGCGAACTCTGTCGCGCTGTCACGAACGCGTGACGACGGTAACCGGGTGTCTGCCGGCGGCGAACTCCATCCCGTAACCGCCGCATGAGCGGCCAACGGGAGACTCACAGATGAAAGCCGCTCTTTCCACCCTTGCCCTTCTGGCCGCACTGGGTTTTGCGGGCCATGCCGCCGCCGAGGATGCTATGGCCACGCCGATGGCCGCCGAACCGATGGCGGGCGACGCCATGTCTGCCGCGCCCGGCGACGCCATGGCTGCCGATCCCATGGCAATGACTCCCGAGGCGATGCTGAAGGCCTGCCTCGAGAAGGCCGGCATGGAAGCCGATGCGATGAAGAAGGACGAGGCGAGCAAGGCCTGCCACACGGCGCCGATGGCTGGCGATGCCATGAGCGGCGACGCCATGTCCGCCACGCCCATGGCCGATGGCGCCATGGCTCCGGCGCAATAAACTATCCGTGATAAGCTGCAATCGCTCCCCGAACTGCCGTTCCTAAGGGCAGGCGGGGAGCGACGCCGGGAACCTTCGGGGGAATAAGTGACCGATCAGGCAATCGACAGAGTTGAGGTCGAACGAGAGGCGAAGCCGAAGGGGCCGCTGATCTATCGGCAGGCGATCCTGACGCGCGTCACTCACTGGGTGTGGGCGATCGCCATGTTGTTCCTGTTGCTCTCTGGCCTGCAGATCTGGAACGCCCATCCGGCGCTCTATATCGGCGCCCAGTCGGGCTTCGAGTTCAACAATGAGATCCTGAGGATCGGCGCGGAGAATACCGACGCCGGGCCGCGCGGCTTCACCACGGTGTTCGGGCAGAAGTTCGATACCACTGGAGTCCTCGGGATGAGCGAGCTCAGGGGGAACTCCAACTTCGTCGGTTTCCCCGGCTGGGCCACTATCCCGTCGTTCCGCGATCTCGCGACCGGCCGGGTGGTGCATTTCTTCTTTGCCTGGATCCTCGTCGGCGCGCTGGCCATCTGGCTGGTCTCCAGCCTCTTCAACGGGCACCTGTGGCGCGACGTGATCCTCAAGCCGCGCGATTTCCGTGAGCTGCCAAGGGATATCTGGGAGCATATCCGGTTCCGCTTCCATCATCGCCGAACCTATTCGCCGCTGCAGAAGGTCGCCTATTTCGGGGTGTTCTTCATCCTGTTCCCGCTGATCATCCTCACCGGGCTCGCCATGTCGCCGACGATGAATGCCGGCTGGCCATGGCTGGTCGAAGTGTTCGGCGGGCGGCAGACGGCGCGCACCATCCACTTCATCGTCATGGTGCTGCTGGTGCTGTTCTTCGTGGTGCACATCGCCATGGTGGTGCTGGCGGGGCCGATCAACGAGCTGCGCTCGATGATCACGGGGTACTATCGCACCAGCCCCGGCACCGAGCCCGACGCGCCCAAGAAGGAGAAGTCGAAATGAGCCGATTGATCCTCAACCGCCGCCGGCTGCTCGGGCTCGGCGCGGCTTCCGCCGGCTCGCTGGTGCTGGCCGGCTGCGACCAGTTCGATTTCCTCGGGGCGCGCAACGACCCGGTCCGCAACTTCCTCGAGCGGGCCAATGAGCTGACCTACAGCGCGCAGCGGGCGCTGGTCGGCGAGCAGGCGCTGGCCAAGGAATTCTCCGAGAGCGAGATCCGCCAGGGGCAGCGCCCGAACGGTTCGACCGATCCGCGCAATATCGAGCTCTATCGCGATCTCGAGGCGAGCGGCTTTGCCGCCTACAAGCTCAGGATCATCGGGCTGGTGGAAACGCCGAAGGAATATTCGCTCGCCGAGTTGCAGAATATGCCGGCGCGCACTCAAATCACCCGGCACGACTGCGTCGAGGGCTGGAGCTGCATCGCCAAATGGACCGGCGTGCCGCTGAGCCGGCTGCTCGACGAGGCCAAGGTGCAGCCGACGGCGAAGTTCGTCGTCTACCATTGCTACGACCAGATGGGCGGCGGGCTTTCGGCGCCCGAGGCCTATTACACCAGCTCCGACCTGATCGACGCCTTCCACCCGCAGACCATCGCGGCGTTCGGCCTCAACGGCGGCGCGCTGCCAGTCGCCAATGGCGCGCCGGTCCGCATCCGGATCGAGCGGGCGCTCGGCTACAAGCAGCCCAAATATGTCCACACCATCGAGCTGGTTGATAGCTTTGCCAAGTTCGGCCTGGGGCAGGGCGGCTATTGGGAAGACCACGGGTACGATTGGTATGGGGGGATTTGAGCGCCGGTTCGAAGGCCGCAACGTTTCGGCGTCCAATGCACGCCGAAATGTCAGGGAAGCGCTCTAGACCTCGGTCAGGACGACATCGCCGGTGACGATCCTGGCGCGAATCTCCAGGTAGTCGGCGCCATCTTTGGGTTGGCCGGCGCCATGCAGGCTCGAGCGGATCTGGCCGGTGACGGTCGAGATGTCGGTCCAGACCGCAATACCGGCAGGCACTCCCACATGTGCGTCGCCGGAGGCGCCCTCGACCGTCACACGGCCACGGCGCGCCGTGCCTACCGTGAGGTCGCCCGAACCTGTCCGCAGCGTAACGTCGGTTCCGGCATCGCCCACCCTGATATCTCCCGACCCCGTCTTTACCGAGGTCGCGCCACGCGTGGTACCCAGTTGCACATCGCCCGAACCGGTCGAAACCTCAACCACCGCACCCGACTGCGTCACCGACACATCGCCGGAACCGCTGCTTGCCTTCACGTCGTCCCGCGCGTTCTCGACACGGATGTTGCCTGAGCCGGTGTCCAGCACCATTGGTTTGGTGGCGGTGTCGACAACCAGGTCGCCAGAGCCGCTCTTCAGATGCGCTACCCCGACGCTGCCAACGACTGTGATATCGGCGCTGCCGGTACGGACGGCGACCTGGCTATCGGCTGGCAAGGTGATAGCGACGTCCAGGCGCGTATCGCCACCGAAGAATCCGTCGTGCTGTTTTGGGCCGATCACGGTGATCTGGTCGCCATCCTGGCTGACACGAACCTGGTCGGCGGCGTGGCCGAAGATCTCGACGATGGTCTCGGTCGTTTCGGTGGCCACGAGCTTGACCGACCCCTTGGCGATCTCGGTGACAAGCCGCACCGGCAGACGAGTCTCGAAGCGATGCATGGTCATTCGTCTCTCCTGTTGTGGACTTCTGTTGTGGACAGGCGGATCGGGGAGTTTGGTTAGATCCAGCCGGTCATGCGGCGGCCTCGCTTGCCGGAGGTTTCTCCGGCTGGGTCGGCGCTGCCGCTCGGCGGACCATCGCCGCGGGTGGCCGCGCGCACGGTGCCGACCAGCCAGTTGTTGAGCGATTGTCCCGAGCGCGCGGCCATTTCCTCGGCCTTCGCCTTCATCGTCTCCGGCATGCGCAGGGAGATACGGGCGAGGTTGCCATCGTCATCGGCCTCATCGAGCGGTGGGCTGAAGCCGGGGTCATCGGCAAGCGGCAGCTGCAGGACGAAATCCAGCTCGCGGCCGTTGAGCCTGACCTCGACACTGCCGCTCGGCAGCTTGGCGGTAATCTCTGCGGCTGCCTGGCTGATGGCATCCATCAGCGCCAGCCGCACAGTGGGGCTCAAAGCGAACAGCAGGCGCTCTGTCGCCTCGCGCACCTCTGGGGCCGCCACGTCGGCAGCCGCAAGCAGGTCTTTTCGAAAGCCGTCGATGTGTGGTGTCAGGTCCATGGCGCAACAGATGACATCATAGTGACGTCATGTCAATGCGGATGTGACGTCATCATGTGCGGTTGTGACGTCATATGGGGCCGGGATGGGGATTTGGCGCTGACTGATAGAGACGGCCCCCTCCCATCCTCCCCCACAAGGGGGAGGTGCCGCATCCAGTTTGAGGCACGATCCCGCCACGCACACGACTCTTCACCTCCCCCATCATGGGGGAGGCCGGGAGGGGGCCGTCTGCTTCAGTCAGCCTCGCCGCATAGCTCCCCTGCAGCTCATTTCGGCGAAATCCCTTGCTAATCCGGCACATATCGCCCATATGGCCAGCATTCGCCCCGCGCACCTGTCCCGTTTATCGGGAAACACGCGCGATGACGGCGATGGACTTCTCTTCTTACTGGCCAAAAACGGTGAGCGGCGAAGTGCCCCGGAAATGTCCCCCGCAAGAGTAGCGGGAACACCGGGAGACAGCGCAACCGTGCGGCAATCCCGTCGCCATTGCATCTATTGATCACGCCGAGCCCGTAATGGCCTCCGGCGACCCACGCGCACCGATTGGCCCGGAGCGCGCCAATGAAAGTTTGACCATTGACCACTTCATTTTCCGAACTCGGCCTTTCAGCGCAGCTCGTCAGCGCGCTTACGGCAGCCGGGTTCACCACCCCGACCCCGATCCAGGCGAAAGCCATTCCGCCGCAGCTCGAGCGCCGTGACATCATGGGCATCGCCCAGACCGGCTCGGGCAAGACCGCGGCGTTCGGCCTGCCGATCCTTGCCGGCCTCGCCGAGCTCGGCGGCCGTGCCAACCCGATGACCACCCGCGCGCTGATCCTTGCGCCGACCCGCGAACTGGCGGTGCAGATCGACGAAGTGCTGCATAAGCTGGCGGGCGCCAAGCTCTCGACCGTCCTGGTGCTCGGCGGCGCCTCGCGCGCCGGGCAGATCCAGAAGATCGCCCGCGGCGTCGACGTGGTGATCGCCACCCCGGGTCGCCTCAAGGACCTGGTCGACGACCGCAAGCTCAAGCTCACCGAGACCCGGTGGCTGGTGCTCGACGAAGCCGACCGCATGCTCGACATGGGCTTCATCAACGCCGTCAATGAGATCGCCCGGGCCATCGGCCCGCGTCGCCAGACCGCGATGTTCTCGGCCACCATGGCGCCCGAGATTGCCGAGCTCGCCAAGGGCCTCTTGAACGATCCGGTGCGCGTCGAAGCGAACCCGGCGGCGCAGACCGTCGGCACCATCGACCAGCGGGTGATCCTCGCCGGTTCGAAGGAAAAGCGCGGCGTGCTCAACAAGCTGCTCGAGGACGAGAGCCTCAGCCGCGTCATCATCTTCTCGCGCACCAAGCATGGCGCCGACCGCGTGGCCAAGAACCTCGCCATCGATGGCCATGAAGCGGCGGCGATCCACGGCAACAAATCGAACAATGCCCGCCAGGCGGCGCTCAAGGGCTTTGCCAATGGTTCGGTGCGCATCCTCGTTGCCACCGATATCGCGGCGCGCGGCATCGACGTGCAGAACATCACGCACGTAATCAACTTCGAGCTGCCGGACGATCCGGAGAACTACGTGCACCGCATCGGCCGCACGGCGCGTAACGGCGCTTCGGGCTTTGCGATTACGCTGTGCGATGGCACCGAGCGCGGCAAGCTCCGCGATGTCGAGCGGTTGATCCGCAAGACCCTGCCGGTGACCGGCGAGCTTAAGGGCAATGGCGGCGAAGTGATCGACGCAGCGCAGGTTCGCGCCCAGCGCCAGCCGCCGCGCCCGCAGACCCCGCGTCCGGATGGCCAGCGCAAGCACGCCAATGCCGGCCGGCACTTCTCGGGTGCCAAGAAAGCGGCGATCGTCGACGGCCGCAAGCGCGGCCATGGCGAAGGCCATGCTGCTCCCGCGAGCAATGGCCAGCCGCAGCGCGGCAACGCACAGCAGGTGCGTGGCGGTGCGGCCAAGGGCAGCAACATCTCGCAGAACGGCGGCGCGGCTCCGACCACGCCCGGCTGGTGGGAAAAGCCGACAGGGCAGGGCACGCCCGCGCCCAAGCAGCGCTGGAACAAGAAGCAGAAAGACGCCGGCCGGCAGCGCCGCACGGAAAGCGCTGCGGGGTAAGGCTGGATAGCGCCGCCTCGCATCTCCCCCTTGGCGGGGGAGAAAGGGGGGGCGGGCCCGCCACTGTGTTATCCACGATCGTCTGACGAGGGGGTGGTCGGTGTTCCGATCGCTTCGCAACCACCGATGTCATCCCAGCGAAAGCTGGGACCCATCTATCGGCTGGCGCGGGCGGTGAGTTGGGTCCCAGCTTTCGCTGGGATGACACCTGGATGAGGAGGAGAGGTGGTGCCTCCCAGTACCCACAGCGATCAAAAAAGGGCGGCACAGTGGGTCGCCCTTTTTGCTTAGCGGATGCCCTTGATCCCGGGCACCAGGCTGACACTCGTCTCCGTCGACGGGGCGCTCATCGCCCCGTCCGGTGGTGGCCCGCTCGGGGGCTCGCCACCACCGGCAGCGCCACCGAAGCCGGTGGCGGACTCGGCCGCGGGGTCGACGCCGACGATCATGGCGACGAGGTAGCGCTCCTCGAGTTCCTTCACATAGGCGAAAGAAGCGCGGGTGGCCTGGCTCGCGATATTGTCGTTGGCGTTGAGCACGTCGCGGTCGTGGCCATGCGCGGTGTAGGGCTCGACATTCTGGTAGATGAACTGGCTCAGCGCATCGGGGAAGAACAGCTGGCCGGTCAGGACGGTTTTCTCGTCGAGGAACACCTTGAAGTGGATGTGGGTGGTGCGGCCGGCATACCAGCCCGGATAGATGGTCTGGAATTCGACGATGCCGGTGGCGCCGGCGAATTGGCTGCCGCGCAGGAACGTCTGACCCGTGGTGTCGATACCGCCGGTCTGGTTGGCATAGCCCGAATAGAGCCCCTCGGCATTGCAGTGCCAGATATCGACGCGCGCGCCCTCGATCGGCTTGCAGCTGCCATCGACGATCTGCAGCCGCACGGTGGTCGCGACGCCAGTTTGCGTGCCCTCCGTGATATCGGCGCGCTCGAGCTTGGGATCGAAATAATAGGGGCCCTCGGTCACTTCAGGGGTGAGCACGCAGACATCGGCGCCGGGCATCAGGCCGGTGGTTTCGGCGCTCGCTTCCTGGGCGAAGGCCTTCTGAGTCATCAGCGCGCCGCCGGCGGCGGTGACGGCGACGAGGCGCAGGGCGTCGCGGCGAGTTAACGGGCTGGGCATGGGGTCGTCTCCGCTTTCGGTACGAGCCCGATGTAGGAAGGGGTCGGGCGATCCCTGCGTTACAAGTTGGAGAACTGCATTAAGTCTTCGAAATGTGGCGGAACCGGACATTCCTGAACGGCAGATAAACGCCGGATTCCGGGAACGTTCAACCGCCGCGCCGCATTATTGCCCTCAAGATGAACCACCGGGCCCAAGGGTCCGACCGCCCAGGGGGCACAAATGCTGAAGCTCACTCTCGTTGCTCTGTTCGTGATGTCGATGGCGACGCTCACCATCGCTGCCTCCGCGCTGCCGGTTGAAACCGCGCCGGCCACCCAGCTCGCCGATCTCGGCTGAGGCGAAAAGTGGACCACGACCACCAGCACGGCCACCGGCCGGCCGGCATGAACAGCGGCACCCAGATCCTGCTGCTCGTCCTCTTCGCCACGGCGCTCGCTGTGCTGGCCTTCGCCGCCGCGAGTGTCGTGCTCGTCTAGAGCGCGCTTTACCATTCAACCCCGAGATGACACCTTCCCGCCGCTGGTCGGAAGGAGAGCGTCATGGTTGAAACGAAGGCGCCGCATCTGACGCCGCGGAGCCTGGTCGGACAGCGCTTCGGTCGCGATGTGTTCGGCGGCATCCGGGTGGCGCTCATCGGCTATTGCCCGCCACCGTCGCGGCTCGAGGGCTACAGCCCGGAGCGGGTCAGCGACCAGCATTTCATCCATGTCAGCCCGGACAGCGTCCGCATCCTCCGCCACGGCGGCCAGCGCTACCTGTCGCTGGCGCATGTCTATGGCGGCCCGGTCTCGGCCTCGACAGTCGAAGAGCTGGCCTATTACGGGATCGAGGCGATCCTCGCCTATGGTCTTGCCGGCGGGCTCGGCACCAAAAATCTCAGGATGGGCGACTTCTACCTGGTCGAGGATGCCTTCGCGGCCGACGGCACGACGCGGCACTACACCAGCGATCCGGTGGTTGCCGCCGATGCCGGGCTCAAGGCGCTGATCCTCGAGCAGTGGCCGGATGCCATCACCGCAGTGCGCGCGGCGACCGGCGATGCCATCTATCGCGAGGACGACGCCATGCTCGAGGGGTTTCGGGTTGAGGGGTGCGACATCGTCAACCTCGATTCGAGCCACCTGTTCGCCGCCTCGCTCACCAATGCCGAGGGGCGGCGGGTGCGGGCCATTCAGTGCGGGGTGGTCTCCGATGTGGTGAGCGCGGAGCCGGGCGGCGGCTCCGAAAGTACGCTCTCGACCATGCTGTCGGGCGCCGGCGATGGCTTCAACCCGCTGGAGCGGACCGGCGACATCGTCTCGTTCTACATCGAGCAGCTGGCACCGCGGCTCTGAGCGGACCACTGGCTTCCGGCGCACGATCTGTCATCTCGCTCGGTGTCATCCCTGCGAGAGCAGGGACCCATCTCGCCGCCCGCGCCCGTTGATAGTTGGGTCCCAGCTTTCGCTGGGATGACATCCGGTGGGAGGCGGGCTTTGTGCATAAGCAGATGCGCCTTGGCCCAGAGCTGCCTCAGCTCAGCGGGATGCCCTTCTTACCCTTGTCCTTCTGGTAGGCGGCCGAAAGGTCGTTATAGGCGGCGTTGAGCTCATCGACCCTGGCGACCAGCAGCTCGCGCGACGAGCGGTCGATGCCGGCCATCATCTGCTGGATATCGTGGCTCTCAAAGAACGCGTTCCTGCGGTTGTAGAGCGGCCGATCCTCGGGGACGAAATCGCGGTCAGGGTCGGGCACGGCATAGACTTCGCGGAGGATGCGGATGTCGTGCGGGATGCCGAAACTGTCGCGGGTGTCTTCGTAGCTGAACAGGTAATAGAAATTGTCGAAGCCCGACCAGGTGATGCCGGAGAGGCAGAGCGAGCAGGGCTCGTGCGTGGCTAGGAACAAGCAATCCTTGGGCGCCGGGCGCTCGGCGGCCGGGAGTTCGTAGAACCGCTTGATGGCGTGCATTTCGCCATGCCAGAGCGGGTTCTCGGTCTCGTTATTGGTCTCGCCGACGACCAGCGACAGGTCGGACTTCCTGAGGATCGCTGCCCCGAACAGCTTGTTGCCGCCACCGACACCGCGCTTGGTCAGCGGCAGCAGGTCGAGCTCGATGACATCGAGCAGGCGGGAGATGAGGTCGGGCGTATGCATCGGGGGCTCCGGTTGGGTGCACCCAAAGTGCGGCGACCGGTGTGCGGCGTCAACGCTTATGCCACGGGCCGCGCCTCTCGCGCCCCCTCGCCCCTCTGGGGAGAGGGCTGGGG
>Ga0209902_101548_pt1 | contig 10416 bp, 8 predicted proteins | sample FECB27metaG_FD_188304 | JGI IMG/M metagenome (GOLD analysis project Ga0209902, IMG submission 188304) | Cyanobacterial communities from the Joint Genome Institute, California, USA - FECB-27 (SPAdes) (version 2) | ecosystem: Environmental > Aquatic > Thermal springs > Hot (42-90C) > Microbial mats ...
CGCCCGGCAGCACGTTGGCGATCAGATGTGGCCAGTCCTCGCCGGTGCCGGAGAGCGCTACGAAGGCGAGCGACAGCACCGGCAGGATGACGACGATGCCGACAGCGAGCGCCAGCATGCCGATCAGCGGATGGCGCAGGCGCTTGACGGGCAAGGGTCGGGCGTTCGCGGCTGACGCCACGCCTGAAGTTCCCGCCCCTGCTCTGCCTGTCGTCGGCAAGACAATTCCCTCTGCGGCGTCGCATGCCTGAATGGGCACCCAAACGACGTCTGTCGAATCTTCGCTCCGCCCTTCAATCGATGCCAATTTTCGGGCCGCTGCGCCAATGCAGAAAAGCCGGACCGATCGCCCGGCCCGGCTTTTCCTCAGCTCATGCCGTTGCCTATCAGCTGCTCGGGCCGTCGTCGAGACCGACGCGGTCAACCATTTCCGAAGCAGCCTTGCGGCCCTTGGCGATGTCGACCAGCGGCAGGGTGTCGGCGTTGAGCGTGCCGAACGCCTTGACCGTCTCGGACGGCTCGAGGCCCGGCTCGACCGGATACTCGTAGTTCTTCTCGGCGTAGACCTGCTGGGCCTTGTGGCTGGCCAGGAAGCGGATCAGCTTGACGGCGTTGTCACGGTTCGGCGCGTTCTTGGCGAGCGCGGCACCCGAAATGTTGACGTGGGTCAGGCCATTTTCGAAGGTCGGGAACAGCACGTTGATGGCGTTCCCCCATTCCTTTTCCTTCGGGTCCTTCTCGTTGTTGCGCATCAGGCCGACATAGTAGGTGTTGCCGATGGCAATGTCGCACTCGCCGGCAGCAATCGCACCGGCCTGCGGACGGTCGCCGCCGTCAGGCTTCTTGGCGAGGTTGGCCTTGAGGCCCTTCATCCACTCTTCGGTCTTTTCCGGACCCCAATGAGCGATGGCGGACGAGAACAGGGCGAGGTTGTAGTCGTGCTGGCCCGAACGCATGCAGATCTTGCCCTTCCACTTGGGATCGGCGAGCTCGGCATAGGTGATCGCCGTGTCCTTGACGCGATCCTTCGAGGCATAGATCACGCGGGCGCGCTTGGTGACGCCGAACCAGTTACCATCAGGATCGCGGTATTCGGCCGGCAGCAGCTTGTTGACTTCCTCGTCGACCAGCGGCTGGGTGACGCCCTTCTCCTTGGCGGAGGTCAGGCGAGCGATGTCGACGGTCATGATGACGTCGGCGGGCGAATTGGCGCCCTCGGCCAGAATGCGCTCCTCAAGACCCTTGTCGAGGAACAGCACTTCGGTCTTGATGCCGGTCTCGGCCGTGAAGGCCTCAAGAACCGGCTTGATCAGATCAGGCTGGCGATAGGTGTAGATGTTCACGACGCCATCGGCGAGCGCCGACGTGGTGAAGAGTGCGGCAATGGCAAGCGCGCCGCCTGCAATGGCCGACCTGGCGTTTCCAATCTTCATTTTTCTCTCCTGGCCAAAGGGGGCAAATTCCCTCGAGGAACTCATGGCAGCCTCGATTTCGAGACTGCCTCCCCTATGGTCATCGTGACTCTTGCGGTCAAGTTTAAAGGCCAGCCATATCAATAGTTTAGAAGAATTCTAAACTGGAGCATTTCGTACCGGATTCAATGGCTTGTTCGACAATTTCTAACAATCGCATGGCTTGTTCACGAAAATGTGCGAAAATGTCGCACCTCACTAACAAGCCACTACTCGGCGAGGACCCTAGTCGAGGGGAAAGTCACCTCGACTAGGGTGCCCTCGCCGGGCGTCGATGCGATGGCAAAACGGGCGCGATTAGCCTCGACCATGGCCTTCGTCAGCGGCAGCCCGAGACCGGTGCCGTCGCCGCGCGAGCGCTTCAGCGAGTTGATCTGCTTGAACGGTTTCAGCGCCTGCTCGATCTCGGCCTGGCTCATGCCGATGCCGGTGTCGCGCACCCGCATGACGATGTCGCCCGAGGTTTCGTAGGAGGTCGAGACAATGACCTGACCGCCGGCCTGGGTGTATCGCACGGCATTGGACAGGACGTTGAGCGCGATCTGGCGAATCGAACGCCGGTCGGCAACGATCTCGGGCAAGCGCGAAGCAAAGCTCGAGCGGATGATGACGCGCTCGCGATTGGCCTGCGGCTGCATCATCGCGACAGTCTCGGCCAGCGTGTCGTTGAGCGACACCGCCTCATAGTCCATCTCCTGCTGCCCGGCCTCGATCTTGGAGATGTCGAGCAGGTCGTTGACCAGCGACAGCACGTGGTTGCCGGAGCGGTTGATGTCGCGGAGATAGTCGCGGTAGCGGTCATTGGCGACCGGGCCGAACTTCTCGTCGACCATCAGCTCGGAAAAACCGATGATGGCGTTGAGCGGCGTCCGGATCTCGTGGCTGATGCGGGCGAGGAAGTCTGTCTTCTGCGACGAGGACCGCTCGGCCAGGGTACGTGCCTGGGTCAGCTCCTCCTCGGCACGCTTCCACTGGGTGATGTCGCGGACCACGGCGCAATAGCCGCTGTCGTTGGGCAGACGACCGATGGTCATGAACAGCGGGATGAAGCGGCCCTGCGACTCGCGACCGATGACCTCGCGGCCATCGTTGAGCACGCTCGCCACACCATGTTCGGACAGCCCGACGAGATAGTCGCGCGCGGCGCGCTGGCTCTCGATGGCGAACAGCGAATAGAACGGCTTGCCGGTGACCTCGTCGCTGTCGAAACCGAACAGGGCTTCGGCCGGACGGCTGATCGAACGGATAGCGCCGTCGCGGTCGATCAGCACCACGCCGTCGGTGGCGGTGTCGATGATCGTGCGCATCTCGGCGAGACGCTCTTCGAGTTCGGCGACCTGTTCGACGGCACCTTCGACATCGTCGTCAGCGCTGATACGGCGGACGACCAGCATCAGCGCCTTGCCGTCCTGCCATGGCACCGAACGCAGCACCGCCTCGATGGGGAACTCGTCGCCATCGCGGGTCTTCAATTTGAGATCGTGGTCGGAACCGGGCTCGTCGCCATAGCTCTCGGCGAACAAGGCATCGAGGCCGCCAGCCCGCGCGAGATCATCGACCGAGCCGTAGCCGGTCAGGTCGAGGAACTCCGCATTGGCGTAATGCAGCACGTCACCGGCATGGATCAGCACCGGCACCGGCAGCTGCTCGAGAATGGGTGCATCGACGGGCGTGTCGCGCCCGGCGGCGAAGGACGGGATGACGTCCTCGGCGCGTAGCGGCGGCTTTTCCGGCTGGTCACGATCGATGTCGACCTCCTCGACGATGGGCTCGACCGGCCGCACTGACGACAGCGATACGATTTCCGCGCTCTCAAGCGGAGGCTGCTCTACGGGCGCGGGCAGAGCCGCATCAACCGTCTCCGGCGCCGCGGCATCCACCGCTCCATTCGGCTCCGGCTTTTCGGCCAAAAGCTCGTGCTCAGGGGCTTCGGCGGTCACCAGCTCATTCTCGGCAGTTTCCGCAGCCGCCGCTTCAGTATAGGCGGCGATCTCGGCCGAGGCGGCCTCGCCATTCTTTTCCGGAACAGGCGTTTCCGCTGCGACCTTCGCCGCTGCCGGCTTCTCCGAGTCAAGGGTCTCGCCGGCGGCGGCTTGCTGCCTTGCCGCGACGATCTCGTGCGCCCGCTTGAGCTTTTCGCCGATCTCGCGGAAAGCGCTGCGCTCGGTGCTGGACAGGCCCTTGCCGTTGGCAGGCTCCTCCGCCGTCGTCGGCCGATGCTCGGCCAGGCGGATCACCTTGTCGGAATAGCGCCGATCATGCCTGCGATCGATCTCGAGGGCAGGCACTTCGCCGGCAAAGGGATCGTCGGCATTGTTCGGGCCGGAAGCCCGCACAGGCGGCTCGACGGGACGAGATTCCGAAACTTCGGCCGCAGCTTCGGGCGCCGTCGCGGCGGGCTCGGCTGCAGTGAGCCCCGCAACAGCCGGTTCGACGGTTGCGGCTTCAGCAGCTGTCGATTCGACGGCGGCAGGTTCGGCTGCAGCCGGCGCTTCCTCTACGACAGCTTGCGACGTGGCGTCTTCCGGATGCTTGCCATTGGGAACCAGCGCCAGCCCGATGCGCTCGTGGTCGATGACCGCCTCACCGGGGCGTGCGACGCCAAAGCCGCGAAAACCTTCGAAACTGCGGTCGCGGCCATAGACCGGCAATGCGGCGAGGTCGACAGGGATACGCCTGTCGGTGCCGGCGACAGGCCAGAGTACAGAACGGCCGGACCAGGTGTCGCGGCGCTGCAAAAGGCCTGCGATCTCGCCCGATGGGTCGAGCTCGAAGGTGGTCGAGACATCCTGGAAGCGGCGGCCGACGACATCCGCCGCATGATCGCCGACAACGGCCGCGAATTCAGGCGAGATGGCGCTGAAGCGGCCTTCGGCGTCGGTGCGCCAGACAAAGCGGACAGGTGCCGTCGAACGTTCTGGTGCTGGCCTGGGTGGTGCCGGCTGCGATGGCACGGGCTGTGCGGCCACAGGCGTTTCGATCACCGCAACGGGCTCTTCCGAAGTCTGAGGAACGTCCGCCGATTCGGCGACCGGCTCCGGCGACACCGGCTGGGCGATCTGCTCCGACGGCGTCGCTGGCTGGACAACCAGCTCAGGTGCGGAGGTCACCCCCTCAACAGGCAGGTCGCCTACGGCAGGCTCCACGGCTGCCGCTTCGGCAACGTCAGCATCGAGCGGCGGTGCAACGGGTCTGTCGGCCATCGCCGCCCGAACGGTGGCGCCGGCCCGGCTTTCACGTTCCTCGGGGCTGAAATACCAATGGTCATGGTCGGCGTGGTCGTGCGCTGGTGTCGCAGTAGGTGCTGGCGCTGCTGCAGGTGCAGGTGCAGGTGCAGGTGCAGGTGCAGGTGCAGGAATGAGGCTGCCTTTCGGCTCGCTTGGCAATGCATCAGCGCTGGCCGCGAGCACGTCCAAGTCCTCAGCGGCGTCTTCCATAACCTCGAGGCGTTCGTCGACGACCACCAGCAGGTGCCGTGCCGGCTCGTCGGTCAGCCGCGCCAGGCCGGCTGGCAGATAGCCGCCGGTCGCAGGAATCGCACGCTTGATGATGCGGTCGCGCTCGCGGCCGACTGCCGAGACCAGCCCGGCCAGCGTCGAAGGCGCGATGCCGAGACGGGCAAAGCCGTCGGTTGCGGCCTCGACCTCGCCATGGGCGTCGAGGAACGCTAGGAAATGCCCCTGCTCGGTGAAGCCGCTGATGGCGTTGGCGGCGATGGCGTTGGCGCCGCGCGCGCTGGCGGGAACGGCGAGCATGATGGCAGTCGCGCCATCGGGCAGCCGGACCGAGCTGGCGACGAAGGCAACGGCAGTGCTCGTCAGGCCCGACGCCACGCGCACCATGATGGAGCGGTCGCGGCCGATTTCAGGAAAGCCTGATGTCGCTGATATCTGGCGGCGGGCAATAGGACCCAGCCGCGACGGCGCGCCGATCACCGCATCGATGTCGTCATAGCCGAGCACGGCAGCGCCCGGGCCATTGGCCCAGAGCACGTCCTCGAGATCGACAGACAGCACGACGATAGCGTCACCGGCAGCGAAACGCTGCCTGACACGATCAACGACCGCGACGTCGATAAAGGAATAAGCTGCTGACGGCATTCACATGTCCCGCAAGGCGCGCATTCTCACAATTAACGCTTTGTTAATAAAAGCCGTCATCGCTCAGGTCTAGCAAACAGCTGTCATAGAGCGAGATTATTCTCGTCACGTGGTTAACCTGCGCCGGCCTGAAATGGTGCACTGCAACATAGATATTGCAATGCACAATAAGATGCCCTATATGAGAGTTGCGAATAAACGAGACGGGTGACACCACCCCGTCCAGTCCACAGGGTGAGACAATGTCCAAGACCAAGACCGCAGAATTCGCAGATACCGTTGAACTGCCGAGCTTCGACGTTTCCAAGGCCTCCGACCAGTTCCGCGCCTTCGCCGAAAAGGGCGTCGAGCAGTCCAAGGAAGCCTACACCAAGCTCAAGACCGGTGCTGAAGAAGCCCAGAAGACCATCGAGACCAGCTACGAGACCGCCCGCAGCGTGACCAACGAGCTGTCGCTCAAGGCGATTGCCGCGCTCCGCACCAATGCCGAGGCCGGTTTCTCGCACCTCGAAGCTCTCGCTGGCGCCAAGACGCTGTCGGAAATCGTCGAGCTGCAGACCTCTTATCTGCGCAGCCGCGTCGAGCAGACCGTCGAGCAGGCCAAGGAATTCCAGGCCGTTGCCTCGAAGGCCGCCGAAGACGTTTCGAAGCCGGTCAAGACCGCTTTCGAAAAGGCGCTGAAAGACCTCAAGGCTGCTTGATCGCGCCTGAACCAGATACCCGGCGGGTGGTTCCTCCTCCCTCTGCCTGCCGGGCGAAGCGGCCAGCACCTCCTCCCGCTGGTCACATAAAGGAAAAGGCCGGCACCTCCTCCCGCCGGCCTTTTTCTTATTTTAGGCGGCCCCGGAACGCCTGAAATCAAGGACTTCCCACAGGCAGTGCAAATCGCCGCAGTGGAATATGCGCAAAGCTCTTGAAATGCGTCCGAAGAGTCCGTATTGACGCCGCACCAACAGGTACGCGGTTGTAGCTCAGTTGGTTAGAGCGCCGGATTGTGGATCCGGAGGTCGGTGGTTCGAGCCCACCCAACCGTACCATTTTCTCCCCCAAAGACAGTTTCCAGCATCGATGACAGGCAGCGTCGCGTTGCGCATAGTGCAGTCGCATTCCGGCCCGATCGTCTGCTGAAACTGCGAATCAAAGGACCTTACCCATGATCGACCTGCGCGTTGCTGCCGGCGTTGCCACGGCGTTGATCGTTCTCGCCGGATGCCAGAAAGAGCCTGCGGCGGGACAGCCGACCTCGGGAATCTGCGATCGTGCCGCGGCAGAATCACTCACCGGCAAGGACCGGCTCACCGACGACGAGGTGAAGCGCCTCACCGGCGCCACCATCGTTCGCCAGCACAAGCCGGGTGACCCGGCGACGATGGATTTCCGCCAGGAGCGCGTCACCGTCGAAACCGACCCCGCCACCGGCAAGATTGTCCGCGCGTTCTGCAGCTGACATCGACCCGAACGCAGGCGGCCAGTCATGCCCGACCCTGGATCTTTCGAGGTTGCGTGAGATCGCCTGGTCGACCTGGGACCCCATCGGCCTGCTCGCGCCAGGTGCAGACTGGCGCAACGAACCCTTCGCCGACGAATATGACAGCTACCTGATCGACGCCGCGTCCGGGCGCCGGAATGGCTGGCCGGTGGAGAAGGTTACGGACTATCTGCTGTCGATTGCCAGCGACCACATGGGGCTGTCAGACGTTTCCGCGTCGACGGCAGAAGCAACTGCCAAGGCCATTGCGAACTACCTGCGCGAATTGGACCACGGTTAAGCCGCGCTAATTCGAAAACGAAAAACGGCGCGCTTCATCTGAAGCGCGCCGTTTTGCTGTCCCAAAGGGACGAAAATGCACCGCGATGGCGGAGGTGCTTACTGGCAGGGGGCCAGATAGGTCACCGGCTTGCCGTAACGGTCGTACATCGGCCGGCCGCGGTTGTCGTACTGGTGGTAGCGGCATTCGCCGGGCGCCGTGCCCGCGCCGATCATCGCGCCGGCAAGGCCGCCGATGACAGCGCCCGCGACCGTGGCACCGGTGTTGCCGCCGATGGCCTGGCCAACGAGGGCACCACCCACGGCGCCAACGGCACCGCCGCCAACCGCGCGTTCCTGCGGGGTGTTACAGGCCGTAGCGGCCAATGCGACGAAAGACAAAGCTGCAGCTGTGGCTAGAAAACGCGTCATCAACCCTACTCCTTGAAACAATCGCCACGACGCTATCATGGCCACTTTTGCTTATCCAGAGGCATATCCTTGGAAACTCTGGCCTTTTCGGCCGCTCCAGGGTTCTTTCCTTATGCCTGGCACGACCGCTCGCCGCCGTTGCTGGCGACAGACCAGGACGCCAGTTCACCCGCGCTGCGCTGCCTGTTCGTCACGCAGGCGCTGGACCTCGCGCCGCTTGTTGACCAGCGAGGCAGCAATGACGCCGCAAGCGACGATGGCGATCAGGATGGTACAGGCGGCGTTGATCTCGGGCGTCACGCCGAGCCGCACCTGGCTGTAGATCTTCATCGGCAAGGTGGTCGCGCCTGGCCCCGAGGTGAAGCTCGAAATCACCAGATCGTCGATGGAAAGCGTGAAGGCCAGCATCCAGCCGGAAATGATCGCCGGCAAGATGACCGGCAAGGTGATCTGGAAGAAGGTTTTGACCGGTGGTGCGCCGAGATCCATCGCCGCTTCCTCGAGCGAGCGGTCGAAGGTGACCAGCCGCGACTGCACGACGACGGCGACGAAGCACATCGAGAAGGTGATGTGGGCAAGCGTCAGCGTGAAGAAGCCGCGATCAAGGCCGACAGCGACGAACAGCAAAAGCAACGACAGGCCGGTGATGACCTCGGGCATGACCAGCGGCGCAAACACCATACCCGAAAACAGCACCCTGCCCCGGAACCTGGTGTAGCGGGTCAGCGCCAGTGCGGCGAGCGTGCCGAGCACGGTCGCCATCGTCGCCGAGATCAGGCCGACGCGTATGGTCACCCATGCCGCGTCCATCAGGCCCTGATTGTGGAACAGAGAGACGTACCATTTGGTCGAGAAGCCACCCCAGACGGTGACGAGCTTCGACTCGTTGAAGGAGAAGACGACCAGCAGCACGATGGGCAGATAGAGGAAGGCAAAGCCCAGCACGATGGCCGTGATGTTGAAGCGGCTCCAGCTCGCGTTCATCTCAGCGCCCCTGTTCCTGGGCGCGTGCCTGCGCCTGCTGGAAGAACATGATCGGCACGACCAGCAGCAGAAGCAGAATCACTGCCACCGCTGAGGAAACCGGCCAGTCGCGGTTGGCGAAGAACTCGTTCCACAGCGTCTTGCCGATCATCAGCGTCTGCGAGCCGCCGAGCAAATCGGGGATGACGAACTCGCCGACGGCCGGAATGAACACCAGCAGGCAGCCGGCGATCACGCCCGGCAGCGACAGCGGGAAGGTGATCTTCCAGAATGCGGAGGCTGGCGGGCAGCCAAGGTCCTGCGCCGCCTCGATCAGCGAATAGTCCATCTTTTCCAGCGCCGAATAGAGCGGCAGGATCATGAATGGCAGGTAGGAATAGACGATGCCGATGAAGATCGCGGTGTGGGTGTTGAGGATCACCAGCGGCTGATCGATGACGCCGGTGGCAAGCAGCAGCTGGTTGAGCAGGCCCTCGGGCTTGAGGATGCCGATCCAGGCGTAGACGCGGATCAGGAAGCTGGTCCAGAACGGCAGGATCACCAGCATCAGCAGCGTCGGCCGGATGGTCGCCGGCGCGCGCGCCATGCCGTAGGCAATGGGATAGCCGACGATCAGCGCCAGCAATGTCGAGATCCCCGCGATAATCACGCTCGAGACATAGGCGTTGAAGTAGAGCGCGTCCTGCGTCAGCCAGAGGTAGTTGTCGAAGCTGAACTCGCCGATCTGCGACAACAGCCCGGAAAATCCGTCGGCAAGGCCAAGCGTCGGCGTGTAGGGCGGCATCGCAATCGCCGTCGTCGACAAGGAGATCTTGAAGACGATGAAAAACGGGATGAGGAAGAAGAACAACAGCCAAAGATAGGGGATGAGGATGACGAGGCGGTCGGTGATGGCGGAGAGCGGGTGCTTCATCTCCCCACCTATCGCGTCAGAACGACGCCGGCGTCGTTGCGGAAGGAGATCCAGGCCTTGTCGTCCCAGCTCAGTGGATCCTCGGTGGCGCGCGTCGCGTTGAGCGAGCTCGCCTTGACCACCTGGCCGTTGCCGAGTTGGACGTGGAAGATGGTCATGTCGCCGAGATAGGCGATGTCGTAGATCTCGCCTTCCATGACATTGTCGCCGCTTTCCGGCTTCTTGGACGAGACCTTGATCTTTTCTGGCCGGATGGCGAAGGCGACCTCGCTGCCGGTGGCTGCATCACCGGCGTTGGCCGTGCGGATGGTGACGCCATTGGCGCTGGCGATGGTGGCACCCGCGCCGTCGCGGTCGGCGACCTTGCCTTCGAACATGTTGATGTTGCCGACGAAGTCGGCGACGAAACGCGAGCCCGGCGCCTCATAGACCTCGGCCGGCGTCGCCACCTGCATCACCTCGCCCTTGTCGAGAATAGCGATGCGGTCGGCCATGGTCATGGCCTCTTCCTGGTCGTGGGTGACTACAACGAAGGTCAGGCCCAGCGTCTGCTGCAGGTCCATCAGCTCGAACTGGGTTTCCTCGCGCAGCTTCTTGTCGAGCGCGCCGAGCGGTTCGTCGAGCAAAAGCACCTTGGGCCGCTTGGCGACCGCGCGGGCAAGTGCGACGCGCTGGCGCTGGCCGCCCGAAAGCTGGTGCGGCTTGCGCTTGGCGAACTGGCTGAGCTTGACCAGCTTGAGCATCTCGGCGACCCGGGTGTCGATGTCT
>Ga0209902_101549_pt1 | contig 10377 bp, 8 predicted proteins | sample FECB27metaG_FD_188304 | JGI IMG/M metagenome (GOLD analysis project Ga0209902, IMG submission 188304) | Cyanobacterial communities from the Joint Genome Institute, California, USA - FECB-27 (SPAdes) (version 2) | ecosystem: Environmental > Aquatic > Thermal springs > Hot (42-90C) > Microbial mats ...
CCTGTCGGACCGCGCCGTGCGCTACATCGCCGACAAGATAGCGATCTGGCCCGACAAGCCGTTCTTCCTCTATCTCTGCTACGGTGCCGGACATTTCCCGCACCAGGCGCCCGCATCGACGCTGGCCAAATATCGCGGCCGCTTCGGCCATGGCTGGGACGAAGAACGCGTACAGAGGCTGGCCAGGCAGAAGGCGATGGGCCTCGTGCCGGAAAGCACCGAACTGCCGCCGCCAAATCCCGGCGTGCGTGCCTGGGCCGAGCTGTCTCCCGAAGAACGCGAGGTCTCGGAGCATATGCAGGAGGCTTATGCAGCACTTCTGGGCCATACCGACGCCGCCTTCGGCCGGTTGCTCGACTTCCTCGACCGCACCGGCATTCGCGACAACACCATCATCGTGCTGATCTCGGACAATGGCGCCTCCACCGACTGCGATCCCGACGGCACGACCAACGTGCTGCGCTGGTTCAACCGCCTGCCTGAAGACTATGCCGTTTCGCGCGAGCGCCTGGCGGAAATCGGCACGGCGCGCAGTTCGGGCAACTATCCCTGGGGCTGGGCGCAGGCGTCGAACACGCCGCTCAAGCTCTACAAGAGCTTCACCCATGGCGGCGGAGTGCGTGACCCGATGATCTTCTCCTGGCCTTCAGGCATAGCCGACAAGGGCGAGGTGCGCAGCCAGTTCACCCATGTCACCGACATCACGCCGACAATCATGCAAATCTGCGGCGTCGCCGCGCCCGAGAACATCAACGGCGTGGCGCAGATGCCGATCCATGGCGAGAGTTTTGCCTATTCCTTCGACGCGCCCGATGCGGCAACCGCCAAGCAGTCGCAATATTTCGAGATGTACGGCCATCGCAGCATCTGGCACCACGGCTGGAAGGCTGTGACGCAGCACAAGGCCGGCAGCGACTTCGACAGCGAGCACTGGGAGCTCTACCACCTCGACGAGGATTTCTCCGAACTGCGCGACCTCTCCGGGGAAAGGCCGGAAAAGCTCGCCGAAATGAAGGAACGCTGGTGGGCGGAGGCCGGCCGCTACGGCGTCATGCCGCTCGACGACAGCGACGTGCTGTTCAAGCCGCCCTACAGACCCGGCGCACCACGCTGGCGCAACGAATGCAGCTACTTCCCGCCGATCTCGTCGATCCCTGCGGAAGCGGCGCCGATGACGCAAGACGTCTCGCACCGCATATCAATCGAGATCGAGCGCAGCGATGCGAGCCAGGGCGGCGCACTCGTCTGCTTCGGCAGCTGCCATGGTGGCTACGCGATCGACATCATCGCGAACCGACTGGTCTACACCTACAACTATGCCGGCTTCGAGGTCAGCCGCCTCATCTCCGACCGGGAGCTTCCGCTCGGCAAGACGACTGTCGTGTTCGAGTTCGAAAAGACCGGCACGCTCAAGGGACGCGGCCGCCTGACGGTCGACGGCCAGCCGGCCGGCGAACATGTGTTCGAACGCACCCTTCTCAGACTGTCGCTGTCGCCGCTGATGTTCGGACGCAGCAACGCCGAACCGGTCGATCCAAACAGGCAGACCAATCCGGATTTTTCGGGCCGCATCCTGCGCATCGACTACGCCATCGCAGACGATCGCGAGGTCGGCCCGGTCAGCCTCGACGTGGATTGACCAGCATGTCGCGCTGACCGGTCGAAGGAGGCCCATGCTCCTTTGACCGGCCAGATCGATTTCGCCTGTCGCCGTCCGCTCCATCGCCTGGTTGAACGCTGGTGACATGACCCGTGGATGTATGGCATCGATGGACGGTCGCTCGCTTCGGCGACGCGGTGAAAGGGGCGCTCCGTGTGGAACTGGCTGGGAAGAAACGCTGACAAGGTGCAGGCGGTGGGAGCGATCGCGACTGCGCTTGCCGCGCTTGTCGCCCTGATCGTCATTCCGCTGCAGATCAGTTCCGCCGACCTCATCCAGCGCGACCAGACCGCGCGCGAAATCTATCGCGAGTTCCTGAACCTGACGGTGCAGAAGCCGGAGCTCGCCGCCGGCCACTATTGCGCGATGACAGATGAAAACCAGCGTGTCGCCTACGAGGCCTATGTCGACTACCTGTTCTACACGGCCGAGCAGATGATCGAATCGGACCCGGCCTGGAAGGGTCCGATGACCACCTATTTCGAGGACCACCTCGAATTCATCTGCTCGCGCGAGAACCGGGGCAGATATACGCAGAGCGTGGCCGAGATCGCCTCGACGCTGCAATCGCAATGCGCCAAGGTCCAGAGTTGCGCTGCGGAATAGCCCGGCTACTGACCGCCCTGTAGCGCCGACCAGCTCGTGTCGAAGGCCAGCTTGGCCACCACCCGGCCGGGATCGTAGTTCGAATCGTGGTAGCGCACGTCGACAGTGACCACATCGGCAAAGGTGCGGGAAATGCCGAGATCCCAGGCGATCTTGTCGGTGTCAAAGCCATAGCTGCCGAAATCGGTGCCGACCTTGCCCGAAAGGCTGGTCTCCCAGGGAAGTCCGCTCACCGACGCCGTCAGGTCGAGCCAGTCGGTGTCGACAAAAACGTCGTGATAATAAGCAGCGCCGGCGCTGAACTGCTCCGTCAGGGCGTAGCTGCCCTTGGCGTAGAGCTCGCCATAATTGTTCGGGTCCTTCGGGTAGTAGTAATGGACATAGCCGAAATCGAGCGACAGAGCGCCGAATGACGGTCTGATGCCGGCATAGAGGTCGATCTCGGCATCTTTCACATCCTCTGCCCTGACGTTCGAGATCCAGGTGCCGGCATAGAACATGTCGTAGGACGCCTCTACATAGGCCTGCACCGCCGGCTTGTCCTCAGTCAGCGTCGCGCCGCGAGAGATGTAGTTGGAAACGAACGCCACCCCGACTGCCAGGTCGAACGGCGATTTTTCCGCCGCTGACGCGAGCGTTTCGGCCTGATCGGCAGCCTGCGCCGCGACCGGCCAGACGATACCAAGAGCGGATATGAGAGTTAGTACTCTGATCATTTCGGTGTCCCCATTTTTTTGCTTCTATTCCGGCCCGGTACCTGAGCTCTCGAAGGTGCCCGCGCACGACGTCGCTCCAGCGCGCGAAAGGGTCCGCGGCAGGGCGTCCGATGGCTCGATGAAGGATGAAATTCTGCTGTTGGGATTATGCGGGCGGCCGTTGCGCAATTCCGCGAAAGGTCCCGCCTACACGCGGGAGGCTGCCATCCGACGGAAGCGGTAAGCTGCCATCACCGGAAGCAGCCATCGATTTGCCGCACCCGACATCATCGTTGTTGCATGACAGCGGTTCGAAGGCTTGCCCTTCCCAGCAGCCAACGCCGCCACGTGACATCACCACGGCAGCCAGTGTCCAGCCGAACGGGCCGCGCCTCGAAGTCATCATCACATCCATCCCCATGGAGCGGCCGGGCGTCTTGTTGTTGTTTCGCCCGGACCAAATCACTGCTCGAACAGAACGGATTCACCTGGACGCCGCAATAACTCCTTGGGGTTACGCTGCCGTCAGGCCGTCATGGACGGCATCTCGGTTCGCGTCGTTTCCGCGGTCAGCCACTCCAGAAAGGCTTGGGCCGGTTTGGACATGACACCGCCAGAAGGGGCCAGGATGTAGTAGGCATTGTTTTGCGGGCGCAACGCCTCCTTCAGCGGCCTGACCAGCGTGCCGTTGGCAAGGTCCTCGGCAGTGGTCAGATTGTCACCGAGCGTAATCCCGAGGCCGGCGCGCGCGGCCGCCAGATTGTGGTTGAAGTCGGTGAAGCAGAGCCGGCGTGCCTCCTTGGCGCTGGCATTACCGATCAGCGCGAACCACTCGATCCAATGCGTTTGCTCAGGGTCGTCCAGCAGGACGTGGCGAAGCAGGTCCGACGAGCGGCGGATCTTATGTTCGCCGCTCAACAGGACAGGGCTGCACACCGGAAAAAGCTCCATCTGCTTCAACAGGCGGACATCGAGATGCGGCCATCTTGGCCGGCCAAACATGATGGCGACATCGACGCTCGGGTCGCGGAACGGGTCGTCGTCGGTCGGCGGCGTAATGGTCAGCGTGACATCGGCATAGCGGTTCACGAAGCGCGACAGCTTCGGGATCAGCCAATAGGTGGCGAATGCCGGCATGCAGATCACCTTGACGCGACCGACGATCTCGCCGCGGCGGACATTACGTACCGCCAGCGAGAGGCTGTCGAACGCCTTCGACAACTGGTCGAGCAGTGCCTGACCTTCCGACGTCAGCGAGAGGTTGCCGCGCTTGCGGTCGAACAGCTCCAGGCCGAGCTGCTGCTCGAGCGATTTGAGCTGCTTGCTGACGGCGCCATGGGTGACGAACAGCTCGTCCGCTGCGCGCGAGATGCTGAGGTTGCGGCCGGCGGCCTCGAAGGCGCGCAAGGCGTTGAGCGGCGGCAGATCGCTCATGCGGACACGCAGATTGGCATGTGAGTTTCTCTCCGTTTCGGCTGCAATTCTTTTCGTTTGCCGGAGAAAAAGTCAAATACTACGATCCGCTCATGTTCCCGGAATGAAGGCAGGAGACGTTCCTGCGGCATGTGGCGGCGTCTGATGACGCGCGTCCCACCGGGACTTTGGGAGAGGACCAGAGACGTTGGAACAGAAGAACAAGACCCACTATTCGGACACCATCAAGCTGTTCGGCTCCGAGCCGGAACCGGCCTTCGAGTCGGCTGACCGGCTGACCGCACTGTGGGGGCGCAACTGGGGTTGCGACAACGACGTCGGCCAGATCCGCGCCGTGCTGATGCATCGCCCCGGCGACGAGTTCGGCATCATCGACCGCTCCAAGCGGATCGACGCCATCGGCACCTATGGCGACGTCGACAAGGGCTGGTACTGGCAGAGCGACCGCATCCCCGAGCTCGCAGAACTGCAGGAACAGCATGACGGACTTGCCGAGGCGTTGCGCGCCGAGGGCGCAGAGGTGATCTATGTCGAGGGCGTCGACAATGGCCGCTTCAAGTCGGTCTACACACGCGATTCCTCCTTTGCCGTGAAGGGCGGCGCCATCGTCACCCGCCTGGCGCCCCGGATGCGCCATGGCGAGGAGCTGCCGATCACCCGCACGCTGGCCAAGGCCGGCATGCCGATCCTGCGCACGCTGACCGGCACGTCGATGGCCGAGGGCGGCAGCTTCGCCTGGCTCAACAGCAGCACCGCCGTCATCGGCCGCAGCATCCGCATCAACGACCAGGGCATCGACCAAATCGCCGATGTGCTGCGCCACCAGGGCGTGGAGCTGATCGTCATCGATCTGTGCGGCTACGACATCCACATCGACGGCCATTTCCTGATGGTCGACACCCATCTCGCGCTGGTGTCGGCGCGCGGCCTGCCCTTTACTTTCCTCGAACGCCTGAAGCAGCTCGACATCAAGACCGTCGAGATCACCCCCGACGACAACAGCTGGGTGGTCAACGGACTGGCGGTGAGCCCCGGACGCGTGATCATGCCGCGCGGCCTGTCGGACAGGACGCGGGCAGCACTCGAAGGCCACGGTGTCGACATCATCGAGATCGACTACGACAAGGTGCAGCTCAATGGGGGCGGCATCCATTGTTCCACCTGCCCGCTGATCCGGGACCGCGTGGACTGAGAGATCCAATGACCAATCATATCGAGATGGTCGGCGTACAGAAGACCTTCGGCGCGTTCCACGCGCTGAAGAGCGTCGACCTGGACATCCGCCGCGGCGAATTCCTGACCTTCCTCGGCCCGTCGGGCTCGGGCAAGACGACGCTGCTGATGATCCTGGCCGGCTTCGAGACGCCCACCAGCGGCACCGTCACCAAGGACGGCGCCGACATCACGGGCATATCGGCCGATCGCCGGAATTTCGGCATGGTGTTTCAGGGTTATGCCCTGTTCCCGCATATGAGCGTGGCTGACAACATCGCCTTCCCCTTGCGCATCAGGGGCGTGCCGAAACGCGAGCGCGACGCCCGCGTCACTGAGATGATCGAGCTCGTCGGCCTGACCAACCATCAGGCCAAGCGGCCGCAGGCCCTGTCGGGCGGACAGCAGCAGCGCGTGGCGCTCGCCCGGGCGCTGGTGTTCAAGCCCGAGCTGTTGCTGCTCGACGAGCCGCTGTCGGCGCTCGACAAGAACATGCGCGAGCAATTGCAGTTCGAACTCAAGGAGGTGCACCGCAAGACCGGAACGACATTCGTCTTCGTCACGCATGACCAGAATGAGGCGCTCGCTTTGTCCGACCGCATCGCCATCTTCAACAATGGCGGCATCGTCCAGGTCGATACGCCCGAACAGCTCTATGCTGCGCCGCGCGACAGGTTCACCGCCGAGTTCCTCGGCTCGATCAACATCTTCGAGCTTCAGAACCCGCGCCGCCTCGACGGCTTCATCGTCGGCGACTTCTGCGGCCAAAAGATCGGCGCGCCGGCGCCGGAGCACGGCACGAGCCCCCTGCTCTCGGTGCGCCCGGAATTCCTCGACATGCGCAAGATCGGCCCCGACCCGGACGAAAACGGCGTCGAGGCCGTCGTCCGCGACAAGGTCTACCAGGGCGGCAACACGCTGCTGAAGCTGGTTGCCGGCAATGGCACGGAACTGACCGCCATCCGGCATGCCGGACAGCCATCGAACATGGAGGTTGGCGAGACCCTTTGGGTCACCTGGCCGCGCGCATGCGGTCGCATCATTCCTGAGAACTGATCAACTGATAACAACAAATGGGTGGAGACATGGACAATCATTTCAAACGGGATTGCTTGCTGGTCCTCAAGGACAAGCTGAGCGAGGGCGCAATCGACCGCCGTACGTTCCTGACGGGCCTCGTGGCGCTTGGCGCCTATTCGGCCATCGGTGCCCATGCCGCAAAGGCGGCCGACGGCGAACTCGTGGTCGCGAATTGGGGCGGCGACGCGGTGCCAGCCTTTAAATCGGCCTTTGCCGATGGTTTCGGTGAAACTGGCGGAAAATCGGTCAAGATCGACGGCTCCGGCCCGACGAAGGGCGCGATGCGGGCGCAGTTCGAAAGCGGCGCGGTGCGCTGGGACGTCTGCGACGCAGACCCCGGTTCGACCAAGGCACTCGGCCAGAAGGGCATGATCGAACAGGTTGACTACGCTGTCGTCGACAAGGCCAAGATCGAGAACGGCTTTGCCTTCGAGTTCAGCCCGGCCAACTACTTCTTCAGCTACGTCATCGCCTATGATGCCAAGAAGTTTGCCGGCGACCCGCCGAAGAGCTGGGCCGATTTCTGGGACGTGAAGAAATATCCCGGCAAGCGCACCATGTTCAAATGGATGTCCGGCTGCCTGGAGGCCGCACTAATGGCCGACGGTGTGCCGGCCGACAAACTCTATCCGCTCGACATGGACCGCGCCTTCAAGAAGCTCGAAGAGCTCAAGCCGCACATCGTCAGCTACTGGGACTCGGGCGCCGAAAGCCAGCAGCTGATGCGCGACGGCGAGGCCTCGATGGGGCTTCTGTGGCACACCCGCGCCAACCTGGTTGAAACAGACACCGGCGGCGACGTTTCCTGGACCTACGCTCAGGGCATCATGGCGGCATCGGGCTGGACGGTGATCAAGGGCAATCCGGCCGGCAAGGATGCTGCGATGCAGTTCATCGCCTATTGCCAGGACCCGGCGCGGCAGGTGGCACTGCTCGAAGCACTCGGCAGCGGCCCGGCCAATCCGGCAGCCCATGCGCTGGTGAGCGACAAGTTCAAGCGGCTCGACTGCAGCTCGCCTGAAAACCGCGCCCAGCAGGTGGCGATGGACTCCGAATGGTACGCCGCCAATTCCGACAAGGCGCTCGAGCGTTACCTGGCGATGGTGGCGGGATGACAACGACCCGGACAGCCGGCACGGCAGGTGCCAATCTGATCACGCAGATCCTGATGTGGGTACTGCCGGTCCTGCTGCTGGGATTCTATGTCATTCCCCTGCTCGGCGTTGTCAGCTGGAGCGTTACCCAGCCCGTAACAGGGCTGGGTAACTACGCGCGCATCGTCGAAGGCGGCGACATATCGAGCGTGTTCCTGCGCACGCTGCGCATCTCGCTGATCTCGACCGTTGCCACCGTGCTGATCGGCTATTGCCTGAGCTATTATTGGGTCATGGGCTCGCGCCTCAGGCAGACGATCCTCGAAATCTGCATCTTCATTCCGTTCTGGATCTCGGTGCTGGTGCGCGCCTTCGGCTGGCTGGTCATCCTGCGCGACAACGGCCTCGCCAACGGCTTCCTGATGGCGACGCATCTGATATCAGAGCCACTCGGCACCGGCCGCAACGAGTTCGCCGTCATCGTCGGCATGGTGCATTTCATGGTGCCGTTCTCGGTGTTCCCGATGGCAACCGTGATGCGCAAGATCGACCGGCGCATCCTGCTCGCGGCACACGGACTGGGCGCCAGCCCGGCTGTCGTGTTCCGCAAGATCTTCCTGCCGCTGTCCCTGCCCGGCGTGTTTGCCGCCTTCGTCATGGTTCTGGTGTTTTCCGTCGGCTTCTTCGTCACGCCGGCGATCCTCGGCGGCGGGCGCGTGGTGATGGTGGCGGAAGCGGTGTTCGTGCAGATGTTCCAGACCACGAACTGGGGCCTGGGCGCTGCGATGAGCGTGGTCCTGCTGGCCCTGATCGGCGCCGTGGTGGCTGCCGCCTACCGCCTGCTCGGCGTTCGCAGCTTCGTCGACTGAGGGGAGGAAATCATGTTCGGACGTTCGAAATTCGGCGGCGCACTGGCCTACCTCGCGGCAGCTTTCCTGCTGTTGCCGCTCATTGCCGTCATTCCGGTTTCCTTCACCCCCAAGCGCTTCCTGTCGATGCCCGACGGCGACTGGTCGCTGCGCCACTACCGCGCGCTGTTCGAGGACGGCGCCTGGCTTTCCAGCATCGGTACGAGCCTCTCCATCGCACTCGCGGCCAGCCTGCTGGCAACTGTTCTCGCCACGATGTTCGGGCTGGGGCTGTGGTTCCGCCGACCGCGGGGTGGTGCCCTGCTTGTCGGCTTTGCGCTGTTGCCGATGGTGGTGCCGCCGGTGACGTCGGCAATCATCCTCTACTTTCTGCTGGCCCAGCTCAGGCTGCTCGACACGATGCTGGGCCTCGTCATCGGCCACGCCATCATGACCTTGCCCTTTGCCGTCGTTGCCATGCTCAGCGCCTTTGCCAGGCTCGACCGCAGCCTGGAGATGGCAGCGCGCAACCTTGGCGCATCGACCTTGCAGACAATCTTCCTCGTCGTGCTGCCGAACCTTAAGGCGGGCATGCTTTCGGCCTGGTTCCTGACCTTCATCCTGTCCTGGGAAGAAAGCACGGTAACCCTGTTCACCAGCGGCATCGAGGTGGTCACGCTGCCCAAGCGCATCTGGGACAATCTGCGCCTCGACGTCGATCCGGTGGTGGCCTCGATCTCGGTCGTGATGGTGGTCATCACGGCGGCCGTCATCATCGCCCGTGCCCTGGCGCGGCACCGCTACGCGACGCAGAGCTGACAGCTCTCCTGCCCGCGCTATCTCGGCGCGGGCGCAAAATCCTCGAGATAAGACAACGGATCGTCCTGCCCCTCCGGTGGCATGCAGGACAGCGCGCGCAGGAAAATGGAAAACAGCTCGCCCTGCGAGGTGATGCCCATCTTGGCGTAGATGCGCTTGCGGTGAACCTTGACGGTCTCCGGGCTGTTGCCGAGCACCCGGGCCATCGACTTGCTCGAATGGCCTTTCAGGATCAGCCGCACGATCTCGCTTTCGCGATTGCTCAGCACCGAGGTGGCAAACATCTCGAAAGCGTTTTCAAGGTGATTGTCGCGGCGGCTGGAACCGGCCTGCGGGCTCGGCGCCAGGCGCGGCCAATGCTGCCGGCAAAGATTGGCAATGACGCCGAGCAGCGCCTCCAAGGTCGATTTCGATCGCGCCGACAGGTCGAGTCGGTCGTCACGCACGCCGAGCGAGATCAGGATGCTGGCATCAGCGCCAAGGCTGGCGAACACCCCCGTCTCGTCGTTGAGGTCGGTATCGGCGTAGAACATCCGGTAGTAGTCCGACGAGCGGAAATCGTCAGGCGCGCATTCGTTGAGCCCGACGACGCGGTCGCCGACATCCTGCTTGAACAGGTCATAGAACGGATCAAGCAGATAGGCCGAGCCGACATAAGGAACCACGACCCGCCGGTCCTGCTCGGGGCTGAGGTCGCTGTAGAGCGGCAACGGCTTGTCGCCGGCGAAGAAGGCGCAGATGAAGGCGCTATCGAAATGCGAGACATGCAGGCACAGGGTGGCGATCGCCTTGGGAAAGGCTTGGGTTCCCACCGCGGCGATCGCCAGGGCGACCTTGGCCAGTGCCTCCGCGTCGCAGAGCCCGCCGCCCGCAGCGCCTGCCTGCGGGGCAGCGCTGCGGGGCTCAATTTCAGGCGTCTGAAGAAGCTT
>Ga0209902_101550_pt1 | contig 10375 bp, 11 predicted proteins | sample FECB27metaG_FD_188304 | JGI IMG/M metagenome (GOLD analysis project Ga0209902, IMG submission 188304) | Cyanobacterial communities from the Joint Genome Institute, California, USA - FECB-27 (SPAdes) (version 2) | ecosystem: Environmental > Aquatic > Thermal springs > Hot (42-90C) > Microbial mats...
GCCGGCCGCCGGCCGATAGGGCAGCCGGTGGCGATAGTCGTCGAGGCTCGCCCGCACCGCCGGCAACAGCGGCACGAGGCGCACCTTGCCGCCCTTGCCGGTGACGCGCAGCACCGCGGCGTCGCCGGCGAGGTCGGCGCCGGTGACCGCCAGCGCCTCGCCGATGCGCAGCCCGGCGCCGTAGAGCAGCATCGCCAGCGCCGCATCGCGGGCCGCGATCCACGGCTCGGCGGCGTCCTCACCCGCCGTCTCGGTGACGCGGCGGGCGTCGACGACCGACAGCGGGCGCGGCAGCGAGGGCTTCAGCCGCGGCGCCTGCACGGCGCGGATCGGCGCGGCGTTGAGGCCGTGCTCGCGCTCGAGATAGCCGGCGAAGGAGCGGAGCGCCGCGAGCTGGCGGGCGATCGTGCGCGAGCCGATGCCGTCGGCCCGGCGGCGCGCCAGGAAGGCGCGCATGTCCGCGGTCCGCAGCGCCGCGTGGTCCGCAAGGTCGGGGGCGCCGCCGAGGTGGCCGGCGAGGAAGGAGAGCCACTGCCGGACGTCGCGGTCGTAGGCCTCGAGCGTGCGCGGGGCGAGCCGGCGCTCGACGCGCAGCCGCGCCAGCCAGCCTTCGACGGCAGCGGCGAGGGCCGGAGCGGCGATGCGGAGGGAAGCGCTGGCGTCGGTCATCGGGCGTCCCGTGTTGCAGGTCCCCGACCCTGGCAGGCGGCGGTTAACGAGCCGCCTTACACTCGGGCTTGTCCACTGCCGGGCCGGCTCAGTCTTCCGGGTTGCGCGGCGGGGCGCCATCCTCGTCGTCGGCGCCGTCCTGCTCGACCACGGGGATCGCATAGGCGCCGGCGAGCCAGCGGTGCAGGTCGATGTCGGCGCAGCGCTTGGAGCAGAACGGCTTGTAGGCCTCGACGCGCGGGGCGGAGCAGATCGCGCAGGGGCGGGCCCGCGGCGTGCCCGGCGGCGGCAGCGGGCTCATCCCGCCGCGACACCGGGTGTCGACGCCGGCTCGGCGGCGGAAAGCGGCTCGCTGCGCGCCTCCGCGGCGGCGGCCATCGGGTCGACCGTCCAGCGCTCGAGCACCGGGAAGCCCTCGCCGACGAGGAGCGCCACGGTCTCGTGCAGCGGCAGCCCGACGACGGCGCTGTAGGAGCCGGCGAGCGAGGCGACGAAGGTCGCCGCCAGCCCCTGCACGGCATAGCCGCCCGCCTTGCCGCGCCATTCGCCGGAGGCGAGATAGGCGTCGGTCTCGGCGGCCGACAGGCGCTTGAAGCGCACCCGCGTCTCGACCGTGCGCTCGCGCAGCTTGGCCTTCGGGGTCAGGAGCGCAACGGCGGTGGTGACGGTGTGGGAGCGGCCGGAGAGCAGCGACAGGCAGCGCGCCGCCTCGTCCAGCGTCTCGGCCTTCGGCAGCACGCGGCGGCCGACGGAGACGACGGTGTCGGCGGCGAGCACGAACGCCGGCGTCCGGCCTTCCTGGGCGGCGAAGCGCTGGGCGGCCACCTCGGCCTTGCCACGGGCGAGACGCTCGGCGAGCTGGCGCGGCACCTCGCGGGACTGCGGCGTCTCGTCGATCTCGGCCGGGAACAGATGGTCGGGCACGAGGCCGACCTGCTCGAGCAGAGCGAGGCGCCGCGGCGAACCGGACGCGAGGACGAGGACGGCGGGCTCGCGCATGCTGGCTCCAGGATCATGGCTGCGGAGGGGGGCCGGCGCGCCGCGAACGGCGCCTCGGCCGGCTCAGGCCCCGCCGACGGTCACTTGAAGCGGTAGGTGATCCGCCCCTTGGCGAGATCGTACGGCGTCATTTCGACGAGCACCTTGTCGCCCGCGAGCACGCGGATGCGGTTCTTGCGCATCCGGCCGGCCGTGTGAGCGATGATCTCGTGGTCGTTCTCGAGCTTGACGCGAAACGTCGCGTTCGGGAGGAGTTCGGTCACCATGCCCGGGAACTCCAGGACTTCTTCCTTCGCCATGCGCACCCTTGCACTGCTGTCCGCCACCGCGCCGGGGCGCGCCCCGCAGGGGTCGTTCGGACGAGATAAACGGCGTTAGCGCAGCGCCGCGGGGGCGGCGCCGCGCCGAGCGCCGCGAATTGCGCTCTCCGCTAGCACGTTCCGCGCCCGGCGGGAAGCTTTCAGCGACGGTCGCGCGGCCGGCTCAGCCGTCGTTCTCCGCATTCAGCTCTTCCGGCCTGAGGCTCTCCGCCTGCGGGCGCAGCCGCACGCCGGGCGCGCCGCCCGCGAGGAGCTCGACGCCGCCCTCCTCCAGCGCCCGGGCGACGGCGGCGAGGTCGACGTCCACCGGCGCCGGACCGTCCTGCGCCTCGAGCCGGGCGATGTCCGCTTCCGAGACGCCGGCCGCCGCGGCGAGATCGCCGATCTCCCAGCGCAGCATGGCGCGCGCCGCCCTCACCTGAACACCTGTCAGCACGTCAGCCTCCCAGCCGCCCGGCCTCTCGGCAGAGCCGGGCACTCGCCTGCGGTGATCGTGTCATCCGCGGCCGGCGACGGCAACCTCCGGACGCCCCGCCGGTCTTTCAACACCCCGGCCGCCATGCCATATCAGGCATCCAACCGCGACCTTGACGGAGACTGGCGATGACGGCTGCGATCGTGGGCTGGGCCCACAGCCCGTTCGGGCGGCACGAAAGCGAAACCGTCGAGAGCCTCGTCGTCGGCGTCGCCCGCGGTGCGCTGGCGCATGCCGGCATCGAGGCCGCCGACGTCGACGAGATCTATCTCGGCCACTTCAACGCCGGCTTCTCCGCCCAGGACTTCACCGCCTCGCTGGTGCTGCAGGCCGACCCGGCCCTGCGCTTCAAGCGGGCGACCCGCGTCGAGAACGCCTGCGCCACCGGTTCGGCCGCCGTCCACCAGGGCGTGCGGGCGATTGCCGCCGGCGCGGCGCGCGTCGTGCTGGTGGTCGGCGTCGAGAAGATGACCGACACCCCCGGCCCGCAGATCGGCCAGAACCTGCTGCGCGCCTCCTATCTGGCCGAGGAGGGCGACATCCCGGCGGGCTTCGCCGGCGTCTTCGGCCGCATCACCGAGGCCTATTTCCAGCGCTTTGGCGACCAGTCCGACGCGCTCGCGGCGATCGCCGCCAAGAACCACAGGAACGGCGTCGCCAATCCGTTCGCCCAGATGCGCAAGGACCTCGGCTACGACTTCTGCCGCACCGAGAGCGAGAAGAACCCGCGCGTCGCCGGCCCCCTGAAGCGCACCGACTGCTCGCTCGTCTCCGACGGCGCCGCCGCGATCGTGCTCGCCGACATGCCGACGGCCCTCGGCATGGAGCGGGCGGTGGCGATCCGTGCCGCCTCCCACGTGCAGGACTTCCTGCCGATGTCGCGGCGCGACATCGTCCGCTTCGAAGGCTGCGGCGAGGCGTGGACCCGGGCGCTCGCCGACGCGCGCCTGACCCTCGACGACCTCGACCTCGTCGAGACCCACGACTGCTTCACCATCGCCGAGCTGATCGAGTACGAGGCGATGGGCCTCGCCGCTCCCGGCCGCGGCGCCGACGTCATCCGCGACGGCCACAGCGCGCTGGGCGGCCGGCTGCCGATCAATCCGTCGGGCGGCCTCAAGTCGAAGGGCCACCCGATCGGCGCCACCGGCGTGTCGATGCACGCGCTCTGCGCCATGCAGCTCACCGGCCAGGCCGGCGACATGCAGGTGAAGGACGCCGAACTCGCCGGCCTGTTCAACATGGGCGGCACCGCGGTGGCGAACTACGTCTCGATCCTGCAGGCGGTGCGCTGAGCGCAGATTGTCCGAGCTCGTCCCCACCCCGCCACCGTCGTGGCCGGCTGACCGGGCTATCCAAGCGACGGATAAACCAAGCGTTCTTCCACCGGCGTGGATCGCCCGGTCAAAGCCGGGCGATGACGGAAGAGGCTTGGTCGGCGGAGTTGGGCAGACGAGCGGCAAGTAACGACCGGAGCGCCCCTCAGGCGTCGACCAGCCTGAGCGAGCGCTTCTTGTCGAGCACCGCCAGCACCCGGTCGAGGTCCGGTCCGCGCTTCAGGATCATGCCGCCGGCGGCGACGACCGAATAGGCGCCCTGCCGCCGGGCGAGCCGCATGTCCTTGACGACGCGGAACAGCGGCATCTCGCTCGCCCGCCGGAAAATCGAGAACACCGCCTCGTCGCGCTGGAAGTCGATGGCGTAGTCGCGCCACTCGCCCTCGGCGACCTTGCGGCCATAGACCCTGAGGATGCTGTTCAGCTCCCGCCGGTCGAAGCTCGTCACCGGGGTAGCCGGCGGCTGGTTCGCCGCCTGGGGACCGGAGACCACGACACTCGTGGAGGCCCCTGTGCCCGTCGGTGCCGGCACCGATCCCCGGCCCGGCCCGCGCGGTGCGGCGATGGAAACGACAGCCGCGCTCGCACGGCTTGCCGGACTTGCTTCCGCGTCGTCCAAAACGCGCCTCCCGTCGTCATCCCACTGTTATGATCGTGGTGGGAGCGACGGCTTGCAAGTGCGTTGTCGGAAACGTCCGGTCAGTCGAACAGGCTCGACACCGACTTCTCCAGCGCCGTCCGGCTGATCGCCTCGCCGATCAGCGGGGCGATCGAGAGGACGCGGATGTTGCGCGCCTTCGTCACCGAATCGGTCGGCTGGATGGAATCGGTGATCACCAGTTCCTTCAGCATCGACCCCTCGACGCGGGCCACTGCGCCGCCCGAGAGCACGCCGTGGGTGATGTAGGCGGTGACGCTCTTCGCCCCCTGGGCGAGCAGCGCCTCGGCGGCGTTGCACAGCGTCCCGCCCGAATCGATGATGTCGTCGAAGAGGATGCAGTTGCGGCCCTCAACGTCGCCGATGATGTTCATCACCTCGCTCTCGCCCGGCCGCTCGCGGCGCTTGTCGACGATGGCGAGCGGCGCGTCGATGCGCTTGGCGAGCGCCCGCGCCCGCACCACGCCGCCGACGTCCGGCGAGACGACGACGAGGTCGTTGGCCGCATAGCGCTCCTTGATGTCGCGCATCATCACCGGCACGGCGTAGAGATTGTCGGTCGGGATGTCGAAGAAGCCTTGGATCTGGCCGGCGTGCAGGTCGAGCGTCAGCACCCGGTCGGCGCCGGCGCGGGTGATCAGGTTCGCCACGAGCTTGGCCGAGATCGGCGTGCGCGGGCCGGGTTTGCGGTCCTGGCGGGCGTAGCCGAAATAGGGCACCACCGCCGTCACCCGGCGCGCCGAGGCGCGGCGCAGGGCGTCGGTGATGATCAGGAGCTCCATCAGGTGGTCGTTCGCCGGGAAGCTCGTCGACTGCAGGATGAAGACGTCTTCGCCGCGGACGTTCTCCTGGATCTCGACGAAGATCTCCTGGTCGGCGAAGCGCCGCACCAGGCACTTCGACAGCGGGATGTCGAGATAGCCGGCGACCGCCTCGGCGAGCACGCGGTTTGAATTCCCTGACACGAGCTTCATGCCGGCGATCGTCCTCCAGGGAAGGGTCGTGCAGTGCCGGCGGCGCCGGCGGACGCGAACAGTGTCGGCGGGCGCCGACGGAAAGGTCGCGGTCTCTCTAGCAACCCTCCCCGGCGCCGACAACCGCGAGGACGACGCAGTCTTGAGCCGGCTCAGACGCTGCCGGAGGCGAGCCAGGCCTTCAGCGCCGCGATCGTGCGCTCCGCCACCACCTCGAGGGTGTCGTCGGTGATGCCCGACCAGGGATCGCCCGACGTGCCGCCCGACGGCTCCTGGCCCGCGATGCGGTGCAGGCGCCGGCCGGAGGCGTCGTAGACGTCGAAGATGTAGCTGATCGTCGTGGCGGTCGGATTGCCGATCGCCGTCAGGTAGCCCTTGACGCGGAAGGTCGCAGGCGCGCCGACGCGGCGCACGAGGTTCAGCCCCTCGCGGTCCGAGACGACGGCGAGGCGGCGCGTCAGGTCGTCGGCCGCATTGCCCGGCACGCCGGTGAACGGCTCGAAGGCGAAGCTCGCGATGCCGGGATTGACGACGCCGGATCCGACCGGCGTGGCGGAACCCACCTGCGCCGGGGCCGGGCCGAGGTCGCTCACCGAATCGCCGCTCGAGCAGCCGGCGATGATGATCGCCGCGGCGACCACCGGTCCGACGATCCGCATCCACCGCCCCTTCGATCCCGTTATGCCGCGATCCGCCATCCGCGCGCTTGCCTCCCTGTCCGCTCGCAAGGCGCCGACCCTACCGGCATGCGCCGCAAAGATAAAGGAAGCGGGGGCGGATCGTCAGGCTTCCGCAACGGGCAGCAGTTCCAGAAGCCGGTCGAGTTGCTTGATGGGATCCCAACCCTCAGGGCGCTCGTGGATGTCGCATCGCCACGGCATGCCTTCATCGACCCATGCCCGCCGGTAAGCCAGGATTGAGTCTAGGACCGTGGACTTTGCGTCAGGCGAATTGCCTGGTTCATCGTCGAAGCCGGGCTCGAAGTAGCAGCAGCAGCAAATTCCGGTCCCGATTCGGCCGCGCCGCACGGAGTACGAACGGCCGCTGAATGTGTCTGGCCACCCGCAGGCAGGGCAGAGGTAACGTCCCGACCGGCTGTCTAGGACGTTGAAAAGTCGATGGTCCATCTGCAAAGCGGCAATTCGCTTGCCGCACCAGGAGGTGGCTTTACGCCACGATCGGCAAATCGAGAGGCAGCGCCGAGAGCGGCTCGGGCCCGGCGTCGGTGGTGAGGTAGGTGCGGCCGAGCGTCATCGCCGCGCCAGCCTCGCTGTCGAACAGGATCATGTGGGCGAACAGCGTCATGTTCGGCACGATCGGTGTCTTGTTGCCGCGATAGAACATCGGCGTGTCCATCCACGACGGCGCGAAGCGGGCGCCGAGCGAATAGCCGCAGGCGTTCAGCCGATGCGCCTGCAGCTCGCGACCGTCCATCACGGTGGCGTGGGCGTCGAAGACGTCGCCGAAGGTGCTGCCGGGCCGCATCGCCGCCTCCACCGCGGCGAGCGCCTCGCGGGCCGCCGAATAAAGGGCGAGGTGACGCGCCGTTGGCGTGCCGACGATCACCGTGCGCATCAGGGCCGCGTGGTAATGGCGGAAGGTGCCGGCGAATTCGAGCGTCAGCTGGTCCTGGGCGTCGAGGGCGCGCCGGCCGGCCTTGTGGCGGCAGAGCAGCGCGTCGGGGCCGGAGCCGATGATGAACTCGTTGCCGGGATACTCCCCGCCCGCCTCGAACACGGTGCCCTGCAGGACCGCGAGGATGTGGCCCTCGTCGGCGCCGGAACGGATCTCCGGGAGCGCCGTCGTCCAGGCGAGGTCGGCGATGCGGGCGGCCTCGCGCACGACGGCGATCTCGGCCGGGCTCTTCACCATGCGCAGCGACGGCACGAGGTCGGAGGCGTCGACGAGGGTGGCGAACGACTTCAGCCCGTCGTCGATCTTGCGGCCGGCGGCGGCGGTCAGGCCGTGGGTGTCGTATTCGATGCCGATGCGGGTGCCGAGGAGCTCGAGTTCGAACAGCGTCTCCTTCAGCTGACCGCTCGGGTCGGCCTCGCCGCGGTCGACCCAGACGCGGATGTCCTCGACGATGGAGGTGTGCTGCGCCTGGCGGAGATCCGGCGCCCGCGTCACCAGGGTGAAGCGGCCCGTCTTCGTCAGCACCATCGCCTGGAAGAAGCAGAAGCCGAACGTGTCGTAGCCGGTGAGCCAGTACATGCTCTCCTGGGCGAACATCAGGAGCGCATCGAGCTTGCGCGCCTCCATCGCCTCCAGCGTCGCGGCGAGGCGGTCGTCGTACTCGCGTCGGTCGAAGTGCAGCGCCATGCGCATGGGTCCTGCTGGCAGGGGGTGAACGGGTGCGGCCGGTCGGCGGTGTCAGGCGGGCCGGCAACCGCCGACCGTACCGAAGAAGAACACCCAGGTGCCGAAATCGTCCCCGAATTCTTCGAACCGGTGCTCCTCGCCAGCCGCGACGAACAGGAAGTCGCCGGGCGCGAACGGCACCCGCTCACCGCTCCTGAGGAACGTGCCGGAGCCGGTTACGACGATGTAGACCTCGTCGCGGTCGTGCGGCTCCTGGTCGTCGACGCCGCGCGGCGCGTAGTACTCGACGCTGAGATCGCCGCGGGCGAACAGCTCGTCATAGGGCAGCGGCAGCGCCGCGATGCGGGCCGCGGCGTCGAGGGCGGCGATGCGGGTGGTGTCGTCGGTGGCCGTCATGCGGGGACTATGAGATCGCCCGCCCTCGCTGTCCATCGGGCCCTGATCACTGGAAGGCGACTTCGGAGAAGGAGCGCAGCTTGCGGCTGTGCAGTTGCTCGAGGCCGAGGGCGCGCAGCTTCTCCATGGCGAGGATGCCGATCTTCAGGTGCTGATCGACCTGGCTGCGGTAGAAGGCATCCGCCATGCCGGGCAGCTTCAGCATGCCGTGCAGGGGCTTGTCGGAGACGCACAGCAGCGTGCCGTAGGGGACGCGGAAGCGCAGCCCGTTCGCCGCGATGGTGGCGCTCTCCATGTCGAGGGCGACCGCCCGGCTCTGGCTGAGGCGCTGCACCGGCTCGCGGTGGTCGCGCAGTTCCCAGTTGCGGTTGTCGATGGTGGCGACGGTGCCGGTGCGCAGGATGCTCTTGCGCTCCCACCCCGACAGGCCGGTGATCTCGCCGACCGCCTGCTCGAGCGCGATCTGGATCTCGGCCAGCGGCGGCACCGGGATCCACAGCGGGATGTCCTCGTCGAGCACGTGGTCCCAGCGCACATAGCCGTGCGCCAGCACGTAGTCGCCGAGCTTCTGGGTCGAGCGCAGGCCGGCGCAGTGGCCGAGCATCATCCAGGCGTAGGGGCGCAGCACCGCGACGTGGTCGCTCGCCGTCTTGGCGTTCGACGGACCGACGCCGATGTTGATCATGGTGATGCCGGAGGCGTCGGGGCGGACGAGGTGGTAGCCCGGCATCTGCGGCAGCCGCGGCGGCGTCTCGCCCGCCGTTCCGCCGCCGTGGCGGACGTTGCGGGTGATGCGGTGGCCGGGCTCGACGAAGGCATCGTAGGCGCTGTCGGGGTCGGCCATCATGGCGAGCCCGTGCGCCACGAACTCGTCGATGTAGAACTGGTAGTTGGTGAAGATCACGTAGTTCTGGAAATGCTCCGGGCTCGTGCCGGTATAGTGGCGCAGCCGGTGCAGCGAGTAGTCGATGCGCGGGGCCGTGAACAGGGAGAGCGGCCGCGGCGCGCCGGGAGCGCCGACCCAGGTGCCGTTGACGATCGAATCGTCCATCCGCGCGAGGTCGGGCACGTCGAACCAGTCGCGGATCGAGCGGATCTGCTCGGCGTCGAGCACCCCCTCGATGTGGATGCCGTCGGCATAGGCGAAGTGGATCGGGATCGGCACGTCGCTGATGCCGACCTCGACGGGGCGGCCGTGGTTGCGGACGATCTGGCCGATCTGCTCCTCGAGATAGTTCCGATAGAGGTCCGGCCGGGTGACGGTCGTCGCGTAGATGCCGGGTGCGCTGACGAAGCCGTAGGACAGCCGCGTGTCGATGCGGGCGAAGCTCTCCGTCGTCAGCGAGAGGGTCGGGTAGAACCCGCGCACCCGCGCCTCCGGCGGCTGGCCGGCGGCGAAGCGGCGGAAATGCTCGCGCAGAAAGCCCGTCTCGGCGTCGTAGAGCTCGCGGACATAGGCGACCGCGGCAGCCGGATCGGTGAAGGCACGGGTCTGCGAGGGTTCGGCGCGGGTCAGCAAGGCGGCGGTCTCCTCGGGCGAGAGGGGCGGCGGCGAGGATAGGCCGAGACGGGTGTCGGCGCGATGGCGCGGAGCGAGGTCCGCGTCCGGACGCCGGCCGGGCCGCCTAAGGCGGGTGCTCACGATCTTGGGGCGCGCCTCACCCACCCTGTCCGAGCAGGCCTCCGGCCGCGGCGAGCGCCTCCGGGGTGTCGACGTCGATCGCCGCAGCCTCGCCGAGTTCGACCTCGACGACCGCCTCCGGCACCCCGGCGATGATCTGCCGCCCGCCGGTGTCGCCGGTGATCGCCGACAATTCCGGGAAGAAGCGCCGCGACCACAGCACCGGGTTGCCGCGCCTGCCGCCGGCGGTCGCCATCACCACCAGCGCTCCGGCGGCGGGGTCGTAGCCCGCGATCACCCGGTCGATCGCCTTGGCGTCTATGCCCGGCATGTCGGCGAGCACGACGACCGCCGCCTCGACGTCCTCCGGCAGCGCCGACAGGCCAGTCCTGAGCGACGTCGACAGCCCTTCCGCGTAGTCCGGATTGTGCACCACCGTCACGTCGAGGCCCGTCAGTGCCGCGCCGACGTCGGCCGCCGCGTGGCCGGTGACGACGACGACCGGCGCCGCCCGGCTCGCCACCGCGGCCTCCGCCGCCCGCCGCACCAGCGGCACGCCGCCGATGGTGGCGAGTTGCTTCACCGGCCCGCCCATGCGGCTGCC
>Ga0209902_101552_pt1 | contig 10371 bp, 11 predicted proteins | sample FECB27metaG_FD_188304 | JGI IMG/M metagenome (GOLD analysis project Ga0209902, IMG submission 188304) | Cyanobacterial communities from the Joint Genome Institute, California, USA - FECB-27 (SPAdes) (version 2) | ecosystem: Environmental > Aquatic > Thermal springs > Hot (42-90C) > Microbial mats...
TGGCCGCACAAGAGCTTCGAAGCCGGCGTCATCGACGCGCTGCGGCTATCGCGCGGCATGACCTTCAAGTCGGCCATCGCCGGCCTGCCGCTCGGCGGCGGCAAGGCGGTCATCATCGCCGACGCCAAGACCGAAAAGACGCCCGCCATGCTCGAGGCCTATGCCGAGATGCTCAACACGCTCGAGGGCCAGTACATCACCGCCGAGGACGTCGGCATGACGCTGGCCGACGCCGACTTCCTCGCCGAGCGCGCGCCCAATGTCAGCGGCACCACCAAGGGCGGCAGCGGCAACCCCTCGCCCTTCACCGCCGAAGGCACCTTCGTCGGCCTCAAGGCAGCCCTTCGCCACCGCACCGGCAGCGACGACCTCGCCGGCGTCCGCGTGGCTGTCCAGGGCCTCGGCTCGGTCGGCTGGTCGCTGTGCCAGAAGCTCCACGCTGAAGGTGCCGTCCTGACCGTCTGCGATCTCGATGCTGTCAGAACCGCCCGCGCCGCCGAGACCTTTGGCGCGACCGTTGTGTCAGGCGATGCGATCATCGCAGCCGACGTCGACATCTTCGCCCCTTGCGCGCTGGGCGGCATGCTCTCCGCTGACACCATTCCGCTGCTCAAGGCCAAGATCGTCGCCGGTGCCGCCAACAACCAACTGGCCACGGCCGAGGACGGGCAGCGCCTCGTCGAACGCGGCATCCTCTACGCCCCCGACTACGTCATCAATGCCGGCGGCGTCATCAACGTCGCCGCCGAAATGGCCGACGGCGGCTACGACGTCGCAACCGTCACCCCGCGCGTCGCCCGCATCGCCGATACCCTCACCGCGATCTTCCAGCGCGCCGACCGCGAAGGCCGCACCACCGACGCCGTCGCCGAGGCGATGGCGCGCGAGATCGTCGAAGCGGCGAGGAAGTAAGCAACCAGCTCCCTTCTCCCGCCCGCGGAGAGGTGAGATGCGGTCCGCGCAGCGGACGAAAAGCCAACTGCTTGGCTTTTCGAGCATCGAACGCCGGCAGGCGGATGGGGGGCAGCGCAGCCTCACCGACACCACCCAAATGCAAAACGGCCCGGCTGCTTTCGCAACCGGGCCGTCTTTCATTCCAACGACGACCAAGGCACGCGCTCTTCAGGAAGCCTCTAACGGCAGCGCCGCTGACAACCGCGCCATCCCTCCCGCTTCTCCTCGCTCCAGCCGGCCACCCACAGCATCGCTCACCCGAACCCCGTGGAAGCGCGTTTATTCCCTCCATAGCCATATATCTTGATTATAAAGATATTAGATGATAGAGGTAATTTCTTACTTCCCTTCACAGAGGTTCAGCCATGCTTTCATTTCCGCTCATATCCACCGGCCTTGCCGCAGCACTCGCTTTGATGTCCATCGGCGGCGGTCTCTATGAATTCTCGGTCGTCGATCAGGTCTGGCCCGAACGTCGCGACCTGATCCAGCCGGAGCTCGGCGGCCTGTCGCGCCGCCGCTTCTGGATCCCGGCGCATAGTGCCTTCGAGATCGCCCTGATCGTCACGCTGGTTGCCGCCTGGTCGATCCCCGACGCCCGCTTCTGGCTGCTCATCGCACTCGCCGCGCACCTTGTGATGCGTGTCTGGTCGGCCTTCGACTTCATTCCCAAGGCGCTGGCCTTCGAAAGACTGACGTCGACAGCAATGGATCAGCACGCCGCACGGCGCTGGACACAACGCAGCAGGCTGCGCCTGCCGCTCGACCTGGCGGTTGGCTTGTCGATGCTGTTGGCTTTCGCCGCCGTCATCCGCTCGCTATGAGTAGCTGATGCAAAACGACGCGTCCTCCCATCACGAACTCATCGCCGCACTCGACCGCGAGGTGCGGCGCATGGGGGCGCAGAACATCGTCACCAGCCAGACCGTGGCCGAGCGTTTCGGCTTGCACACCACCGATCTCGAATGCCTCGACCTGTTGTTCATGCGCAAGGCTGCGACACCGGGCGAGCTCGCCGCCGCCACCGGGCTGAGCTCGGGCGCCATGACCGCCCTGCTCGACCGGCTCGAACGTGCCGGTTATGTCGAGCGCCAGGCAGATCCGGGCGACCGCCGCCGCGTGCTGCTACGCATCAAGGCGGAAGCGATCAAGCCGATCGAGGCGGTCTATGGGCCGATGCAGGCGCGCATGCAGGAGCTGTGGTCGGGCTACAGCCAAGCCGAGCTTGCCACCATCATCGATTTCCTCAAACGCAGCACCGACCTCGCGATCAGCTGCGTTGCAGACATGCAGCGGGATGCGACGCCAGCGCCGCCCAAGCGCGGTCGTTCCAAAGGCTAGGGTCGATACGAAAAACGCCGGACTTATACCCGGCCTGCTGGCGCAAGGCGATGGCTCCATTCGCGCCAGAAATCATCGACCAGTCGCTCGCTGCCAGGTTGGCGCGCCTCAACCCCATCGCGCCAGATCTGCGCGCGGGAGAACTCCGCAGCCAGGAACGCCAGAATGGGCCCGGGAATCGGACCTTCACCGAGTTCTCGCGTCTCGGCCTTGCGCGCGATCAATGCCTGAATCGCATCAATGACGGAGGGCTCCAGCGGCACCCCGGCGCAAAGGGTCAGGAAGTTCATTGGAGCGATTGCCGAGTTCGGATTTTCGTCGAGCCATTTCAAGGCCATCAACGGACGTAGCGCATAGAAGAGCTTCTTCAATGGCACCAGATCCGGCGTGGTTAGGAAGCGGTCGAGCTGATTGGCTGCCAGATGGTAGTAGTGCCGGCCGGTCAATGCACGATCAGCGACTTCCTCCCCGAGTTTCAGGAACGCCTGACGAAATTCGGTGTCGCATTGGTAGGTCAAGGGCGACGTCAGCCACTCGACCACCACCACATTGCCCTTGAGCAGGAGCTTCAGGGCCTTGGACAGCTCCCAGCCATTGACGTCAAGGATCGAAGTCAACGGCGTCTCGATGACATCGCGTTCGGGGAACAGCGTGAAAGTCTCGCTGACTGCCCTGACAAACACAAATCGGCAGTCATAGTCGCTGTCGGGCGAAGGAAATCCCCAGGCTCGGCTTCCGCTTTCAACGGCCAAGGGGATCGACACATCGTTTTGCTGTTCGATGTCGACCAAACGGCTGTCGATCTCGGCCACAATTGCCGGATCCATCGATGCTGGAAAATGCCGACCGATCAAACCTGCCCCCTCGCGTGCCGATCACTGCCGAGCGCTCTAGCAGATCCGATGGATCAAGGTCGATCAGGCGGGTGGCAGTGCTAATCACCAGTTGTCGTTCTGCCGCGCCTATCCGCCGACAGCGTCGAGCCGCGCCTTTAGCGCGGCCACTTCCTCTTCCAGTAGGCGGACACGTTCCTCAAGCTCCGAGACAACGGACGAGGCAGCGCTCGGTGCCCGGCTCGCGACAGTGGTGATAGCGGCAACATCGACATCGCCGGCCAAAAGATGCGCAAAGCGATCCTCGCGCTGGCCGGGGGCGCGGCCGATCTCCTTGACCAGCGCCGGCCTGCGGCCGATCAGCATGTCGAGTTCGCTACGCAGGGCGTCGGCATCGGCGAAGTTCGCCATGCGCTCGGTGCGGGCCTGCAATTCGTAGACGGTCTGCGGTCCGCGCAGCAGAAGCAGGCCGATCAGCGTGCTCTGGTTGCGCGTCAGCGAGAACTTCTGCGCCATCTGGTGTTCGTAACGTTCGACGCGCGAGGCGAATTGCTGCTTCGCCAGCCCCTTCGCCTGCAACGTGCCGAGCGCCCGGCTGATGTCGACGACCTCAAGCGCCATGACCGGCTCGCGCGACGTCTTCTGATTCGCGGCGGCAACCAGCGCGTTCGACGTCATCGGATAGACGTCGGGCGTCAGTTCCTTCTTCTCGATCAGGCAGCCGAGCACGCGTGCTTCGACAGGCGTGAGATGGGGAAGCTCCGTATCCGTCACGTCCTAGACCCGCTGTTCCATCATCATCTTCTTGATCTCGGCTGCCGCGACGTCGCAGGCGCGCAGCCAAAAACCGATCGCCGAGCTAGACCCGGCGCTCCACCATCATCTTCTTGATCTCGGCGATCGCCTTGGCCGGGTTCAGGCCCTTAGGGCAGGTCTGGGCGCAGTTCATGATCGTGTGGCAGCGATAGAGCCGGAACGGATCCTCGAGATTGTCGAGGCGCTCGCCCTTGGCTTCGTCTCTGGAGTCGATCAGCCAGCGATAGGCCTGCAGCAGCGTTGCCGGTCCGAGATAGCGGTCGCCGTTCCACCAGTAGCTCGGGCACGAGGTCGAGCAGCAGGCGCACAGGATGCATTCATAGAGGCCATCGAGCTTCTGGCGGTCGTCATGGCTCTGCAGCCATTCCTTCGCCGGCTCCGGCGACACCGTCTTCAGCCACGGCTCGATCGAGCGGTGCTGGGCGTAGAAATTGGTAAGGTCGGGCACCAAGTCCTTGACGACAGGCATGTGCGGCAGCGGGTAGATCTTCACCGCGCCCGAAATGTCGTCGCAACCCTTGGTGCAGGCCAGCGTGTTCGAGCCGTCGATGTTCATCGCGCAGGAACCGCAGATGCCTTCGCGGCAGGAGCGGCGCAGCGTCAGCGTCGGGTCGATCTTGTTCTTGATGTAGAGCAGCGCGTCCAGCACCATCGGGCCGCAATCGTCGACGTCGACGAAATAGGTGTCGATGCTCGGGTTCTCGCCGTCGTCGGGCGACCAGCGGTAGATCCGGTACTCGCGCAGATTGGTAGCACCCTCCGGCTTCGGCCAGGTCTTGCCCGGCTTCACCTGCGAGTTCTTGGGGAGTGTCAGTTCGACCACGATCGGTTCCTCACAGCTTGGCGCGCAGTTCCTTGCGGATGACGAGCTTGAGCCCGCTCCACACGGCATCCACGGCACAGACCTTTACGTCCACCAGCCCCTTCGGCAGCACGACGTCGCGAATGACATCCTCGGTGATGTCGGTGGCGATCTTCGCTGCCTTCTTGGGCCAGGAGATCCAGACAGCGCCGTCGGGCGCGATCATCTTCTTGAATGTCTCGACATTGGCTTCGAGATCGGCGCGCTTGCCGGTGAAGGCATGAACGATATCGTGCCGCTCGCCCGCATCACCAAGTGCTGCCCAGTCGAACTGCGCCACAGCCGCGAAGTTGCGCGCCGTAGCCAACCCCTGGAGATCATCCGGCAAGTTCACGAACACCACGCTCTGGCCGTCCTTGAGGCCGAGCTTGGCCGCAAGCGGCGTGGCGGAATATCCGGCATCTGGTAGCGCTGCAGCCATCATGCTGCCGTCCCCGCTGTCAGCCGGCGCATTTGCTGGCCGACATCAACAGGCGACCATGGCGCCGTGTAGAGCTTGAGCAGCGACAGCGGCGAACCATGCACGGCGTTGAGCCAGAGCTGGACCCTGAGGCTACCCCGCACAAAACCCTGCTGCAGGAAATGGAACGGGTCGCGCCGCTTGACGTGGCGATGCGGCGTGCGCAGGTCGCCCATCGTCGTGTCAGCACCGGCCTGTGCAATCAGCCAGGGCGACGTGTGCATCACGTCGCAGCCATGCAGGCCGGCATTGGAAATGAAATCGTCGACCGGCACGGCCAGCTTGCCGGCCCTGGCGAGCAGCTGTTCGGCTGCCTTGCGCGTCACCAGATAACCGGCACCGCCGGAAGAAGGACGCATAGAGCGCACGAGCTTCGCAGCGCCCAGATCGGCGACCGGCACGGACAGCCTGCCGCCACCGCGCACGATGCCTTCCATCTTGACGATGTCGAAGGCAATACCGCTGGCAAGAAGCCGGCGCATCGTCTCGGCGAAACCGTCGAGCGGCACTGCGTCGTCCTCGAGGATCACCGCATGGTCGTGGCCGGATGCCAGGAACGCCTTCAGCGCCAGCATGTGGCTGGCAAAACAGGCTTCTTCGACCAGCGCGAACATGCGGTTGCGCAGCGGGTTCCAGCCGATGCCGTTGGGCGGCATGTCCAGCTTCTGGCCGCGCACCGCAAGCACGTCGTCCGGCTTGCGCACGTCGACCGCGTCGACACGTTCGAGCGGCCAAGGCATCGCGCCGAACAGCCGCTGGATTTCCGCCCAGCGATGCGGCGATCGGTCGAGATTGATGGCGAAGAAAGCGAGTTCGCTCATCGCCGGCACTCCCGGCGCCAATTCTCCAAGCGCTTGTTGGCGCGCGCGCAAGCGAGGACGGCCGTTTCAGGCCCTCCAGCTTGCCTAACGCTGCGCCGCGTCTCGACCATGGCTCAGTACACCCGTGCCTTGGGTGCGATCTTGGCCAGGCTGATGCCGCCGTCTTCTTCCTTGAGCAGCGGCTCGGTGTGCACCGGCCGATAGGTCAGCGTCACCTTGCCGTCCTCGGCGACGTGGGCCAGCGTGTGCTGGCGCCAGTTCTCGTCGTCGCGGGCCGAGAAGTCCTCGCGGGCATGCGCGCCACGGCTTTCCTTGCGCGCTTCCGCGCCGTAGACAGTGGCGATGGCGTTCGACATCAGGTTTTCGAGTTCCAGCGTCTCGACCAGGTCCGAGTTCCAGATCATCGAGCGGTCGAAGACCTTGATGTCCTTCATCTCGCCCCAGATCTCGGAGATGCGCTTGCAGCCCTGCTCAAGCGAATCCTGGGTGCGGAACACGGCAGCGTCTTCCTGCATCGCCTTCTGCATCTTCTCGCGCAGCACCGCAGTCGGGGTGCCGCCATTGGCGTGGCGCAGCCGGTCGAAGCGATCCATGATCTTCTCTACCGACGCCGCGTTCGGCGACGGGATCGGTGCGTTGCGGTCAACGACCTGGCCGGCGCGGATGGCGGCGGCGCGGCCGAACACCACGAGGTCGATCAGCGAGTTGGAGCCGAGACGGTTGGCGCCGTGCACCGAGGCGCAGCCGGCCTCGCCGACGGCCATCAGGCCGGGCGACACGCGGTCCGGGTTCGCCTTGGTCGGGTTCAGCACTTCGCCCCAGTAATTGGTCGGGATGCCGCCCATGTTGTAGTGAACCGTCGGCAGCACCGGGATCGGCTCGCGGGTCACGTCGACGCCGGCGAAAATCTTCGCCGATTCCGAGATGCCGGGCAGCCGCTCGTGCAGCACCGCCGGATCGAGGTGGTCGAGGTGCAGGAAGATGTGATCCTTGTTCTTGCCGACGCCGCGGCCGTCGCGGATTTCCAGCGTCATGCAGCGCGAAACCACGTCGCGCGATGCCAGGTCCTTGGCCGACGGTGCGTAGCGCTCCATGAAGCGCTCGCCCTCGGAGTTGACGAGATAGCCGCCTTCGCCACGCGCGCCTTCGGTGATCAGGCAGCCCGAACCGTAGATGCCGGTCGGGTGGAACTGGACGAACTCCATGTCCTGCAGGGGCAGGCCGGCACGCGAGGCCATGCCGCCGCCGTCGCCGGTGCAGGTGTGGGCCGAGGTCGCCGAGAAATAGGCGCGGCCATAGCCGCCGGTCGCCAGCACAACCATCTTCGCCGAGAAGCGGTGGATGGTGCCATCATCGAGGTTCCAGGCAACGACACCCGTGCAGGTGCCATCCGGCTCCATGATCAGGTCGAGCGCGAAATACTCGATGAAGAACTGAGCGTTGTTCTTCAGCGACTGGCCATAGAGCGTGTGCAGGATGGCGTGGCCGGTGCGGTCGGCGGCAGCGCAGGTGCGCTGCACGGGCGGGCCGTCGCCATAGTTCATCATGTGGCCGCCAAACGGACGCTGGTAGATCTTGCCCTCTTCGGTGCGCGAGAACGGCACGCCATAGTGCTCGAGCTCGTAGACCGCAGCCGGTGCTTCGCGCACCAGATATTCCATGGCATCGACGTCGCCGAGCCAGTCGGAGCCCTTGACGGTGTCGTACATGTGCCACTGCCACGAGTCAGGGCCCATGTTCTGCAGCGAGGCAGCGATGCCGCCCTGCGCCGCGACCGTGTGCGAGCGGGTCGGGAACACCTTGGTGATGCAGGCCGTCTTCAGCCCCTGCTCGGCCATGCCGAGTGTGGCGCGCAGGCCGGCACCGCCGGCACCGACAACGACGACGTCGAACTTGTGATCGACATAGGTATAGGCGGAAGCTCCGCTGGTCTTGCCGTCCTTGGCCACCGTTTCAGCCTCCAAATGCAAGTTTGAGCAGGGCGAAGAGCGAAGCGACGCCGACTGCTACGGTAAAGAAAGTGTTGAGCATGATGAGCATCACCTTGAGCAGCTCGCCATGCACGTAGTCCTCGATCACCACCTGCATGCCGAGGCGCATGTGGTAGAGGCCCGAGACCAGCACCAGTGCCAGCACAAGCGACACCAGTGGATTGGCGAACGAGGCGCGGACGGTTGCGAAATCAGCGCCGTTGAGCGCTATCAGCAGGCCGACGAAGAACAGCATCAGCGGAATGTTGGCGACCGCCGTCAGGCGCTGGCGCCAGAAATGCTCGGTGCCCTCGCGGGCCGAACCCAGGCCGCGGACCTTGCCAAGCGCGGTGCGCATGTCGTTGTTCGAGCCACTCATCTTATGCTCCCCGCACCATGTAACCGACGATCCAGACCGCCGCCGTCAGCACCACCGAACCGACGAGCGTCGCCCAGGCGAACTTGGAAGCGGTTTCCTTCTCGAGCGCCGCACCGGTGTCCCAGACCAGGTGACGAAGGCCGCCAAGCATGTGCAGCATCAGGGCCCAGGTGTAGCCGAGCAGGACGAGCTGGCCGATCCAGCTGCCGAACACCCAGCTGACGAATTCGAAATAATGCTCGGAGGTCGCCGCCGCGATCAGCCACCAGGCAACCAGCAGCGTGCCGAAATACAGCGCGCAGCCGGTGATGCGGTGCAGGATCGAGGTCGTCATCGTCACCGGCGGACGATAGATGGTCAGGTGCGGCGACAGGGGCCGCGCACGCGATGTGGCTTGGGTTGCTTGTGATTTGCTCATGGCTCCCCCGGTCTGCATCCGAGCGTGGCTATGTTTGAATACGGCGCCGTCGCACCGTTTTGCGACGTCGGACTGCGCGCTTTCTAAAGCTCTTTTTGCACCGCGTCAAAGTCAGAAAACCGTTCTGGCGCACCTATTTAGTCGCATCACGGCTTCAATCGATTGAACAAATGCCGCTGCTACCCGCATGGGTGAGTCGTCGCCAAACATGCCTGCGAAACAGGCAATGACGGCATCCCCCATCGGGACGATGCCCCGCTACCCGATCGTTGGCGCCGAGAGGCGGTAGCCATTTCAAGGCAACGAAAAATTAACCATGTTTGTTAATCTTTTCTGCCCAAACAGGCGCCAAGCCTTAACAAAGATTAAGAAACGGTTAATCTCCCGCTCGATCGAACAGGGAGATTTGCCCGATGCGCTTCACACTGGCTTTGACCGCAGCCGCAGCCCTGATGCTTGCCACAGCCATGGCGCTGACCTCTCCCGCTGCCGCCGGCGGCAGCCATGACCGCGTCTATGCCGATTCGTTCGGCAACCTGATCGTCGAAAGCACCACCGGCTACAAGCGCATCATCGTCGGCGAAGGCGCCTCGGCCCGCAAGCTCGCCGCCTACACCGGCTCGACCGGCCCGAAGGTGATCTATCTCGACGAGCCGCGCGCGCAGCGCCACTGCTACCGCCCGCCCATGCTACTCAAGGGCCGCAGCTACATGTATGGATTCTCCGAAGGTGAGATTCCACAGCCCGGCCTGGTTTGCCGCTGAACTGCCGCGCTGCTATCGGCTCGGCGGCTTGAGGCCGAACGGAACCACAGTTGATTCCGCATACACGGCGACCGCGCCCCAGACCCGGACGCAGTCGCGTCCGTCCTTCTTGGCTTCGTAGAGTGCAGAGTCGGCCCGCACCATCAGCTGGTCGATGCTTTCGCCTGCAACCAATTCGGCAACGCCGAAGCTTGCGGTGAAGCGGCAGTCGGCCGGCAGGCCGTCGATCGGCATGCCGGAGAATGCCGAGCGCGCGCCTTCGGCGAACAGCCGCGCCGACGCCAGATGCGCACCCGGCAGAATGATCGCGAATTCCTCGCCGCCGATTCGGCCGGCAACGTGATGCCCGGCCATCGATTCGCGGATGAACTGCGCAAACGCCTCGATGACACGGTCGCCCGAGGCATGGCCGTAGCTGTCGTTGATCGACTTGAAATGATCGAGGTCGGAGATGACGAGCGTGATCGGCAGGCCCTGGCGCGTGGCATCACGCATCGCGCTGGACGCCCGGCGCTGGAAGCCGCCACGGTTGAGCAGGCCCGACAGCGCATCGGTTTCCGACTTCTGCGTCGCGTCGAGCAGGATGTCGCGCACCAGGATCACCAGCAGCATCAGTGCGATCGACAGCGCGAACACCGTGCCCAGCGCCTGCGAAATCATCGCATAGGTGCTCTGCAGATAATGATGCGGATCGGCACCCGGCCCACCGACGGCAAGCGCCAGATAGGGCTTGGAGAAGAACTGCAGCGCGCT
>Ga0209902_101553_pt1 | contig 10371 bp, 14 predicted proteins | sample FECB27metaG_FD_188304 | JGI IMG/M metagenome (GOLD analysis project Ga0209902, IMG submission 188304) | Cyanobacterial communities from the Joint Genome Institute, California, USA - FECB-27 (SPAdes) (version 2) | ecosystem: Environmental > Aquatic > Thermal springs > Hot (42-90C) > Microbial mats...
CTTCATCGAGCGTCCCCGCGACGATCAGGCGGCAACCGTTGCGCGCCCGCGCGGTGCATGACGGAACTCCGCCACCGCCAGTACTGCGACGATAAGCGCCTGAGCGAGAACGAACGCGATTCCGAATGCGGTGGGCCGGGTCAGCGCGACCACCGCCAAGCTTGCCGCGACCCAGCCGACATTGCCGATCACAGCCAGCATCACCAGCGGCCGGTTGAGCTTCGGCGTTCTTGCCATCCAGGCGAAGAGCAGGGCGACCGGGAACAGGCTGCAGCCCGCAACCAGCAACAGCATGTGATGAAGCCCGGTGGGGCCGGCGAGCAGTTCGGCGCCCAGACCCGTCACTGCGCCCGCCATCAGGCAGGTGAGCGCGTCGAGGTTCAGGATCTTGCGGACGGTGCGGGTGTCGATGTCGGTCATGGCGAAATCTCCTTGGTTCGATTTGACGAGCGGAGATTTCGTCGATTGAGGTAGTCGCGTCGATTACCTGTCAGGTAATGTCTTGGCGACTGGCGCCGGCTTATCGCTGAACTATCCGGCAACCACGCGACGTGGCGGCGGCGAGGAGAGGGCGGCAATGAGCATTGCGACACGCGGCATCGGCGATCATCTGCGCGAATGGCGGACGAAGCGGCGGATGAGCCAGCTCGATCTCGCGCTCGATGCGGAGATATCGACCCGGCATCTGAGCTTTCTGGAGACCGGACGCGCACGGCCGAGCCGGGAGATGGTGCTGCGCCTGTCCGAGCAGCTCGCGGTGCCGCCGCGCGATCGCAACGTGATGCTCGCGGCCGCCGGCTTTGCACCACTGTTCGGCGAACGATCGCTCGACGATCCCGATATGGCTGGCGCGCGCCGGGCGATCGATCTGATCCTTGCCGCGCACGAGCCATGGCCGGCGCTGGTGGTCGACAGGCGCTGGGATCTGGTCGCGGCAAATCGCGGCGTCGCGCCGATGCTGGCGGGCATACCCGCCGCGCTGCTCGGACCGCCGACCAACGTCATGCGGCTGGCGCTCCATCCCGACGGGCTGGCGCCGCGCATCGTGAACCTCGCCGAATGGCGTCATCATCTTCTCGAACGGCTCAGGCACCAGGCACAGGCATCGATCGATGGCGCGCTAGATCCTCTGCTTGCGGAACTCGAAGCCTATCCCGCGCCGCCGGTTGCGGATGTGAGGCCGCAGGATCTCGGCGGAATCGCCGTGCCGATGAAACTTCTCGCCGGCGATCGTGTGCTCAGTTTCCTGAGCACGACGACATTGTTCGGAACGGCGCAGGATGTGACCCTGTCGGAACTCACGCTGGAGACTTTCTTCCCCGCCGACGAAGACACGGCGCAGGCCGTCCGTATGATGGCCGGCTGAGCTCGCGGAAGTCATTTTTGTGCATGCGCGAACTTAATCTGGGCAATGCTGACGACAGTCATAATAGATCGGATTCGGATGTATCTTTAACGCGCCGTAAAGGCTTTCATGCCGCCTGAAATGCTGCGTTAACCAAGGATTCTCGGGCTGAGGGAGCCTGACACGGATGATGCACAATTCGCCGCTAGACGGTGGTCTTTGGATCGCAATCTCCCATATTTTGTTGCGGCGCAGCGATCGATTCCGCTCTGCAAAAGGAGGCCTCCGAAATGGGAAAGACTGGCGATGTCGGCTTGTCCGTAGCGCTCGGCCTGTGTTTCGGCGTGGTCATCGGCATGCTGCTGGACAATGTGACGATGGGGCTCGCCATGGGGCCTTTGTTCGGCCTTGTCCTCCATGGTTTCCAGAACGACGAATCCCGCGACGCTGACGGCGGTGACGACGTTTAACCCATCACACCGCTCCGTCGTGCGCCGGGTCAGTCTCCTTCGCAGACCGCGACGACCCCTGCGGTGATGAAGCGGGTCAGCCTTTTGCTGATCGCTTCGAAATTCTTGGAACTGCAAGCGCCCTCGGTGATGCGGCTGATCCGGTCGAGCTGTCGCCGATCGGCTATGGCATGGTTGTGGACCGGACCGGCAGCTACGCCGGCGCGCTTTTCGCGGCATCGGCTTTGCTGCTGCTGGCGGCTCTGTTGTTGCGGATGCTTCCGCGCTTTTCCGACGATCGTGCGTAATCCCCCGTCGCGCCGGCGCTTGCCAGAGCGACGGGGGATCGGCGTTATTGCGGCTGCGCCGCCGGCTCGGCCGCGCTCTCTTCGGCGACGTTCTCCTGGCGTTTCGCCTCGGACTTCACTTCGCCCTTCGACATGGCGGAGACCAATGTCTCTCCCGATGCCGCGAAGTTGCCCGCCGGAAGCGCGACGACGCGATCGCCCACCGTCATCATCAGCGATGTGATCTTGCCGTCCGCCGTCGTGCGGACCGACTGCACCGCACCGATCGCGCGACCCTTCGCATCCTCGACGATCATGCCGGGCTGGACCGCGAAATTGCCCGCGGCATTTGCGGCGCCGCTGCCCGCCGCGCTGAGCTGGCCCAGGCTTCCCTGCGCATTGCCCGCGAGCGACCCCGCTGCATCGGCGCTGCCGCCGACCGCATTCGCGCTGCCCGCGACCGAGCCCAGCGTCGCGCCCGCGGCAGTGCGCGTGCCGCCGACGGTATCGCGCACCAGCCCGACCGAAGGCTGAGCCGCACCGCGCACGGCGTCGGTGCCGATCGCCTGAGCGGTCAGGCCGGCATCGGCCGATCCTTCGCCGCTGCCCGACGTCGATCCGCCGATGGTGCGGCCGATCGTGTCGACATTGCCAGTCAGTCCGCCATTGGCGGATTGCCGCGTCGAGGCGCGCGTGCTGGCCCGACCCGAGCGCCGGTCGACGCTGCGGTCGAGCTGCGTCTCGCCGCTGCGGCCGAGCGTGCCGCCGATGCTCGACCCGAGCCCGCCGGTCACGCCGCCCAGCCCGCCCAGGCCGGAACCGATGCCGCGGCCGCCGAGCAATTGTGCCGAGGCCGGCGTCGTCGCCAGCGCCAGCATTGCGGTGGTTGCGATCAGCAGAGTCTTCATGAGTTCGTCCTTCCCTTCAACCTTGGCGACCAGTCGCCGTCGAAGGGAGAACGGGGCAGGGGTGCGGTTTAATCCCGCGGCGCGCAGATTTTCTTCAGCGCGTCCGGCAATCGCCGCAGACCAGCCCCTGGCCGAACTGCTTGTCGGGGCCTTTCGCGCCGAGATCCACGGCGCCGCGCGCCAGCGCGCGATAGGCGGCGTCGCGGCGTGCGGGATCGGGCGACGGATAATGGGCCAGAAGCGACGCCGCGACGAGCGGGGCGGCAAAGGAGGTCCCGCGCACCGGCGACAGGCCGCCGCGAGCATCGGCGGCGCGCATGTCCGCGCCCGGCGCCGCGAAATCGAGATGGAGCGCCCGCCCGGCCTCGATCAGCACGCGATTGCGGCCATCCACGCCGGTCACCGCGATCACGCCGTCATAGGATGCGGGATAGGCCGGCGGCGCGGCAGGGCCATCATTGCCGACTGCCGCGACGATCATCGTTCCGCGCGCCTGGGCGGCACGGACGACGCGGTCGAGCAAGGGGTTGCGCGGCCCGACCAGGCTGATCGTCACCACGGGGACGCGTGCGCCGACCAGCCAGCCCAGCGCGCGCGCGATCGCCGCCGCGCTGCCCCCGGCCGGATTGCCGCCATAGACGTCGGCGACGAACAATCGAGCGCCTGCCGCCGGTCCCTTGACCGATCCCTGGCCGACCATCAGCGACGCGACCGCCGTGCCGTGATCGCTCGCGGCGGGCGCACCGGCAAAGCCACGCTGCTCGATCGGCCCCGCCAGCGCCGGATGCCGCGCGACGCCGCCGTCGATCATCCCGATCGATCCGCCAGCCTCGACAGTTGCAGCCTGGCCTGCGGCCAGGAGCATCGGGGCGGGCAGGGTGGCGCCGCTCTGAAAATGGAGCTGGTCGGCGCTGATCTCCGCATTGCCGGCGATCGCACGCAAGCGTTTCTCCGCGCGCGCCAATGTCATGCCCTGCGGAATGGCGAGCCGGGTATAGGCGATGTCGAGTCCCTCGATCCGCTCCTCGCCGATCACTGAGAAGCCCGCCTGCGCGGCCTTTCTCAGCGCTTCGGGCGAGGCATCGAGGATCATCAGTTCGCCGCGCACGGCCGGATCGCCGTCGGCGTCCAGTTCCAGCACCCGGCGATTGTCGGATACGATGCCGCGCAGCCGCGACAGCCGGTCGCCGAGCAGCCGTTCGGTCGCCCTGACCGGCTCAACCCGGTCCAGCGTGCCGGAAACGGTGCGCCCGAGCTTTTCCGGCAGACGCTCGATCACGGGCGGCAGGCTGGGCACGAGCTGGGCCGGAAGCGCCGCCGGAACGCCCGCGATCAGGCTCGCCGCGATGATGGGGAAGATCCGCCGCATTTTCATCAGCCTAACCCGCGAAGACGGAATTCGTACGATCTTTTTCGTCATGATAGGGATGAAACGCGGGAGCCCGTCCGTTTCATCCCCGAAGGACGAACGATGGTGATGCTTTGATGGCGTTCGAAGGCGACATGCTGGCGCTGCTGCCGCGGCTGCGGCGCTTTGCCATGAGCCTGTCGCGCGACGCCGTCGACGGTGACGACCTGTGCCAGATGGCGGTGGAACGCGCGCTCAGGTCGCGCGACCAGTGGCAGCCCGGCACGCGACTGGATAGCTGGATGTTTCGGATCATGCGCAATCTGTGGATCGACGAAGTCAGGACCCGCACGCGCCGCGACCGGACCTTCGCGCCGGAAGAGGCGGGGGTGGCGGTGGGCGACGACGGCGATCGCCGCATCGAGATGGCGGTCGAGGTCTCCGATGTCGGCCGGGCGATGGACAGGCTGCCGGCCGAACAGCGCGAAGCGATCGCGCTCGTGCTGGTGGAGGGCTTCGCCTATCGCGAGGCGGCGGAGATCCTGGACATCCCGATGGGAACGCTCACCTCGCGGCTGGTACGCGGGCGCGAGGCACTGATGCGCGAACTGGGGGAAGCGGCATGACGATCGATCGGGAAACGCTGATGGCCTATGCCGATGGCGAGCTGGACGACCTGACCCGCCGCCGCGTCGAACAGGCGATGGCGGCGAATCCCGCGCTGGCACGCCAGGTCGAGGCCGATCGCGCCCTGCGCGCCCGGATCGCGGGCCATTTCGCGCCGATCGCCGAGGCGCCGGTGCCGGATCGGTTGAGTGCATTGCTCACGACCAATGTCGTCGATCTGGCTGAAGCGCGCGAACGACGCGGGCCGGCGCGATCATGGCTGATCAACGGCGCCGCGATCGCCGCGACCTTGGTGGTCGGCATTCTCGTCGGTCAAGGAATCGCCGACGGCGATGCTGGCCCGGTCGGCACTCGCAATGGCGTGACGGTCGCGCAGGGTGCGCTCGCCGATGCGCTCGATACCCAGCTTGCTTCGGCTCAACCCACCGATGCCGCCACACGGATCGGGATCAGCTTCCGCAGTTCGGATGGTCGCTATTGCCGCACCTTCCAGGGCGGGGGCCTCGACGGCGTCGCCTGTCGCGATGCGCAGGACTGGCAGATCCGCCATATGGTGAGCGGCGCTGGCGGCGGCGCGACCGAGTATCGCCAGGCGGGCTCGGCCGACGCCGCGGTGCTGGGGGCGGCGCAGGCCATGATGGCTGGTGCTCCGCTCGACGCGGCGGGCGAGAAAGCCGCGCGCGATCGGGCGTGGCGCTAGCGTCCGCTCAAGTCCGCCGCACCGGGAACAGCGCGCGCAACGCCGGATCGCGCAGCCACAGCCCGCCCCACATGAACAACCCGAGATACAGGCTGAACAGGATGTGGCTGAACAGCGGGCTGCCGGCGCGGACTTGCGTCGCCATCGCTCCGCCGAGCAGGCCCATCATCAGCACCGCGCCGAACAGGCTGGTGCGCGGCACCAGATAGAGGATCAGGCAGCCGAGCTCGATCAGGCCGATCATGAAGGCATAGCCGGGCGGCCAGCCAAGCGCCGCCAGCGTCTCCTCCGCCACCGGCATGCCGAGCAGCTTGGGCGTCACCGACGCGCCGATCATGAACAGCGCGAACAGCCCTGTCAGCACCCGGCCGGTCCACAGCATCGCGTTGCCGCTCCCGGATTCGGCACTCATGGCTGGCCCGGCGTCCAGCCCTTGGCGGGGATGGTGTTGACCATCCAGGGCGTGCCGAACCGGTCGGTCAGCATGCCGAAGGCCGGCGACCAGAAGGTCGGTCCGAACGGCATGCCCTGGCTGCCGCCCTCGGCGAGCGCATCGAACACGCGCCGCGCCTCGGCTGCATCCTCTGTGTGATAGGAGACGCTGAAGCCGCCCATATCCTGCGCATATTCGGCCGGGGCGTCGCAACCCATCATCGCCTGATCGCCGATTTCCAGCCAGGCATGCATGATCATGGCGGGATCGACGCCGTCCATCGGCATATCCACCGGCGCATCGGCGAACGAGAACATGGCGGTGATCTTGCCGCCCAGTATCTCGGCATAGCTTTCGAAGGCCTCGCGGCAATTGCCTTTGAAGACGAGATTGTTGATCAGCTTCATCGATCATACTCCCTTTCTTGTCCGGGTTTCGAGCCAGCGGTCGAGCCGGTCGAAAGTGCTGGTCCAGCCATGTTCGTGGCCGGTCGCGCTCTGCGGGGACTTCAGGCCCTGCTGTAAGAACTCCATGCGCGTTCGTCCGCCGGGCAGTTCGGCGAGCACGATGGTGACGAGCGTGTCGACGGGTGGGCCATCCTCGTGATTGTCTCCTTCCCATCTGAACGAGAAGACGAGGCGCGCAGGCGGGTCGACCTCGTGATAAACGCCGCCCTGCCAAAGCAGTTCGCCGGTGTCGGGCGATTTCAGGCAGGCGCGCCAGGCACCGCCAACGCGCAGATCCTGTTCGGCATGGACTGCGGGAAACTCGACGGGGCCAAGCCAGGCGACGAGCATCTCCGTGCGCGTCCAGGCGAGCCACACAAGATCGCGGGGCGCATCCAGATCGCGCGACAGGCGCAGCGTCTCGCCGGATTCCGGCGCTTCAGTTCGGCTGGCCATCATCGCCTCCGGGCTGAATGCGTTTCAGATAGGCGTCCAGCCGATCGAAGCTGGCGTCCCAGAATTTGCGATAGCGGTCGACCCAGTCGGCGACGCCTTTCATCGCCAACGGCTCCAGCCGCGCTGGGCGCCATTGTGCGGCCTTGCCGCGGCTGATCAGCCCCGATCGTTCGAGCACCTTCAGATGTTTCGAGATCGCCGGCAGACTCATGTCGAACGGGGCGGCAAGTTCGCTCACCGATGCCTCTCCCTCGCTCAGCCGCGCCAGGATCGCGCGGCGGGTGGGATCTGCGAGTGCGGCGAACGTGGCGCTCAGAGGGTCGGTCTGCATGCGCGAATTTGTATTTAACCAATTTGTTAAATTCAAGGGCAATTACGACGAAGCGATCGCCTGGCCGGACCGGCAGCACGCGGCTGGATCAGTGTGCGATGGTGCGAAGGAAGCGGACGATCACGGAGCCGGGATTGTGGTAGCGGCGCATCGTGTCGTCGCAGCGATGGGCATGGAAATCGCCTGTGGCGATCGTGCGCGGTCCATCGGAGAAGGTGATCTCGAGGGTGCCCCGGGTGACGCACACCGTTTCGGTCCAGGCCGGTCCGTGAATAACCGGGACATAGCTCTCGCCGGGCGCCAGCGACCAGTTCCAGACCTCCACCTCCTGCGCCGCGGTGAAGCTCGACAGAAGGATCCCCTTGCTTTCCGGGGTCGCGCCCGCCCAGGCCAGCGCCTCGATCCGCTCGGAGCCGGTGCCGATCGGATCCTGCACCAGATCGGAGAAACGCACGCCGAGCGCTTCGGCCAGCCGGTCGAGCGTCGCCAGGCTGACATTGGCGTCGCCCGCCTCGATCCCGGCGATCATGCGCCGGCTGACCGAAGACGCCGATGCCAGCGCCTCCTGGCTCAGCGCGCGCATGCCGCGATAGCGGCGCAGATTGTCCGCGACATGCGCGAGAACGGAAGTGCGGGATTGACTGTGCAATATATTGCTCATATGTGGCTGTGCATTATGCTGCACAATTCGATCGGGGACAAGGCATGACCGGTGTCGGTGGGCGGGGCATCGCCTATCCCATCCTGCTGTTGCTCGTTGCGATGACCTCGATCCAGACCGGGGCTTCGATTGCGAAGGGCATGTTCCCGCTGGTGGGTGCGCCGGGCACCAGTGCGCTGCGCCTGGGTTTCGGTGCGCTGATCCTGATTGCGGTGATGCGGCCCTGGCGCATGCTGCCGCGCGGCCGCGAATGGCGGGCGCTGTTGCTTTATGGCGTGGCGCTGGCCGGTATGAACCTGCTCTTCTACATGGCATTGCGCACGGTGCCGATCGGCATCGCCGTCGCGCTGGAATTTGCCGGCCCGTTGGCGGTCGCGGTGTTCGGATCGCGGCGCGCGCTCGATTTCCTGTGGGTCGCGCTTGCCGCCGGCGGACTGCTGCTGTTGCTCCCGATCGGTGCGGGCGTGGGCAATGTCGATCCGGTGGGTGCGGCCTTCGCTTTGGCCGCGGGCGCCTTCTGGGCCGGCTATATCCTGTTCGGCAAGAAGACGGGCAGCGATCTCGGCGCGGGCAGTGTCGTCTGGGGCACGATGATCGCGGCGCTGCTGGTCGTTCCGGTCGGCGTGGCCGATGCCGGGGCCGCGCTGCTCGATCCCGCCTTGCTGCCGATGGCGCTGGGCGTCGCGATCCTGTCGACCGCCTTGCCCTATTCGCTCGAGATGGCGGCGCTCACGCGCATGCCCACGCAATTGTTCGGCACTTTGATGAGCCTGGAGCCCGCGATCGGCGCGCTTTCCGGCCTCGTCATCCTGGGAGAGCGATTGTCGTCCCTGCAATGGGCGGCGATCGCGGCGATCGTCGCGGCGTCGCTTGGCGCGTCGCTGACGATCGGCGGGGCAGCGCACCCCGTGCCGCCCGCGGATTGATTCCCGCTTTCGCGGCGAAGCGTTAAGCGGCTATGGCGCTGGCGGGGGAGAGGTTCATGGCCACCAACAGCGTATCCGCACCGTCCGATCGCCGCATTCTGTTCGCGAGCCTGGTCGGCACATCCGTCGAATTCTACGATTTCTATATCTATGCGACCGCCGCGGCGCTCGTGTTCGGCGCGCTCTTCTTCCCGTCGAGCGATCCGGGCATGGAGATGCTGCTCTCCTACGCCAGCCTTGGCACCGCATTCGTCGCGCGGCCGGTCGGCGCCTGGATATTCGGCCATTTCGGCGACCGGATCGGGCGGAAATCGACGCTGGTCGCTTCGCTGATGATGATGGGCGGATCGACATTGCTCATCGCTTTCCTGCCGACCTATGCGACCGCCGGCATCTGGGCGCCGATCCTGCTGAACCTGCTGCGTTTCGGCCAGGGGCTCGGCCTGGGCGGCGAATGGGGCGGCGCCGCGCTGCTGGCGGTGGAGAATGCGCCGCCGGGATATCGCGGCCGATACGGCATGGTGCCGCAGCTCGGTGCGCCGGTCGGCTTCATCGCCGCCAATGGCGTGTTCCTGATCCTCGGCGCGATGATGACCACCGAACAATTCTTCGCCTGGGGCTGGCGCATCCCGTTCCTGCTCAGCATCGTACTGGTCGGCGTCGGCCTGTGGGTCCGCCTCAAGATCACCGAGACGCCAGCCTTCGCTGCGGTGCTGGAGGAAGGGCCGCCGCCCACGGTGCCGATGGGCGAACTGCTGCGCGATCACTGGAAAGTGACGGTCGGCGCCACCTTCGGCGTGATCGCCTGTTTCGCGGTCTATTATCTCTCGACCGCGTTCGCGCTCGGCTATGCGACCAAGACGCTCGGCATCGATCGGCAGATCTTCCTGTCGATGCAGATCGTCGCGATCCTGTTCATGGCGCTGGGCATCTGCCTGGCCGGCTGGGGAGCGGACAGGATCGGCGCGGGACGCGTGCTGATCTATGGCACCATGGCCGCGATCCTCACCGGCCTGTTGCTGGCGCCCGCGCTCGAATCCGGATCGCTTGTCATCATCTTCATCGGGCTCAGCTTCGCGCTGTTCGTGATGGGCTTCGTCTATGGGCCGCTCGGCGCGTGGCTGCCCGGCCTGTTCCCGGCGCGGGTGCGCTATACCGGCGTGTCGCTGACCTTCAACGTGGCGGGCATCGTCGGCGGCGGCCTGACCCCGGTCGCGGCGCAGGCGCTGGCCGGCTACGGCGGGCTTGTCCTGGTCGGCCTGTATCTGGCGGCCGCCTCGACGATCAGCCTGGTGGCGCTGCTCGCGCTCGGCGCGCGGGAATGAGCCGCCCGTCGATCGCGACCAGCCCCAACGCGATCAGCGCCATCCCCGCCCAGTGACGCGGCTCCATCCTCTCGTCCAGCATCAGCCCGGCCAGGAAGATGGTGACCACCGGGATCAGGAAGGTGACCA
>Ga0209902_101554_pt1 | contig 10321 bp, 10 predicted proteins | sample FECB27metaG_FD_188304 | JGI IMG/M metagenome (GOLD analysis project Ga0209902, IMG submission 188304) | Cyanobacterial communities from the Joint Genome Institute, California, USA - FECB-27 (SPAdes) (version 2) | ecosystem: Environmental > Aquatic > Thermal springs > Hot (42-90C) > Microbial mats...
GGCGGTGATGGGTGACTTCCGGGCGGTGGGGCGTGCGCATCCGGCCTTTGCGCCGTTTCTCGTTACCTACCGCATGAACTCGCCGAAGTGCCTGCAATGGCTCGACGGCGTGCTTGGCGTCTTCGAGGACGGCGGTTTCGGCAAGGAACGCGCGGCCCGACTGTTCCGGGCGGCCGGCTACTATCTGATGGGCGCGATCCTCGACGAGACGGCAGGCTATGCCAAGGGCGCGTCGGCGGTGACCACGGTCGATGACGCGCAATTGCGGCGCGATTTTCCCAATGTGGCGGCGGCCGGTGCATTCTTCACCGTCGCTGAGTTCGACAAGACCTTCGACCTCGGCCTCGACATGCTGCTCGACGAGATGGAACGGGAAGTTGCCGGCAATGGCCGGCCCGGCCTTTCCGGCATGGCGCAAAAGCCGTAGTAGGGGAGCGTCGTCCGGTCAGGGCGATTGCTGTTTCCGGCCCAGTTTCGAGCGACATAGAGTTTCGAGCGTCATGCGGTTCCTGTTTCTAATCATCCTGCTTGCCGGTACTAGTCTCGGCATCCTCTATCCCTGGGCGACGACCAATTTTGCCGGCCGCGAGATCGGCACCTACCGCGCCTATGACCGCGCCGGTGGCTATCGCCCGGTCGAGGTTGCGCTGGCGTCGAGCGACGCGCCGGTGCGCGTGCTGGTCGACTTGACCACGCTGGCGCCGCCGCAGGTCAATCCGGCGAGCGCGGTGCTGACCATCACAGCCTCGACGCGCGGCCAGACCGTGCTGGCTGAGGCGCTGAATTTCTATGACACCACCCCGCGCGAGCGCAGTCCGCAGCTGCCCGACCCGGTGTTCCGCGACGATGCCGGGCTGATCCGCGAGGTCCAGCCGGGAAGCTATCGCTTTGTCATCGAGCAGGGCGACGCCGACAACGTCCAGGTCCAGCGCGTCGATCTCATCCTGCGTTCGGGCGGCCTCGAGGTTGACGAGCGCGCCCAGCCGATTGGGCTGTCGCTGATGGCAGTCGGCTTCGTCGGCCTGGTGCTGTCTTTGCGCCGCAAGAAGGACAGCCAGCCCGACAATCCCAATTCACAGCCGCCCAATTCGCCGCCTCCTGCGCCGCGCTGGGGCAGGGACGCCGACAAGTCATGAACTACCGCCACGCCTATCATGCCGGGAACTTCGCCGACGTCGTCAAGCACGCCGTGCTTGCCCGGCTCGTCGAATATCTCAAGCGCAAGGACAAAGCGTTTCGCGTCATCGACACCCATGCAGGCATAGGTCTCTACGATCTTGCATCTGAAGAGGCTCAAAAGACGGGTGAATGGCATGACGGCATCGGCCGGCTGATCGACGCGAAGCTGCCTGCAGATGCTGCCGAACTGCTGGCGCCTTATCTGGACGCCGTCCGTGCCGTCAACGCCGAGGGCGGCATCGAACGCTATCCCGGTTCGCCTGTGATCGCCCGGCATCTGCTGCGCAAGCAGGATCGCCTGTCGGCGATCGAATTGCACCCCGAGGACGCGAGGACGCTTGCCGCGCAGTTCGAAGGCGACTTCCAGACCCGGGTCACCGAACTCGACGGCTGGCTGGCGCTTGGCGCGCATCTGCCGCCCAAGGAAAAGCGCGGGCTGGTGCTGGTCGATCCGCCCTTCGAGATCGGCGGCGAGTTCGACCGGCTGGTCGACGGGCTGAAGAAGGCGCACCGGCGCTGGCCGGGCGGCATCTTCGCCCTGTGGTATCCGGTCAAAGACCGCAAGGCGGTAGCGGCGTTCCGCGACGACCTTGCGGACGCAGGCATCCCCAAGATCATGGACATCGAATTCTACATCCGGCAGCCATCGGCCGAACCACGGCTCGACGGCACCGGCATGGTGGTGGCCAATCCGCCCTATCAGCTGGAAGCTGAGCTCAAGACCATGCTGCCGGCACTTGGCAAGCTGCTGGCTGAAGGGCCCGGCGCGCGCTGGTCGGTCGAGTGGCTGGCGGGCGAAGCTGCGGCTTCTTGACCGCAACGCGGCGAAACCGCAAACTGGGTTGCACAAGCCTTGGAGTGGGAACCATGAGTCGCGTCGCCAGCACCATCTTTGCCGCAATGATTGGCCTCGGAGCGGCCCTGTCGGGCGCAGGCTCTGCGCAGGCAGCCGACCTTTCCGTTGGCGCCGACTATTCCGATCCCGGCATTTGCGGCAATGCGGCGGTGCTCAACCGCATCACCAGCCGCTTCAGCTACCAGGTCCGCCACGTGCCGAACCTGCCGCAGGTCGCCATCACCGATTTCCAGCGCATCCACGAACACCGCTACGAGCCGGCCGATGAAAACCATCCGATCGGCCGCCGCTATTGCGGCGCGACCGTGGTTCTGTCAGACGGCGCTGACCGCGACATCTGGTATCTGATTGAGGAAGGCATGGGTTTTGCCTCGATCGGCGACAATGTCGAGTTCTGCGTCTCCGGCTTCGACCGCTGGTACGTCTATAACGGCCGCTGCCGCGTCCTGCGCTGAGGCCGGCTGGGCTGACATGATCCGCAACGTCCTGAGGGTCGCGCTATCGGGCGCGGCCTTTTGCCTGTTGGCCGCATGCGCGCCTGCCGAACAGTCGCAATCGTCCGACAAGGCTGCCGCCGAAACGAAGCAAGCGGCCGCAGCCATCCCGCGCGGCGAGGGCTTCGACTTCTACGTCCTCGCTCTGTCCTGGTCGCCGAGCTATTGCGAGGCCGAGGGCGAGCAGGCCAACGGCCAGCAATGCCGCGCCGGCCGGCCCTATGCCTTTGTCGTACATGGGTTGTGGCCGCAATATGAGCGCGGCTTTCCCGAGAGCTGCCCGACCGGCAATAGCGACGTTTCGAGCGACAGGCTGCGCAGCCTCTACGACCTGATGCCCTCGGCCGGCCTGATCCGCCACCAGTGGCGCAAGCATGGCACCTGCACCGGGCTCAGCCAGGACGACTATTTCAAGGTGCTGCGGGCGGCCCGCGAGAAGGTCGAAATTCCAAAGGAATTCAAGAGCCTGGACAGCTATCGCACGCTGTCGCCTGATCAGGCCGAGCGCGCCTTCCTGCAGTCCAATCCCGAGATGTCGGCCGATTCGGTCGCGGTGACCTGCGACCGGCGCTTCTTGCGCGAGGTGCGCATCTGCATGAGCAAGGATCTCGTCTTCCGCGCCTGTCCCGAGATCGACCGCCGCAGCTGCCGTCTCGACAGGGTGGTGATGCCGCCCGTGCGTGGCCGCTGATTTTGCCAGCGGCGTGCTCTGCCGGCCGCCTGAATCTGCCGCCCGATGGTTCTGTTGGCCCCTGATTCTGCCGACGCCGTGTTGCCGCAGCAGCACGTGCTGATATGGTCGCCGGCGCAAAAGGGGACCTCCATGCCGAAACTCTTCTATTCTCCCGCTTCGCCCTATAGCGGCAAGGTCCGCATGGCGGCCGCTTACGTTGGGATCGCGGTCGAATCCGTCACCGTCGAGACCGGGCCCCAGCCGGCACTGCTGACCGACGCCAATCCGCTCGGCAAGATCCCGGTCTGGATCACCGACGACGGGCAGAGCATCTATGACAGCCGCGTCATCACCCAGTATCTGAACCGGCTTTCCGGCAACAAGCTGTTCCCGCGCAACGCCGAAAAGCGCCTCGATGCCGAGCGCCTGGAAGCGCTGGCCGATGGCATCTGCGATTGCCTTTTGGCGATCGTCTACGAACGTCGCGCGCGTCCGGAAGAGATCATCCACCAGCCCTGGATCGACAAGCAGTGGTCGAAGGTGACGCGTTCGCTCGACCTGCTCAACGCCAACCCGCCAAAGCTGCCGAAGGCGATCACCACAGGCCAGATCGCGCTCAGGGCGGCGATCGGCTACCTGGACCTGCGCTTTGCCGGCAAGTGGGAGAAGGGCCGCCCGCGCCTTAAGCGCTGGGCCGCCCGCTTCGACGAGAAGTTCCCGGAGCTGAAGGCCATAGTCCCGCAAGGCTGAGACCTGCCGGGTCAGCGGCAGGTCGCGTTCGCTCAGGCCTGGCGCTCAGGCTTGGTTGGACAGCTTCGACCAGCTCTCGGGCAGGATGTCGGGATTGCTGGCGGACGGATCGGCAAACCATAACGCCGGCCCGATGACGATCTTTTCGGGCGACGGGTTGAGCCAGGCGCCCCACCAGGAAAAGCTGGAGTTGGCGATGACATGATGGCGGCAGGCGCTCATCAGGCGCATGTCCTCATAGTCGGCGTCGCGGCCATTGTGGCCCATCACCCGTTTCTCGACGGGGAAGGAGAGATTGTCGCGCGCCCAGTCGGGATCGTCGGAGAAGACATAGATGACCGGTTCTTCCGCCATTTTCGACGCCATCAGGTCAACAGCCTTGGTGTAATATTGCTTCGAGCAGGCGGCAAACAGCGCCTGGTTTTCCGGCAGGAGGTAATCGCCGCGACGGACATGCAACGAGATTGCAGGGCAAGCTGCGATTTCGGCCAAATGCATCGCATTTTCAGGACTTGGCGGCGTGACGATGCGGAAGTCGTTGCGGATCGTGTCGATGCAATCGGCGAAGTAGCGTTCAGATTGCCAGTAACCGTCCAACCAGACGTTGGTGCGAGGTACGAGCATTGAGGCGTCGAAGCTGAGGGCGCGTTCCCTTACACGATGCGGCGGAAGCCTCAGTCCGCGCCAGAGAAGGTAGCGCAGCCGCTCCTCCTTCCGCAGCGGCGGCAACCTGCCGGCAACGACGGCTTGGCCGATGTTGAAGTGGCCCAGCCGGAAAGCGACTGACGGCGCGCTACGGAAATACCGGGTATCCAGCAGCAGGGAGCTTTGGCTGCGGATTGCCATGGCGCGGCCCATGGCAAACTGGAACATCTGGTTGCCCAGGCCGCCATATATCCTGCTGATGATCTGCCGGTTCATTGGTGTGATCGAGTCCGTCGCAATTTGCCGCTTAGTGACAGCGGTTGTCGAAGAAATCAAATATCGAGATCGTTCCATCTGTTCGGGGCGGATCTATTCGACGACGCGCTGCAAACGAGGCGCGTGCTCGAACGTCATTCCCATTCGCCAGACTGTGGTTTACTGGCTTTCGTCTTCACCCTCGCGCACGCAGGATCAAGAATGCGAAAACTGATCAGCCAATTTGGCTTCCTGGAAAAACACCGGGAGCCGCTCGCGTTGCTGAAAGACGGTTTGGCTGCGCAGCTTGGCATTAAGACCGCCATTCACGTCGGGGCACATTATGGCGAAGAGCGCGAGGCCTACGAGTCGCTGGGTTTTAGCGATGTACTTTGGGTCGAGGCCTCTGCGGATACGTATCGGCAACTTGTTGACCGGCTTGCAAAACCGACTGGCGCCCGGACGCGTCATGTAGCGATCAACGCGTTTGCCTCAGATGTCGCAGGGCTAGGCGTCACGCTCCGCCACTTCAGCAATGAAGGCGCTTCCAGTTCAATTTTTGCCGCGACGCCGTTGTTTCGGGAAACCTGGGGGCACGTGGAAGAGACGGGCGCAACCGAAGAGGTTGGAACGGATACGCTCGACCACATTGCCCAGTCGAACGGATTTCAGAACGCTGACCTGATCGCCGCGGACGTGCAGGGCGCAGAGCTGATGGTCCTGAAGGGGGCGACATCGCTGTTGGCCAATGCCAAGGCGGTGATCGTGGAGGTCTCGAAGGCGCAGTTCTACGAAGGCGGGGTGCTGCAGCCCGAGCTGAAGGCGTTCCTCGGCCGCCACGGGTTCATCGAACTCTGCCGCGCGCCAAGGCATGGCGACCAGCTTTTCTTGCGAACAACTACCTTTGGTTGGCTACGACGCTTTTGCGAGACCTTCAGGTCGAGATAACCTGCGTGTTCTTTGTTGAAGTCGGCCCTTCACAAAAAAAAAGCCGGGCGCGAGCCCGGCTTTTTCGTTTGTGCTGATCTCAGGGATCAGAACTTCATACCGACGCCGAACTGGATGCGGTGATCCTTGTTCGAGATCTTGGTGTCGCCTGCGCCGAGAGCGAAGGTGTCGCTGCCCAGGTCGGTGTAGCGGTACTCGACACGGCCGAAGACCGACTCGGTGAGCTTGACGTCGGTGCCGACGCCAGCGGTCCAGCCGAGCATGGTGTTCTTGTCCGAGATGCCGCCTTCAGTCGCCTTGACCTGTGCGCCAGCGCCACCAGCGGTGGCGTAGAGCAGGATGTCAGGGGTCACGACATAGCCGAGACGGGCACGCAGCGAGCCTTCGAAGCCGTTCTTGACGGCGGTGCCGGCGTTGTCGCCCTTGACGCCGCTGTAGCCGAGATCGCCTTCGGCGCCGAGGACGAAGTTTTCCATCTGGTAGTTGTAACCAGCGAAAGCGCTGCCGAGGAAGCCGCTGGTGCTGATCTTGTTGCCAGCTGCGTCAGCTTCGCCGCTGAAGCCGTAACCGATGGTCACACCGGCATACGGGCCCGACCAGGTGTTGAGCGGGGGCTGTTCCATCGGCGCGGCAGGTGCCGGCGGCTCTTCCATGACGACGTCGGCAGCGAATGAAGGCATGGAAGCCAGCGCGACCAGGCCGAACGCCGCAGCGAGCGGACGAGCGTGCTTGAGAATGGCAGTCATTGTTTTACTCCTTAAGCCAACTAGACACTGGCTCTTTTTCAACTGGCACCCCTAGCCCGTCCGGGGGGAGAAACGGGCTGGGCGCCGAACAGTTCCGAATGTCGTGTCGAAATGCGGCTGAACCGAACCTGAAGTTGGGTGATTGCCCGGCGCAAATGAGGCTGAAGCGTGACGTTGCATGTGCGCAACAGCCTTGTCAGGAGCTTTGCCAGCCATTTGCCTGAAGCCGCTTGGTACAAGGGGTTGGGCGTTCTATATCTCGCATGCCAGCCTGCTTCGCTGGCAGGTTTTCGGGCGGTACCGCTGGCTTTCGCCACATTGCCGCCAGATCGATGAACGGCTTTTTACAGAGGTTACCAAGAGGTAGCCGAAACCTGCCTTTGCGGAAGCTGGCGGACAGCATGAGAGGACGACTGGATGGCTGAGATGGCGGGCAACGTGCTGGTGACGGGTGGGGCCAAGCGTATCGGCCGCGCGATCGTCGAAGACCTTGCCGCGCATGGCTTTGGCGTTGCCATCCATTGCAATCACGCGCGCAAGGCGGCCGACGATCTTGCCGCCACCATCAATACCGGTGGTGGCCGGGCCATTGTCGTCCAGGCCGACCTCGCCGACATGGCGGCGGTGGACGGACTTGTCGCTGACGCCGCGACGGCACTCGGGCCGATCTCGCTGCTGGTCAACAATGCGTCGGTCTTCGAAGTCGATTCGGTCACCGATTTTGGCTGGGAGATATGGGACCGCCACTTCGCCCTGCATGTGAAGACGCCGGCACTGTTGGCGAAGAACTTTGCCGCCGCACTGCCCGAGGGCGCCGACGGCCTCATCGTCAACATGATCGACCAGCGCGTGCTCAAGCCGACACCGCAATATTTCTCCTATTCGCTGTCGAAGGCGGCGATGTGGGCAGCGACAAGGACGATGGCGCAGGCGCTGGCGCCGCGCATCCGCGTCAATGCCATCGGCCCCGGCCCGACTCTGCCGAGCTCCCGCCAGGATGCCGCTGCTTTCGCCGCCCAGCTCGATGGGCTGATCCTGAAGCACGGGCCGGCGCTGGCGGAATTTGGAGCGACGATCCGCTATCTCTGGCAGTCGCGGTCGGTGACCGGCCAGATGATCGCGCTGGACGGCGGCCAGCATCTTGCCTGGCAGACGCCTGACGTGACAGGCATGGTGGAATGAGTCCACGCCAATCCGATACCGGCACGAGCCTCCGCAAGGGCGCCAAGGCTGCCGAAGACATGCCCGACGTCGATCTCGATGACGACGAGGCGGCGGAAGAGATCGTCGTAGCCTCCGGTCCGGACCTGCCTTTCACCGCGATAGACTGGAGCGCGCACGCTGGCGATGCCGACGGCATGGTCGGCGCCGAGGTGATCCAGACTTTGGTCAAGCGGCTGCCCAACGCGCCGGGCGTCTACCGCATGATGAATGCGGCGGGCGACGTGCTTTATGTCGGCAAGGCGCGCAGCCTGAAGAAACGCGTCACCAACTATGCGCAGGGGCGATTCCACACCAACCGCATCGGCAAGATGGTGCGCGAGACGGCGACGATGGAGTTCGTCGTCACCCGCACCGAGATCGAGGCGCTGCTGCTCGAAGCAAACCTGATCAAGCGTCTCAGGCCGCGCTTCAACGTCTTGATGCGCGACGACAAGTCGTTCCCCTACATCATGCTGACCAGCGACCACACTGCGCCTGGCATCTACAAGCACCGCGGCGCGCGCTCACGCAAGGGCGGCGACTATTTCGGGCCGTTCGCCTCGGCGCAGGCGGTCGGTCGCACCATCAACTCGCTGCAGCGCGCCTTCCTGCTGCGCAGCTGCACCGACTCGTTCTTCGACAACCGCACGCGGCCGTGCCTGCTGTTCCAGATCAAGCGTTGTGCGGCACCTTGCACCGGCGAGATTTCGCGCGAAGGCTATGACGAGCTGGTGCAGGAGGCGAAGGACTTCCTCTCCGGCCGCAGCCAGAAGGTGAAGACCGAGATTTCCGGCCAGATGCAGCATGCGGCCGAGGAGCTCGATTTCGAACGCGCCGCCGTCTATCGCGACCGCCTGGCGGCACTGTCGCATGTGCAGAGCCATCAGGGCATCAACCCGCAGACCATCGACGAGGCCGATGTCTTCGCCATCCATCAGGAAGGCGGGCAGACCGGTATCCAGGTGTTCTTCTTCCGCACCGGCCAGAACTGGGGCAACCGCGCTTATTTCCCCAAGGCCGACTCGTCGCTGGAGGCGGCCGAGGTGCTCGGCTCGTTCCTGGCCCAGTTCTATGACGACAAGCCGTCGCCGCGGGCGATCCTGCTGTCGCATGCGGTCGAGGAGCAGGAACTGCTCGCCGAAGCGCTGTCCACCCGCGCCGGCCACAAGGTGGCGATCTCGGTGCCGCAACGCGGCGAGAAGAAAGATATCGTCGACCACGCGGTGCAGAATGCCCGCGAGGCGCTCGGCCGCAGGCTGGCGGAAACGTCGACCCAGGCCCGGCTGCTCGAAGGTTTTGCCCAGACCTTTGGGCTGGAAAAGCCGCCGGTGCGCATCGAGGTCTACGATAACTCGCACATCATGGGCACCAATGCTGTCGGCGGCATGGTGGTTGCGGGGCCGGAAGGCTTCGTCAAGAACCAGTACCGCAAGTTCAACATCCGCTCGACCGACATCACGCCTGGCGACGACTTCGGCATGATGCGCGAAGTGATGACCCGCCGCTTTTCGCGCCTGCTCAAGGAGCATGGCGGCGACCAGCCCGAGACGGAAGAGGCCGAGGGCGTCGAGGATGCCGGCGCCTTCCCGGCATGGCCCGACGTCATCCTGATCGACGGCGGCCAGGGCCAGATGACGGCGGTGCGCGCCATGCTGGCCGAACTAGGCATCGAGGACCGCGTCATTGCCATCGGCGTCGCCAAGGGCCAGGACCGCGAGGCCGGGCGCGAGCGTTTCTTCGTCAGGGGCAAGGATTCGTTCTCGCTGCCGGTGCGCGATCCCGTGCTCTATTTCGTCCAGCGCCTGCGCGACGAGGCGCACCGCTTTGCCATCGGTTCGCACCGGGCACGGCGCAAGAAGGAGATGGTCAAGAACCCGCTCGACGAGATCGGCGGCATCGGACCGAGTCGCAAGCGCGCGCTGCTGCTGGCCTTTGGTACCGCAAAGGCGGTGAGCCGGGCGGCTGTCGACGATCTGATGGCCGTCGAGGGCATCTCGGAATCCATCGCGCGCCTTGTTTACAACCATTTTCACGATAATGGGTGATCAACGAGAATTGTCGTCCGGCGTCTGATCGGGCTATCGATAGACAGTTGACCCCCAAGCCCCCGTTCTGATTTCACTACGGCAGACGAAAGAGCATAAGAGACCATGGCCCAGCGCGCATTCAATCTGCCCAACATGCTGACCTACGCGCGTATCGTGGCAGTGCCGCTCGTCGTGTTGTGCTTCTTCCTCGAGGGCACGTTGAAGTCGAGCGACTTTGCCCGCTGGAGTGCGCTTGTCATCTTCATCGCCGCCAGCGTCACCGACTATCTCGACGGCTACCTGGCGCGCGCCTGGAAGCAGACTTCGAACATCGGCCGCATGCTCGATCCGATCGCCGACAAGCTGCTCGTCGCCACCTGCCTGCTCTTGCTTGCCGCCGATACCGACCATCGTGGCGGCATTGCCGGCTGGTCGCTGTGGGCGGCGATCATCATCCTGTGCCGCGAGATCCTGGTCTCGGGCCTGCGCGAATATCTCGCCGCGCTGAAGGTCAGCGTGCCGGTGACCCAGCTCGCCAAGTGGAA
>Ga0209902_101556_pt1 | contig 10306 bp, 8 predicted proteins | sample FECB27metaG_FD_188304 | JGI IMG/M metagenome (GOLD analysis project Ga0209902, IMG submission 188304) | Cyanobacterial communities from the Joint Genome Institute, California, USA - FECB-27 (SPAdes) (version 2) | ecosystem: Environmental > Aquatic > Thermal springs > Hot (42-90C) > Microbial mats ...
CCAGCCGCGCGGGCGATCGCCCGTGCTGCGAGCCGCTCGCGCAGCGCCGCCGGCAACTGGCGGGCCGACTTGATGCGGGGGGCGGCAAGCTCGGTCAGCACCGGGCCGGTGTCGCCGTAGCGGGCCTCGTACGCCGCCCAGTTGTCGAAGCGGCGGCGCGTCACGGTGTCGAGGAAGGTCTCGGCCGGCACGCCCTCGGCGAGGATGAGGGAATGGTCGTCGAGCTCGACGTGAAAATAGGTGAAGCGCTCCGGCATCGCGGTCTCGCGGACGATGGTCGTGCCGTTGACGAGGGCGCCGGCCTGCACCAGCACGCCGTCGAGGAAGAGCGCGTGGTCCGGCGAGACGAGGAGGTCGCGGACCGGCATGGCCTCGCCCAGCGCACCGGCGGCGATGCGGATCGGGAAGCTGCGGAGCGGATCGGCGAAGACCGGCACGACGGTCTGGACGCCCACCCAGCGCACCGGCGCGGCGCGGCCGTCGGCGGTGCGCACCAGGTCGCCGGGGCCGAGTGCCTCGACGGCGGCCTCGCCGGCCGGAGTGGCGATCCGCGTGCCGGCGAGGAAGCAGACGGTGAAGGCCCCCGTGTCGACGGTGAAGATCGTATCGAAGGCGATGGTCGTGTCGTTGGTGTAGAAGTAATACGTGCCGCCGTCTTCGGCGACGAACCCACCGGCGAAGTAGCCGACATAGTTTTCAGTGTAGTCGTTCGTTTCGTCGGAGATGTAGATCGTCTCGCCGCTGGTGAAGCTGTCATCGGACTGGTTGTCGGTGCAGGTCTGGGTGCCACCGAGGGCGCCGCTCGTGATCTTAAACTGGCCGTTGCCGAGGGAGGTGACGGTGTAATAGGTCGCGCAGACGTAGGTAGCCATCGGGTGGTCCTTGGAGGATGGAGGTGGGCGCCGACAGGCCGGCGCCGCATGTCCGGGATCGTCGGGAGGAAGGACGGCGCCGCCGCCTCAGACGGCGCTCAGAGCCCCGCGGTGCCGCGGGACGGGCTCATGCGGGCGGACCAGGGGCGGAGCCCCTCATACGGGCGGACGAGGGGCGGAGCCGGTGCCGGGGAGCGGCGCGCGTCGGAGTGGACCCGAAAGCCGGCCGCGGCCACTCGCTGCGGGCGGGCTGGCAAGGGTCGCGCCGAGGCTGAGATCACAGTCCGCTACTCATCACGAAGACCCCCGCGGGCCTGCACCGGCGGTCCGCGAGGAGGGCTTCTATCATGCGCCGAGGGCGCGGCAAGCGGGGCCTTGCGCCCGCGTTTCACCCGTTCGCGGTGCTCAGGCCACGTCCGCGATTTTCGCCGCCGCCCGGGCCGCGAGCCGGTCGCGCAGTGCAGCCGGCAGCTGGCGGGCGGATTTGATTCGGGGGGCGGGGAGTTCGGCCAGCACCGGGCCGGTGTCGCCGTAGCGGGCTTCGTAGTCGGCGAAGTTGTCGAAGCGGCGGCGCGTCACCGTGTCGAGGAAGGTCTCCGCCGGCACGCCCTCGGCGAGGATGAGGGAATGGTCGTCGAGCTCGACGTGGAAGTAGGTGAAGCGCTCCGGCATCGCGCGCTCGCGGAGGATGGTGGTGCCGTTGACGAGGGCGCCGGCCTGGACGAGGACGCCGTCGAGGAAGAGGGCGTGATCCGGCGAGACGAACAGGTCGCGCGTCGGCAGGCCGTCGCCGAGCGCGCCGGCGGTGACGCGGATCGGGAACGACCGGAGCGGGTCGGCGAAGACGGTCACCACCGTCTGGACGCCCACCCAGCGCACCGGCGCGACGCGACCGTCGGCCGTCAGCACGAGGTCACCGACGGCGAGGCTCTCGACGAGCGTCCCGCCGGCCGGCGTCGCGATCATCGTCCCGGCGAGGAAGCAGAAGACGAATGTCTCCGCCGTGTAGCTCACGGTGTCGCCAATCGAAAGGGTACCGTTGTCCGTATAGAGACGCTGCTCGTCGGTGACCGGGCCTTCCGGCGTGTATCCGGTGTAGACCTCGGCGCTGTCATTGACTTCGAGCAGGTCATAGACGCCAAACTGAGTGGCGTCCGGGTCATTTGGGTTTTGGAGGGTCCAGGAATCGTCGTTTCCGAACGGGCCGCCCGCGATCGTGGCGACGCCGTTGGAGATCGTCAACGTGTAGTAGAACTGCGTAACGTAGGCCACTGTCGTTCCCCCGACACACACGCGCGCGTCCATTTGCAGCCGAAAGCCGCGCGACCGGCTTCCCGGCAAACCGTTGAAAGAGATTGTCCGGATCGTGAACGGCCGCGTCACACGCGCGCTGCGGCGATGGCTCGGCCGCCTTCGCCGCCGACCCGCTCCCGCCGCCGCCCCGTCTCGGCTATGGTCCGGGCGGGGGCCGCGGGCGTAGTGGGATCGGCGATGACGGCGGGGGATCGGATGGACGGGCCGGCACAGGGTGAGGCGCCGCGCTTCGAGGTGCATCCGCTCAGGGCGGCGGTGCTCGGCGAGGTGCACGCGCGGCCGTTCCAGCTGATCGAGCCGCCGCGCACCGTCCTGCACCTCGCCTTCCTCACCGACGCCGCCGGCATCACCGCCGAGCGGGCGCTGCTGGCGGAGATGTCGACGCGGCTCGGCCTGCCGGGGCCGGGCGCGGAGGCGCGCCACGTCGCCATCCCCGTGCTCGGCGGCACGCTGCGCTGGGAGCAGCACTCGGAGTTCTCGACCTGGACCTTCGACGTGCGCTGGAGCGCGCGGACGCTGCCGCCGCACCCGTTCGGTCCGGGCTTCCGCCAGCCGGGGCCGCTGATGGTGGCAACGCGGCTCGACCTGCTGCCGGAGCCGGCGGACCTCGAGGCGGCGCTCGCCGACTTCGATCCGGTCAGCCTGTGCGTGGTGCGCCTGGTCGACGGAAGCGCCATCGCCGCCACCGACTTCCGCGAGGACGCCGACGGCTTCACCCGCTACCGCCTGTTCGACCACGGCCTCGCCCCGGCCCGCGCCGGCGCCACCGTGCAGCGGCTGCTGGAGATCGAGACCTACCGCACGTTCGCCCTTCTCGGACTGCCGGAGGCGCAGCGCCTCGGGCCGTCGGTGCGGCGCATCGAGGAGGGGCTGGCGCACGCCTCGGCGGCGATGCGCGAGAGCAAGGGCCTCGAGGACGACAGCCGGCTCCTCGACGAGCTCAGCGAGTATGCGGCGACGCTGGAAGCCGACGTCGCCGCCAGCGCCTACCGCTTCGGCGCGACGCGGGCCTACTACGGCATCGTCCGCGACCGGCTGGACTCGGTGCGCGAGGAGCGCATCGCCGCCTATTCCAGCATCTCGGCCTTCCTGCAGCGGCGTATCGGCCCGGCAATGCGCACCTGCCAGGCGATCGAGGACCGGCAGTCGCAGCTCGCCACCAAGCTTTCCCGCGCCACCAGCCTGCTGCGCACCCGCGTCGACGTCGAGATCGAGCAGCAGAACCGCAACCTGTTGCGCTCGATGAACCTGCGCGCCCGCATGCAGTACCGCCTGCAGCAGACGGTGGAGGGGCTGTCGATCGCGGCGGTGAGCTACTACGTCGTCAGCCTCGTCGCCTATCTCGCCAAGGGGGCGAAGGACGCCGGCCTGCCGATGCCGGAGCCGTCGGTGGCGGCGGCCATCGCGGTGGTGCCGGTGATGCTGATCCTATGGCTGCTGGTGCGCCGCATCCGCCGCCGCCACGCCGACGAGGATCGCAGCGGCGGCGAATTCTGACCGCCGGCGATGCCGAGGTGATAGGTCTCGATCACGCGGCTGCGAGGTGACGATCGTCTGCGATTCGGCGAAGGATCACTCGGGGCACCCCGTAACAGAACCGCAGAGACGGCGATCGACGCGCCGCGGTCTGGAGAGTGACGCCATGACGATGCTGGGCAGATTTGGACACGGCCTCCTCACGGGGGCCGCCATGGTGGCGGCGCTGATGACCGCGATGCCCCTCGCGCCCGCCAGGGCGGCGACCCCGGACAGTGCCCCGGTCGGGCTGCCGGGCGGCGCCACGAAGGACATCATCTTCATCATCCTGGACGACGTCGGCATCGACCAGCTCGGCCTGTTCGGCTATGGCGGCAAGACGCCGCCGAAGATGCCGAACATCGCCAAGATCGCCGAGCAAGGCGTGCGCTTCTCCAACGCCTGGGCGATGCCGCAGTGCTCGCCGAGCCGCGCCACCTTCTTCACCGGCCGCTATCCGCTGCGCACCGGCGTCACCAACGCGATCGTCGACAACCACATCCCGCAGACCTACCTGTCGTCCTTCGAGGCGACGCTGCCGCGGCTGCTCAGCGACGTCGGCTACAAGAGCGCGATGGTCGGCAAGTACCACCTCGGCGACGAGAACGACCCGGCCGGCACCTGCGCCCCCTCGACCCGCGGCTTCGACGCCTTCATCGGCAACCTGACCCCCGGACCACCCTCGACCGACTACACGGCGGGCGGAGTCGACCCGGACGGCAACCAGACCTGCGGCTTCTTCCAGACCACCCAGAACGGCAGCTGCTACAAGCTCGGCGCGGACAACAAGATCTCCTGCGAGTACATCCGCGAGAAGAACGCCCGGCCGCAGACGACGCCGTCGGAGACCTGCCTGCAGACCGGCGGCATCTTCACGCCCGGCGAGCGCTGCGGCGCCGACAAGCCGGAGAAGTCGGCCTTCTCGGTCTACAACGCCTACTATGTCTGGCCGCAGGTGACGCTGAACAAGGCGCGCTCTCCCTATGCCGCGCCGCAGTGCACGGACCAGGAGACCATCCGCACCTACATGACGACCGTGCAGAGCGACAATGCCGTCGACTGGTGGACCACCACCAAGGGCAAGAAGATGCTGACGGTCAGCTACAACTCCATGCACACGCCGCTGCAGCCGGCGCCGAACCAGCTGGTTCGCGGCGGCATGCAGGACCCCTACAACTGCCTCGCCGCGATCTCGCCGCGCGGCCTGATCAACGGCATGCTGGAATCCGCCGACGTCGAGATCGGCCGCTTCCTCGAGGGCATCGGCCGCGCCACGCTGTCGAAGAACCGCAAGACTATCGAGACCCTCGACCTCACCGGCATCGCGCTGGTGCTGGTCGGCGACAACGGCAGCTTCGGGCCGACGGTGCGCACCGAATCCGACTTCTCGCTGACGCGGTCGAAGGGCTTCGTCTACGAGACCGGCGTGCGCGTGCCGCTGATCATCTCCGGCGACTTCGTCGTGCAGCCGAACCGCGACGTCGACGCCATGGTCAACATCGCCGACCTCTTCCACCTGTTCGGCGCCTTCGCCAACGTCAACGTCAACCAGGCCGTGCCGGCGACGACGATCCTCGATTCGAAGCCGCTGCTGCCCTATGTCCGCCGGCCGGACCAGGCGCCGATCCGCAAGACCAACTATGCGGAACTCGGCCCGGGCGTGTTCACGCCCGACCCCGAGGAGCGCAGCTGGCCCTGCTACATCGGCAACAGCTGCAACGACGTGCTGTTCCCGACCGAGTCGCTCTGCGTCAACAACAACGGCACCTGGTACGGCCCGGGCGCCCCAGTGCAGCAGACCTCGTGCTGCGCGGTGATCGACCCGTCGCAGGGGCAGACCATCTTCCCGGTCAGCCAGGCCGCGGTGCGTGACGAGAACTTCAAGATGGTCGAGCTGCAGAACACCAACTGCGCCTCGCCGCTGCAGGAGGGCGACACGAAGGCCTTCCCGTGGGCGGAGTACAACCTCGCCACCACCTACGAGCTCTACAACGTCAAAGTGACGAAGACGAACCCGACCGGCCTCGACAAGGCGAACTCGAACCTCGCCGCCGACTGCGGTTCCGACCCCTCGGAGTGCCTGTCCGACAAGAACCTCGCCCGCTTCCAGGCGCTCTATGCCGAGCTCGAGTCGATCCGGGCCTCGGCGGACCCACAGAACGCCTGCACGGCGCTCGGCGACGGCAACATGGACATGAAGATCGACGACCTCGACGTAGCCGGCTGGACCTCGTTCCAGGACAAGGGCCCGAGCCGCTACGACATCAATGTCGACGCGCTGACCAACGACGCCGACCGACAGATCATCAACGACAACCTCGGTACCGACTGCACGGCCGAGGCCGGCAAGGTGCTGAAGCGGGCGGCGGCGCTGCGCTGATCACGCCGAAGAGGGGAGGGCGCGACCCTCCCCGCCACCGAGCCAGACGTGGAAAGGCGCCCGAGAGGGCGCCTTTTTGCTGGGCCGGTGGCGGGATGGACCGTGGTACAAAGCTCGAACAAACCGGCCTTGTTCTCAAACGTCCCGCCGTGCGCTAGCTGGTTCGACCCGGACAACACGAAGCACGGGTACGCGCCATGTCACGGAAGAAGTCGGCCATCGACCACCTGGACGGCGGGCGGGAGCCGCACATCGTCCATCTCATCCCGCCGGGCGCGCCCGGTTATTCGGAGGCGAAGGGCGGCGCCATGGTGGTGTCGAGCCCCGCCGAAGTGGACGCGCTCATCCGCGCCGTCGGGCCCGGCGAGGTCGTCACGCTCGACGACCTGCGCGCGGCGCTGGCGCGGCGGCACAAGGTGGCGGTCGCCTGCCCGGTGTCAACGGCGATCTTCGCCAACCTCGCCGCCCGGGCCGCCGAAGAGCGGCGGGCCGGGGGCGTCCCGCAGGGCGAGCTGACGCCGTGGTGGCGGGTGCTGCGCAAGGGCGGCTTCCTGAACCCCAAGCTGCCCGGCGGCGTCGAGCGCCAGGCTGCGTTGCTCGAGGCGGAGGGCCTGCGCGTCTCGCCGCTGCGCCGGCAGCTCGCCGTCTACGACTACGAGGCGCGCCGGCCGGCCCGCGCCATCGAAGACGAGGCGCCGGGCAGCCGCTGAGGCCGGGACAAAAAAAGAGGCGCCCGCGAAGGGCGCCTCCCGGATCGGCGGAAAGACTGGACCCAGACGTCGTTCAGACGTGGGCGTCGGCGCGCGGGCGCTCGTGTTCCACCGCCGCCTTGCGGACCGCGTCCTGCACCTTCTCGAAGGCGCGCACCTCGATCTGGCGAACGCGCTCGCGGCTGACGCCGAACTCGCTGGAGAGATCCTCCAGCGTCATCGGGTCTTCCGACAGGCGGCGCGCCTCGAAGATGCGGCGCTCGCGCTCGTTGAGCACGCCGAGCGCCCCCTTCAGCATGGTGCGGCGGGCGTCGAGCTCCTCGCTCTCCGCCAGCACGTCCTCCTGGCTGGCGGAATCGTCGACCAGCCAGTCCTGCCACTCGCCGCCCTCGCTCTCGGCGCGGATCGGCGCGTTGAGCGAGGTGTCGCCGCCGAGGCGGCGGTTCATCGAGATGACGTCCTCGGCGGGCACGCCGAGCTTCGCGGCGATCACCGCCACCTGGTCGGGGCGCAGGTCGCCCTCTTCCAGCGCCTGGATCTGCCCCTTCACCTTGCGCAGGTTGAAGAACAGCCGCTTCTGATTGGCGGTGGTGCCCATCTTCACGAGGCTCCACGAGCGCAGGATGTATTCCTGGATCGCCGCCTTGATCCACCACATGGCGTAGGTGGCGAGGCGGAAGCCCTTGTCGGGCTCGAAGCGTTTGACGGCCTGCATCAGGCCGACATTGCCCTCGGAAATGACCTCACCGATCGGCAGCCCGTAGCCGCGATAGCCCATGGCGATCTTGGCGACGAGGCGCAGATGCGAGGTGACGAGGCGCTCGGCCGCGGCGCTGTCGCCGTGCTCGGCGTAGCGCTTGGCCAGCATGAATTCTTCCTGCGGCTCCAGCATCGGGAACTTGCGGATTTCCGTCAGGTAACGCGATAGACCAGCCTCGCCGGAAGCGATGGCAGGCAATGCGGATCGGGCCATCGAAGGCACCCTCCTCCTCTGTCGCCCGCCGCCTCCAGGGCCGCTGCGGGCGGCGTCCCGCACGGGGCACGCGAACCCCATGATATGGGTCTTCGTGTCGAAATCGCGACCCCGCGCTTACGTTCCGTATCCTCAGCCCGTCGGCTTGCGCAGGGCTTCCACGATCGCGGCTAGATCGGCGGGCAGCGGGCTCTCGAACGCCAGCACGGCGTCGTCGGCCGGGTGCGTGATGGTGAGGCCGGCGGCGTGCAGCGCCTGCCGTCCGAGCGCGCCGACGAGGGAGCGGGCGGGTTCGGGCAGCTTGCCGGCCTTGCTGCGGAAGCCGGCGCCGTAGTCGGCGTCGCCGAGGATCGGTTGGCCGAGGTGAGCCATGTGGACGCGCACCTGATGGGTGCGGCCGGTCTCGAGCCGGCATTCGACGAGGCTCGCGATGGTCGTCCCGTCGGCGCCGGCGAAGCGCTCGACGAGGCGCCAGTGGGTGACGGCGTGCTTCGCCGATGCCCCACGGCCGACGGCGCGGCGCATCGGGTTGCGCGGGTCGCGGGCGAGCGCCGCGTCGATGGTGCCGGCGGCGGCGCCGGGCACGCCCCAGACGAGCGCCAGGTAGCGCCGCTCGAGCGCGCCGGTGCGGCCGTGGTCGGCGAACTGGGCGGCGAGGCTCTGGTGGGCGCGGTTGGTCTTGGCGACGACGAGGAGGCCGCTCGTATCCTTGTCGAGGCGGTGGACGATGCCCGGCCGCCGTACGCCGCCGATGCCGGAGAGCTGTCCGCGGCAGTGGTGCAAGAGCGCGTTGACCAGCGTGCCGGTGGCGTTGCCGGGGGCGGGGTGGACGACGAGGCCCGCCGGCTTGTCGACGACGACGAGCTCGGCGTCCTCGTAGACGATCGTGAGCGGGATCGCCTCGGGCGCCGGCGTGGCGTCGGCGGGGGCGGGGACGTCGAGGGAGAGCCGCGCGCCGGGGCTGAGCCGCAGGGAGGAATCGTCCACGGTGCGGCCGTCGACGGTCGCGTGGCCGGCCTTGACCAGCGCCTGCACGCGGGCGCGGCTGAGGCCGGAGGCGGCGGCGAGCGCCACGTCGAGGCGGCCGCGCGCGTCGCTGTCGGCGACGACGGCCTCGACCGTGCGGGCGGCGTCGGCGGGAAGGGCCGCGTCGTCCGGGGCGGCGGCCGCGTCGGGGATGCCGAGGACCTCGTCGTCCGCATCCTCGAAGCCGTCCGGCTCGACCGCGTGGGACCGGGCCGCAGCGGCGGGCGGCTGTCGGTCGCGGTCGACCTCTGCTTCCGCCGCCGCGTCCGTGCGCGCGCGGGTGTCCGCACCATCCGCACCGCGTCCGCGCGTCTCGCCAAGCTTCCGGGCTCGTGCCATAAGGCGCCGATGTCCTTCCTGTCCCCGCGCCCCTCCCCCGCCTTGGAAGACCCGGAAGAGCCGCCGCTCGACCCGGCGGTGGAACGGGTGCACCAGAAGCTGCGCGGTCTGCTGCGCGTCTCGACGCTGGTGATGGCCGCCGGCCTGATCGCCGTGTTCGCTGCGATCCTCTACCGCGTGACGCGCGACGGCGATAGCGCCCGCCCGCTCGGCGAGGTGACGGTGCCGGCGCCGACGGGGGCCTCGATCACCTCGGCGAGCGCCGACGGCGACCGGCTGACGCTTCTCGTCGACGAGCCCGGCGGCGGCAGGCAGGCAGTGGTGGTCGATCTGTCGACCGGCGAAGTCATCGTCCGCGTGCGGCTGATTGCCGGCGGCGCCGCGCCGGCGGGCAACTGAGACGCAGCGTTGCGGGCGCTGCGCTGACGGCACCTTCCCTCACGAGCGCCTCGCGCTAGAGTGGCGGCCGATCCCGCCCCCGCGCGTGCCGCCCGCTGGCGTGGCTGCCGATCCCGCCTGAGGAGACGCCGATGCCGACCGCAGTTTCACCCGCCCCCGCCCGCCGCGCCGCCCGCGCCGCGCGCGGGATCGGCCGTCTCGCCGGTCTCGGGCTCGCGGTGCTGCTCGCCGCGCCCGCCTTCGCCGCCGATGCGGACGACGCCGTGAAGGGCTGGCTCGACGCCGTGTCGAGCCCCGACGAGGCCGCGCTCGCCGCGGTGCTGGCGCCCGAGTTCCAGATCCTGCGCTCGGACGGGCGCGGCTACGACCGTGCCGACTATCTCGGCACCGGCCGCTCCCGCCAGGCCCGCCCGCCGGTGCCCCACAACCTCGTCGCCACCGCGTCCGGCGACGTGCTGGTGGTGCGCTACGTCCTCGACGTCGAGCAGACCATCGACGGCGGCACCGTCGTCGGCGCGGCGCCGCGGCTGACGGTGTTCCGCAAGGACGGCGACCGCTGGCTGGTGGTGGCCCACGCCAACTTCGCGCCGATCGGGAAGTAGGGGCGACTGGGGCGGTCGTCGGAGGGGCTGTGCGTCATCCGGCTGGTGGGAGGGTCTCACGCGCCGAATCCGCGGCGGCCCCCCCTCCCTACCCTCCCCCGCGAGGGGGGAGGGTTTTCGTCGGTGGTTTCACGTCCCTGACGGGGAGAATGACCGACGTTTCGGGATGGTACCGA
>Ga0209902_101557_pt1 | contig 10290 bp, 9 predicted proteins | sample FECB27metaG_FD_188304 | JGI IMG/M metagenome (GOLD analysis project Ga0209902, IMG submission 188304) | Cyanobacterial communities from the Joint Genome Institute, California, USA - FECB-27 (SPAdes) (version 2) | ecosystem: Environmental > Aquatic > Thermal springs > Hot (42-90C) > Microbial mats ...
TCTCTATGGCGACTTCGTCGGCCACGCCGGCCGCAAGACGTAGCGCCGCTACCAGCCACACAATTCACAACGCAATCCTTGGGAGGGGGTCATGAACCGTCGCAGGTTCCTATTTTCTGCATCCATCATTTCGCTCGGCATCGCTGTCGGCCTGCTGTCGCCGGCCTCCGCATTCGCCGAAACCGAAGCGACAATCGTCATCGGCCGACAGGAGTCGGGTGCCGCCAGCTACGATCCGATCCGCGCCGTTACCCTCAACATGGCCGCCGGGCTGATCTACGATCGCCTCGTCGAGCAGGCCGCAGACCAGTCCTATCATCCGCATCTCGCCAGTTCCTGGGAGGTCAGCCCCGATGGCCTGAGCTGGACCTTCGAGCTGCGCAAGGACGTGACCTTCACCGACGGCGAGCCGTTCAATGCGGCGACCATCGCCTGGTGGATTCCCAAGTTCAAGGGCACCGAGAACGAGTACATGGTCGACGCCATCGAGCGTGTCGAGGTCGTCGCCGACCACACCGTGCGCTTCGTTCTGAAGCGCCCCGAGCCGAACCTGATCTTCAACCTCGCCATGATGAACATGGGCATTCCGAGCCCGAAGGCCTATGAGGCGGGCGGCCAGGACTACGGCGTGATCGAGGCCGTCGGCACCGGTCCCTACAAGCTCGAAAGCTTCGTCGTCGGCCAGGAAACCATCCTCGTCGCCAATGAGGACTACAACTGGGGCAGCGCGCTGACGGAGAATAAAAGCGCGCCGCACATCAAGCGCCTGACCGCGCGCGAAATCCCCGACGCCTCGACCGCCTTCCTCGAACTCAAGACCGGCGGCGTCGACATGCTTCTCGACGTACCGACCGACTTCCTGCCGCAACTGAAGAGCGAAGCCGACATCGAGCTCCGGGAACTTCCCGGCTACGGCGTGACCTTCGTTGCCATCAACACCCAGGCCGCCCCCTTCGCCGACATCCATGTGCGCCAGGCGACAGCACTCGCCATCGACCAGGCTGCTATCTTGAAGAGCGTCTATGGCGGCGTCGGCAAAGAGGCGCACCAGTTCCTGGTCGCGGCACTGGGCGAGGCCAAGGTCGATCCGGCGCTGGAGATCAGGCACGACCCCATCAAGGCGGCCAGCCTGCTCGACGAGGCCGGCTGGCTGCGCGGTGCCGACGGTACTCGCGCCAAGGACGGCAAGCCGCTCGTAGTCCAGCTTTGGGCCCGGGCCGACACCGAATACAAGCGCACGGCCGAGATCATCCAGGCGCAGCTCAAGGCCGTCGGCCTGGTGGCCGAGATCACCGTGTTCGACGCCGGCACCTATCGCGACCAGTTCCGCAAGCCCGAACGCGAGCTGGTGCTCCAGCCCTATTCATGGACCAACGCCGACATTCTCGACTGGTTCTTCAGCGCCAAGCGCCTGGATTCATGGAACCTGTCGATGTGGAACGACCCGAAGTCCGAGGAGCTGCGCGAACTCGCCATGTACGGCTCGAAGTCCTGGGATGAGCGCGTCGCGAACTTCCGCACCTACCACGGCCAGCTGCTGGCAAATTTCGTCGGCGCACCGGTCCACGAACCGGCCCAGACCATGGTCTTCAACAAGACCCGGCTTGCTGCACCCCAGCCGTTCCGGGCGCCCTATTCGCTGGTCGACGTCAAGCTAGCCGACTGACGCACGGCCAGACGTAACCTGAACAGAAAGACGGACTCGGACCGAACATGCGGCGCTGCGGCGCCGCATGCATGCCACCGCACGCAATGAAAGACACTGGCAATGGACATTTTGGAAAAACCCGCCACCGGCCTCGCCGCCGCGCTGGAACGCCATCTGAGACTGGAGATGGAGCGCAGCAGGATTCCTGGCCTTGGCGTGGCCATCGTCCGTGACGGAGAGATCTTGCATCTCGGCGGCTACGGCCTGGCCGATGTCGAGCACAACGTGCCTGTCACATCAGACTCGATCTTCCACTCGGGTTCGACCGGTAAGATGTTCACCGCCGCCGCCGTGCTGCTTCTGGTGCAGCAGGGCCGTCTCGACCTCGACGATCCGGTCAGGCGCTATCTGACAGAAGGGCCGGAGAGCTGGGCGGCGCTGACGATTCGCCAGCTGCTGACGATGATGAGCGGCCTCGGCAATTTCGGCGATGCCTTCGCGCCGGCGCCGATCGAAAACGACGTCGTGCCGCTCAACCTTTGGCAGGACCACAGCGACGCGCAGCTGCTGGCGCTGGCCAGCCTGTCGCCATTGGCCTTCGCCCCGGGCGAAAGCTACCGCTACTCCAATATCAGCTACATCCTGGCATCGCTGATCGTCGCCCGCCTCAGCGGCAAACCCTACTACACGCTGCTGCGCGAACAGCTGTTTGGGCCGGCCGGCATGGCAAGCGCCCGCGACGCCAGCTGGCCCGACATCGTGCCGAACCGCGCGCAGGGCTACAGCCGCGACAATGGCGAGCTGCGCAACCGCTGCTGGACGGCGCCGACGCTTCTGCGCACCGGCGATGGCGGGCTGTTCTTCTCGCCGCGCGACATCGCGCGCTGGTTCATCGAACTCGACCGGCCGCAGGTGCTCCGCCCCGACATCGTCGACCAGATGTTCGAACCGGCGCTGATGCGCGACGGCCGCCCGGCGATCAATGGCTATGCGCTTGGCTGGCAGAATTCCGAAGTGCGCGGACAGCGCAAGATCAGGCATGGCGGCACCTGGTATGGCTTCCGCGCCGAGCTCGCCCGCTTCCCGGCCCAGAAACTGTCGGTCGCGGTGCTGGCCAATATCGACGACGCCCAGGTCGCGCGCATCGCGGCTGAGATCGCCGGCATCGTCGACGCTGCCGTGGCTCCATACGAGCCGATCGCCGACAGCGCACCCGAGCGCACAAACGCGGACAATGGCCTGATCAGGGCGATAGCTGCCCGCAATGCACCGCGCGACGCCTTCACCGGCGAGGCCTGGCAGCTATGGAGCAACCGCTGGTTCGAACAGGTCATCGTCGAGAGCGAATCCGACCTTGGCCCGCCGCCGCTCGAACTCGTCGACGACGACGGCAACGGCCGACGCCGCTACTGCCTGCCGACCGGGCGCTATCACATGCACTGGACCGTCGCCCGCCAGTCGGACGGCCGCGTCAGCGCAATGCGCTTTCACATGGAGTGATCGCCGCGATCAGCCGGCGTCGCCTCGCGTCCAGTAGGCCGAGGCGATCGTCTGATCGCGGCCCAGCGACAGATCGCTGCGCCAGTGGTCACGCACGCGTTTTGCCGCCTCGGCTTCCGCCGCGAACCAGCCGAAGCCTGATACCTGCTCCGGCCAGGCAGCCGACATGACCGTATCGGCGAGAACAGGGCTCTCGCCGCCTGCTACACCGTTGCGGTACAGCCACTTCACCTCGATCGCGGTCTGATTGTCGATCTGCTGGCGTTCGCCCTCGTCGGCAACTTCGATGAAGGCGACGCCGCGCGCCGTTGCCGGCAGGCTTTCGAGCATGCGTCCTACCGCCGGCAGGCCGGTTTCGTCGGCGCCCATGACAAACCAGTCGGCCGGCCTGAGCGGACGTCCGACCGGTCCCAATATGCCGACCTTGTCCCCCTCGCGTGCAGCCGACGCCCAGTTGGAGCCGACGCTCTCGCCTTCGTGGATCAGGAAATCGACGTCGAAATGCCCACCGGCTACATCCAGCCTGCGAATTGTATAGACCCGCGACGGCGGGCGCCTGGTTTCGTCGGGCCACGACACCAGTCCATTGTTGCCGCGCACCGGCCAGACCGGATCCGGCACGCTGGTTGTCGGAAACAGCATGCGGATGTGCAGGCCGCCAAACGAGGCGAAGCGTTCGAGGTTAGTCGCCTTGAACCGGACCCGCTTCATGTGCGGCGTAAGCTCCATCGCGTCGACGACGGTCGCCAGGCGAAACTGCTCCAGCTCGCCCTGGCCCGACAGGTCGCCTTGCCACACGATCTGCGGTTGGCTCTCGCGGGCATAAAACTCAACCGACGTCGCCATCAAATCCTTGAGCCGGGCCAGGCCGTCGGGATGCGGCGACCTGGCCCGCATGATCAGTGCCCCCTTGGGCATCACCAGCGAGGCTTCACCGAAGAGAAAGCGGAAATTGACGGCATCGCCTTCTTCGGTCGAACTCGCGTCGAAGCTTTCCAGCCGGTCGCGGATCTTCTCCAGCTGATCGGACGAAAGCTGCAGCTGCAGTTCGGCGCGTGATTGAAGGTCGGTCATGTCAGTTCGCTTCCGGTTCGTGTCACTTCAAGCCGCCAAGTCGTCCACCTGGCAAATTGCTGGCTGAATGTGCGGGTGCCGCACCGAGCTGGCTCGACGGGTATCTGTCTCACCGCGTCATGGGCTTGAGTATTTAAACTTGATCATAATAGTCAAGTTAAATCATTGCCGCAGCCTCGGACAGGACCGACGACATGGACCGTGTTGAGCCCTTCAGCTTCCCGGCAAGCCCGACAACCTTGCTCCGGTCGCGCGCCATTGCACGCGCCGCCCTGCTTTGCCTGCTGCTCGCGGCGTTCACCACGCTGGCCAGCGAATCGTGACGCGCGGGTGGGACGTCGTCCTGATGATGAACGACGGCAAAGGAGGCCGACGCCGGAGCAGGTGTTTTCCATCCCAGCTGAGCACCATGCCCGCCGTGGCGAATCGGGGCACTGGTCGTGCTCGACGGCGCCTACATGATCGCGTTCAGCCCACGCACGGTGGCCGCGGTGCGCGATCTGGCCGCAGCACTCCATCCGGACAAGGCGGGTACGCCAGCCAACTGAGCGGATGCGGCCGAAATCTTGATGTGATTAAGGAAAACAGGTTCGGCACGACGAAGCGGCCTGCTGGCCACTGTCTCTAACGTGCTGACTTCGTGAAGGAATTTGGTGGAGCCAAGCGGGATCGAACCGCTGACCTCCTGCATGCCATGCAGGCGCTCTCCCAGCTGAGCTATGGCCCCACACCGGCCTGGGCCGGGTGCCGTTTCCGGCAAAGATCGGCGCGAATTTGTCGTCCGCGCCGGTGTTGTTGGCGGCTTCTAGCGCCGCATTCGACCATTGGCAAGCCTTGATCGAAACCTTTTTTCGGTTTCCCGAAAAGCCGTGTCAGATCTCGTCGTCGTCGTCGCCAACGCCGATCATGTCGGAGACGTCGTCGTCTTCTTCTTCCTCGTCGGCAAGGAACGTGTCGTCATCGTCGTCGCCCAGATCGACATCATCGTCGTCCAGATCCGGCAGGTCGTCGCCGCCCTTGGCCTCGTCGTCGGCATCCTCCAGGGACACGACTTCGGCGCCTTCATCCTCGGCGTCGAGCTCCTTGGCTTCGACTTCTTCTTCTTCCTCGAGGATGGCGGCGATCTTGCCATCATCGAAGTAGGAACGCGGATATGCCTTGCCCGTGTAGGGCGAGACGATCGGGTCCTTGTTCAGGTCATAGAATTTTCGGCCCGTCTCCGGGTCGACGCGTTTTGTGCCAAGTTCGGATTTCGCCACGTCAGGCCTCGTCTTTCTCGATTTTGGTCCCCTTAGCCGCAGTTTGTGGCGCTGTCAAAGCCAAATCCCCCGGCAGGGGCAATGGGGGATGACCATCACGGCAATCGATGCTACGACACCGCCGCAATCATTGGGAAAGCCCGGTTTCGCGGGCGTCCCGCACGAGGAACCACCATGTCGCATCAAGCTGTGCCCCAGCCGGCCGTCGCCCGGAAGTCGAAATCCCTGTCTGGCACCGCCCGCGTGCCCGGCGACAAGTCGATTTCGCACCGCTCCTTCATGTTTGGTGGCCTGGCTTCCGGCGAAACCCGCATCACCGGCCTGCTCGAGGGCGAGGACGTGATGCGCACCGGCGACGCGATGAAGGCGATGGGCGCCCATATCGAAAAGCGCGGCGACGAATGGGTCATCAAGGGCACCGGCAACGGCGCGCTGTTGCAGGCCGAAGCGCCGCTCGACTTCGGCAATGCCGGCACCGGCTCGCGCCTGACCATGGGCCTCGTCGGCACCTATGACATGGAAACCACCTTCATCGGCGACGCCTCGCTGTCGGGCCGGCCGATGGGCCGCGTGCTCGATCCGCTGCGCCAGATGGGCGTGCAGGTGCTGAACGCTTCCCCCGGCGACCGCATGCCGCTGACGCTGCGCGGCCCGCGCCAGGCAGCCCCGATCAGCTACCGCGTGCCGATGGCCTCGGCCCAGGTCAAGTCCGCCGTGCTGCTCGCAGGCCTCAACACGCCAGGCATCACCACCGTCATCGAGCCGGTGATGACCCGCGACCACACCGAAAAGATGCTCAAGGGCTTTGGCGCCAATATCGAGGTGCAGACCGACGAGCAGGGCGTGCGCCACATCTTCATCGAAGGCCAGGGCAAGCTCAACGGCCAGGTCATCGCCGTTCCGGGCGACCCGTCCTCGGCCGGCTTCCCGCTGGTCGCGTCGCTGATCGTGCCCGGCTCCGACGTCACCATCGAAAACGTGCTGATGAACCCGACCCGCACCGGCCTGATCACCACGCTGATCGAAATGGGCGGTTCGATCGAGATCCTCAACCGCCGCAATGCCGGCGGCGAGGACGTCGCCGACCTGCGCGTGCGCGGCTCCGAGCTCAAGGGCGTCAAGGTGCCGGCCGAGCGCGCGCCGTCGATGATCGACGAGTACCCGGTCCTCGCCGTCGCTGCCTGCTTCGCCGAGGGCGAAACCCTGATGCAGGGTCTGGAAGAGCTGCGCGTCAAGGAATCCGACCGCCTGGCCGCGGTCGCCCGCGGCCTCGAAGCCAATGGCGCCGACTGCACCGAAGGCGAGACAACGCTTTCCGTCCGCGGCGTGCCCGGCGGCAAGGGCCTCGGCGGCGGTACCGTCAAGACCCACCTCGACCACCGCATCGCCATGAGCTTCCTGGTCATGGGCCTGGCCTCCGAAAAGCCCGTCACCGTCGACGACCAGGCGATGATCGCGACAAGCTTCCCGGAATTCATGGGCCTGATGGCAAATCTGGGCGCGGAGATCGATGCCGGAGCCTGAGAGCGGCGCAAACTGGAGAAGACTTGCCGACGGCTCGATACAGTATCGGGAAAACCGCCGGTCGCAGACCTATGTCGTAAGCGAGGAACAACTCGCGCGCCTGAGGTCCAGCAAGATGTCTGAGGGGGCGGTGGTCATAATCACGATCTTGCCGGCCGCAGCCACGGTCTTGGCGTGGGCGAACGATTCCCTGGCACCAATCGTACCGGCCGTTGCTGCGGTGGCATATGTCGGTGTAAATTGGGCATTTAGCTCATACTGCAGCCGGCAGAGGCGGCAGCTTCTTAAGCAGGCAAGCCCAGGCTCGCAGGAGATTTTGTTCCCCTCAATAGCGACGGCGCATTCTGACTTGCTAGACAAAGTTAGCGATCGCGAGAGAAATTGGGCGCTGCTCTTTCTGGCATTGCTTGCGATAGCCTGCGCGGCGTCTCTTGCAATGACATTGGGAAACGTTCCACTGCGACAGATGCATCCTTTGCCTGCTGTGTTGGGCTTGGTGATCTTCGGGTCGCTTCTTTATCTTCATGCAAGAGATTGGCTGCGTCGGCGCCGAAGCGAAACATCAAACGGTTTGAAGGGCGGAAAACAATGACCAACAAAGTAGCGATGATCGTCGGCGGCGGCAGCGGCATGGGGGCTGCGGCGGCGAAGAAGCTGGCAGCTGACGGCTATTCCGTCGCCGTCCTGTCTTCGTCGGGCAAGGGCGAGGCTTTGGCCAAGGAGCTCGGCGGGCTCGGCCTCACCGGCTCAAACCAGTCGAACGACGACCTCAAGCGCTTCGTCGACCTGACGATGGACAAGTGGGGCCGCATCGACGCGCTGGTCAACGGCGCCGGCCATGGGCCGCGCGCACCGCTGCTGGAGATCACCGACGAGCAGTGGCACACCGGCATCGACGTCTATTTCTTGAACGTCGTGCGCGCGACGCGCCTCGTTGCGCCCATCATGGTTGCCCAGAAGGGCGGCGCCATCGTCAACATCTCGACCGCATGGGTCGGCGAACCGGCGGCGATGTTCCCCACCTCGGCCGTGGCGCGCGCCGGCCTCGCCGCCTACGTCAAGCTCTTCGCCGACCAGTACGCCCCGCATAACGTCCGCATGAATAACGTGCTGCCAGGCTGGATCGACAGCCTGCCGCAGACCGACGAGCGCCGCGACGGCGTGCCGATGCAGCGCTATGGCACCTCGGCCGAGATCGCCGCGACAATCGCCTTCCTCGCCTCCGAGGGCGCCGCCTACATCACCGGCCAGAGCCTGAAGGTCGATGGCGGCCTGATGCGCGGCGTCTGACCAGGGATCCGCGCCAGGACATGCCCGCTTCCATCACCATCGCCATCGACGGCCCGGCTGGCGCCGGCAAGGGCACGCTCGCCCGCCGGCTCGCCGACTACTACCACCTGGCGCTGCTCGACACCGGACTGACCTATCGCGCCGTCGCCCACATGCTGATCGAAAGGGGCTGGCCACTCGATGACGTCGCGCATGCCATCGAGGCGGCGAAGCTTGTCGATCTCGGCCATCTCGACCGCAAGGTGCTGTCGGCGCACGCCGTCGGCGAGGCAGCCTCCAGGGTTGCCGTCATCCCAGAGGTGCGGAAAATCCTGGTCGAGAAGCAGCGCCAGTTCGCGCGCTCGCCGCAAGGTGCTGTGCTCGACGGCCGCGACATCGGCACAGTGGTCTGCCCCGATGCAGACGTGAAGCTCTACGTCACGGCCAGCGCCGAAGTGCGCGCACAGCGCCGGCTGGCCGAGATCGAGGCCAATGGCGGGAGCGCCGATTTCGCCGGCATCTTGGCCGATATCGTCCGCCGCGACGAGCGCGACACCGGCCGCGCCGACTCGCCTTTGCGTCCCGCCGACGACGCGCACTTGCTCGATACGTCGGAAATGGATATAGAAACCGCGTTTTCCGCAGCCAGGGATATCGTCGATCGAGTCCTTGGAAGTTGAAGGCACGGCTGAAGCCCTAGGGTTTCGCCACTTAACCGACCTGTCCGCATTCTTCTTGCGCCGATTTGCCGCTTTGGGCGGCCAAGGGCTTTTTGCCCGGGATGTTGGCAGGCCAACGCAACGCTAACCCACGGCGCCGCTCCCGCAAGACGGGACGCACCAGGAGATCCAATGTCACAAGCTAATCCATCCCGCGACGATTTCGCGAGCCTGCTCGAAGAGTCCTTCTCGGACGGTCATTCGGGCGAAGGCCAGGTCGTCAAGGGTATCGTCACGGCCATCGAAAAAGACATGGCCATCATCGACGTCGGCCTGAAGGTCGAAGGTCGCGTGCCGCTGAAGGAATTCGGCGCCAAGGCCAAGGACGGCCAGCTGAAGGTCGGCGACACCGTCGAGGTCTATGTCGAGCGCATCGAAAACGCGCTTGGCGAAGCCATGCTGTCGCGCGACAAGGCTCGCCGCGAAGAGAGCTGGGTCAAGCTCGAAGAGAAGTTCACCAAGGGTGAGCGCGTTGAAGGCGTCATCTTCAACCAGGTCAAGGGCGGCTTCACCGTCGATCTCGACGGCGCCGTTGCCTTCCTGCCGCGTTCGCAGGTCGACATCCGTCCGATCCGCGACGTCACCCCGCTCATGCACAACCCGCAGCCCTTCGAGATCCTCAAGATGGATCGCCGTCGCGGCAATATCGTCGTGTCGCGCCGCACCGTTCTCGAAGAGAGCCGTGCAGAGCAGCGCTCCGAGATCGTCCAGAACCTCGAAGAGGGTCAGGTTGTCGAGGGCGTGGTCAAGAACATCACCGACTACGGTGCGTTCGTTGACCTCGGCGGCATCGACGGCCTGCTGCACGTCACCGACATGGCATGGCGCCGCGTCAACCATCCGACCGAAATCCTCAACATCGGTCAGACGGTCAAGGTGCAGATCATCCGCATCAACCAGGAAACCCACCGCATCTCGCTCGGCATGAAGCAGCTCGAGTCGGATCCGTGGTCGGACATCGGCACCAAGTTCCCGATCGGCAAGAAGATCACCGGCACCGTCACGAACATCACCGACTACGGTGCGTTCGTCGAGCTCGAGCCGGGCATCGAAGGCCTCATCCACGTTTCGGAAATGTCGTGGACCAAGAAGAACGTGCACCCCGGCAAGATCCTGTCGACCACCCAGCAGGTCGACGTGGTCGTGCTCGAAGTGGATCCGGCCAAGCGCCGCATCTCGCTCGGCCTCAAGCAGACGCTCGAGAACCCGTGGGAAGCTTTCGCCCGTAACCACCCGGTCGGCACCGAAGTCGAAGGCGAAGTCAAGAACAAGACCGAATTCGGCCTGTTCATCGGTC
>Ga0209902_101559_pt1 | contig 10278 bp, 9 predicted proteins | sample FECB27metaG_FD_188304 | JGI IMG/M metagenome (GOLD analysis project Ga0209902, IMG submission 188304) | Cyanobacterial communities from the Joint Genome Institute, California, USA - FECB-27 (SPAdes) (version 2) | ecosystem: Environmental > Aquatic > Thermal springs > Hot (42-90C) > Microbial mats ...
GCGGCCGCCATCGGCGAGCCGGTGCCGCGCGAGCTGCTCAATGCCGTGGCGGCCGGGCAGTTCGGCGCGCTGGCCTCGGGCGGCGCGGCGGCGGTCGAGGCGTTCCGCGGTGCGATCGCCGCCGTGCCCGCGGTGCTGGCTGTGCTGGTGTTGCTCGGCGCCGTGCTCGCCTGGTGGCGCGCCGAGCGATCCTGAACGCCCGCAGCCGTTCTCTTCAAGCCAGGCTGGTGGCTTCTTCGAATAATCCGCCGCGCGATCCGCGCAACGCGGTCGTTCATCGAAGAACACGAGGAGACATGGCATGGTGGAACAACGAAGGCTGCCGCGTCGCGGCGGCCGCACCGGCGCGGCGACCGCGCTGATGGCGATGCTGCTGGCCACGGGCTGCGGCGGGGGTGGCGGCGGTGGGGGCATCGGCTTCGCGCCGCTTCCAGGCGGCGGCGACACGCCCGCCGGGCAGCAGGTCAGCATCCACCGCGACGCCCTGGGCGTGCCGCACGTGCGCGGCGAGACGGCCGAGGCCACGCTCTACGGCGCCGGCTATGCGGCGGCGCAGGACCGGCTGTTCCAGCTCGAATTCCTGCGCCGGCTCGGCAAGGGCACGTTGGCCGAGGTGCTGGGCGCGGAAGTCCTGCCGCTCGACCGGCAGGCCCGCACCACCGGCTACACCGACGCCGAGGTGCGCGCGATGCTCGATGCGCTGCCGGCCGAATACCGGCGCCTGTTCAGCGCGGCCGTGCAGGGCATCAATGCCTACGTCGCGCAGGCACTGCAGACGCCGCAGAAGTACCTGCCGATCGAATACCGGCTTCACGGCCTCGCGCTGCAGCCCTTCAGCGAGGAGGACGCCGCGCGCATCCACATCTACACCGCGCGCTTCTACGGCGGCGCGGGCGGGCAGGAACTCAACAACCTGGCGTTTCTCGGCGAGATGAGCGCGCGCCACGGCACGGCCGAGGCGCGCAGGATCTTCGACGACATCGTGGTGCTCGACGACCCCGATGCCGACACCATCCTGCCGGGCGACGGTGCGGCGCGTTCGCGCGCACCGGCCACGATGCACAAGCCCGCACCGCAGCAGCCCATCGATCCCGGTGCCGCCGCCATCGGCCAAGCCTGGCGCGAGGCCACGCTGGCGCGCCAGCGCATCGACCGCTCGATCGGCCTGTCGCGCGGTGCCAGCCGTTCGCTGACCATCGGCCCCGGCCGCTCGGCCGATGGCAAGGCCATGATGCTGCAGTCGACCGCCGACGGCGTCGACATGCACCTGTCGGGCGGCGGCTTCGACACCGCGGGCCTGGTGATCGGCTTCGGCCCGCCGGTCATGGGCCGCGGTCCGCAGCATGGCTGGCTGATCACCACCGGCGAGTCGGACCTGGTCGACACCATGGCGCTGCGTCTGAATCCCGCCGACCCGGAGCAATACTGGTTCGACGGCGGCTGGCGGCGCTTCGAGCGGCGCGAGGAACGCATCGCGGTGCGCGGCGCCGCGCCGGTGGTGCTCGAGGTCCGGCGCTCGGTGCACGGGCCGGTGATCGAGGAAGCCTCCACGCGGCAGCAGGCCTATGCGCTCAAGTACGCGATCTGGGGGCAGGAGATGCGGCTGTGGGAATCCACCATCGACCTGGGCCGCGCGCGCTCGCTCGCGCAGTTCCGCGCCGGCGTGCGCAAGACGGTGCAGAACTACAACATCTCCTATGGCGGCGAGGACGGCCACATCGAGCTCTGGCACACGGGCCTGCAGCCGGTGCGCGCGCCCGGCGTCGATCCGCGCCTGCCGACGCCGGGCGACGGCAGCGCCGAGTGGCACGGCTTCCTGCCCTTCGAGCAATGGCCCAATGGCGCCAACCCCGAGGCCGGCTACTTCTTCGCCTGGAACAACAAGGCCACGCCCGCCAGCAGCCACGGCGACACCGCACGCTACGGCAAGCACTTCCGCACCTGGCTCGCGCGCGACCTGGTGGGCACGCGCACGGGCCTCACGCCGGACGACATGAAGGACTTCAACCGCGCGCTGGCCGAGGGCTTCGGCGGCATCGACCTGTCGGCCACCACGCCGGCCTTCTTCGCGCCGTACCTGCGCGCGGCGGTCGCGGACGACACCGACCCCGCGCGGCGCGAGGCGGTCGAGCGCATGCTGGGCTGGAACGGCCGCTACCAGGACCGCGACGGCGACGGCCGCTACGACGACCCGGGCCTCGTGCTGTTCGACACCTGGCGCGCGCTCGCGCTGAAGGCGATCTTCGAGGACGACATCGGCGACTGGGCCGAGAAGCTCGATGCGCCGGTCTACGTGCAGTACCGCACCAGCCTGCTGCTGCGCGCGCTGCAGGGCGAGGCCGCCGGCCGGCCGCTGGCCTACGACTACTTCAACGGCGAGCCGAGGAACGCCGTGATCCGCCGCACGCTCGACGCCACGCTGGCCGCGCTCGCGGCGCGCTTCGGCGGCAGCGACATGACCGCCTGGAAGCAGCGCGGCTACTGGCGCTACTTCGACCAGCGCGCCTTCGATGGGGCCGGGCCCGACGCGCCCGCGATCGGCCGCGGGCCGATGAGCCTGATGGGCAGCGCCGCCGTCGCGCTGGGCCTGATGCCGGCGGGCATCCCGCACAATGGCAACGAAGACTGGAACGCCCTCATGCAGATCGACGCCGCCAAGCCGCCCTTGCAGAGCCTCGTGCCCACGGGCGGCCAGAGCCGCTTCATCGACCTCGCCGGCAAGCCCAGCCCGCACCTGGCCGACCAGGTGGAACGCCACCGCCGGCTCGACTTCAAGTCCGTGCCGCTGAAGGACAGCGAAGTGCGCGCCCTCGATGCGGCGCCGACACAGCTTCGCTACCACCCGTGAACGCCGCGCGACCGGCCATGCCGCAAGGCGCGCTCTGGGTCGCGGCCGACTGGTTCCTGTTCGCCGCCGACAGCGAGGCCTACGACCCGGCCATGAACACCACGGGCTCGCTGCTGATCGGTCCGCTCGGACCGTGGCGCGTGCGCGAGGGACCGCGGGTGCACGAAGGCCGCGTGATGGTGCATGCGGCCCACGTGAGCAGCACCGGCACCGGCCGCGGACTGATCACGCTGTGGCCGGTGCCGACCACGCCGCTCGCGCAGCTGCTGAAGAAGCTCGCGCCGGGCACGTGCGAGGACCAGCGCGTGCGGCGGCTCGACCACCTGCTGCAGGCGCCGGGCATCGCGGCACTGGTCGAGGCCTTCGATGCGTTGAAGACCGGCGGCGGGGACGCGGCCGCGCTCGCCGCCACCGTGGCGCGTCTCGAACAGGACCTGGCAACCGACCAGCCGCCATCGGCACCGATCGACCCGCGCGCCGTCGCGCTCGCGCTGCGCCTGCGCGATCCCGCCACGGCGGCCTTGCGCGCGACCGCGCATGCCGAGGCGCTCGCGCTGTCGCCCGACCGCCTGCGCCATTTGTTCGTCGACGCCTTCGACCTGCGCATGAGCCAGTTCGGCGCCTGGCTCAAGCTGCATGCGGCGCTGCGCTATGTCGCCGAGGCGGCGCGCAAGCCCAGCATCACCGACGCGGCGCAGGCCGGCGGCTTTGCCGATGCCGCGCACCTGGCCAACATGGCGCGCCGCATGTTCGCGATGAAGCCTTCGGAGACGCTGCCCGCGAGCTTCCGCTTCATCGCGGTCTGAGGGCCGAACACACGCCAAGCGCAACGATCATCCATGGAAAAGATAGACCCCAAGAAAACGCTCGGCGCGCTCTACCGCCCCTCGGCCAGGGAAGTCACGCAGGTCGACGTGCCCGCCTTCGACTTCCTGATGATCGACGGCGCAGGCGATCCCAACGGCTCGAAGGCCTACGCGCAGGCGGTGGAGGCGCTGTTCTCCGTCTCCTATGCCGCCAAGTTCATGCACAGGAAGCAGGGCGCGCGCGCCGTCGACTATGCGGTGATGCCGCTCGAGGGCCTGTGGTGGGCCGACGACCTCTCGGCCTTCGTGGCCAACGACCGCTCTCAATGGCGCTGGACGATGATGATCATGCAGCCCGAGGTGGTGGCGCGCGACCTGGTGCTGTCGGCCATCGAGGCGGTGCGACGGAAGAAGGCGCTGCCCGCGCTCGACAAGCTCCGGCTCGAGACCTTCGCCGAGGGCCTGTGCGCCCAGGTGCTGCACGTCGGTCCGTTCTCGCAGGAAGGCCCGACGATCGAGCGCGTGCACGCCTTCATCGAAGCCCGCGCGGGGCTGCGCGGCAAGCACCACGAGATCTATCTGAGCGATGTGCGGCGAGCCGATCCGAGCCGATGGCGAACGATCATCCGGCAGCCGATGGGTTGACGCGTCGTCGCGCGACACGCGGCCCCTACACTGCCTGCCGATGGCTTCCGTCCCTTTCCCGCCTCGCCATGCCTGAGCGTCTGACCTCGTACTTCTGGCGCGGCGATGCCTTGCGCAGCCGCAGCGTGAGCCCGGTCGTGCTCGCGTCGAGGCTGGAGATTCCCGAGCCGCCGGCGCGCCTGGTGGCCGACTGGCGGCGCGACGCGAGCACGCAGCTGATGCTCGAGCCCGGCGACGTCGAGCCGCTGTCGCTGGCACGCGCGAGAACGCGCTGGCCCGCGTACGGCCAGTGCGTGCAGGCGGTGGCCGACTGGGCGCGCACGCAGGGATTGCCCGGCCTGCCGGGCGATGCCGACGTGGCACTGATGGCCTGCCGTGGCGCGCGCTACCACCACGACGGCGCGCAGTACGGCGGCGCGGCCTTCTGCAATCTCTTCCTCGGCGAGGACCTCGGCCTCGACGTGCACTTTCCCTCGGCCGGCGTGCGCCTCCCGCTCGCGCGCGGCACGGTGATGCTGTTCGACACCTGCCAGCCGCATGCCGTCATCCGGCGCGACGGCAAGGGCTTCGATGCGGCGGACTTCGGCGCGGAACGCGACACCCTGCAGGTGTTCCTGACCTGGGAGCTGCCGATCGACGACGAGGCGCTGGTCCGCGCGCTGGGGATCCGCTTCGATGTCGATCCGTCGACGGCATCGCGGCTGGCGGAGGAGCAGGTGTTGGTGGATGGCGAAGCGGCGACGCCCGATCCTGCGTCCGGCCACTGGGTCCGCGCCGCCTGAACGACGCCGGGCCAGGAGCCCGCGTTCGCGAGCAATGACTTTTGATCATTTCTCGCATGAGTTAATTGTGATTGAGCCGCCACGGCCCCTCACGTATCTTCAGCGCTCGAATCATTGAGAGACAAGCCCCTTTCGAGCCCCATGGCATCGACAGCGGCAAGAAGGAACGCATGAGGATTCTGGCCGAGGGTCTGCAATTTCCTGAAGGACCGGTGGCGCTGGGCGACGGCTCGGTGCTGCTGGTCGAGATGCGCGCGGGCCACGTCGTGCGGATCTCGCCCGATGGCGAGCGCCACGTGGTCGCCGACTGCGGCGGTGGTCCGAACGGCGCGGCGATCGGGCCCGATGGCGCGCTCTATGTCTGCGACAACGGCGGCAGCGCCTATGTGCCGGGCCGCTTCACCTCGACCGGGCCCGCGGCCGACTACGAAGGCGGCAGCATCCGCCGCTTCGACCTGCGCACGGGAGAGCACACGCTGCTCTACACGCACTGCGATGGCCATCGGCTGTCGTCGCCCAACGACCTCGTGTTCGACGCGCACGGCGGCTTCTACTTCACCGACTTCGGCAAGAAGCATGCGCGGCTGCGCGACTACGGCGGCGTCTACTACGCGCTGCCCGACGGCTCGCGCATCGTCGAGGTGGCCTATCCGCTGCTGTCGGCGAACGGCATCGGCCTCTCGCCCGACGCGCGCGTGCTCTACGTGGCCGAGACCGAGACGGCGCGGCTGTGGGCCTTCGACATCGTCGAGCCCGGCGTGGTGCGCAAGCATCCCTTTCCCTCGCCGCATGGCGGGCGCATCGTCTGCGGGTTGCCGGGCTTCCAGCGCTTCGACAGCCTCGCGCTCGAGGCCGGCGGCAACATCTGCGTCGCCACGCTGATCACCGGCGCGGTCTCGGTCATCGCGCCCGATGGCGCGCTGCTGCGGCAGCTGGTCTTTCCCGACAGCTACGTCACCAACCTCTGCTTCGGCGGGCCGGACATGCAGACCGCCTACGTCACGCTGTCGGGCACCGGACAGCTCGTCTCGCTGCCCTGGCCCGCGCCGGGCCTGCGGCTGCATTTCAACGCGTAGCCCCGAGGCACGCGCACCAGAACATCCCTGGAGACTCCCATGATCCGCCGCGAATTCATCGTCACCCTGGCCGGCGCCTGCGCCGCCGCCGCCCTGCCGCCGGCGCGCGCCGCGACACCCTATCCGAGCCGGCAGGTGCGCGTGGTCGTCCCATTCACCGCGGGCGGCGGCACCGACGTGGTGGCGCGCGCGATCGCGATGGGACTGTCGGAGTCGATGGGCCAGTCCTTCTTCGTCGACAACAAGCCCGGTGCCAGCACCTTGATCGGCTCGGAGCTGGTGGCCAAGGCGGCGCCCGACGGCTACACGCTGCTGGTCGCGAGCGTGCCGCATGCCACCAACCCGTGGATGATGAAGAGCATGCCCTTCGACACCGCGAAGGCCTTCGCGCCGATCGGCCTCGCGGTGCAGTCGCCGTTCATCATGGTGGCCTCGTCCACCTCGTCGATCCAGTCCTTCGACGATGCGCTCGCGGCGGCACGCTCCAAGCGCCTGTCCTTCGCCTCCACCGGCAGCGGCACGGCCGACCACCTCTCGATGGAACTGCTGGCGCTGCAATCGGGCGTGACGATGACGCACGTGCCCTACAAGGGCACCGGCCCCGCGCTGGCCGACCTGATGGGCGGCCACGTCGACCTGATGTTCGCGAACGTGGTCGCGGCCGCGCCGCTCGTGAAGTCGGGCAAGCTGCGCGCGCTGGCCGCGTCGACCGCGCGGCGCTCGCCCTCGCTGCCCGAGGTGCGCACCGTCGCCGAGGCCACGGGCAAGCCCTTCGACGTCAGTGCCTGGACCGGCGTGCTCGCGCCCGCGGGCACCGACGCGGCCATCGTGGAACGCCTGAGCGCCGAGGTGCGCAAGGCCCTGCAGACCCGCGCCACGCGCGAGGCGCTGACGGTCAACGGCGCCGAGCCGGTGGGCAGCACGCCGGCGGAGTTCCAGGCCTTCATCGCGCGCGAGATGAAGACCTGGGGCGAGATCATCGCCAAGGCCGGCATCACGCCGAGCTGAACCGGAGCGCCGCATGCCCTACGTCATCCTCGCGCTCGACCAGCCCGACGCACAGGCGCTGCGCGAAGCACTCAAGCCGGCGCACCTCGACTACCTGAGCGAGCGGCAGCAGCGCATGCTGGCCGGCGGCGCGGTGCTCGACGAGCACGGCCGCGCGATCGGCGCGCTGATCATCGTGGACGCCGAGGACCGCGCGGACGCGGAACGCTTCATCGGCGACGACCCCTTCGCACAGGGTGGCCTGTTCGCCTCGGTGCGCGTCATGCCCTGGCGGCAGGCCTTCTTCGACCGGCGACGCACGAAGTGAACGGTCCCGCCGCGGCCGTGTGCGTCGCGATGGCGCTGCCGGCACATGGCGGGGCTGCCTGAGGCGAGCCTGGCGATCATCGACCGGCAGGCGAAGCCGCGCAGACCGATATCGACCAGGGCCACGCTTCAAGTGGCCCTCGCCACATCTCAGTCCATCGTCACGCCCGCCCCCTTGATCACCGTCGTCCAGCGCCCGAGCTCCTTCTTCAGATAGGCCGCGTACTCCTGCGGCGTGCCACCCAGCGGCCCCGCGCCCTGCAGGGCCAGCGCATCCAGCACGTCCTTGCTCTTGAGCACCCGATTGATCTCCGCGTTGAGCTTCTCGACGACTGCGGCTGGCGTGCCGGCCGGCACGAGCATGCCCTGCCAGGCCTGTGCCTCGAAACCGGGGAAGCCCGATTCGGCGAGCGTCGGAACATCGGGATACAGGGACACGCGCTGGGGCGTCATGAGCGCCAGCATGCGCACCCGCTTGCCCTTCACGAAGGACGCGATCGTGTTGATCGTGTCGGTCATGAACTGCAGCTGTCCCGCCGCGAGGTCGATGTCGGCGGGCGCGGTTCCCTTGTAGGGCACGTGCGTCGCCTCGATGCCCGCGGCCTGGGCGAACTGCAGCGCGGCGAGATGCGTGGGACTGCCGGAGCCGGCAGAGCCGTAGGAGAGCTTGCCCGGATGGGCCTTCGCGTAGGCGACGAACTCCTTGACGTTGCGCACCGGCAGGTCGTTGTTGACGACCAGCGCGAGCGGCACCGTCGCCGTCAACGCGACCGGGGCGAAATCGCGGTTCAGGTCATAGGGCAGGCTGCGGTACAGCGCGGGGCTCATCACGATCGACGAGGTGTTGTACAGGACGGTGTAGCCGTCGGCCGGCGCCTTGGCGACGGCGCCCGTGCCGATGTTGGCGTTCGCGCCGGGGCGGTTCTCGATGATGACCGCCTGCTTCAGCGCCCGCCCGAGGCGCTCGCACAGCAGGCGCGCGACGACGTCGGTCGGCCCGCCGGGCGGGAACGGCACCACCATCGTGATCGCGTGGTTCGGGTAGTCGCCCTGCGCGCTCGCGAAATCGGGCAGTGCCCCGGCGGCGCCCGCGAGCAAGGCTGTGCGCAGCAGCGCGCGTCGGCTGGGACGGTACGAAGGCCCGGGGTCTCGGCAAGTCATGGTGTCTGTCTCCTTGTGGGTGGATTCGCCTCGAGCGCCGGGTTCAGCCCGGGCCTTCGGCGGCGGCTGTCACGCCCGGCAACGACAGCGAATCGGACACGCGCGGATCGCCCTGGATGACGATGCCGCGCCGGCGCAGGTCGTCGATGGCCGCGGCGTCGAAGCCGAGTTCGTGCAGCAGCTCGGACGAATGCTGGCCCAGCACGGGTGCCTGCGAGCGCACCGAGGCGGGCGTCGCCGCGAACTTGGTCGCGGGCCGGACGTAGCGCAGCGTGCCTTCGCAGGAATGCTCGGCCGTCTCGAACAGCCCGACCGCCTCGAGCTGCGGGTGCTCCAGCAGGCCGTCGATCGTGTAGATGGTGGTCGCCGGGATGTCGAGTTCCTCGCACATGCGCATCAGCTCGGCCGTGGTTCGAACCGCCGTGATCTCGGCCATCGAGCGGTACATGGCCGGGATGTTGTCGCTGCGCGCCTGCCGGTCGTTCACCGCGTACTCGACGACGAGGTCGGGCCGCCCGGCGGCCGTGAAGAAGGCCGTCCAGTGCCGCGCGGTGTACGGCAGGATGGCGATCTCGCCGTCGAGCGTCGGCGCGGGCTTGCGCCCGCCGGTCAGCAGCCGCTGGTAGCCGCCGCCGCGATCGCTGCCGACGAAGGTCTTGCCGGCCAGGTGCTCGGTGAGCATGAACGAGACGAGCGTCTCGAACATCGGCACCTCCACGTACTGGCCTTCGCCGGTGCGCTCGCGATGGAACAGCGCGGCGAGCACGGCGTTCACCACGGCCATGCCGGCGGTCTTGTCGGCCACCAGCGTGGGCGCATAGCCCGCCCGGCCCTGGCCGGCCTCGTTCAGCGCGACCAGGCCGCAGGCCGCCTGGATGATGTCGTCGAAGGCCGGCTTGTCGCGGTCGGGGCCGTCCTGGTCGAAGCCGGTCGCCGCGCAATAGACGACGCGCGGGTTCAGCGCCTTGACGCTGTCGTAGCCGAAGCCGAGCTTCTCGATCGCGCGCACGCGCATGTTGTGGACCACCACGTCGGCGCCCGCGATCAGCCGCTCGAGCACCGCGCGCCCCTCGGGCGTCTTCAGGTCGACCGCGATCGAGCGCTTGTTGCGGTTGATCGCCAGGTAGATCGAGGCCATGCCGCGATGCACCGTGACGCCGCGCGCGCGCGAATGGTCGCCCTCCATGCCCTCGACCTTGACGACGTCGGCGCCGTAGTCGCCGAGGATCTGCGTGGCCAGCGGCCCGAGCACCACCGAGGTGAGGTCCACGACGCGCACGCCGTGGAGCGCGCCGGGCCTGGCGTTTGCGGTCGTGGTCATGCGGCAACCTCCAGGCTCGGGGCCGACATGGTGGCGAGGAAGGTCCAGAGCGCATCGGCACCGACCACGGCGGCCGCGCGGCCGAGCTGCATCTGCCAGAAGGCGTCGCCGCCGAACTCGTCGCGCCACGCCCAGAGACGCCGCGTCGACCAGTGCAGGTTGTGTTCGTGCGTGAAGCCCATCGCGCCGTGCACCTGGTGCGCGATCTCCGCGCCGCGCCCGGCCGCTTCGCCGACGCGCGACTTGGCGACGCTGACCGCGAGCCGGTTCGTTTCCTCGGCCGAGCGCTCGACGGCGAAGTCGGCCGCGGCACTGGCCGCGGCGG
>Ga0209902_101561_pt1 | contig 10269 bp, 8 predicted proteins | sample FECB27metaG_FD_188304 | JGI IMG/M metagenome (GOLD analysis project Ga0209902, IMG submission 188304) | Cyanobacterial communities from the Joint Genome Institute, California, USA - FECB-27 (SPAdes) (version 2) | ecosystem: Environmental > Aquatic > Thermal springs > Hot (42-90C) > Microbial mats ...
TTCATTTGCACTGCTTCGCCGCCGAGGAACAAGAGCGACATCAGCAATCCGCCCAGCACGATGCCAAAAGCGTTAAGACGGCCGATGAAAGCGACGATGATCGCGGCGAAGCCGTAGCCGGGCGAGATTTGCGGCGAGAGCTGTCCGAGCGGGCCGGAGACCTCTGCCATGCCGGCGATGCCGGCGGCAGCACCACCTGCAAGCAGGCCGGTCCAGACAGCCGACGATTCACGGAAGCCGGCATAGCGGGCAGCGAGCGGTGCGGCACCGCTGACCGACATCTTGTAGCCGAGGAAGCTGCGGTCGGTGAACAGCCACATCAGGAACACGGCGACCACGGTTATGAACACCGAGGCGTTGAGCCGGTAGGCATAGTCGAACGGTTCGAACATCGCCGCCGCCGACAGCAGTGCCGTCTGCGGATAGTTGAAGCCGGCGGGGTCGCGCCACGGGCCATGCACCAGCCACGACAGCAGCAGCGTGGCGATATAGGTCAGCATCAGCGTGACCAGAATCTCGTTGGTGTTCATCCGCGCCCTGAGGAAGGCGGGGATGGCGGCCCAGGCCATGCCGGCGATGGCACCGGCGAAGAACATCAGCGGCAGAAGCAGCCAGCTGTCGGGGTTGGGATAGAACAGCCCCACGCCGCAAGCGGCGATGGCACCGATGATCAACTGGCCCTCGGCGCCGATGTTCCAGACATTGGCACGGAAGCCAACGGCCAGACCGCAGGCGATGAGGATCAGCGGCGAGGCCTTGAGCAGCCACTCGGACAGCCCGTTCATCGAATTGAGCGGGCTGATGAAGAAGGCCTGCAGTGTCGCCAGCGGGTCGTAGCCGAGGACGGCAAACAGCAGCGAGCCGACAAGAAGGGTCAGTCCGGTCGCGATGACCGGTGCCGCCACCCGCATCCTGGCGGATGGTTCCGGTCTTTGTTCAATCCTGAATCGCAACTTCGCCTCTCCCATTCGTGCCGTTGCCGCGGTCGACCCTTGTCATCAGCAGGCCGATTTCCTCGCGGTTGGTTTTTGTCCTGATCAGTGGCGGCGAGACCTGGCCCTGGCAGATGACGAGCAGCCGGTCGCAGATCTCGAACAGCTCGTCGAGCTCCTCCGAGATCACCAGCACCGCCGCGCCCGATCGGCTCAAATCGACGAGCGTCTGCCGGATGAAAGCGGCAGCGCCGACGTCGACGCCCCAAGTCGGCTGCGCCACCAGGAACAGCTTCGGTTCGAGCGCGATCTCACGGCCGACGATGAATTTCTGCAGGTTGCCGCCCGATAGACTCTGGGCGCTCGACTGCGGGCCGTTGGCCTTGACCTTGAAGCGCTCGATGATCTTGGCAGCGAAGCTGTTTGCCTGCTTGCGGTCGACGAGACCGTTGCGCACCAGGCCGGAGCGGTGGGCCGTCAGCACGGCGTTCTGCCACAGCGCGTGTGGTGGCACCGCGCCACGGCCAAGACGCTCTTCCGGCACGAAAGCCATGCCGAGCTTGCGCCTTTCGCTGGCGTTGAGATGGGCCGCAGCCTTGCCGCCGATCTGGATCGACAGCGCATTGGCATGTGTGCGTTCGCCGCTGAGCAGCGAGATCAGCTCGGCCTGGCCGTTGCCGGAAACGCCGGCAAGCCCAACGATCTCGCCACCGCGTACCTCGAAGGAGACGTTCTTGAGTTCGACGCCATATTTGTCGCGAGCAGGAGCTGTAAGCCCGCGCACCTCGAGCACCGGCTTGTCGCTTGGCACCGAGGGCGAGACGTGCATTTCGGGCAGCTCCGCGCCAACCATCAGCCGGGCGAGTTGCGCAGACGTGCTTTCCTTGGGCCTAGCGGTGCCGGTGACTTTGCCGTTGCGCAGCACTGTCGCGGTGTCGCAAAGCTCCTGCACTTCATCGAGCTTGTGGCTGATGTAGACGATCGAACAGCCTTCGGCTGCGAGCTGGCGCAGCGTCTCGAACAGCTTGACCACGGCCTGCGGCGTCAGCACCGAGGTCGGCTCGTCGAGGATCAGCAGCTTCGGCGCCTGCAGCAGGCAGCGCACGATCTCGACGCGCTGGCGTTCGCCGACCGACAGGTCGTGGACGCGGCGATGCGGGTCGATCGGCATGCCGTAGCGGTTCGACAGTTCGGTGATCTGGCGCGCTAGCGCATCGAGGTCGAAGGTGCTCGACACGGCAAGTGCTATGTTCTCGACGACGGTGACCGATTCAAACAGCGCGAAATGCTGGTAGACCATCTCGATGCCGAGCGCCCGTGAGGTCGCCGGCGTGTGAGCGGCAATCGGTTTGCCGTCGCAGAAGATCTCGCCGGAATCGGCCTGGGCGGCGCCATAGATGATCTTCATCAGGGTTGATTTGCCGGCGCCATTTTCGCCGAGCACTGCATGGATTTCGCCTGGCATGATCGACATCGAGATGTCGTCATTGGCAATGATGCCTGGATAACTTTTGGTGATGTTGCGCAATTCGAGGCGTGGGGGCATAGCCGGGTCCTGCCGTGAGGGTTGGACGGTGCGCAGCCATAGACCACCGGGACTTGCGCCCCGGTGGAATTGCTAGCGATTGCGAGGGAGGATCAGGCGAGCTTGCCGATCATCCCCTTGACGAACCAGTTCATGCCGCGGATGTCGGCATCGGCGAGCACACTGCCGGCCGCGACCTTGACGTTGCCGTCCTGGTCCTTGAGTTCGCCGGCATAAGGATGGACCTTGCCTGAGCCGATGTCGGCTTCGAGCTGCTTAAGCTTGGCAATCACATCGGCCGGGATCGCTTCGTTGTAGGGCGCCATCTTGACCACGCCGCCGGCGAGACCGTCCCAGCGCGCTTCCGGCTTCCAGGTGCCGGCAGCCACGCCCTTGGCGGCGCCGACATAGTCGCTCGACCAGTCGAGCGTGAAGGCGGTGAGCTGCTTGCCGGAACCGAACTTGGCCATGTCGCTGGCGTAGCCAATCGACCATGCGCCGCCTTCGCCGGCAACCTGCACGCCGGTGGCGGTATCGGTCATCGAGCAGATGACGTCACAGCCCTGCGACAGCAGCGTGTTGGCGGCTTCCTTTTCCTTGCCCGGATCGAACCAGGAATTGAGGAAGATGGCGTTGCAAGTGGCCTCCGGATTGACGCTTTGGGCGCCGAGCAGAAGCGCGTTGGCCGGGCCGACGATGTCGGGGATCGGAAAGCCGCCGATGAAGCCGATCTTGCCATTCTTGCTCATATGCGCGCCGGCGGCACCAGCGACGAAGGTGCCTTCGTAATACTTGGCCTCGAAGGTGCCGAGATTGGCGAGGTGGACGATGCCGGAGCAATGCTCGAAGGCGACCTTCGGGAAGCGCGGCGCCACCTTCTGCATCGGCGTGCCATGCGAGAAGGACGTGCCGAAGATCAGCTGGTTGCCGGAAGCGGCGAGCTCGCGGAACACGCGCTCGGCGTCCTGCGGCATGAAGATGTTGTCGATGACGGTCAGCGCGACCTTGTCGCCGAACTCGGCCTTGATGGCGTCGACGCCGAGGCTGTGCTGCTTGGTCCAGCCGATGTCGGCGATCGGCGAGACATAGACGACGCCGATCTTGAGCGGCTCCTGGGCGCTGGCGATGCCGGCAAGGCCGCTGGTGCCGAGTGCCGCACCTGCGGCCCCGGAATATTGCAGAAATTGCCGTCTGGTCAGATTGAACATGGTGGTAACCCTCTGTTGGTTGGATGCGCCCGGCTTTGTGCCGGGTCTATTTTACGACGTGGACATGGGTGTGCGCCCGTGCCCCGCCATTCTCTCCTGCCTTCTTTCGTGGTGCCGGTTTCGGCGGCTCGCCGGCCTTGCCGTCGAGATAGGGTTCGAGCGCTTCGCGTGGCGTCAGCTCGGGAAAGACCTGGCGGTCCATGATGTAGCCGCGCACGACGGAGCGGTGGTGCGCGTCGATCAGCTCCATTGCCGGCTTGAGCCGGCCTTTTTCGAGCAGTTCGACCACGCGGGCATGGTCGTCGAGCAGGTTGCAATAGTCGAAATCGGCGGTGATCAGCGAGCGCAGCAAGGTCGTGCGGCGGACCAGCTGGGCATGGATCTCCTGCATCACCTTGTTGCGGCTGAGGCGCACGAAGACGGTGTGGAACTCCTGGCCGAGCACGTCGGCGAGCGCGTCGTTGCCTGAAGCCACGGCCTGGCGCTGGCGCTCGACATGCTGGCGCAGTTCGGCCCAGCCGGCTGGGCCGAGGCGGTCGCTCAGCTGAGCGGCGACGCCCTGTTCGACAAGCGTCAGCGCGTCATAGATTTCCATTGCGTCCTGCATGCTGGGACGCGCGACAAAGGCACCGCGGTTGCGCTCGATCTGGGCGAGACCGTCATCGGCGAGGCGGATCAGCGCCTGGCGGATGACGATGCGGCTGACGTCGAAAACCTCCGACAGCTCGCGCTCGCCGAGCTTGCAGCCGGGCACGAGGCGGTGATCGAGGATCGCCCGCGTCAGGATATCGGCAATGGCCTGCGAGCGGTTGCTCATGGCATTCTCCTCCCCGCCAGCGCCTTTGGCTTGCTTGGCGGCCAGCCCGGTTATCGCTGCGCCGACGGCGCCGCATATCCCGAGTTGCGTTTCTCATATCGGTAGTCAATCAAATCAAGCTGTCAATCAAAATTCTTTCTTTGGCATGCAAATTGTCATTGATTGATATCCAATCCTGTGGTTCCAATATCGACATAACAGAGCTAGGTTCACGGGGAAGTGCTAGCCAACAGGGAGGGTGCGATGAGCACAGCAGCCCTTTGTAGCGACAGAGTCCTGCTTAACGATTGGCATGTGGTCGCCGACCTCACCAACCTGTCGGTGGCCGCGCCGTTTCACACCCGTTTGCTTGGCGTCGACCTCACCATTCATTGCCGTGGCCGCTACAACAAGGAAGTGATCCGCGACGACACCGGGGCGCTGGTCAATTCGACCAAGCGTTACGGTTTCCTGTGGGCCTGCCTCGGCAAGCCGGAGCGCGAAATTGTCTTCGTGCCCGAAGCCGAGGAGGGCGACCGTTATCTCGTTACCGGCGGCTCGATCGCGGTCAAGGTGTCGGGCCTGCGGGCGGTCGAGAATTTCCTCGACATGGGCCATTTCCCCTTCGTCCACACCGGTTGGCTCGGTGACGAGCCGCATACCGAGGTCGCGCCCTACAAGGTCGAGCTGACGGCCGCCGACGAGCTGGTCGCCACCGAATGCAAGTTCTACCAGCCGGTGGCTTCGCCGACGGCCAAGGGAGGCTTCGTCGTCGACTACATCTACAAGGTGATCCGGCCCTACACGGTGGCGCTCTACAAGAGCAATCCGGTGCAGAAGGACCGGCTCGACGTCATCACGCTCTTCGTCCAGCCGGTCGATGAGGACAATTGTGTTGCCCATCCCTTCCTTACCTACCTCAAGGACGGGATCGACGAGGCTGGCATCCGCAGCTTCATGCAACTTATCTTCGCCCAGGACAAACCCATCCTGGAGAACCAGGTGCCCAGGCGCCTGCCGCTCGACCCTCGCGCTGAAACGCCCATCCGGGCAGATGCCGTCGCCGTGCTGTACCGGCGCTGGCTGCGAGACAAGTCGGTCACTTACGGCGCAATACCGGCGCGGATGTGATCCGCACCCTTTGTGAAGGATATCAGTATGACCAAGACGCGATGCACGGATCAGGTGATCCTCGACCTCTGGCACCCGCTGGCCGCCCTGTCGGAAGTGGCAGCTGGTGTCGTGGCCGACACGGTGCTGCTCGAGGAGCGTCTCAGCTTTGCCATCGACGGTGAGGGAAATGCGGCCGTCTGGCGCGACCGCACCGATCTTCCCGAGGGCAGCCCTGTCGATATTGCCACCGTTGCCGGCAAGCTGCCGCTGAAGCTCGCCTATGGCTACATCTGGACCTCGCTCGGCAATCCGCCAGCCGACCTGTTCCCGATCCCGGAGTTCGACGAGGCCGATCGCCGCAAGCTCAACGCGGCCACTTTCGGCGTCAATGTCTCGGCGCCGCGGGCGATCGAGAACTTTCTCGACATGGGTCACTTCCCTTATGTCCACACCGATATTCTCGGTGCCGAACCGCACACGGAAGTGAAGGAATACGACGTCGAGATCTCCGTCGATCGCGACGAGATCCTGGCGACGCGCTGCCGCTTCTTCCAGCCGATGGCATCGACGACCTCGGACGGCGGTGCTGATGTCGACTACATCTATCGCGTGCCGCATCCCTATTGCTCGGTTCTCTACAAATCGAGCCCGATGGACGAGAACCGGCTCGACGTCATCGCCGTCTTCCTTCAGCCGATCGACCAGGAGCATGTCCGTGCGCACATGCTGTTGTGCGTGCTGGACGAGGACAATGAAGACAAGGTCATCAAGCGCTTCCAGCAGACCATCTTCGGGCAGGACAAGCCGATCCTGGAGAACCAGTTCCCGAAGCGGCTGCCACTCGATCCGCGTGCCGAAACACCAATCCGTGCCGACAAGTCGGCGATCGCCTACCGCCGGTGGCTGAGCCAGAAGGGCGTGACCTACGGGGTCATCCCGGCCGCCACCTGAGCGTGTGAAGGCGCCAACGCAAGAATCTTAGCGAGGAACATATGCTCGACCTAGCCAAATCCAGATGGCATCCCATCGCCGCGGCGCACGACCTTCCGTTGCGTCATGTTTTCCACGGCCAGCTGCTCGGCCGCGAATTCGCCGTCTGGCGCGCCGATGACGGTTACGTCAACATCTGGGAAAACCGCTGCCTGCATCGCGGCGTGCGCCTGTCGATCGGCATCAATGATGGCCGTGAACTCAAGTGCCAGTATCATGGCTGGCGCTATTCGAACCGAACCGCCGGCTGCACCTACATCCCGGCACATCCGGCCGACGCACCGGCCCGCACCATCACCAACCGCACCTTTGCCGCCGTCGAGCGTTACGGTCTGGTCTGGTCGTCGGAAGAGCCGCAAGGCGAGGTGCCTGAGGTGGCTGGGCTCGCCGAGGGCAAGCTTCTGGCGCTACGCGGCATTCCGGTCAACGCGCCGGCCGACGTCGTCGCTGCCAGGCTGAAGGGCTACCGCTTCCAGCCGAGCGGCAAGATCGACGGCAGGGACGCCAAGGTCGCGGTCGAAGCTGCAAGCACCTTTTCGGTCGCGCTGCGTTCGAGCGAGGGCGATGCCGGCACGCTTGCCGTGTTCTTTGTCCAGCCGGTCGATTCCAACCGTTCGGTGATCCGTGGCGTGCTCGACAGCCAGGTCGAAGGTGCGACGCGCCTTGCCGTGCTGCGTCATCACAACGAGCTTCTGTCGCAATTGCGTGTGGCAGTCGAAGCGGAGGCCGCGCGGGAGCCGGCACCGGCGCCGCTGGAGCCGGTCATTGAACGTGTCTCGCCTGAACTCGCCGAGATGCCCGAAGAGACCAAGCACGGCCGCAAGGCGACGATCCGCGTCGAGGTCGCCAGGAAGTGGCCGGCTGCCGACGGCATCGCCGGCTTCGAGCTTCGGCCGATCAAGGGGCTGCTGCCGACCTTCCAGCCCGGCGCGCATATCGACGTGCACCTGCCCAATGGCCTGATCCGGCAATATTCGATCACCAACGGCCCGGGCGAGAGCGACAGCTATGTCATCGGCGTCAAGCTCGAGCGCGACTCCAAGGGCGGCTCGACCTGCCTGCACGAGACGGTGCGCGAGGGCGACGTGCTGGCGATTTCCGAGCCGCGCAACAACTTCCCGCTGCGCCGCGACGCGGTGAAGACCATCTTCATCGCCGGCGGCATCGGCATCACGCCATTGCTGGCGATGGCACAGGCGCTCAACAACCAGAATCTGGCGCACGAGCTGCACTACTTCGCCCAGAACGAAGCGCAGCTCGCTTTCCCGGAAAAGACCCGCACGCTTGGCGCCTCGCTCAAGCCGCATCTCGGGCTTTCGCCCGACCAGACCGGCGCCAAGCTGCGCGAGATCCTTACTGGCTACGGCCCGGACAAGCATGTCTATCTCTGCGGTCCTGGCCCGATGCTGGAAGCAGCACGCCATATCGCAACCGAGATGGGCTGGCCCGAGACGGCGGTGCATTTCGAATACTTCAAGAACACCAATGTCATCGACGACAGCACGAGCTTCGAGGTGGCGCTGGCACGCTCCTGCATGACGCTGACGGTGCCTGCTGGCAAGACGATCCTCGAGGTGATGCGCGACGCTGGCATCGACATGCCGTCGTCCTGCGAGCAGGGCGCCTGCGGCACTTGCCTTGCCACCGTCATCGAAGGCGAGCCGGACCATCAGGACGTCTATCTCAACGATGCCGAGCGCAAGTCCGGCACCAAGATCATGACCTGCGTGTCGCGTGCCAAGTCGGCGCGGCTTGTGCTCGACCTCTAGGAGTTTCCGATGATTACGCTTTACGATTACGAACTGTCGGGCAACTGCTACAAGCTGCGCCTTTTGATGGGCATGCTCGGGATCGAGTGGAAGACGGTGCCGGTCGACTTCTATCCCGGCCGCGAGCACAAGTCGGACTGGTTCCTCCGGATCAATCCGCTCGGCCAGCTGCCTGTCATTGATGACGACGGCCTCGTCCTGCGCGATGCCCAGGCGATCCTTGTCTATCTCGCGTCGAAATACGACACGTCGGGAACCTGGTATCCGCGCGACAATGCGGCCCTGCTCGGCGAGATCAGCCAGTGGCTGGCCTTTGCCGACGGCATAACCGGCACCGCGTCCGCCGCCCGCCTGCATGACGCGTTGTTCTACGACTTCGACGTCGAGGCGGCGCGCGCGGGCGCGCATCGGCTGTTCCGCATCCTCGACGAGCATCTGTGGTTCGGCGAACAGGAAGGGCGCGACTGGATTTGCTCGGCGTCGCATCCGACGATCGCCGACATCGCCTGTTTCCCCTACATCATGCTGTCGGAAGAGGGCGGCATACCCAGACAGGACTATCCGGCGATCCGCCGCTGGTGCGATCGTGTCAAGCGCATCAATGGCTTCACGGTGATGTCAGGCGTGTTCCCCGCCGGTCCGGCCAAGGCAGCCTGAAGCAGTTCAACGCAATTCAGCCGGGCAGCGATCCGGCAATCGAGACATTGGGAGTGAGAGCATGAAAACCCGCGCCGCCGTAGCTGTTGGAGCCGGAAAGCCGCTCGAGATCATGGAGGTGGACCTCGAGGGGCCGCGCGAGGGCGAGGTGCTGGTCGAGATCAAGGCGACCGGCATCTGCCACACCGACGAGTTCACGCTGTCGGGTGCCGATCCTGAAGGCATCTTCCCGGCGATCCTCGGCCATGAAGGTGCAGGCGTCGTCGTCGATGTCGGCAAGGGGGTCACCTCGCTCAAGAAGGGCGACCACGTCATCCCGCTCTACACGCCGGAATGCCGCTCGTGCCCGTCGTGCCTCAGCCGGAAAACCAACCTCTGCACCGCGATCCGCTCGACGCAGGGGCAAGGGCTGATGCCTGACGGCTCCAGCCGCTTCTCGATCGGCAAGGACAAGATCTTCCACTATATGGGCTGCTCGACGTTCTCGAACTTCACCGTGTTGCCCGAGATCGCACTTGCCAAGGTCAATCCGGACGCTCCCTTCGACAAGATCTGTTACATCGGCTGCGGCGTGACGACAGGCATCGGCGCCGTCATCAACACAGCCAAGGTGGAGATCGGCTCGACCGCGATCGTCTTCGGCTTGGGAGGCATCGGCCTCAATGTGCTGCAGGGTCTGCGCCTTGCCGGTGCCGACATGATCATCGGTGTCGACATCAACAATGAGCGCAAGGCCTGGGGCGAAAAGTTCGGCATGACGCATTTCGTCAATCCGAAGGAGGTCGAGGGCGACATCGTTCCCTATCTCGTCAACATGACCAAGCGTGGTGCCGACCAGATCGGCGGTGCCGACTACACCTTCGACTGCACCGGCAACGTCAAGGTGATGCGCCAGGCACTCGAAGCCAGCCATCGCGGCTGGGGCGAGTCGATCGTCATCGGCGTCGCCGGTGCCGGCCAGGAGATTTCGACACGCCCGTTCCAGCTGGTCACCGGCCGGACCTGGAAGGGCACCGCCTTCGGCGGCGCGCGTGGCCGCACCGACGTGCCGAAGATCGTCGACTGGTACATGGAGGGCAAGATCCAGATCGACCCGATGATCACCCATACGCTCAAGCTCGAAGACATCAACAAGGGTTTTGACCTGATGCATGCCGGCGAGAGCATCCGCAGCGTGGTCGTCTACTGAGCTCCCCAGACCGGCCAGGCTCCCATGGCCGGTCCTCTAAGCGCTGTGGCTTTTCGCCGGCCCTCAAGCCTCCCAGCTTGGCCCGCGTGT
>Ga0209902_101562_pt1 | contig 10261 bp, 8 predicted proteins | sample FECB27metaG_FD_188304 | JGI IMG/M metagenome (GOLD analysis project Ga0209902, IMG submission 188304) | Cyanobacterial communities from the Joint Genome Institute, California, USA - FECB-27 (SPAdes) (version 2) | ecosystem: Environmental > Aquatic > Thermal springs > Hot (42-90C) > Microbial mats ...
TCGTCTTCCGCGACGACCTTGTAGATCAGCCCGGCAGCCAAGGCGCGTTCGGCCGGGAAGCCCTCGCCCAGCCCGAGCAGCGCAAAGGCGCCCTGCAGGCCAAGCAGCTGCGGCGCGATCAGGCTGGAGCCGGCCTCGGGCACCAGCCCAAGATCGACGAAGGGCGTGCGGAAGATCGTGCGCGGCGTGGCGAAGGTCAGGTCGCAATGCAGGTTGATCGTCGTGCCGATGCCCACCGCAATGCCATCGACGCCCGAGACGACCGGCTTCTCGGTGCCGGCCAGGGCAAGCAGGAAATCCCATACCTCGCCGCCACCCTCGCCGCCCGTGGCGATCGCCATGAAATCGGCGAGGTCGTTGCCGGACGAAAACGCGCCCGGCACGCCGAGAAAGACATGGCAGCGCACGGCTGCGTCCTTGTCGCCGTCGACCAGTGCCGCCGCCATCTCGGCATACATGGCGCGCGTGATGGCGTTCTTCTTGTCCGGACGGTTCATCCGGATGATCTGCACGGCGCCCTGCCGCTCGATGAGAATGTGGTCGGTCACGTCGGTCCTCGTCCCAGATTTACGCCGAGATCAGCGCTTTGGCGGCGGCGGCAAGGCTTGCCGTGCCGCCGGTGATGCGGTCCTTGAGTGCTGCGGTCTCGCCAAGCAGGTTTTCGGCAAAGAACCGGCACAGTGCTGTGCGCCGCTCGTCGCCGTCGGCGAGTGCCGCGCGCGCCAGATAGGCTCCGCCGGCGACCAAGGAGAACAGCCTGAGATATGGCGTGGCGCCGGCCAGCACATCGTCCGTTCGGCCGTCGCCAAGCTGCCTCTGCAGATGGCGTGTGACGCCCTGGAGATCGTCGAGCGCCTGCTCGAGAATGAGTGCGGTGCGGCCATAGGCTTCGCTGTTCATCGCAGCGACCGCGATGGCCACGCCGTCGAGTTCGCCGATGTAGCCGAAGACATGCTCGCCATTGCCGAGCGGCAGCTTGCGGGTGACGAGGTCGATGGCCTGGATGCCGTTGGTGCCCTCATAGATCGGGGCGATGCGGGCGTCGCGCAGAAGCGCTGCAGCACCCATCTCCTCGATGAACCCCATGCCGCCGTGGATCTGCACGCCAAGCGAGGCGACATCGACGCCGACATCGGTGGAGAACGCCTTCGCCAGCGGCGTCAGCAGATTGGCGCGGTCCTGCCAATGGGCCTTGTCGGCGCCGGTCGACACCCGCGCCATGTCGATGGCATGGGCGCAGGAATAGGCGATGGCGCGTGCGGCCTGGGTCAGCGCCTTCATCGTCAAAAGATTGCGCTGGACGTCGGGGTGATGGACGATCGGCGCCATGCCTTCGCCCGAGTAGGACGACGCCTTGCCCTGGCGGCGCTCATTGGCATAGGCGAGCGCCTTCTGGAAAGCCGTCTCGGCAACCGCCACGCCCTGAATGCCGACCAGCAGCCGCGCATTGTTCATCATCGTGAACATGCAGGCGAGCCCGCGATTTTCCTCGCCGATCAGCCAGCCGACAGCGCCCGGTTCGCGGCCCTTGGCGAAACCGTCGCCATAGATCATCGTGCAGGTCGGCGAGGCGTGGATGCCAAGCTTCTCCTCGATACCCGAGCAGAACACGTCGTTGCGCGCACCCGGCGTACCGTCATCGTTGAGCAGGAATTTCGGCACCAAAAACAGCGAGATGCCGCGTGTGCCGGCCGGCGCATCGGGCAATCTGGCCAGCACCAGGTGGACGATGTTGTCGGTGAAATCGTGCTCGCCATAGGTGATGAAGATCTTCTGGCCGAAGATGCGGTAGGTGCCATCACTCGACCGTTCGGCACGGGTGCGCAACGCGGCGAGATCGGACCCGGCCTGCGGTTCGGTCAGGTTCATTGTGCCCATCCACTCGCCGGAGACGAGCTTTGCCAGATAGGCCGACTTCAGATCTTCCGACGCGTGCTTTTCCAACGCCTCGACCGCGCCCATCGACAGCGTCGGGCCGATGCCGAAGGCCATCGACGCCGAGTTCCACATTTCGAGCGTCGCCACGCCCATCATCGTCGGCAGGCCCTGCCCGCCATATTCCTCGGGACCGTTCAGGCTGTTCCAGCCGCCTTCGGTCCAGTGCTTGTAGAGCTCTTTCCAGCCCGGCGGCATGGTGACGGCGGCATCGCGGAGCTTGGCGCCGATCTGGTCGCCGACCTTGTAGAGCGGCGCCACCTCATCGCTGGCGAAGCGCCCGGCCTCTTCAAGGATGGCGTCGACGAGATCCTCGCCGAGGTCGCCGAAGGTGCCGGCGTCGATGGCGGCCTTGAGGCCGGCAACATGCTTCAGCGCGAACGCTATCTCTTCCACCGGGGCGCGGTACATGATGCTTCCTCCTGCACCTGACGATCTGCTGTGCGGCCTCACCACCGCTTGGCACGCACACTAGCCGCCTTCCCGAGCCAAGGGGAAGTGACTTTTTACGTAAACGTCAAATTTCTGGCCAGCCTTTTCGCCGAAGCCTTGGGCTGGCCCACCACTGGAAACCCGCGGGTTAAATGCACGCCAGCAGCCTCGCCCACGTCCGATCCGTTCGAATTGCGCCCCAACCGGCCCCAAAAGCGCTCGCTTTCAACCTGAAGGCGGTGGAGACGCATCAGCATTTCCTTAACCATGGCGGTCCACGATCGGACATCGATCACCGAGGATCGCCTTTTGAGGGGACTGGCGTCTAGATTTCATCGCCTCGCGCTTGCAGCGCTCACTGCCGCTTGGGTGAGCCACGTCCCCACGCCTACCGCGGCTTCCGACTTCTCCGAACCATGGAAGAAGGCCGACCGGGCGCTCGTCATCGACGCCTACGAATACAATTCCATCGACTGGCAGAAGCTGGCAGGCGACAAGCGCATCGTCGGCTTCATCAACAAGGCCTCGGATGGCCTGCCGCCGGCTTACGCCTGCTCGGGCGACGAAACCGCCTACAGGCTGTGCAAGGCCCTATGGAAACGCCATGCGGTGGCCCGCGAGCTGTTTCACACCCGCAAGGTCGTCGCCAAGGCGCTCGGCCTGAAATGGGGCGCCTACCATCTCGCCCGCCCCGGCAATCCGATCGAGCAGGCCGAAAACTTCCTCGACTTCGCCGAACCCGGCCCCGACGACTTGATGGCGATCGACATCGAGGAGAACGACCCGACCAAATGGATGTCGCTCGAGGACGCCGAACTGTTCGTGCGCCACATCTTCCTGCGCACTGGCCGCTACCCGATCCTCTACACCAACGGCACGACCTCCAGGTACATCGCCGACAACCGCTACCGCTACCGGCTGCTGTCGCGGCTGCCGCTGTGGTATGCGCGTTACAAGCCCGAGATCGGCATTCATTTCCCGAAGGGCAACTGGCAGCGTTATTCGCTGTGGCAATTCTCGGCCCAGGCCAATTGCGGCGAACGCCGCTGCCCCTACCGCGTCGCCGGCACCCCCAACGACATCGATGTCAACGTCGCGCCAATGGACGCCGAAGGCCTGCGCAACGTCTGGCCATTCGGCCAGCTTGTCGAAACGACAGACGACTTCATGCTCAATGTTCCGGTGCCGATCGCCAGGGATGACGGGCTGAAGGGCGAAAGCCGCATCACCTATGCCTCGGTCGCCTATCCCGTGCGTCTCGACTTGCTTGCCGAAACACTGCGCTCAAGCTGGGACAAGGCTGTGCTCGGCGCGCTTCCGGCGTTCAAGCCGGCACCCAGCCGTTACATCAACGGCATGGCGGAATTCGCAGCACTGAGGCGCGACGAGCTGATGCGCGTGGCCAGCCAGAACGCCGCAAGGCTCGATCCGGTCGCCACCGCCTCGACCGAGAGCGACCGCGCCGAGCGCTAGTCAGTCACCCTAGCGCCCAGCCGATTATTTCTGCTGTTCGCGCTCGACCGCACGCCAGCCGATGTCACGGCGGCAGAACCCTTCCGGCCAATCGAGCCTGTCGACGGCCGCATAGGCCTTCTGCTGCGCCTCGCTGACGTTGCTGCCCGTCGCCGTGACATTCAGCACGCGCCCGCCATTGGCGATGATCTTGCCGTCGTTAGTCGCTGTGCCGGCGTGGAAAACCTGGGCGCCAGCGGCTTCCGCCTTGTCGATGCCCGAGATGACCGAGCCCTTTTCCGGCGTGCCCGGATAACCCTTGGCCGCCATCACCACCGTCAGCGCCGCCTCGTCGCGCCAGCGCGCCGAGACATGCGACAGCTGGCCATCGGCGGCGGCATTGAGCAGCACGAGAAGGTCTTCCTTCAGTCGCATCATCAGCACCTGGCATTCGGGATCGCCGAAGCGTGTGTTGTATTCGATCAGCTTCGGCCCCTGGTCGGTCAGCATCAGGCCGGCGAACAAGGCGCCCGAGAACGGTGCGCCCATCTCAGCCATGCCGCGCATCGTCGGCTCGATGATATCGCGCATCGTCTGGTCGATCAGCTCGGGCGTCATGACGGGCGCCGGCGAATAGGCGCCCATGCCACCAGTGTTCGGCCCTACGTCGCCGTCGCCGACACGCTTGTGGTCCTGCGCTGTGCCAAAAGGCAATGCCGTCGTGCCGTCGCAAAGGCAGAAGAAGCTCGCCTCCTCGCCGGTCATGAATTCCTCGACCACGACAGATGCCCCGGCACCGCCGAAAGCGCCCTCGAAACAGGCGTCGATCGCTTCCAGCGCTTCGTCCAGCGTCATCGCCACCGTCACGCCTTTGCCGGCGGCCAGGCCGTCGGCCTTGATGACGATCGGCGCGCCCATCTTCTCGACATAGGCGCGGGCGTCACCCGCATTGTCGAACCGACCATAGGCAGCCGTCGGAATGCCGTAGCGGGCACAAAGATCCTTGGTGAAGCCTTTTGACCCTTCAAGCTGCGCCGCCACCTTGGAGGGACCGAATACGCGAATGCCGGCAGCCCGCAGGTCATCGCCAATGCCGGCAACCAGCGGCCCCTCGGGGCCGACGACGACGAGGTCGATCGCCTTGTCCTTGCAGAAGGCTACGGCCGCTGCGTGGTCGGCGACATCGAGCGCCAACAGTTCGGCTTCCTGGGCGATGCCGGGATTGCCCGGCGCGGCATAAAGCCTGGTCAGCATCGGCGACGCCGCAAGCTTCCAGGCCAGCGCGTGTTCGCGGCCGCCGGAACCGATGAGCAGGATGTTCATGCGCGTGACCTCTTGCCGATGCTTGATGTGATGCACCCGCTAGTGGCCGAGGCGGGCGAGGTCAAGCTGCAGCGCAGCCAATCGCGGACAAATCGTCCGCTTGACGCCTGCCCACGCCGCTGGCACTCCCATGACATGGAACAGATCCAATCAAAAGCCGGCCAGGGCCGGGTCGCCGACGCACCATCGGGTCACTGGGTTTACCGCGCCTTGCCGCGCGGCCTGTGGCCCTATGCCCAGCTCGCGCGCTGGGACCGGCCGATCGGCTGGGTGCTGCTTTTGTGGCCATGCTGGTGGTCGGCAGCGATGGCGGCGAGCGCTTATGCGCGGCCGGGCGACAGCCTGATGTCGCTGCTGCCTTCGCCAACGTTCCTGGTGTTGTTCCTCGTCGGCGCCATCGCCATGCGCGGTGCCGGCTGCACCTATAACGACATTGTCGACGAAGGTATCGACGCCCAGGTCGAGCGCACGCGCTCGCGCCCCCTGCCCTCGGGCCAGGTCAGCCGCCGCCAGGCATGGGTCTTCCTAGTGCTTCAGGCGCTTGTCGGGCTGGTTGTGCTGTTGCAGTTCAACAGCTTCGCCGTTCTGCTCGGCATCTCGTCGCTGGCGATCGTTGCGATCTACCCATTCATGAAGCGTATCACCAACTGGCCGCAATTCGTGCTCGGCCTCGCCTTTTCCTGGGGCGCGCTGATGGGCTGGGCGGCCGAGTTCGGCGACATCGACGGCCCGGCCGTGCTGCTCTATTTCGGCTCGATCATGTGGGTGATCGGCTACGACACGATCTACGCCCACCAGGACAAGGAAGACGACGCACTTGTCGGCGTGAAGTCGACCGCGCGTTTCTTCGGCGAAAACACCAAGTCGTGGCTGGTCGGGCTTTACGGCGGGGCGCTGATGCTGTTTGCGACGGCCTTTGCCATCGCCCAGGTGCCGATGCCGGCGCTCGCCGGCCTAGTCGCTGCCGGCGCGCACATGATCAGGCAGATCGCCGTGCTCGACATCGACGATCCCGACCAGTGCCTCCGGCTGTTCAGGTCGAACGGCCAGGTCGGCTGGATCATCTTTATCGGCCTGATCTGCGGCGGCGCCTGGGTGGCGCTGAAGCCGCTGATCTAGACTGCTTCACGCCCGGGCGATGATCTCTTCGCCGTCGATGACGAGGCGGACACCGAGTGTGCCCGACTTGCGGCGAGCGAGGAAACGCGGCCTGCGCATCCTGGAGACGCGGCCCTTGCGACGGTCCTGCGCCGGCAGGGTCTTGATTGCCGCACCGAGCGACTCCTCGAGCGTGCGGGCCACGCCGTCCGCCTCGATCAGCAGCATCGGCAGGCTGTAATAGTCGGCCCAGGCGCGCCAGTCGGCGGCAACGTCGTCGAGATCGTCGGCAACCAGCAGCGGCACCGAAAGCATCGGATCGTTGTGCAGCAGCTCCAGCGTCACCGTGACGTTGAGATCCTCGTCTTCCATCGCACGAGCCGCAACGCCGCGGAAAGCGCGTGCCGGCAGCGCGATCGTCGCCGGCAGGCCGCTGAGCGCCAGCAGGCGGCGGATCACCGCGCCGCGGTGATCGATGGTGAAGGTGACGTCGCCAAGGTCGTCACGCGTTGCGTAGCTGACCATCTGTGGCAAGCGGAACGGGTCGAGGCGCATGTTGCGTCCCGCCCAGACTGGCTTCAGTCCGGTGTTCATGTTGTGCCTTCCTGTTATCTCCTGAGAGCCGGTTTCCGGTCTCTCCGGACCAGTTTTCCCGGTCTCGTTAGGAAGGACACTAGCGGGGTGACCTTACCGCCCCGCTTAAGAAATTGGGTTAAATTTTGCTGATCTCAGCGATGGTTATCGGAATACCACCAGAGACCTTCAAATCGTCTTGCCGGGGTTCATGATACCGGCAGGATCGAACGCGCTCTTTACCCGGCGCATCAGGTCGATGGCGATGGGCGGCGCCGTCGCAATGAGTTCGTCGCGCTTGAGCTGGCCGATGCCATGCTCGGCCGAGATCGAGCCGTTCATGGAGCGCACGACGTCGTGCACCGCCTTGTTCATGTCGCGGTAGAGCGCGAGGAACGCGTCAGCCGCCATGCCGACCGGCTGCGAGACGTTGTAGTGCAGATTGCCGTCGCCCATGTGGCCAAAGCAGACCACCCGCGCCTCGGGGCAGACGCTTGCCACGGCGACCGCGCCCTGTGCGATGAAAGCTGGAATGCTGGCGATCGGCACCGAAATGTCGTGCTTGATCGAAGCGCCTTCCACCTTCTGCGTTTCCGGCAGCATCTCGCGCAGGCGCCAGAACTCGTTGGCATGGGCAACGCTTGCGGCAATCGCCGCATCGCCAACCTGCCCCGCCTCGAAGCCAGCCGAAAGAACATCCTCGATCAGCGTGCGCGCGTCCTCGGCCGAGCGGCCCGACGAGATTTCCATCAACACCTGCCACGGCCAGTCGCCTTCCAGCGGCGGCCGGGAATCGGGAATGTGGCGCATGGCAAATTCCATCGGCAGATGGCCGATCAGCTCGAAAGCCGTCAGTGCGCTGCCGGCAAGATCCTGGGCGCGATCGAACAAAGCGAGCGCGGCTTCAGCCGACGCCAGCCCGACCCAGGCGACTTCGCGGCCCTTGGGCTTGGGATAAAGCTTCAGCACTGCCGCCGTGATGACGCCGAGCGTGCCTTCGGCACCAACGAACAGGTTCTTCAGGTCGTAGCCGGTGTTGTCCTTCTTCAGCTTGCGCAGGTCGTCGAACACCTCGCCGGTCGGCAGCACGACCTCGACGCCGAGGCACAGTTCGCGCGCGTTGCCATAGGCCACAACGCCGGTGCCGCCGGCATTGGACGACAAATTGCCGCCGATCTGGCAAGAACCTTGCGACGCCAGCGACAAGGGATAGAGCCGATCGACCTCGTCGGCCGCCTTGTGCAGCACGTCGAGTACGACGCCGGCCTCGGCGATCACCGTGTTGGAAACCGGATCGATCTCGCGGATGCGGTTGAGGCGCGACAGCGACAGCACGATCTGGCCGCCGGAGCGGTCAGGCACCTGGCCGCCGACGAGGCCGGTATTGCCGCCCTGCGGCACGATCGGCGTGCCGGTCTCGGTGGCAAGCTTCATGATCGCGCTCACCTCTTCGACGTTTGCAGGGCGCAGCACCAGCGAGGTGGCGCCGGTGAACAGGCCGCGCGGCTCGTGCACGTAAGGTTCGATATCGCTTTCCGTGCGAACCGCATAACGCGCGCCGACGATGGCAGCGAAGCGCTCGGCAAGGGCGGGGTCGAGGCCGGGAAGATTCTGGGTCATGTGACGGAAGCTAAGTTCAGACGTGAGGATTGTCACGAGGGGCAGCAGCACGCGCCAGCCTGTCGTTGATCGCTTCGCCAAGTTCGTCGAACGGGATCGGCTCGACAGCGATCAGTTCAGCGCCACTGCGGTCGAGCGCCTGAAGATGCGCAAAGAGATTTGTCGCCGCTTCGCGCAGGTCGCCCGCCTCGGACAGATTGAGAAAGGCGCGCACCTTCTGCCAGCCCTCGGCACGGTGCGGGCCGAACCCCAGCAGCGCTTCGCCCTCACCGACACTGTCGGCATTGAGCCGCATCGCAGCGCCCGGCGCGTAATGCGAGGCGAGCATTCCAGGCGCTTCGATGCCGGCGGTCATGCCGCGCAGCAGCGGTGCGCCTGCCACCTGTTCGATTTCGCCTGCCGGAACACCGCCCGGGCGCAGCAGCCGCGCGCGACCGTCCTCGACCTTGACGATCGTCGATTCCAGCCCGACCGGCGTCGCGCCGCCGTCAACGACGAGCGGGATGCGTGCCCCGAGATCGCTCGCGACCGCTTCGCCACTTGTCGAGCTGATCTTGCCCGAGCTGTTGGCGCTGGGTGCTGCCAATGGCCGCCCGAGTCTGGCGATCAATGTGCCGCCGAAACCCTTGGGCATGCGCAGCGCAATCGTTTCGAGCCCTGCCGTCACCAGTGGGTGGATACCCGAACCGGCGCGCAGCGGCACGACAAGCGTCAAAGGTCCGGGCCAGAATTTTTCGGCAAGCTTTCGCGACAGCGGGTCGAATACACCGATGCTCTCGGCCATAGCCATGTCGGCGACATGGGCGATCAGCGGGTTGAAGCGCGGGCGGCCCTTGGCCTCGAAGATACGGGCGACGGCCTCGCCATTGGTGGCGTCCCCCGCGAGGCCATAGACGGTCTCCGTCGGAATGGCCACGACCTCGCCGGCGCGGAGCAGCGTCAGTGCCGCGTCCAGCGCCTTGTCGGCTGCGATCAGTTCCGCCACGTCTCAGCTTCCTGTTGCATGCCCGGTCCCTACCCCGCGCGGCCCTATGCGACAAGTGCGCCGCCCGCAAGATTTCAACCATTGCCTAAAATGCGCGACATCTTCGAAATCGGGCTGCAACCGCCCATCAGATACATTGCGCCTCAAGGTTGATTCAACTCTGGGGGTCAAATGCGTCTGTTTGCTGCATTTCTTGTTGCCGGCATCGCCGTGGCCGGATTGGCTCACGCATCTTCGATCGTCATTGTCGAAGCCACTGCGGTAAGCCCGTCGTCGGTCAACGTCGACGCCCCGAAATCGGCCACCAGGTCCATCGTCGCGCTCGGCGCTCCTTCGGTCGACACCGGCAAGGTCGCGGCCATCGAAACCAAGCCAGCGAGCACGAACCACGAGATGGGACCTGAACTGATGGTCATTCGCGGCGGCGAGGTTGGCAGCGCATCGCCGGAGCCGTCGGCTGCCACGCCTGTCGCGGCTGAAGCCGCACCCGCCCAGCAAGCAGCGACCGGCGATCAGGCGCCCTTGCCTGTCGCACCCGACGGAGCCGCGATCGACCCGGCCAGCGCACCTGTCGAAACCGAATAGGCTGGCTTGACCGTCACGCCGCCGTTGTGCACCGTCGCGGCAACACATCGGCAAATCTGGGCAAGGGCTTGATCCATGAAAACAATGCGCACCGTCGCAGCGGGCCTTTTCGCTGCGCTCATCGTTGGAACCGGCGTAGCACAGGCCGATCAGCTCCTCGGCACCTATGTCGCGCGGATCTCCGAGAAGGATCATCAGGCCAGCGACGGCTATGCCCTCGACAGCGCCGCCCAGGTCGTGCGGCAGGACCGCGCCAAT
>Ga0209902_101563_pt1 | contig 10251 bp, 11 predicted proteins | sample FECB27metaG_FD_188304 | JGI IMG/M metagenome (GOLD analysis project Ga0209902, IMG submission 188304) | Cyanobacterial communities from the Joint Genome Institute, California, USA - FECB-27 (SPAdes) (version 2) | ecosystem: Environmental > Aquatic > Thermal springs > Hot (42-90C) > Microbial mats...
TCGACCCGCAACAGGCGCCGATCCTTGTAGTCGCCCTCGAGCAGCCCGCGCCGATCCTCGATCATCAGGCCTCCCGGGAACACCAGCACCAGTTGCACGAAGCTGCTCTGACGCAGGTTGAACGCCGCCATGTCGTGCGGGCCGAGATAGTAACTGGGCGCATTCCACTTGACCCGCTCACCCAACTCGGGTGCTGCGGACTTGATGGTTGTACGCAGCGCTTCGATTTCGGGCTTCAGCGGATGGTCGAGCGCCGCCATCAGCGCTTCGACCTGCACGTCATCTTTGCTCGCCATAGCGCCCTCCTCGAACGGGCAGAACGCCACAAGCGCTATGCCCAATCAAGCTAGCGGTGATGCTCCGCGGTGATCCAGCGGACCGTCTGGCTCCAGGAGCGCATCACGACGGTATTGGTGCGAACCGTATTCTTGCCGTAGCGCACGCCGCTCAACAGGGTGCCGTCGGTGACGCCGGTAGCGGCGAACAGCACGTCGCCGGAAGCCAGCTCGTCGGTGCGGTATTTCCGGTTCGGATCGGTGATGCCCATTTTCAGCGCGCGGGCGCGCTTCTCATCAGTATCGAGGATCAGCTTGCCCTGCATCTGGCCGCCGATGCAGCGCAGCGCCGCCGCGGCCAGGACCCCCTCAGGGGCGCCGCCGGAGCCGAGATAGATATCGATGCCGGTATCTTCAGTGTTCACCGCGTGGATGATGCCGGCGATGTCGCCGTCCGAGATCAGTTTGATGGCGACGCCGGCGGTGCGCAGGTCATCGATCAGCGCAGCATGGCGGGGTCGATCCAGCACGCAGGCGGTGATCTCGTTCACCGGTACGCCCTTGGCCTTGGCCAGCGCCTTGACGTTGACGGTAGCGCCCGCATCGAGGTCGACGAGGCCCGCGGGGTAGCCGGCGCCGATGGCGATCTTGTGCATGTAGACGTCCGGGGCGTTCAGCAGCCCGCCGCGCTCGGCCATCGCCAGTACGCAGATCGAATCCGGCTGGTTCTTGGCGCACAGCGTCGTGCCTTCGAGCGGATCGACGGCGATATCGACCTCCGGGCCGTCGCCGGCGCCCACTTCCTCACCGATGAACAGCATCGGCGCCTCGTCGCGCTCGCCCTCACCGATGACGATCCGGCCATGGATGTGGACGTTCCCCATCTCGCCGCGCATCGCTTCGACGGCGGCGGCATCGGCCGCCTTCTCGTCGCCCTTGCCGCGCCAGGTGGCGGCGGCGAGCGCCGCCGCTTCGGTGACACGCACCAGTTCGAGGGTGAGCGAACGGTCGATGGCCGCCTGCCGGTCGGTATCGGACTTGCTGAGCTTCATGAACACTCCCTGCCCCGCCGCACGGGGCATTACGTGGCCTATGCGGTCGCCATCCCGAACCGCAACGCCGGGAGGGCTCCCGGACACTTTACCGCTTCGTTGAAGCGGTGAAATGCTCCTGGGCATTGATGTGTCGCGCTTTCGAGGTGGAAAAGTCTGCAACTTTTCCTGAAAGCGCTCCTAGAGTTGCTCGATCCGGATCATCTGCGGATCGCCGACGATGAAGCCGTCGCCCTTGATCGCCTGGAGGGCGTCGCGGACGGTCTGCTCCATGGTGGAGTGCGTGAGCAGCACCACCGTGCGGGACTCGGTCCCCGTCACGCCCGGCTCGCTAACACGCAAATCCGGACGCTGGATGACGCTTTCGAGAGAAATGCCGGCGGCACCCATGCGGGTAGCAATAGCGGCAAACGCGCCGGGCACGTCCCTGACATTTAGTCGGATGTAATAGCCGCCCTCGTGCTCGCGGATCGGGGCGCGCCGATAGGGCGTCAGCTCCGCCACTGGTACGCCGAGCGGCGGCACCCGCGTGCCGCGGGCGATGTCGAGGATATCCGAGAGCACCGAGGACGCCGTCGGCGGGCCGCCGGCGCCCGGGCCGGCGAGCAGCAACTCGTGCACATGGTCGGTTTCGAGCGCCACCGCGTTCAGCACCCCATCGACACCGGCCACCGCCGAGGTCTTGGGCACCAGCGTCGGGTGCACGCGCTGGTCGATGCCGTCGGCCGAGCGCTGGGCGATGCCGAGCAGCTTGATCTTGTAGCCCAGATCGCCGGCCACCTTGATATCAGCCTGGCTGATGCTGGTGATGCCCTCGACGAAAATCTCGTCCGGCGCGATCTCGCAGCCGAAGCAGAGCGAGGCGAGAATAGCGAGCTTGTGCGCGGTGTCGAAACCGTCGACGTCGAAGCTCGGATCGGCCTCGGCATAGCCCAGCTTCTGCGCATCGGCGAGGCACTCGGCGAAGCTGATACCCTCGTTGCCCATGCGGGTCAGGATGTAGTTGCAGGTGCCGTTCATGATGCCATAGACGCGGGCGATGCGGGCCGAGCCGAGGCCCTCGCGCAGCGTCTTGATGACGGGGATGCCGCCGGCCACCGCCGCTTCGAAGCCGAGCTGGGCGCCCGATTCCTCGGCCGCCCTGGCGAGGTTCACACCATGCCGGGCCAGCAGCGCCTTGTTGGCGGTGACCACCGGCCGGCCGATCTCCAGCGCAGCTTTCACGGCGGCCAAAGCCGGCCCGTCCTCGCCGCCGATCAACTCGACGAACAGGTCGATGCTGTCGGATTTTGCCAGCGCCACCGGATCGTCGAACCACTCGAGATTGCTCGCATCGATGCCGCGGTCGCGGCTGCGCGAGCGGGCGCAAACGGCGGTGACGGTGATCTTGCGACCGAGCTTGCGGGTCAGCTCCTCGCCATCCTTCTGGATGATGCGGACCAGCGTCGCGCCGACATTGCCGAGGCCGGCAACGCCGATACGCAGCGGCGCCTCGAGCGCAGCGTCCGCGTGGTCCTGCATCGACTTGAGAATCCGGGTCCGGGTATCCGAGCGCGGCTCGCGCCCTTCCCTGAGGTCGAACACAAATAGCGGGTCGCCGGCGATGGTCCGTCCGAACCGGGTCGGGGTCCAACCGCGCGCCGCAATGAAGGCTTCGACGGATTGGCGGAACGACTGGATATCGGACATAAGAACAGCTCTCGGAATTGGTGCGAGAGCTATGGATAGGAAAGACCCTATCCGTCAATAGGATTGATGGCGAGGGCACGGAGTGATAGCATTGCATGCAATGAATGCATCGGAGCGCTTGTTATGAGTTCACTCACCATTCGCAAGCTCGATGACGATCTCAAGGGTCGGCTGCGACGGAGGGCTGCAGCCAACAATCGGTCGATGGAAGAAGAAGCGAGAGTCATCCTTCGTCGGGAGCTGGACGCGCCCGGGAGAACAGAGGGCGGCCTCGGCAGCGAAATTCGCAAGCTTGTGGAAGCAACTGGCGGCATTGAGCTCGATCTCCCGCCTCGCGGGCCGGCGCGCCCACTGCCGGATATCTTCGACGAGTGATCATCCTCGACACCAATGTGCTGTCCGAATTGATAAGGGTTGAGGCGGACCCACGGGTCGTTGCCTGGATGGATGTACAACCTCGCCAGAGCCTTGCGACCACGGCCGTGACCAAAGCGGAGCTGCTGTTCGGCGTCGAACGTCTAGCCGACGGCAAGCGAAAAGCCGCATTGACCCAGCTCGTGGCGGCAATTCTCGAACGCTTGGCGGAGCGAGTTCTGCCGTTCACCGAGGCAGACGCGGCAAGTTATGCTGGCATCGTCGCAGGCAGGGTGCGAATTGGGCGCCCCATCCTCCCCCTTGATGCCCAAATCGCGGCCATCGCCTTGTCGCGTGGTGCCGCTGTCGCAACGCGGGACGGCGACTTCGAGGGCTGCGGCGTTGAACTGATCAACCCGTGGTCTACTTGAACGCTGCTACTTCCCGACGTGCTCGGCCGCCGCGGCGAGCTTTTCGAAGTAGCGCTGCATGCCCCATTTGATCGACAGGGCGCTCGAGGAGATCACCGACATGTTGAGGATGCGGTCGTCCATCTTCACATAGGCGCCGCTCTTCACCTGCGGAGCGGCTGCGATATAGGGACGGGCAAAGAACTCGTCAGCCAGCTCGGGTGAGTTGAAGAAGCCGATCAGGATGTCGGCCGGGATCTGGTCGAAATTCTCGTAGCTCAGCGGATACCAGAAGCCCTCGTTGGCACCGGCAGCCTGGGGCTTGGGCGGGATCACCAGCCCGGCCAGCGCCAGCAGCTTGGCGCGCGCGTCATCGGCCGAATGGATGGCAGCAGCGCCGTTGTAGTCGATCAGCGTCACGGCACTCTTGCCTGACAGCGCCGGGTACTTAGCCGCCTCGGCCCTGATGAAGGTCTCGAGCTCGGCGACCAGCGCCGTCGCTTCGGCAGGCTTGCCCATCGCCGCGCCGGAGATGGTGATCACCTGCTGCCAGGTCGCCGTCCAGGGATGCTCGGGGTAAGCCACAACCGGAGCGATCTGGCTCAGGAGCTTGTACTCGTCCTCGCTGATGCCCGAGTAGACCGCAAGGATCAGGTCGGGTTTCAGCGCGGCGATCTTTTCGATCGGTGCACCGGCGCTATCGTCGAAGGTCACGGGCGTGGCGCCACCGGCCTTGGCGATGCCCTCCTCCACCCAGGGCACGATGTCCTTGTCGAAGCCGGCCGAGCGGAAGCTTGGGAAGCCGACCGGCACGGTGCCGAGCGCGATGGCGGCATCGGTCGAAGACCAGCCGAGCGTCACAATGCGTTGTGGCGCGGCCGGGATCACCGTCTCGCCCAGCGCGTGCTTGATGGTGACGGGAAAGCTCTGCGAGAGCGCGGGCGAAGCGAGCAGCGCGAGGAACAGCGCCGCAATGGCGTGGAGGACCAGCTTCATGTGAGATCTCACTTCCTGGCGTTGCGGGCGGCCGCAGCGATGATTTCGGCGTAATGCGGAAAGCCCCAGCGCAGCGACAGCGCACTTGGCGGCGAGACGGCGGCGACATATTCGATGCCGACCAGCGAGGCGAAAGCGCCTTTCTGATACTGCGGCTGGCTCTGCGCGTAGGGCTTTGCGAAGAACTCGTCCGAAGCGGCCTGCGTCTCGTAATAGGTGATGAGGATGTCGCTTTTGAGCTGATCGAACAGCTCGTAGCTCAGCGGGTAGTAGAACGAGCCGTCCTTGGGTGAGAGCTCGGTGACGCTGGGCGCCAGCACCAGGCCGATGTCGGTGAGGAACTTCATACGTGCATCGAGCGCGTCATAGACGGCGATCGAGCCGTCGAAGTCGTTGACCCCGGCAAAGCTGGTGCCGGCGATTTCGGGATATTTCGCCGCCTCGTCGGCAACGAAACTCAGCGTATCGGCGACCAGCTGTTCGGCCTCCGCCGGCTTGCCGACGATCTGACCGACGATTCTGGTCACGTCCTGCCACGGCGTGCTCCACGGCTGATCCGGATAGGCGACGGTCGGCGCGATCTGGCTCAGACGGGCATACTGCTCGGCGCTGATGCCCGAGAACACCGCGATGATCACATCCGGCTTCTGGGCGGCGATCTGCTCGAACGGGATGTCCGAGCTGTCCGCGAGCTGGACCGGCGTCGCCGCGCCGAGCTGCGTCAGCTTCTCTTCCACCCAGGGGTGGAGGCCATTGTCGCCGCCGCCATAGGTGGAGAACGGCATGGCCACAGGGACCACCCCCATCGCCAGCAACGCATCATGGTTACCCCAGCCCCAGGTAACGATCCGCTCGGGCGCCTTGTCGATCACCGTCTCTCCGAAGGCGTGCTTGACGGTGACCGGAAAGGACTGCGCCAGCGCCGGAGCGGCGGCGAACAGCAGGGCGAGCGCAACAAGAAGTCGACGGAACATGACATGGCCTCCAAACTGAAGCTGATAACCACAGTCATATTATTGGAGCAAGGGGATTCGGGCGTTCGCCACACCCCGCGGGGATGACGCCGAGTGAGGGGAAGCTATGGTGGCGTTCACAAAGGCAAACGGCCCGGTCATTGACCGGGCCGTTGCAAACTCTGATCTGACCGCCCTACTTCGCCACGGTGATGGGCACGACGTTGCCGTGGCTCGGCTGGCTCTGCAGGAACTTCTTGATGTTGCGCGCCGCCTGCCGGATGCGCTGCTCGTTCTCGACCAAAGCGAGGCGGATGTACTGGTCGCCATACTCGCCGAAGCCGACGCCCGGGGCGACGGCGACGCCGGTTTCCTGAATCAGCAGTTTGGCAAACTCGAGCGAACCGAGATGGGCGAACTGATCGGGGATTGGGGCCCACGCAAACATCGTCGCCTTGGGCGACGGGATGTGCCAGCCGGCCCGACCAAAACTCTCGACCATCACATCGCGACGGTCGCGATAGACGGTGCGCACATCCTCGATGACGCTATCCGGGCCGTTGAGGGCCGACGCGGCGGCGACCTGGATGGGGGTGAAGGCGCCATAGTCGAGATACGACTTCACACGGGTCAGCGCCGCGATCAGCCGTTCGTTGCCGACGGCGAAGCCGACGCGCCAGCCGGGCATCGAGTAGGTCTTGGACATCGAGGTGAACTCCACCGTGATGTCCATCGCGCCTTCCACCTGCAGCACCGAGGGCGGCACTTCGTCATCGAAATAGATCTCGGAATAGGCGAGATCGGAGAGGATGAAGATCGAGTGCTCGCGGCAGTACTTGACCACTTCCTTGTAGAAATCCAGCGACGCCGTATAGGCGGTCGGGTTGGCCGGGTAGTTGAGGATCAGCGCGATTGGCTTGGGGATCGAGTGCCGCACGGCGCGATCGAGGGCCCGCATGAAATTCTCGTCCGGCTCGGCCGGCATGGAGCGGACGACGCCGCCGCTCATGATGAAGCCAAAGGCATGGATCGGATAGGTCGGGTTGGGCACCAGCACCACGTCGCCCGGCGCGGTGATCGCCGCAGCCATATTGGCGAAGCCTTCCTTGGAGCCGAGCGTCGCGACCACCTGGGTGTCGGGATTCACCTTCACACCGAAGCGGCGGCCGTAGTAACTCGCCTGGGCCTTCCTGAGCCCGGGGATACCCTTGGACGAGGAATAGCGGTGGGTGCGCGGATCCTTCACCGTCTCCTTGAGCTTGTCGACGATGTGCTGCGGGGTCGGCATATCCGGGTTGCCCATGCCGAGGTCGATGATATCGACGCCGTTGGCGCGGAGCTTGGCCTTGATCGGATCGATATGGGCGAAGACGTAGGGCGGAAGGCGGCGGATGCGGTGGAAATCTTCGTTCATTGGAACCTCGGTGGACCCGCGACGCAGTAGAGGACTTGTCACGCTTCCGAACCGGAAAAGTCTGCAACTTTTCCTGGAAACGCTCCCCGTCGTGCCGCGACGCCTTCAGTGAGGCGCCGATTATCGCGGAATTATGGTTTTGACTCGGTTAAGCGGCGATCACGATCGCCAGGCTCGGTAGGTTCCGCTCTCCCCAGCCGCATGGCGGCGCTCGGGGAGAGCTAGCGAGCGGCGGCGCTAGCGCGCGCGACCGCTGCGGCTACAAAGCCGGCGGCTGCGATTGGCGCTGCTACTCCCTGAGTCATGTCCAAACCCTGAGCGAGGATTACGGAGCTTTAGTGGCGACAACGGCCGATGGTCAAGCCCGCTGTCGTCTGGCGTAGGCCAATGAGTACACGACGCCGATCAGGACTGGCGCGAAGACGCAGCCGAGCAGCCACCAGATCAGGACTGACGGAGGGAGCAGCGCCGCTGCAACGATCAGCACGAGTCCGGCGATGATGCAGAGCAGCCCGGTGAGACGGTGGGTGGCCTGCCAGTTGGCGGCGTCGCCCAATGTGGTCGGCAGGCGGATGCCCGCGAAGCTGTTGGGTTGGGACTTCGGCATGGCGTTGCCGAGAACCACCAACAGCACGCCGAGCGCAAGCCCGAGCACCTGCACCATGCTGACCGCGACGCCGATGCCGATCAGCACCGTCGCGGCTTCGATCACCAGGGCGAGGCCAATCAGCGCGGTGATCACCACGCCGGCGGGGTGCCGTCCGGCGGCGGCATCGGATGGCTTGGCGACCCGGCCGACGACAAAGAAGATCGCCCAGACGAATAGCACCATCAGCAGCGGCATGAGCAGTGCCCACTCGCGCGGCAGGAACCCATCCGCCTCGCCGCCGACGCCCCAATGAACCGGCAGCATCGTGCCGGCTGGGACCAACGCCAGGCCCGCAGCGAAGGCCGCGACGAGAGCGACGAGCAGCGCGATGCGGATCGGGGTGAACAGCGGGCTCATGACTTGGACTCCTTAAAGCTCATTAGGCCCGAGAGAGCCTCTTCGAGAATGGACATGTTGAGGTGATAGATGAGGCTGGTGCCCTGTCGCTCGACGGCAACGAGCTCGGCCTCTTTCAGTTTGGCGAAGTGCACGGAGAGCGTAGGCTTACTCAGCGTGAAGTGCTCCGCCAGCGCGCCGGCAGACATCGGCCCGCCCCTGAGGAGCTGGAGGATTTCCCGGCGCACCGGGTGCGACAGCGCTTCGAAGACGGCGTTGATACCCATAAGACCCGCTCGCGTTGCGATGAGCCTTATTTAGAAAACACTCTAATTAGAGTCAAGACGAACGAACATCGCCCTTCACCGGCAGATACTCAAGGAACTGGTCGGTGCTGGCCGCCCAGGAGAACTGCTCGGCATAGTCGCGGCAGCCATCGCGGGACACGTCGAGCGCCTTGAGCGCCGCGGCCTTGAGGTCGTGGTCGAGCACGCCGACCGGGGCATCGCCGATTACGTCGATCGGCCCGGTCACCGGGAAGGCCGCCACCGGGGTGCCGCTGGCCAGGGCCTCGAGCAGCACCAGGCCAAAGGTGTCGGTCTTGGAAGGGAACACGAACACGTCCGCCGAGGCGAAGAGCCTCGCCAGCTCCTCGCCCTGTTTGGGGCCGACGAACACCACGTGGGGGTATTCGGCCTTCAGCTTCTCGAGGCTCGGCCCTCCCCCCACCACCAGCTTGGTGCCGGGCAGGTCGAGCGAGACGAACGCCTCGATGTTCTTTTCCACCGCGACGCGGCCGACATAGAGGAACACCGGGCCGTCATAGGCAAGCGGCTCGCGTCGGGCCGGGTTGAACAGCTCGGTATCGACGCCCTTCTGCCAGATCACCGCATTGGTGAAGCCGCGCTGCTCGAGCAGGGTCTTCAGGTGCGGTGTGCCGACGAGGCAGTATTTTGCCGCGCCGTGGAACCAGCGCAGGAACCGGTAGCTCCAGCGCAGCGGCACCGGCAACCGCGCCCGCAGGTATTCCGGGAACTGCGTGTGGTAGGCGGTCGAGAACGCGAACCGGTGCTTCCGGCACCAGCGGCGCGCCATGATGCCGAGCGGGCCCTCGGTGGCGATGTGGATGGCGTCGGGCGCCGCAGCCTCGATCCGTGCATAGACCGGCTTCATCAGCGTCCGGCTCAGGCGGATTTCGCCATAGCCGGGCATCGGGAAGGTCTTGAACTCGTTCGGGGTCAGGAGCTTTACCGCGATACCGCGCTTCTCCATCTCCTTGATCACCAGCTCGATCGAGCGCACCACCCCGTTGATCTGCGGGTGCCAGGCATCGGTGACGATGAGAACGGTCTTGGGCTGCGGCATTGGCTGCTCGTCTGAAGGCGGGCAATGGGTAACTTGGACAGACGCCAAAAGCAAAGGGGCCGGATCGCTCCGGCCCCTCGGCAAATCTGAAACTCGAAGCTTAACGCTTGGAGAACTGGAAGGAACGACGGGCCTTCGCCTTGCCGTACTTCTTACGCTCGACCACGCGGCTGTCGCGAGTGAGGAAGCCGCCGGCCTTCAGCACGCCGCGCAGCTCGGGCTCGAAATAGGTCAGAGCCTTGGAGATGCCGTGACGGACGGCACCGGCCTGGCCCGACAGACCGCCGCCCGAAACGGTGGCGATGACGTCGTACTGGTCGACGCGCGCAGCGGCGACGATCGGCTGCTGCAGCACCATCTGGAGCACCGGACGGGCGAAGAAGGCGTTGAACTCCTTGCCGTTGACGGTGATCTTGCCGGCACCCGGCTTGATCCAGACGCGGGCGATAGCGTTCTTGCGCTTGCCGGTGGCATAGGCACGGCCCTGCGCGTCGAGCTTCTGCACGTGCACGGGAGCATCGGCAGCAACAGCGACGACGTTGGCAGCGCCCAGGTCTTCGAGCGAATTGATGGTCTCGGCCATTACTTGGCCCTCACATTCTTGGAGTTGAACGAAGCGACGTCGAGCTTCACGGGCGCCTGGGCCTCATGCGGGTGGGTCTCACCGGCATAGACGCGCAGGTTGCCGTACTGCTTGCGGCCGAGCGGGCCTTCCGGGATCATCCGGCGGACGGCGTTCTCGAGCACGCGCTCGGGGA
>Ga0209902_101564_pt1 | contig 10251 bp, 10 predicted proteins | sample FECB27metaG_FD_188304 | JGI IMG/M metagenome (GOLD analysis project Ga0209902, IMG submission 188304) | Cyanobacterial communities from the Joint Genome Institute, California, USA - FECB-27 (SPAdes) (version 2) | ecosystem: Environmental > Aquatic > Thermal springs > Hot (42-90C) > Microbial mats...
ACCGCGACCCCCTCGCCTACCCCGAGCCGGACACCCTCGACCTCGACCGGCGCGGACCGCCGCTGCTCGCCTTCGGTGGCGGCGTGCACGCCTGCCTCGGCGCGCGGCTGGCGCGAGCGGAACTCGCGATCACCTTGCTGCGGCTGGTGGAACGGTTCCGGCTGGCACCGGGCGCGGAGCCGGCGCGGCGGCGGGCGTCGCGGGACATGCTGGCGTTCGAGCGGCTGCCGGTGACGCTCAGCTGAGGCGCGGGCGGCGGCGGGCGACCAGCAGCAGGTCGCGGTAGTGCGGGTCGACGGCGAGGCCGGGGCGGTAGCCGTAGGCGTCGAGGTCGGCGCCGGCCATGAGGTCGAGGACGTCGGCGCCGATCACCCGGCGCTCGGGCTTGCGGGAGCCGCCGGCGGGCCGCTGCTTCGGCGGGGCGGCAGGATCGGCCGCGGTCGTCGTCTCCGGGAACTGCCAGGTGAAGCTCTCCTGGAAGATCGCGTGGCCACCGTCGGCGAGGACGCGGGCGATCTCGGCCAGCACTGTCGCCACGTCCGGCACCCAGAACAGCACGTCGCGCAGGAGCACGAGATCGACGCTGGCGTCGGCCGCCGGCAGGGTGGCGAGATCGACCTGCGCCAGGGCGTGCTTGCCAGACTTGCCGCCCTCACCCGACTTGCCGCCCTCGCCGAAGGGGTCGCCGCGGACGAGGTAGTCGGGCGTCGTCACGGTGAGCGCCGGGTCGAGGGTGAGGTCGAGCACCCGCGGCTGTACGAAGGCAGGGTCCTCGGCGAACTCCAGCAGCGTCGCGTGGACGCCGTCAGCGTGGGCGTGCAGGACGGCGGCGGCGAGTTCCATCGTCCGCCGGCCGGCCCCGCAGGCGCAGATCGGCCCGGACGCGGCGAACCCGTCGGCCGGGAACGGCTGGCCGCACACCGTGCAGGCGTAGTCGAACGGCACCGGGGCGGCGGGCGCGGGCGCCGTCATGGCCGCACCGCGATGACGGCGGCGCTGTGGGCGAGCCGCTTCACGAACGGGTGGGAGCGGTGGAGGCTCGCCCTGAGGCCGTGTCGGGCGTGCAGGTCGAGGAGATCGCGGCCGAAGTCGGTGAAGACGAGGGACGGCGTGTCGGTGCCGGAGCGGTGGTAGCGCGGCTCCATCAGGTGCTCGACCTCGCCACCGACGATGCAGGCGCGGGCCTGCGAGCGGTCGCGTAGCGGGAACTTCAGCGGGATCGAGAAGACGTGGGCGCCGCCCGGCTTCAGCACCCGCGCAACCTCGGCCACCACCTTCTCGACGTCGGCGACGTGCTCCATCACATCGGAGGTGATGATCAGGTCGAAGCTCTGGTCGGCGAAGGTCATCGCCTCGAGGGTCTGGCAGACGACGCCATCGCGGCTGTCGCCGGGAGCGACGTCCTCGAACAGGTAGGACTGCACGTAGCCGGGGTGGCCCTTCAGGTAGCGGGTGAAGGGTCCGCGGATCGCCGCCTCGAGGATCGACAGCTTCTGGCACTCGGGAAAGCGCACGAAGCGGGTGAAGAACGAGAAGCGGCCGCGTCCGAACCGGGTGAGGATGGCGCCGGCCTGCTCGCGGTAGCGCAGGGTCGCCCGGCAGGTCGGGCACGGAAACGATTCGCGGGCGCCGAGGGAGGTTCCGACGAACTCGCCCTTCGCGCCGCACATCTCGCACTGACCCGCATAGGAGCGCAGTCGCAGCGCCGTGGCCTCGTCCACGCTTCCGCCGGCATCGTCGGCGACGGGGGCCGTCGGCTCGCTCATGGACACTCCCGCGCTCCACCCGTGGCGCGCCCCGACCTTACGGCGGCCCGCGCCGCCGCCGCAACGGTCGCGCCCTGCCCTCGCGCGGATGGGCGGACGGGGGGGCGGCGTTGCATTCCGCCGGTGGCTGACCCATCGTTCGCCATCGGTCGGGGGGCCGACGTCCCGCCCGGCACAACCTTCGGCCGGACCTCCGTGACTGTATCTGTCGCCAAGCCCCTGACGGTCGCCTCGCTGCCGAAGTTCCGCACGGCCGCCTTCCGCCACATCCTCAAGACGGAGCTGCAGCCGGGCGCCACGGCGGTCGACCTCGGCGCCGGCCACCTGTGGTTCTCGATCATGGCGAACCGCTACGGGCTGAAGGTCACCGCCGTCGACGCCCGCAGCGAGCGCCTGCCGCCCGCCGAGGACTGGCAGGGCATCACCTTCGTCGAGTCCGACATCCGCGATTTCCCGCTCGACGGCTTCGACTACGTCTTCGTGCTCGGCCTGCTCTACCACCTGACCTTCGAGGACCAGGTGACGCTGCTCCGGCGGGCGCTGACGGCGCAGGCGCTGGTGCTCGACACGCAGGTGCACGTGCCGGAGCTGATCCGCGAGGAGCCCGAGCCGTGGGAGACGACGATCCGCAGCTATGGCGACGGCTATCTCGGCGTCGACTATCCCGAGCGCGACACGGCGCAGGCCTCCTGGGGCAACCCGATCTCGGTGTGGCTGACGGAGCCGTCGCTGATCCGCCTCGCCCACGACTGCGGCTACCGGTCGGTGGAGCCGGTCGGGCCGATCTATCCGACGATGTGGGGCGGACGGCGGTTCTACGTGCTGCGGCCATGACGGCGGCGACATGAGCGAGATCAACGCGCGAGGGAACGTCGTCGTGGAATGGACACGTCCGAGGCGGCGCACGGGCGGCGACGGGTGCGGGCGCGCCGGCGTGAAGCGTTCCGCCACACGGCCGCTGAGGGGGGCGTGCGCCTGATGGCCGACGCGATGCTGCATCCCGAGTTCGAGACCCTCGGTGCCGAGGCGGTGCGGGCCGAGCAGGCGCGGCTGTGGCCGGCGCAGTGGCGGCACGTGCGGGCGTCGGCGTTCTATCGCGACAAGCTCGGCGCCGGGACGCCGGAAGACCTGCCGCTCGACGCCATCGGCGAGCTGCCGTTCACCGAGAAAGACGAGCTCCGCCGCTCCCAGGAGCGCGCCTACCCGTTCGGCGACTATCTCGCCGCCGGCGAGGACCGCGTCGTACGGCTGCACCGCACCTCCGGCACCACCGGCCGCTCGCTGCAGCTCGCCTATTCCCGCTCTGACGCGGCGCTGACGGCGCGGATCGGCGGGCGAGCGCTGTTCGCCTCGGGGCTCCGACCCGGCGACCGGGTCGTGCACTGCCTGAACTACTGCCTGTGGACCGGCGGCGTCACCGACCATCTGGCGCTGGAGGAGGCCGGCGCCTGCGTCGTCCCCTTCGGCGTCGGCAACACGGCCAAGCTCGTCGAGACGATCCTCGACCTGAAGGTGACGGCGATCTCCTGCACGCCCTCCTACCCGGCGCTTCTGGAAAAGATGCTGCGCGAGGCCGGCTCGGCGCCACGCGCGCTCGGGCTCCGGCTCGGCCTGTTCGGCGGCGAGGCGGGGCTCGACAATGCGGAGTTCCGCGCCGGCATGGAGGCGATTTGGGGGTTCGGCGTGCGCAACGCCAACTACGGCATGTCGGAGGTAATCTCCAACTTCGGCAGCCAGTGCGAGCGGACCACCGACCTGCACTTCCACGGCGCCGACGCGATCTTCGCGGAGATCGTCGACGCCGACGGCCGCTCCCTGCCGATCGTCGAGGGAGCGACGGGCGAGCTCGTCTGCACCCACCTCGCGAAGGAGTGCCAGCCGCTCAACCGCTTCCGGACCCGCGACGTGATCACCGTCACCGGCACCGGTGCCTGCGCCTGCGGGCGGACGTCGTGGCGCTTCCGGGTGACCGGCCGCACCGACGACATGTTCAACGTGCGCGGCGTCAACGTCTTCCCCACGGCGGTGCAGAAGGCGGTGACCGGACGGCCGGACCTCTCGACAGGCCACTTCCGCATCCGCCTTCAAGGGCCGGGCCCCTATGACCGAATTCTGATTCGCGCCGAGGCGGCGCACGGCCTGCAACCACCTCACTGGCCCGAGGCCGCGCGGGCGCTCGCGACCACCGTGCGCGAGCTCACCGGAGCCTCCGCCGAGGTGGAACTGGTGGCCCCCGACAGCCTGCCGCGCACCGACGGCAAGACCAGCCTGATCGAGAGGACCTGACGATGGACGCCGCTGCAACCTCGCGCGAAGCCCCGCCGCGCTTCGCCCACTACGAGCGCCGCGGCGCCGTCGGCTTGGTGACGCTGAACCGGCCCGAACGGCTGAACGCCATGAGCGGCGACCTGATGGACGACATGGCGGCGGCCCTGACGGTCGCCTTCGCCGATCCCGACACCGGCGCGGTGGTCCTGACCGGCGCCGGCCGGGCCTTCTGCGCCGGCGACGACCTCAAGGAATACGACGCCCAGAGCGCCGACGAGGCGTCGATCCGGCTTCACGTCGACCGCATCCAGGCGATCACCCGGCTCCTGATGGGCTCGGACAAGCCCGTCATCGGGGCCATCCACGGCTTCGCGGTGGGCGGCGGCTTCGAGTGGCTGATCAACTGCGATATCGTCGTCGCCGCCGACGACCTCGTCGCCTTCTTCCCGGAGATGGACTGGGGGCAGTTCGTCACCGGCGGCGTGACCCACCTTTTACCGCAAGCAATCGGCCACCAGCGGGCGATGGAGTTGCTCTTGCTCGGCGAGCGCCAGAGTGCTGCGCGGCTCGAGGCGCTCGGCCTCGTCAACCGGGTCGTGCCGAAGGATCAGATGCTCGATACGGCGCTCGAGATCGCCGGCCGGATCGCCGCGAAGTCGCGCTTCTCGACGGCGCGGCTGAAGAAGACGGTGCTGCGCGACCTCGGTGGGGCGCTCTGGCGCGCCGTCGCCCTCGAGCATGCAGCAACCATCGAGGCGTTCGCCCACCCAGACTCGGCGGCGCGGGTGAAGGCGTTCGGGGAGCGCAAGCGAGGCTGAAGGCCCCGCCGTTCCGCGCGTTGAGGCGGGGCCGAGGCCCCGCCCCGTCATGCGTCAGGCGGCCTTGAGGTCGCCGGCGACGGTGAAGTCGGCCTCGGTCTGGGCGCGGATCTCGTCGACCGTCACGCCCGGAGCCGTCTCGATCAGCGTCATGCCGCCCTTCGCCTTGTCGATGGCGAAGACGCCGAGGTCAGTCACGACCATGTCGACGACGCCGGCGCCCGTCAGCGGCAGGTTGCAGCGCTTCAGGAGCTTCGCCTCGCCCTTCGCCGTGTGCTCCATCAGCACGACGACGCGCTTGACGCCGGCGACGAGGTCCATCGCCCCGCCCATGCCCTTCACCACCTTGCCGGGGATCATCCAGTTGGCGAGATCCCCGTTCTCGGCCACCTGCATGGCGCCGAGGATGGAGAGGTCGATGTGGCCGCCGCGGATCATCGCGAAACTGTCGGCGCTCGAGAAATAGCTCGTCGTCGGCAGCTCGGTGACGGTCTGCTTGCCGGCGTTGATGAGGTCGGCGTCCTCTTCCCCCTCCCAGGGGAACGGGCCCATGCCGAGCATGCCGTTCTCGCTCTGCAGCGACACCGTCATGCCCTCGGGGATGTAGTTCGACACCAGCGTCGGAATGCCGATGCCGAGGTTCACGTAGAAGCCGTCGCGCAGTTCCTTGGCGGCGCGGGCGGCCATCTCGTCACGGGTCCAGGCCATCAGAGTGCTCCCTTCACGCGGCGCGCTTGCGGACGGTGCGCTGCTCGATGCGCTTCACCGGGTTCTTCAGGTGCACGATGCGCTGCACGTAGATGCCCGGGGTGTGGATGCTGTCGGGCTCGAGCTCGCCCGGCTCGACGAGGTGCTCGACCTCGGCGATCGTCACCTTGGCGGCGGTGGCCATCATCGGATTGAAGTTCCGCGCCGTCTTCCGGTAGACGAGGTTGCCTTCCGTATCGCCCTTCCAGGCGTGGACGAGGGCCACGTCGGCGAACAGGCCGCGCTCCATGACGTACTTCTCGCCGTCGAACTCGCGCACGTCCTTGCCTTCGGCCACCAGCGTGCCGACGCCGGTCTTGGTGAAGAAGGCCGGGATGCCGGCGCCACCGGCGCGAATGCGCTCGGACAATGTGCCCTGGGGGGTGAACTCGAGCTCAAGCTCGCCGGCGAGGAACTGCTGGGCGAACAGCTTGTTCTCACCGACATAGGACGAGATCATCTTCTTGATCTGCCGCGTCTCGAGAAGCTTTCCGAGGCCGATGCCGTCGACGCCGGCGTTGTTGGAGACGACGGTGAGGCCCTTCACGCCCGAATCGCGCAGGGCGTCGTTCAGCGCCTCCGGGATGCCGCACAGGCCGAAGCCGCCTGACATGATCATCATATCGTCGCGCAACAGGCCGGCGAGCGCCTCCGTCGCGCTGGCATAGACTTTCCTCAAGCGGAGCATCCTTTCGGGGTCGGCGGGGACGCGGCGGGCCCAGCACGGGCCGTCGGCGATGCACAATGAAGGGTGCAGCGCGGGATGGTGTCAATCGCAAGCGCGCGCCGCCGTCAACGGCCGGATGGCGCCGGCGCGGTCGCCGCGGGTGGTGCCCGGCGGCCGTGCCGGTGCTAGAGAGCCGTCCTCGAGATCGAACGGGACGGGTGGCATGACGGGACGGATGGGCGAGAAGACCGGCGAACAGACAGCCGAGCGGCGCATCACCGGGCGGACGAAGGTGTTCCTGCTCCTCGCCGACCCGGTGGCGCACGTCGTCGGCACCGCCGTCATCAACGGCCACTTCGCCGGCGCCGGGATCGACTTCTCCGCCTCCCCCGCCCACGTCACGGCCGCCGACCTGCCGACGATGCTGGCGGCCGCCCGGATCATGCGCAACGTCGTCGGCCTCGGCATCACCATCCCCCACAAGATCGCCATCCTGCCGCTGCTCGACGAGGTCAGCGCACGCGGGCGTGCCGTCGGCGCGGTGAACTTCGTGCGCCGCGAGGCGGACGGGCGGCTCGTCGGCGACAACATCGACGGCATCGGCTTCGTCGCCGGGCTGACGCGGCGCGGCATCGGGGTTGCGGGCAAGCGCGTGCTGCAGGCGGGCGCCGGCGGCGTCGGCCGGGCGATCGCCTTCGCGCTCGCCGAGGCAGGGGCTGCGGAGCTCGTCATCGTCAACCGCGACGCGGAAAAGGGCGTGGCGCTGGCGGCGGCCGTGTCGGCGGCGTTCCCCGCCTGCCGGGCGCGGGCTGAAGCGGTCGGCGACGCGAGCGCGGCCGACATCGTCGTCAACGCCACGGCGCTCGGCATGAAGCCTGGCGACGCGCTGCCGCTCGACCTCACGGGCATCCGCGCGGAGGCCGTGGTGGCGGAGGTGGTGATGACGCCGGTGGAGACGCCGATCCTGGCGGAGGCCGCGCGGCACGGCTGCCGGACGGTGCCCGGACGGGCGATGCTCGACGAACAGATGGTGCTGCTGCAGGCGTTCCTGGGGCTCTGACGGCGCGCTTGCGCCTCAGGCGAGGAGGCCACGCAGGACGTCGAAGGCGCCGTCGATGTCGTCGGTGAGCGCGCGGGCGGCCGTCTGCGGGTCGTGGTCGCTGAGGCCGCGCAGAAGCGTGCGGTGGCGGACGTTCGACGAGACGTAGTGGCCGGACGAGCGCAAGAGATTGAAATACGGGCTGATCTGCAGCCACAGCGTCTCGATGACGTTGACCAGCACCGGCGAGCCCGAGGCCCGGTAGATGGTGAAGTGGTAGGCGCGGTTGCCGCGCAGGAAGCCCTTCACGTCGCCCGCCGCGATCGCCACGTCCATCGCCACGAAGATGCGCCGGACCTCGTCGAGGGTGGCCGGGTCGATTCGCTCGGCCGCCCAGCGGACGGCGGTTCCCTCCATCTCGACGCGGACGTTGCGCAGGTCGATCAGCCGGTCGCGGTCGAGGCGGGGAATGCCCATCGAGCGGCCGGTGACGAAGGTGAGCGCGCTCGCCGCCGTCAGCCGTTTCAAGGCCTCGCGCACCGGCATCGTCGAGACGCCGAAGGCGTCGGCCAGGCTCTGGATGGTGACGACCTGGCCGGGGGCGATCTCGCCGTCGAGGATGAGGTCGGAGACCTGCCGGTAGACGCGCTCCTGCATCGTGTCGCGGACGAGCGGGGTGACGCTGAAATCCGATCGAACGTCCGTCGTCGCCTCGGCCATGGTCGTCCTCTGGTGGCTCGGACCGCGCCTACGGCCGCCGGCGGTGCTTAGCCGGGCGGCCTGTCCACAGCAACCATAACGCCGCCGCCGCCCCCTTGCAGCATCTTTGATCTGTGATCTATGATCACGAATAAGCGGCCGGCCGGAGAGCGGGCCCGACAAAAAACGAGATCTGGAGCGGCGCGGGCCGCCCGGCACATGGGAGGAAAGAAATGACGTTCCGATCGATCCGCGGCACCGCCGCGGCAGCGCTGGCGCTCGCCGCCGGGCTCGGCATGGCCGCGTCCGCGCAGGCTGCCGAGAAGTACAAGATCTTTCTCAGCATGAGCTACATCGGCAATGACTGGCAGGCCGAGGCCGCCAACATGGTCAAGGCGATGGCGGCTCACAAGAGCATGGTCGACAAGGTCGACCTGCAGGTGCAGGTGGCCGGTCCGAACGCCCAGCGCCAGATCCAGCAGATCAACGCGATGGTGCAGTCGGGCGCCCAGGCGATCGTCATCTTCCCGATCTCGCCGACGGCGCTGAACCAGGTGGTCAAGAACGCCTGCGACAAGGGCGTGAAGATCTTCGCCTATGACGGCGAGATCACCGAGCCGTGCGCCCACAACATCTCCATCGACCAGGAAGAGGCCGGCCGCGTCACCGCGGAGTGGCTCGTCGACAAGCTCGGCGGCAAGGGCAACATCATCGCCATCACCGGCGTGCCCGGCACCTCGGTCGACACGCTGCGCACCAAGGCGGCGAAAGAGGTGTTCGCCAAGCACCCCGACATCAAGATCGTCGCCGAGGCGGTCGGCATGTGGAGCCAGGCGGTCGCGCGGACCGAGCTGTCGAAGATCCTCGCCACCCACAACTGGGACAATGTCGACGGGCTGTGGATGCAGGTCGGCTGCTATACGGCGAATGCCATGCAGCTCGAGGCCGGCAAGACCATCGAGCAGCTGCTGCCGTGCGCCGGCGAGGGCTCGAACGGCGGCCGCATCCAGACGCTGCCGGTCGGCACCGAGGTGGAAGGCGCCGCCATGCCCTACGCCCCGATGGGCGCGCCGCGCATCTCCTACGCCTCGCCGCCCTATTCGGGCGCCCTGGCGCTGAAGCTCGCCGTCGAGGCGCTCGACGGCAAGGAGGTGCCGAAGAAGGTGGTGCTGCCGCTGCCGATCGTCACCAACGAGACGATCAAGCTCTGCAAGGAAGGCACCTGGCAGGAGATGAAGGACGGCTGCAACGCCTTCCTGCCGTCGATCGTCCCGAACCCCGGCTGGTTCGCCTCGATCTTCTCCGAGCAGACCCCGGAAGTCGGCCTGAACGCCGCTCTCGTCGGCCAGCCCGAGAACTGATCCTCGACCACTGAAAAGCGCGGCGGCGCCGGCGATCCCGGCCCGCCGCGACGGTTCCCCGCCCCGGCGCCCGCGCCGGTCGATGGGTCATGCGTGGAGGCCACCGCCTTGTCCGAGGGATCGAGCAGCAGCCGCGCCGCGGTCTCCGTCCGCAACGTCCGCAAGGCGTTCGGGGCGACGGTTGCGGTCGACGACGTCTCGTTCGACATCGCCCCCGGCACCGCCCACGCGCTGCTGGGTGAGAACGGCGCCGGCAAGTCGACGATCGTCAAGCTGCTCTCCGGCCTGATCGAACCCGACCGCGGCAGCTTCGCGGTGTTCGGCGAGGAGGTGCGGCTGCGCTCGCCGCGCGCCGCCCACGCCCGCGGCATCCAGACGGCGTTCCAGGAGATGACGCTCGTCGCCGACCTGACCGTCCTCGACAACATGCTCCTCCCCTACGCCCCCATGGGGCTGACCGGCATGATCCGCCGCGGCGCCGCAGAAGCCGCGGTGCGCGCCCACATCGACAGCCTCGGCTTCGACGTCGACCTCGGCGCGGAGGTGCGCGACCTCGACCTCGCCGTGCGCCAGAAGATCGAGATCGCGCGGGCCGTCTACCGCAAGCCGAAAATCCTGCTTCTCGACGAGCCGACCTCGACGCTCGCCGGCCGCGACGTCGACTGGCTCGGCGAGATCATCGCGCGGCTGAAGGCCGAGGGCGTCACCATCGTCTTCATCTCGCACCGCATGCGCGAGGTGCGCGCCTTCTGCGACGGGCTGACGGTGCTGCGGAACGGCCGCGCCATCGCCACCGCCACCACCGCCTCGCTCGCCGACGAGGAGGTGATCGAGATGATCATCGGCCGGTCGATCGCCAAGACGTTCCCGCCGCGGCCCGCGGCGC
>Ga0209902_101565_pt1 | contig 10242 bp, 8 predicted proteins | sample FECB27metaG_FD_188304 | JGI IMG/M metagenome (GOLD analysis project Ga0209902, IMG submission 188304) | Cyanobacterial communities from the Joint Genome Institute, California, USA - FECB-27 (SPAdes) (version 2) | ecosystem: Environmental > Aquatic > Thermal springs > Hot (42-90C) > Microbial mats ...
TCAGCATCCGTCGGCGCGGGTCACGAGGCCATGCCGAGATGGTCGATGCGCAGCTCGCCGGCGGGATTCATGCGGGCGTCGACGATGTCCTTGGCAACGACGGCGAAGTTGAGCGGCTCGAACAGCGGCTTCCAGTAGGCTTCGGTGACGACCTTGGCCTGGATCTTGTCGAGGATGACTTGCCTTGCCGCCGGATCGGACGTCACGCGCTGCTCGGCGATCATGCCGTCGAGTTCGGCATTCTCGTGAAAGGCACGGTTCAGTGCGCCCTTGGTGTGCAGCACCGGATAGACGATGTCGGCGTCGGTGTAGGAATAGGTCGAGATGACCAGGTCCTGCCCGCCCTGGGCTGTGATGGCCGCCCACTGCGCGATCGGCAGGGTTTCGATTGTGATCTCGACGCCGATCTCGCGCAGCTGCGCCTGGACCACCTCCGCCGTGCGGCGGATGACCGGCGTGTCATTGGCGACGAGCTTGACCTTGAGGCCCTTGTCGACACCGGCCTCGGCCAGCAGCGCCTTGGCCTTTTCGGGATCGTAGCCATAGGACAGCTCGGCGGCCTTGGGCGAATAGCCTGCAATCGAGCTTGCGATGGGCGACGTCGCCGGCACAGCGAAACCGTCGAGTGCGAAGGCGATCAGCCGCTTTTGGTCGATGGCGTGGGCAAAGGCCTGGCGCACCTTCGGATTGTCGAAGGGCGGACGCTTCTGGTTGAACACCAGCGCCCGCATCATCTGGGCCGGGCGCTCAAGCATGATCGCGTCGGGATTGCCGCGCAGGCGCCGCACGCTGTCTAGCGGAACCGAGGAGCCACCATAGATGGCATTGATCTCGCCGGTTTCGAAGGCAGCGATGCGGGTGGAATCCTCGGGATAGTGCGAGAGCTCGACAGCATCGATGCGCGCGGGCGCGGCAACCGGTGCGTAGTCGTCATTGCGCTCGAGCCGCATGCCGCGGTCGGTCGACCATGACACGAACTTGAACGGACCGGCACCGACCGGCTTGCGGCCAAACTGGTCGCCTGCCGCTTCGACGGCGGCGCGCGAGATCGGCGCGGAATAGCCGAGCGTCAGGCCGACCCAGACAGCGACGAAGGGTTCCTTGAAGTGATAGGCGACAGTCAGCGGATCGACTGCCTCGGCGCGCTCCAACGGACCGAGGAAGAAAGCGCTGGGCGACGCTGCTTCGGGCGCCAGGTGGCGCGCGACGGTCCAGGCGACAGCTTCGGCGTTACAAGGCGTGCCGTCGTGGAACTTGACGCCGGGCTTGAGCTTGAAGGTCAGTGTCTTGTTTTCGTTGCTGAAGGCCCAGCTTTCGGCCAGACCCGGCAGGACCTCGCCGTCGTAGCCAGCACGCGCCAGCGGCTCGTAGATCATGTCCATCGTGGCCGAGGACACAGACAAGGTGGTCTTGTGCGGATCGAGCGTGTCAGGCTCCTCCGAACGGCCGACGCGCAAAGTGCCGCCGGTCTGCTGGGCCAGCGCCTTGCCGGGCATGCCAAGCATCGCAGTCGCGGTGATCGCTGCCGCGCCGCCAAGGAAGGCGCGACGCGACAGGGTCGCCTGCTTGAGATAGGAGCGCGCCAGCGCGTCGAACTGTTCTGAGGTAAGAGTGCGTAGGGACATGGTGGACCTCGCCGTAAGGTGGTTGATCAGGCTCGCTTGAAGGCCAGTTTCTTGATGCGGTCGGAGTTCATTTCGAAGCCGTCGGCGGTCACCGCCAGCGTGGCGTTCCACGGCAGGCCGGGGCGCATGTCGGTGCCGGGCTGCAGCAGGAACCAAAGGTCGGCGTCGGTAGCGACGATCGGGGCTGCCATGGCGCCCAGCCCGGAGCGCAGGCGGAACTCGCCCTTCGAGGCGTCGCCGGTGATCTCGACCTCGAGGTCCTGGGCCTTGTTGACGTAGCGCCCGGCAAGCGGGCGCGCGGAGGTGGCGCCTGCCTGCAGCGGTGCATAGACGCGCGGCGTGCCGCAGAAGACGCCGTCGACCTTGCCGTCGGCGCGCGGGCTGAGCACCAGGTCGGTGATGGCGCGCTCGGGCTTTGCGCCGCCCTGATGGCCGAAGTCGAAGCCGCCGACACCGCCCGCGTTGAGGAAGGTCGCAACGCCATCCTTGGCGACGATCTCGAAGACGTCGGGACCGCCCTCCTGCCTGTAGCGGCCGGGAGCGAGCGCGATCGGCGCCGGTGACTTGTCGCCGAAATAAATGTCGGCGATGCGCCGGCCGAGCGCGAAGGAGGCGACCTGGTCGTTGTTGGCGATGATGACGACGCCGAAGCCGTCATCGACGAAGCGGGTCGATTCCGACTTGCCGCCAGCGACAGTGCCGCCATGGCCGACGGCGCGGCGACCGCGATAGACGTCGGTGACGAGGCCGAGGCCGTAGAAGCCGGTGGCGCCGTTGTCGAACACGCAAGCGGTGCCCATGCGCTCGTACATTTCAGCGGTGCCGACCTTGGGATCGAACAGGTTCTGCTGCCAGACGATCATGTCATCGAGCGTCGAGATCATGCCGCCCTCGCCGCCGAGATCGAGGCCCCAATTGAGGTTGGCCCAGCCTTCCTCGCGCTTGGTGTAGTGTGCGGCGAGCCGCTTCATCGCCGCGCCGTCGCGGATCAAAAGCGAAGTGTCGTCCATGCCGAGCGGGCCGGTGATGCGCTTGCGCAGCACCTCGTTGAAGGTCGCGCCCTCGATCTGCTCGATGATCTCCGACAGCATGAAGAAGCCGGCATTGCAGTAGGTCATGGCACTGCCAGGCTTGAAGTTCAGCGCGTCCTGGCGGGCGATGACGTCGCGGCCGGTCTGGCGGTCGGACGGCGTGAAGATCGACAGGCCGGCGAAGATCATCGCTTCGAGATGGTCGCGGAAGCCCGACGTGTTGGAGGCCAGATGCGCGAGCGTCACCGGCTGTTCGAGACGCGGCACGTAAGGCAGGTGCTTCTGCACCTCGTCCGACAGGCTGAGCTTGCCTTCGGCCTCCAGCATCAGGATCAGCAGGACGGTGAACTGCTTGGTCTGCGAGCCGATGCGGATGATCGTCTTGCGACCCATAGGCACCGCATTGTTGATGTTGGCGAGACCATAGGCGTTGGCGAAAATCTCGCGCCCGTTCTCGGTGACCGCGACGACGGCGCCCGGGCTGTCGGGGCCGGTGAAATCCTGAAACAGCGCATCGATGCGCGCGGCAAAATCGGCCGGTGCCTTGGTCATGCCGGTCACTCCCTTACAGTTTTCGGATTGCCGGCGGTGCGCAGCACTGCGCCGGATGTGCGTGGAAAGACGTTGCCGCAGCGCATCTCGACTGGCGTCGATGCCGTGCCGTCCTGGTGCCTGTCGCAACGCATGGTCCTGCCCTCCCGCAGTGGCCGTGGCAGCACGCCTGAGGCGTCCTGCAGCGCAGGAGCTACCCTGCGAAAATCAAAACTTTTGCCGTTCCCGCTTTTTTGTGATGCAATCGGTAAGATTTCTTTTCACATACGTCAAGTCGTTTGCGTAAACGCTAAATCCCTGCCAATTTTAGAAAATGAAGCCCGCCCACGCCGCCAAAACCGGAGACCATGTGACTCACCAACCGCGACTGAGCGAATGCTTGCGCGCCATGCGCCAGCGCCATGGGCTGAAGTTGCAGGAGGTCAGCGAGCGCACCGGGCTCGCGCTGTCGACGCTGTCCAAGGTCGAGAACGACCTGATGTCACTGACCTACGACAAGATCCTGCAGATCTGCACCGGGCTGGATATCCCCGTCACCGAGCTGCTGAACTTCGAGCCGGCAAAGGGCGTGGAGCGGACGCGGCGCTCAGTCGTGTCAGGCACCAACACACTGCAACTGGCGACACGGAACTACGACTACAGCTATCTGTGCACCGACCTGGTCAACAAGCGCATGGTGCCGATCATCGCCAGGATCCAGGCCCGTTCGCTCGAGGAATTCGGCCCGCTGGTGCGCCACGTCGGCGAGGAATTCGCCTATGTGCTGGACGGCGAGATCGAGATCCATACCGACCACTACGCGCCGACGCGGCTCGCGGCCGGCGACGGCGTCTACATCGATTCGACAATGGGCCACGGTTACGTCTCGGTCGGCACTGGTGAAGCGACGATCCTGTGCATCTGCTCGGCGCCTGAATCCGGCCTGGAACAGGTGCTGATCGACCAGGCGTGAGCGCTCAGCCTCTCCTTCCTCCGGTCAGGCGCACGACGCGAAATGCCACCAGCACGCAGAGCGCGGGAGCGATTGCGAAGATCACCCCCAACCAGGCGGCGGCGTTGGCGGCACCGTCTGTCCCGCCCGGATCGGCGATGCCGGCGAAATTGGCAACCATGCCGGCGCAGGCGGTGCCGAAGGCCATGAAAAACAGTTGCACTGTCGTCATGCCGCCGGCGGCGAGATCCTGCTCGGTGGGCGGGGCATTCTGGAAGATGCGGGTGACGAGCCCCGGCCAGGTAACGCCGATGCCGAAGCCGACGAGCAGCAGGCCAAAGCCGATCGGCAGGAGCAGCGACCAGTCGCCGGCGCCGTTGATGGGCATGAACAGCGCAAACAACAGCAGGCCGGTGAGCACGAGAACAGGACCAAGGACGATGAGGCGATCGCCATGGGTCTGCCAGCGCGAGCTCAGGAATGACGCCAGGCTCCAGCCGATGGACATGATCGCCGCAAGATAGCCTGCCCAGAGCGGCGACTGGGCGTGCAGGTTCTGCAACAAGTAGGGCACGAAGATCTCGGGCTGTATCGCCAGCATCAGCAGGCCGATGGTGAGATAGAGCGCGCCCAGCGGCGTCGAGACGTTGAAGGCTCTTCTGGGCAGCAGACGCGCTTCGGCACGCGCCTCGACGCCGGCGATCAGCACGATGATGGCGACGCCGGCGCCGAGCCCGGTCAGGTTCCACGCCGTCCCGGATGACAGGCTGCCGGCGGAAACCGCAAGCACTGCTGCCGTGAGCAAGGCAAGCTGCAGATAGGGAACGGCGACGCGCTCGTTGGAGTCCCAGCTTTTCCCGGGCAAAGTCATGTAAGCGAGAACGGCGAAGGCAACCGAGAAGGGCAGCAGCGACGAGAACGCCAGGCGCCAGGCACCATACTCGGCAAAGATGCCGCCTATGGCAGGACCGACGAGCGTGGCGATGCCGAACATCGCCGACACGAGCCCGATGGCGCGGGCCCAGAGCTGTTCAGGCAGGACGATTCGCGTCAGGGCATAGGCGAGCGCGAACAGGAAGCCGCCTCCGAGACCCTGGATAGCACGGCCGACGAGCATGACCGGCATGCTGGGTGCGATCGCGCAGGTCAGCGCGCCCAGCGCGAAGATCGACGTGGCGAGTACATAGGCGCCGCGTGGCCCGCTGCCGTTGAGCAGCTTTGCCGTCAGCGCCGAGCCGAGGATCGAGGCGACCACGAACAGGGTCGTTGCCCAGGCATAGAAGTCGAGGCCGCCGATGTCGGCGACGACCGACGGCATGGCCGTCGTTGCAATGTATATGTTGATGGCGTGCAGCGTGACGCCGCCAGCAAGCGCGAATGTGTAGATGCCATGCTTGCCGCTGAAGAGGTCGCCCCAGCCTGCGGGTTGCGGTGCGACGGCCGCCGCCGCGTTGCCGGCCACGGCAGCCGGCTGTTCAAGATCGAAGTCCATGTCGGCCTTTCCATTTTACGAGCCGACACGATCCATAAAACCTCAAGTACAATTGAGGTCAACAGAAGAAAACAAAACTGAACGCGGCATGTTGGCAGGCATGAGCCCGTCAGGCGAGCCCGAGATAGGTGGCGAGCTCGCGCGCGGCGGCCCCGCCGGCCCTGTTGGCGCCGATGGTCGAAGCCGAGGGACCGTAGCCGACGAGGTGGATGCGCGGGTCCCTTGAGACCTGTGTCGCCAGGCGGCCGGACATGGTGATGCCACCGCCCTCCTCGCGGATCTGCAGCGGCGCCAGGTGGTCGAGCGAGCTGCGAAAGCCGGTGTTCCACAAGATGACGTCGGCACGCTGCACGCTGCCGTCGGGCCAGCGCACGCCGTCCTCGGTGATTTCGCTGAACATCGGCAGGCGGTTCAGCACGCCGCGATCGCGCGCGGCCTTCAACGCCGGCGTCCACGGAATGCCGGTGACCGAGACGACCGAGCCCGGGACGAGGCCCTGCCTCACCCTGTCCTCGACGATCGCAACCGCAGCGCGGCCGTCGTCCGGCGTGAACGGGCGGTCGCGGAACTGCGGCTCGCGGCGCGTGACCCAGGTGGTAGACGTGACGCGCGAAATCTCGTCGAGCAGCTGCAGTGCCGAGATGCCACCGCCGACAATGACGACGCGCTGGCCGGCGAACTCCTCGGCGTTGCGGTAGTCGCGCGTGTGGAGTTGCCGCCCCCTGAAGCGCTCGGCGCCAGGATAGGCCGGGATGACGGGCGTTTCCCAGGTGCCGGTGGCATTGACGATGCCGCGGGCCGAGAAGGTCTCGCGATCGGTCTCGACGCGCAGCCGATCGCCGCGGTCGCAGACGACCTTGACCGTCACCGGACGATAGACAGGCAGGTCGAATTCGCGCTCGTAGGCGGCGAAATATTTTGGCACGGCGACCGACGCCCTGACCTCGGTCGCGCCCTCCGTGACGACGTCGGCGAACTGCATGCCTGGCAGGTCGTGGATGCGGTTGACGGTCGACAGCGTCAGCGACGGCCAGCGATATTGCCAGGCGCCGCCGGCTTCCGGCGACTTGTCGAGGATGATGAAATTGCGCCCGGGCTGAAGGCCGAGCTTTCGCAGGCTGTAGGCGGTGGACAGCCCCGCCTGGCCGGCGCCGATGACGACGATGTCGGTCTTGTAGGCAGCACGAAGATCGCCCCTGGCGGGCGACGGTTCGGATGTGGGGCTTTCGGCATCTTGGTCGGACATAGCCTGGCAGAGATAAGCAGCTACAGCCAACGGCGCAACGGGGCAAGCCACAGGCGCATGGGCGACAGCACGACGCTTCGAGCATTTGGCGAGCACTGAACCAGCGCGACAACCATCGCTGGCGCGTCATTATTTCGCATGTGATTTCAATGTGTTGGCGGAAACCAATTGTGAACCATTTGGGGCCTAGCGAGCGGCACAGCATTCGCCGGCAGCGGTTCGCGCAAGCGCTAAACCGAGAACTGCCAGCCACTCCGAAGGAAAAGAAACATGTCCGATCACGCCGCAACAACGGACGCAGCAATTGCCCGTCGCCTCGCCTTCGTCCGCTTCGATGGTGAGACGCGCGCCGCATTGAACGCAGTGCGGCCGGCGATCGAAGCAGCGCTGCCCAAGGTGATGGAGAGCTTCTACGGACATATCGCCGAATTCGAGGAGGCGCGTCGCTTTTTCGGCATCGGCACAGGCGGACGCGAGAAGATGCAGGTCGCCAGCGGGCGCCAGATGAAGCACTGGTCGGCCATCGCCGCCGCCGATTTCGGCGACGACTATGCCCGGTCGGCGAAGCGCATCGGCCGCATCCATGCCGACATCGGCCTCGAACCGCGCTGGTATGTCGGTGGCTACACACTGATCATCGACGAGCTGGTGTCGGTCATCCTCGAGCAATCCTGGCCGAAGGCGCTCGGGCTGCAGGCGCCGGGGCTGGCCAAGGCCCAGCAGGCAATGAGCGCCCTGCTCAAGGCCTCGCTCTTCGACATGGAGCTGGTAATCTCGACCTATCTCGAAACCGCCGAGCAACGACGGCTCGCGGCCGAGGCCGCGCGTGACGCCGCTGAGAAGGAGCAGCGCACCGCACTGGCTTCGCTGGCGCAGGCCATCGACCAACTGGCCAAGGGCCGTCTGAACCATCGGATCGACGGGCTCGATGCGCCAAACTACGAACAGATCCGGGACGACTTCAACCGCGCCATGGAACTGCTCGAAGAAGCGGTCGGGCGCATCCATGGCAATGCGGGCGCCATCCGCGACGGCTCGGCCCAGCTGGTGCAGGCGGCCGACGACCTGGCCCGCCGCACCGAGCACCAGGCGGCGAGCCTGGAGGAGACCGCCGCGGCGCTGGTCGAGATTTCCGAGGCGACGGCGCAGACGACGACAGGCGCCATGCGCGCCGACGGCGTGGCGCAGGATGCCAAGGCCAGCGCCCAGTCGAGCAGCCAGGCGATGCGCGACATGATCGTCGCCATGGGCGACATCGACAGCTCGGCCAGGCAGATCGGCCAGATCGTCTCGGTCATCGACGAGATCGCCTTCCAGACCAATCTCTTGGCGCTGAACGCAGGCGTCGAGGCGGCCCGCGCCGGCGACGCCGGCAAGGGTTTTGCGGTCGTCGCCGCCGAAGTGCGCAGCCTGGCGCTGCGCTCGGCGGACGCTGCGCGCGAGATCAAGACGCTGATCGCCTCGTCAGGCGACCGCGTGGCGGCAGGCGTGCGGCTTGTCGGCCAGACCGGCGAGGTGCTGGAAGTGCTGACCGGCAAGGTGACGGAGATCAGCGTGCTCGTTGCCGAGATCGCCAATTCAGCGAAGGAGCAGTCGGTTGGCCTGTCGGGCATCAACAACGCTGTCAACCAACTCGACCAGGTGACCCAGCAGAACGCCGCGATGGTCGAGGAATCGACCGCCGCCTCGCACGCGCTGGCGGAGGAAGCGACGGCACTTGCGACCAGCGTGGCGCATTTCGAGATCACCGCACGGGTGCCGGCCGCAGCCCACCCGGCGCGGCAACACCGGCCGCAGCCGTCGCTGCGCGTGGTCAAGCCGACGAAAGCCCCACCGACCTCGCAGGAAGGTTGGGCCGAGTTCTGAGCGGATCGTGAAGCCTGGCCAGGCCCCTGCCCGCGCAAGACGACCCGGCAGTGAGCAGCCTATGAGAGGCTGGAAGGCCAGCCGGGCTCGTGCCGCCCGGCTGGTCAGATCGCGCTGTCTCGCCGCGCCATAGATTCGCCCGGCTTCAGGAAACATTCGAACAGTTGCGGGTCGTTCACCGCGGATTGCGACACCAGGGCCGCCACGACAGCTTCGGCGATCTCCTTGACCGGCTGGGCGATGGTCGCCAGGCGCGGTGTCACCATGTCGGTAACGGGAATGCCGTCATAACCCAGGATCGAGATGTCCCTGGGGATCGAAAGGCCGAGATCGAAGATGGCGCGCATGGCGCCAATCGCCTGCTGGTCGGATGAGGCGAAGATCGCGGTGGGCCGCCTGTCCTCGGGAAACGAGAACAGTTTTCTGGCACCAGCCGCACCTGTGGGCATGTCGAAAGGCCCCGAGAAAACAAAGTCGGCCGGGTCGATGCCTAGTTCGGCATAAATCGGCGCCATGACCGACATGAAGCCTTCGAGACGGGCAGCAGCGGTGACTGCGTTTTGCGGCCCGGCAATGATTGCGATGCGCCGATGACCAAGCTCGAGCAGCCGTTCCGCGGCCAGGCGCGCGCCTGTAAAGTGATTGGCACCGATGCCGGCCTGGCCCTTGCCGATCCGGTCGACGAGCACGATCCGCGCGCCGCGCCGGGCACGGCTGACTTCGTGCGAGTCGGCCGGGATCAGCACGATGCCGTCGACGCGGCGGGTTTCCATCGAGTCGATGCATTCCTGCTCGGAGGCGGCATCGTCCAGTGACGTCATCAGATAGACGTGGCGATGATGCGCCCGTGCGGCTTCCTCGACCGCCTGCACCAGTTCGGCGAAGAACGGATTGACGAGGTTGGGCACCACGATGCCGAAGGTCTTGCTGCTTGAGCTGCGCATGTTCTGCGCAAGCAAGTTGGGCTTGTAGCGCAGCTCCGCGATGATGGCCTTCACATTGGCGCGGACTTCCTCCGAGACGAGCGGGTGGTCGTTGAGGACGCGCGAGACGGTACCCACGCCGACATTGGCGCGTTTCGCAATATCCTTGATCGTCACCCGTTGCGGCCGCGCATCGGGATCTGTCTTGTCGGTCACCGGTCCAATTTCCTTACTGACGAGTCTGCGGCGGGTTTTCCCCGCCGAGTCTACTTTTTATGTCAGCTGGTTGTCGACCTTTCAGCCAACCGGGCACGGTAGGCATCCATGATGACGGCAACGATGATGACGGCACCGGTGATGATCTGGCGCAGGAAGTCGTTGGCACCGATCAGGATGAGGCCGTTGGACAAAACGCCGATCACGGCCGCTCCAAGCAGCGTGCCGATCAGCGAACCGCGCCCACCGTTCAGCGTGGTGCCGCCGATGATGACCGCGGCAATGGCGTTGAGCTCGTAGCCGATGCCCATGATCGGACTGGCGATCGACAGACGCGCCATGTACATGATCGCCGCAAGG
>Ga0209902_101566_pt1 | contig 10227 bp, 6 predicted proteins | sample FECB27metaG_FD_188304 | JGI IMG/M metagenome (GOLD analysis project Ga0209902, IMG submission 188304) | Cyanobacterial communities from the Joint Genome Institute, California, USA - FECB-27 (SPAdes) (version 2) | ecosystem: Environmental > Aquatic > Thermal springs > Hot (42-90C) > Microbial mats ...
GTACTACTAAGCGGAAAAAAGAACAACCTAAGTCGGCTTGACCTTTAAGTTTTTCAAGTTTGAGATGTGTAACTTGTAAACTCAGTGCTGCTGGGTCATTTTGTCATGTGTTAGTCTAAACTCCAGTCGCAAAGAATTACCGAATAATTCTAGAGTTGGTTCAATTTCTTTTGCATCGCCTAAGTCGATAGCTTGAGGTTCTCCTTGAGACTTGAGGATGTAGACGGCGTAACGCAGTGAACCAAAACTTTGGTTTGCTGATGCTTGGGGATTAAAAGGTTTATATCGAACTATTTCCACTAAAGCTCCATCAGCAGGAATTAATTTTTGGATAGCTTCCAACCTCACAGGTTGGGACAGACTACGAAATTCTGCACTACGAGCACTGAGTTTGCTTTCTAGTTGTTTTGCCGTTTCTTCCAGGGAGACAACTTGCAAGCGATACTGATCAACAGAAAGTTTCTCTGGGCGATTGTAAATCAAACTTGCCAGTTGGCTGTAGGTGTCAGATAGTTCATTGATTAATTTTTGGCTATCTGTGTCATTAACACGCTGGCGCAAGATTTGTAGACTATTGGTGAAGATATCTAAAATACGTCCTTTGCGTTGCAAGATGGTAGTCAGGGCTAAACGAGCAGCAGTAGGGTTGTTGGGTGCAGAGTTGAGGTGTAGGGAGATGGTAGCGTGTATAGTTCCAGAGATAGTTGCTAGGTAGTCGCGTTTTTGGCGTTCAAAGCCTGCATTTAGGTTGTAAATCAGGTTTTGTTCATCTACCTGTAGTCCGTTTCCAAAAATCTCAAGGGCATTTGTAATTTTAGCTTGTCTCCAATACAGAAATGCAAGATTATTCAAACTAGTTGCCACCAGTAGATGTTGTTCCCCCAGCAGGCGTTTTGTCATTTCTAGCGCTTGGCGATACAGGGGTTCGGCTTCACTGTAGCGTCCTTGACTCTCGTACAGCAATGCCAGATTATTCAAACTAGATGCCACAGAGGGATGTTGTTCCCCGAGCAGGCGTTTTGTCATTTCCAGAGCTTGGCGATACAGGGGTTCGGCTTCAGTGTAGCGTCCTTGACTTCCGTACAGCGCTGCCAGATTATTCAAACTAGTTGCCACAGAGGGATGTTGTTCCCCAAGCAGGCGTTTTGTCATTTCCAGAGCTTGGCGATGCAAGGGTTCGGCTTCACTGTAGCGTCCTTGCTTTTGGTACAGCGCTGCCAGATCATTCAAACTAGTTGCCACATCGGGATGTTGTTGCCCGAGCAGACGTTTTCTCATTTCCAGCGCTTGGCGAAACAGGGGTTCGGCTTGGGTGTAGCGTCCTTGATTTTGGTACAGCGCTGCCAGAGCATTCAAACTTTGTGCCACATCGGGATGTTGTTCCCCCAGCAGACGTTTTCTCATTTCCAGCGCTTGGCGATACAGGGGTTCGGCTTCACTGTAGCGTCCTTGATTTTGGTACAGCGCTGCCAGAGCATTCAAACTTTGTGCCACATCGGGATGTTGTTCCCCCAGCAGGTGTTTTCTCATTTCCAGCGCTTGGCGAAACAGGGGTTCGGCTTCACTGTAGCGTCCTTGAAGAGTGTACAGCGCTGCCAGACTATTCAAACTAGCTGCCACATAGGGATGTTGTTCCCCCAGCAGGCGTTTTGTCATTTCCAGCGCTTGGCGAAACAGGGGTTCGGCTTCACTGTAGCGTCCTTGACTTTGGTACAGTGCTGCCAGATTATTCAAACTAGCTGCCACCTGTGGATGTTGTTCCCCAAGCAGGCGTTTTGCCATTTCCAGAGCTTGGCGAAACAGGGGTTCGGCTTCACTGTAGCGTCCTTGACTTTGGTACAGTGCTGCCAGATTATTCAAACTAGCTGCCACCTGTGGATGTTGTTCCCCAAGCAAGCGCTTTGTCATTTCCAGAGCTTGGCGAAACAGGGGTTCGGCTTCACTGTAGCGTCCTTGACTCTCGTACAGCGCTGCCAGATTATGCAAAAGATTTGCCACATCGGGATGTTGTTCCCCCATCAGGCGTTTTCTCATTTCCAGAGCTTGGCGAAACAGGGGTTCGGCTTCACTGTAGCGTCCTTGACTTTGGTACAGTGCTGCCAGACTATTCAAAATAGATGCCACCAGTGGATGTTGTTCCCCAAGCAAGCGCTTTGTCATTTCCAGCGCTTGGCGATACAGGGGTTCGGCTTCACTGTAGCGTCCTTGATTTTGGTACAGCAATGCCAAATTATTCAAAATAGTTGCCACATCTGGATGTTGTTCCCCCACCAGGCGTTTTGTCATTTCCAGCGCTTGGCGATACAGGGGTTCGGCTTCACTGTAGCGTCCTTGATTTTGGTACAGCAATGCCAGATTATTCAAACTAGATACCACAGAGGGATGTTGTTCCCCCACCAGGCGTTTTCTCATTTCCAGTGCTTGGCGATACAGGGCTTCGGCTTCACTGTAGCGTCCTTGATTGTGGTATAGCCCTGCCAGATTATTCAAAATAGTTGCCACCTGTGGATGTTGTTGCCCAAGCAGGCGTTTTGTCATTTCCAGCGCTTGGCGAAACAGGGGTTCGGCTTCACTGTAGCGTCCTTGACTTTTGTACACAAAAGCCAGAAGATTCAAACTAGTTGCCACCTGTGGATGTTGTTGCCCAAGCAGGCGTTTTGTCATTTCCAGCGCTTGGCGAAGTAGGGGTTCGGCTTCACTGTAGCGTCCTTGATTTTGGTACAGCCCTGCTAGATTATGCAAACTATGTGCCACATCGGGATGTTGTTCCCCCCGCAGGCGTTTTCTCATTTCCAGAGCTTGGCGATACAGGGGTTCGGCTTCACTGTAGCGTCCTTGAGTGTCGTACAGCCCTGCCAGATTATTCAAACTTAGTGCCACATCGGGATGTTGTTCCCCCAGCAGGCGTTTTCTCATTTCCAGAGCTTGGCGAAGTAGGGGTTCGGCTTCACTGTAGCGTCCTTGATTTTGGTACAGCGATGCCAGATTATTCAAACTTTCTGCCACATCCGGATGTTCGCCTAGTACTTTCGTGCGAATAGCCAGTGCACGCTCTGCTAAAGGAATCGCTTGTTGATATTTGCCTTCTTGATAGAGTTTAATTGCTTGCTCATTAAGTTGTTTTGCTTGTGCTAATTTCTCAGACTGAGCCGTTAGAGCTGGGGGAGTTACTTGCCCAACTACTAACTTTGGCATCAAAACCCACAACCCAGCTATTAAAGGCAATGTTGCCAAAGTTATCGCCTGTTTGACTTTTAACTTAGCCATTAGGAAATCCTCCCTTTCAAGTCATCCAATTTCTGCTGTAATTCCCTTACCTTTCCTTCATCTCCCAACGCCTGGTAACTACCCTGCGCCGCCTGATACGACTTCAGTGCTTCTTTTAACTCGTCTAAGGCTTCATTCACTTCCCCCAAGCTGGCTTGAACCATTGCTTCCCCTGCCAAACTCTTTTGTGCCTTTGCCAGTTGGAGTGCGCTTAAATACCGTTCCTTCGCCAACTGATTTAAACCTACTTGCTGATAAGTGCTTCCTAAAAGTTGGTAAACAGCACTGCTTTGGCTGCCTTTTTTAACTAATCCTTCCAACAAATCAATTGCATCAGCATTTAAATCATTGCTTCTATACAAATGTGCCAACGCCAAAGCTTGTGATTCATTGTCTAAAAGGGTTTGTTGTAACTTTTGAATCTCAGAATTTACCCTTTGGCTATCCGCCTCACTTAACACAGAAAATCCCCGGAAACGCCCCTCTTCTTTCTGATTGGATGCACCGTTATTAGCAGTAACATTTACCCAATAACGCGAACCAGCTTTCAAGGGTTGCTCTCCAGAATAAACGACTTGGGGCGGGCTAACTTGGGTTGACCAATTGACACCAGGTCCTAAGACTTGCACTTGATAGCTGGTTGCACCTGCTACCGGATTCCAACGTAAAGTCGGCTGGCGAGTTAAAATTGCAGAATTTCGTGGACTAATGAGGTAGGGAATTGTTGGGTCATTACCAGCACGAGTAGGACTGGTCTTGCTATCTTGTCTTCTGAGAACCGATCTTGTTGTTGATGAACAGCCCTTGGAAACCTCAAATTCGCCAAAAGAGTTTAGATTCCAAATACCCAAGTTATCGCAACGAACTTTCACTGATGCGCCTTGTGCCAAGCGTAACTTATCAGAGGCGTTAAGTAAGTCGCCTAGATTTGCTGGCTGGTAGCTTTTCCACTCAGGTTTCTTAATTTCGACTTTTCCGTTAATCTCAGAAATCAAATTAAGTCCCTGTTGTTGATGTTGCTGGCTCAATCCTGGTGTTGCAACGCTAACTAAAAGTACACTGAGAAATATGACAACTAGTTTGTTTATTTTTGGGTATCGCTCCATCACTTTCCTGCCTTGCGTAATTTTCCTCGTGCTAAATGCAACCATGTATCTTCATCAGGATTGAGTATAGAACCGAGGTCAGCGCATTTCCGCCACTGTTTGATCGCTGTTGATTGTTTTTGCTTTTCCAAAACTTGTGCCAACAAGCAATGTGCTGCACCAGGGTTAGTGATATACTTTTGAGCCTCAGGTCTGTTAGCAATATCTATCGCTACTTTCAGTTTTTCTTGTGCTTCTGTATACCTAGCTTGTGAGAATCGAACCCATCCCAGGTTTTTAAACAGGCTATATCTAACTTCCAACTTTTTATAATCAGGTGTGTTAGTTATTTCCAGACCTTTTGCAAGCAAAGAAGCTGCTTCTGGATATTTTTTCTCACGAATATACAAGCGAGCTAGGTTGTTATATGCATCTGGTAAACCCCCTGCTACTGCAATTTGGTATTGCTTTTTGGCTTTTTCCCAATCTTGCCAATCTTCATAGAGATTCCCCAAATTGTAATGCGCTTCAACATTATCTGCGTTCAGCGACGTTGCTCTTTGGTAATTTTGTTCTGCCGCACCTAAATCTTTCTCGTCGTGATTTTTTAGTCCATTGCGGTTGTAGATGTCAGAAATTGCAGGTAAAGCGAACCAAAAACTGATGAGAATTCCTGACATCGCCAGAGTAGAAGCCAATTTAACCTCTTGCTTGTAATGTTTGGGAATTTTCAGTTTTTCCAGTAATTTCTCAAACCCTTCTTCACCCGCTTTGGTGAGTTCACTGCTAGCTTGAAGTAAAGTGAGGATACTGGGTAAAGTTACAGCAGCAGCCCCGAATAACCCCACTCCTCCACTCCCCAGAAAGCGAGTCGCAATATTTACTAGTAAACTGATATTCGCAGTCCAGCCAGCAAGATAGAGCAATTTCCACAACCAATCCAAATTATCCCAAGGATGGGGAGGTGCAAGAGAATCTAACCTCCACCACCAAGCTTCTGCACTCGGTTGGATGCTCTCACGCCATTGTGTAAATTGTTCTGGTTTGATTTTTTTGTTTATCAATACTGCATTTTCCCGGAGTGCAGTGTCTAATTGGATAACTTTCTGTAACTTGCAAGTAGGAATGCTCTTTTGTTCTTTTAAAGCCGCCTGTACAGCATCCCGTGCATTTAACACACGCAAAACTTCTTCCACCTCAATTGCAGACTCATCTGGTTTCAGTTTCTCAAGTGCGGTTGCATAATGCTCAAGGGTGGTTTCAAGCTGAGTATTCATCTTCTGCATTTAGTAGCTTAATCCCTGCAATCGGGTTATAGGAAACAGTAATTTTCTCCTGCCATATGTTTTGTTGCTGTACTTGTTGCTCATCTCCCAAGGCACGACAGCTACCTTTATTTTATTTTTTGTTAGGAAAATAATTGTTATGTAACACTCAATATTTTTGGCATCAGCCGTCAATGAATACGTTTTTTCGTAGTTAGCGTCAAAAACTACCAAAGCTTCTTGTTTACATCTACTCTCTTTGCTTTGTTGGGTTCATTGAGCAGCCCAAACATAGGCAAGTTTTAAATACTTCCCAGTGAGAACAATGGGGAACTCAACAAACTAAATCGATTCTGGTGCGATCGGCGAAGCCGCGTCCTTCGGACGATCGCTTTTATCCTAAATCCTCATAATTTGTAAACTGTAGTAGCTCAAAAATTTATCTTTTGTTTACTGCTGTAGCTATTATATGGGCAACAAGGGTGAAAAAGAAACCAGAATGTATATTTATGTTGCAGATGTTGTATCTGTTGCTTGGAATAAAGAAAAGGCACAGGTCTTGAAGCGATTGCGCGGGAAAAAATCACGGCAGAAACTGGTTGATGAAATTGCTGCCATAGGTGGAGAATGCTCCCATCAGAACCTGAAAAAACTAGAGTATGGCGAGTCTGAAAGCGTCTCTTTAAAAGTATTAGAAGCTATTTGCACTGCCTTGGGTATATCTGTAAGCGATTTCCTTAGTACGGTGGAAGTGACTCATTAAAGTTTTGGACATCTTTCTTGATTTTTAGCTACTAAAGTAACTAATATATTTTATGAAATCAAAAAGGCGATCGCCCTCCGCCAAGAGAAATGCGATCGCCTTTTGTTAAACCCCGTTAACGAGGTTACTCATGATGATTGTACAAGAAGAATTCGATGACCAAGCCTCGGCTCAATCAGAGTTTGAGGAACATATTGACGATTTAGCCGACACGGTAGCACCAGAAATTGAAATTGACTCAGTACCAGATGAACTGGGAGAACTGTATCGAGTTTGGAACGGTTCCCATCTACTCGGAACTTTTTACCAAAATTTGGAGGGTAAATGGGTAGCACAACCTGTTAATAGTGATGTCAGACCTCTGTGTGACACTCCTTTTAAGGCACAGATAATTATCATCGCTGTTAATGGCTTGTTGGTGGCAGATGTAGCGTAACGGCTTGCATAAATTAATTTTCCATCACCTGGAGACGTGGTTAACTTCACGTCTCTTTCTTGCTTTAAGCTTTTGATAAACAGAACTATCTTTAAGAAATTTTAAACTTATCCGAGAATAAAGTGGTGTAATTTTTAGCGTAGTGCTGCGATCGCGTCTGGCACTGCGCTCCGTGCGCTCGCCCGCAAGGGCTCGGCTCCGTTTGGGAGAATCGCCGAAGCAGTTGCACTGTTCGCAATCAAGCCCTTAGCTTGCAGAATCACTCATAAGACAGCAAGATTAGGCTCTCAACGCAGGTATGGCTCACACGTTGCCTTAGCTCCTTTCTCATCAGAAGTTTTAAGTTCTTTGAAAACAAGAAGATCCTGTAATTGCTTACAACCTGCTTTTAGCCAAGACTCAAATCTAATATCCCACAACCGCACTGTGCCATCTCTTCCACCACTGACAATCCTCTGGTTATCAGTGCTTATTGCTACCGAATAGACAGTACCCTGATGACCTCTCAATTCAGCGAGGAGCTTGCCCTGAGTATCCCACAACCGTACTGCGCCATCTGAAGCACCACTGACAATCCTCTGATTATCTGTGCTTATCGCTACCGAATAGAGAGTACCCTGATGACCTCTCAATTCAGCGACTTGTTTGCCCTGAGTATCCCACAACCGCACAGTGCCATCTGAACCACCACTGACAATCCTCTGGTTGTCTATGCTTATTGCTACTGAGAATACTGAACCCTGATGACTTCTCAATTCAGCGAGGAGCTTGCCCTGAGTATCCCACAACCGCACAGTGCCATCTGAACCACCACTGACAATCCTCTGATTATCAGTGCTTATTACTACTGAGTATACTTCACCCTGATGACCTCTCAATTCAGCGACTTGTTTGCCCTGAGTATCCCACAACCGCACTGTGCCATCTGAACCACCACTGACAATCCTCTGGTTATCAGTGCTAATCGTTACTGAATATACAGTACCCTGGTGACCTTTCAATTCAGCGACTTGTTTGCCCTGAGTATCCCACAACCGCACTGTACCGTCTTCACCACCACTGACAATTCTCTGTTTATCACTGCTTATTGTTACTGAATATACAGTACCCTGGTGACCTTTCAATTCAGCGACTTGTTTGCCCTGAGTATCCCACAACCGCACTGTACCGTCTTCACCACCACTGACAATTCTCTGGTTATCAGTACTTATTGCTCCTGAAAATACAAACCCCTGATGACCTTTCAATTCAGCGACTTGTTTGCCCTGAGTATCCCACAACCGCACTGTACCGTCTTCACCACCACTGACAATTCTCTGGTTATCAGTACTTATTGCGACTGAGTATACTTCACCCTGATGACCTCTCAATTCAGCGAGGAGCTTGCCCTGAGTATCCCACAACCGCACTGTGCCATCTCTTCCACCACTGACAATTCTCTGGTTATTAGTACTTATTATTACTGAATATACGAAACCCTGATGACCACTCAATTCAGCGAGGAGCTTGCCCTGAGTATCCCATAACCGCACTGTGCCATCTCTTCCACCACTGACAATTCTCTGGTTATTAGTACTTATTGCGACTGAGTATACGAAACCCTGATGACCACTCAATTCAGCGAGGAGCTTGCCCTGAGTATCCCATAACCGTACTGTGCCATCTGAACCACCACTGACAATTCTCTGTTTATCAGTACTTATTGCGACTGAGTATACGGAACCCTCATGACTTCTCAATTCAGCGAGGAGCTTGCCCTGAGTATCCCACAACCGCACTGTGCCATCTGAACCACCACTGACAATTCTCTGGTTATCAGTGCTTATTGCTACTGAGTATACTTCACCCTGATGACCACTCAATTCAGTGAGGAGCTTGCCTTGAGTATCCCATAACCGCACTGTGCCATCTGAACCACCACTGACAATTCTCTGGTTATCAGTGCTTATTGCTACTGAATATACAGTACCCTGATGACCTCTCAATTCAGCGAGGAGCTTGCCCTGAGTATCCCACAACCGCACTGTGCCATCTTCGCCGCCACTGACAATTCTCTGGTTATCAATGCTTATTGCTACTGAATATACAGTACCCTGATGACCTTTGAGAACATTTTTGTTCCTACTATTTTGGACTGCACTGAATAAGCTGTCTTGTACTGATAGGGGTAATGATTGATTGGGGAAACTAAGCAAAGGTGAGCGGCTTTGTCCTATAAGATTAATTGCCCTTTCTAAACTTGTTAAAGGATCTGCCGATGACAAACCTTTGGCTACTAAAGCAGCTTGTTCTATACGTCCTTTTTCTGAGCTTTGCCACTGAAAGCTCACGAAAAATAACCCTGCAACCAGTCCACCAATTCCTAGCCATTGCAAAAGCTTTCTGTTATTATCTGCAATTTGCGAAGCCTGAAAAAATTCCACCTGTAGCGGTGTCATATTATTGTTAGCTCGCTGTTTATAGTTCTTTAAGAAATCTAAATCTGGAGAACGCCAAAGACTCCCATTTGGACGACCATTTTGATTCCAATAGACTGCTGCTTCTTCCAAGCGACGCTGGAAGCGCATGTCGCTGCGGCTGCTATCAAGCCATTGTCTCATCTGTCCCCAGTTGGCAAATAATGCTTCGTGGGTCACTTCTGCGGTTTCTGTTCCGTCAATGCTAGAGAGGGTCACTAATCGCACACCGGGGTGAGCAAATCTGCCAATCACATTTTTGACATACTCTGGCTCATCTTTATAAGAAACCAAGCTATTAATATTTGTACGACGACGGGTGTCGCTTGTTCCTTCCCCAAGCTGAACTAATCCCAGAAAGACTCGTTGAGCGATTTTCTTTTCTTGTTCGTTGAGGGTTTGATAAATGCGTTGAGCTTCATCTGCTAATGCTCCCCCAACTCCACCAATTTGTTCCAGCGTCTTGACAGGTTCAACGCCATTTTTTAGCCCGTCCCAAACGCGGGTTAATGCAAACTGGAGTAGGGGTAATGCTCCTTCTCTTCCTTCTGTGTCCTTTAGTAACAAATTAACGACTGCTTCATCCAGTGGATGACCAGCTAGTTCTGCTGGTTTGGTTATCGCCCGCCGCAATTCCTCTGTACTCATAGCAGGTACAATCACACCAAGATATGAGATCGCCTGATTCAGCGCTGGGTGTCGTTGGGTTTCTCCAAGGAAGTCGCTACGGAGAGTGATGATAACTGATACACAACCAGAGCGATCGCCTGCTGCATGAATTAAGTTCTCGATAAATATTTGGCGCTCAATAGCGTCATCGCAAAGTGATTAAGAAGGCAGAAGTACGAAGGCAGAAGGCAGAAGGCGTCCCCACGAATGAATTCGGGGGATTTAATAAAGTTGCTACGCGTTTATTTTTCTCCATAAATAAATTCAGGGGCTTTAAACCTTATGG
>Ga0209902_101568_pt1 | contig 10204 bp, 8 predicted proteins | sample FECB27metaG_FD_188304 | JGI IMG/M metagenome (GOLD analysis project Ga0209902, IMG submission 188304) | Cyanobacterial communities from the Joint Genome Institute, California, USA - FECB-27 (SPAdes) (version 2) | ecosystem: Environmental > Aquatic > Thermal springs > Hot (42-90C) > Microbial mats ...
GTTCCTCGAGATAGCGCATCACGCCCGTGGCAGCCTCCAAGCCGTAGGCACTGCCGCCCGACAGCAGGATGGCCTGGACCTGCTGGACCGCATTGGTCGGGTCGAGCAGATCAGTTTCCCGGGTGCCAGGGGCGGAGCCCCGCACATCCACGCCGCCAACCGCGCCATCCTCACACAGTATGACGGTGCAGCCTGTCGGTCGGCGGCTGAGGGTGTGATGACCGATCCTGATCCCGGGCACGTCCGTGATGGAGCCGCCCATGAGAGGCGGGCCAGAAGGCTCAACGGCTGCAGCAGGAGACGTACTGGCCTGATGGGCGAGGAGAGGGGCTGCGGACAGAGCCAGGAGGGAGTTGGTGAAGGTTCTGCGTTTCATGGCGGCCTCATGATCGGTGCTCGGGTGCCGCCACTCGCCTGCACCAAGGATCAGAGGAAGATCGGCACCCGGGAGGGAGCTGATTGGATGCGATGAACCCCGCCAGGTAAAGCCCTATCTTTAATCGGGTCGAGTGACGTAGCCCCGCCTTTGCTTGCGGCGCAGCCACATCTCGAGAGCCTCCATGGCTCGGCCCTCGCTGCTGTGCAACTCGATCTTGCGTTGCCCGGCGGTGCCGATCCGGCCCCATTCGCGGATCAGCGCGACATCGCCGAAGAGGCTCGCCTCGATGGACAAGACATAAAACCGAGCCATGTTGGCATCGGGATCGCGGCGGTCGAGCATCAGATATTGGATGATGTCGTCAGGCATGCTCCAGTGTCACGCTCGTGGAAGGCGACGTCCAATTCAAATCCATGAATCGATCGCCGCGGGATCGATTCATGGATTTGATCGGTTCACGGGGGAGGAGGTGACACGGCATCGGCCGGGTTTTCCTCTCTTGACGAGGCGCATGGCTCGACCGATGCGCCGCATCCTGCTCCCGAGGCCGAATGTGTTGACCGCGGTCAACTGGCGCTCCGATCCGGGGCGGGGGAGGGAGTGAAGCGCTTCCTTGGCGAGGGATCGGTTGACCGCGGTCAACTGCACGGGGCTCCATCGCGGAGGGATCGCACGGTTGTTCGGCCCCGCCGAGGCACGGGAGCCCCGTCGCTCCGGGTTGCCTGCCGGCTGCCGTTTTGGCTGTCTCTCGCCCTTGATGCCGTGACACCGGGTTCGTCCGGGTTTCTTTTGCCCGGAACCGCTGACTGGTTGCCGGTGCTGCCTGAGTTGACCGCGGTCAACACGCCCTGGGGAGGATCAGGCCGGATTGGCCGACGGTCCACCCCCAGGCTTCATGAGTGGGTCCGGCGCAGGCCTGACCGGGGAGGGGAGGGCGCCGGAACGGTCCCACGGGCGGACATTGCGCGGCTTGGGTCGGACGTTTGCGCGTTTTATCGAGTGGAGGCCTGTTTTCTGTCACGGCCTTAACCGGTTCTTAACCCTCTGCAGGCGAACTGGGATCAGCGCAGATTTACCGCTCACGGGCCAATTCCGCGCGGAAACGCAAGGAACCGCAAATGTCAGCAGTCCAGCAGCCTTCCCACGCCACTGCCGCTCCGCCGGGCACCGGCGCCACCTCCAACAAGCAGCAGATCCTTCTGGACGCGGACCTTCTCGCGAAAAAGCTCCAGCAGCACACGCAGCGGATCTTCCCGCCGGTGGCGAAGAAGGCCATACGGCGGTTCACATCAGCCGAATCAGCGAAGTTCCTCGGCATCCACGAAGGCTACCTTCGCCAGCTCGCGGCTGAAGGAAAGGCGCCCCTGCCCGAGATGCAGCCAAACGGCCGGCGCACCTTCTCGATCGAGGAGATGAACGCGGTCCGGGACTTCCTCGAGGGGACGAAGTCCAACCGCCGTTACGTCCCTCATCGGACCGAGGGCGAGAAGCTGCAGATCATCTCGGTGATCAACTTCAAGGGCGGGAGCGCGAAGACCACGACGACGGCCCACCTGGCCCAGTACCTCGCCCTCCGCGGCTACCGTGTTCTGGCGATCGACCTCGACCCGCAGGCGAGCCTGTCGACGCTCTTCGGCAACCAGCCGGAGCTCGACGTGAGGGACAACGAGACCCTCTATGGCGCCATCAGGTTCGACGAGCACCGCACGCGCATCGAGAACATCATTCGGTCGACATACCTCCCGGGGCTGCACTTCATCCCGGGGAACCTCGAGCTCATGGAGTTCGAGACCACGGCTCCCGCGGGCCGGAACTCCAAGACCTTCTTCATGCAGGTCCTGGAGGCCCTCGAGCCAGTCAACGAGCTCTACGACGTCGTGGTGATGGATTGCCCGCCGAACCTGGGTTACCTGACCATGGCGGCGCTGTGCGCCGCCACGTCCCTCCTGGTGACCGTGCATCCGCAGATGCTCGACGTGCTGTCGATGGCGCAGTTCCTGAAGATGGTCGGCGAGGTCATGACCACCCTCGGGCGGCACCGGGACGACTACGACTGGCTCCGGTACCTGATCACCCGGTACGAGCCGAGCGACGGACCCCAGAACCAGATGGTCGGCTTCATGCGCTCGCTCTTCGCGCACCGTGTCCTTCAGAACACCATGCTCAAGAGCACGGCAATCGCGGACTCCGGGCTGACCAAGCAGACCCTGTACGAGGTCGACCGGACGAAGTTCAACAAGGGGACCTACGACAGGGCGCTGGAGGCCCTGGACCTCGTGAACGGCGAAATCGAAGACCACATCCGCCAGGCCTGGGGGAGGCAGTAATGGCCCGCAAGAACGTACTGAGCCTTGGGAACGACGAGACCGGCCTCTCCGCCGATGGGGATCTCGGAACCACCGCCGCGCCGGCTCCCAATCCCGTGGGGGACCTTCAGGCCCAGGCCGCGGCGGCGATCGCCGGTGACCGCCCCCTCGCCGCCCGCCTGCAGGCGGATCGCCCCCATGCGGGCAGGGCCGGCAACGACGAGGTTGTAGCCTTGCCGCACCGGAGTGCCTCTCCGATGACCTCGCCGCTGAAGGCCATGCGGGAGGCCGTCGATTCCGTCGGCCGCATGGAGGAGCTGGAGGGGCGGCTCAGGGCCGGCCAGACGATCGTCGAACTCGATCCGGCCGACATCGACGCCTCGTTCATCCCTGACCGCATGGCCTACTCGGACGAGGCCCACAAAGAACTCGTCGCGGCGATCAGGGCCGAGGGGCAGCAGGTCCCAATCCTGGTGCGGCCGCATCCTGAGCAGGCCGGCCGGTACCAGGTGGCCTATGGCCATCGCCGGTTGCGCGCCGTCAAGGAGCTCGGCATCCAGATCAGGGCCGTCGTCCGCGGCCTGAGCGATGAGCAACTCGTCGTCGCCCAGGGCCAGGAGAACAACGCGCGCACGAACCTCAGCTTCATCGAGAAGGCCCGCTTCGCGGCGCGGCTCGAAGAGCGCGGGTTCCGCCGCGACGTCATCATGCAGGCCTTGTGCATCGACAAGACGGTCCTGTCGCGGATGCTTTCGGTGACGAACGCCATCCCGCAGCACGTCATCGACGCCATCGGACCGGCCCCGAAGATCGGCCGGCGCAAATGGGAGGACTTGGCCGCGCTCCTCAAACCACGCACCCTCGACAAGGTCCGTGCCGCGATCGAACGGGCCGAGAGGGGCGGCCGCGACAGCGATGCCCTGTTCGAGGCCGCATACCGAGCTCTCATCGCCAAGGAACCGGCGGCGAAGCCAGAGACCTGGACCGCGCCGGATGGGGTCCGCTTGGCCAAAATCTCCGTGACCGAAGACAAGTTCTCCCTGGTCATCGACAGGAAGGTGTCGCCCGAATTCGGAAGCTTCCTGGCAAGCCGCCTGGAGCAGCTCTACGGCGAGTTCCAGGATCTCAGCAAAGACTGACCGGGCGCTCCCGGGGGCAATCGCAACGGCTGCCCTCGGAGATCTTGCATCGCCCATGCTCGAAAGGGCTCTCGATGCATGCCGCCGCGAGAGCGGATCCGGCATTTGCGTGCCGCCTCAGCCGTCAGATCGGCAATCGTCATGCTCCGCCGGCAAACGTAGCAAGGTGCCCGTCCGGCATCATGGTCGGCGATGACATTGCACGGCCGTGCTCCTCGTGGGATACTCGGCGCACGCGACCTGCACAGCGCTCGAGTCTGGATGAGGGAGCACGAGGATGAGCGCTTCCACACAGGGCGGATCCGCGTCTCCAGCCGATCCCCCGCATGTGATGTTCAAGATCGAAGTCGCCGGAGCAAGCGGGGGTGGCCTGAAGCCCGAGATGGCCCCTGAGCGCTTCATCACGGCGACGCAGGAGACGCTGAAGGGTGTCGCGGACATCATCGAGGAGGCATGCGCGGCGTTCGTCGCAAGGATCAACAGCATGGAGACGAAGCCGAAAGAGTGTGGGATCGAGTTCGGGGTCAATGCTGGAGGCGAGGCAGGGATCCCATTCGTGTCGAAGGGTACGCTCGGAGCGAACTTCAAGGTGAGCATCAAATGGACTTGGTAGGCATGCAGTGAGCTTGGGCCAGATGCCATGGATTGCTTTGTCCCCGGTCAAATTTTGATCTCGCCCAAGTTCGATCCTGAACAGGCGAAGAGTCACCTGTCTGACGCATTGCCCATGCCGTTCGAGGTTTTGTACAGCGTAGAGGACGTGCTGAAGCATTACGGCTTTGGCAGCTTGATCACTGGCTTCAGACAAAAGTTCGAACACCTGCCGATGGTCATCCGCGTCCCGGAGGGGCGGGAGGAGGAAGCCTCCAGCAAGCTGAGGGGCCAGACCTACGTGGCGAGCGCGTGCCCCGACTACCTGGTCAGGCCATCAGGTCCGATCAGGCTCAATCGTGGCGCGATCGACGAGGCAATCCACTTCATCGGAGCCGAGGCGGTCGGGCCGATGTGCGGAAGCGCCTGCAGGATAGCGGTGCTCGACAGCGGGATTGACCCGGGCGTCGTCACCCCGGGGGCTCTCCGGCTCCAGCAGTATGACAGCCAGGCTCCTGCACCCCTCGGCACCCCACCTGAGGACCGGCTGGGGCATGGGAGCCTCGTGGCGGCCATCATCCATCGGATCGCTCCGGGAGCGGAAATACTTTCGGTGAAGGTCATGAACGATGCAGGCACGGTTGGATGCCTTGTGGCTGGGCTTTACCTTGCCGAGGCCAGCGGCCCGTGCCACCTGATCTATCTGAGCCTGAGCGTGAGTTGCGATGGTGAACCTTGCACCGTCTGCGGCACGAATGTCTCGGCAGGGGTGAACGCGGAGCAGCTCCAATACTTCTTCCAGCAATTCACGCGAGGGTCGGCTCTGGGCAGCGTTCTGATCGCGGCGGCCGGCAACAACTACAGCCATGTTGCGATGCCCGCCATCTTCCCGGAGGTGTTGGCGGTCGGGGCATTCGATCCGGATACCCACTAGGCGGCCGAGATTTCCCAGTACAAACATGTGCCGCACGACCGATACATGCTCGCCCCGGGTGGGCGGCCCTCGGGCGTGACGCTTGCAACCGCGCCTGGCGTGGCGTTCCGGACCAACGATGCCCTTTTCGGGACGTCGTTTGCGGCGGCCTTCGTGACGGGTGTGGCGGCGAGGTTCGCCTGCGGGATGCTGGGCGGGCCCTGCCACGGTGGCCAGCCCTGTGCGGGAGCCATGCCGCGGGAGTATCTCCTGTCTCATCTGAAAGGAACAGCCGATCGCAACTGGTCCGAGTACACGCGGGAACGTCATGGCCTCGGCTTGGTTCGGTACGCGGGATTACCCCAGGTGCGGATGGCCGCCGTGCCGCCTCACGCTGCCTCAAGGCCCTGAGCGCACGACTAGGGCACTGTGGCTTCGGGGCGCGGCTTAGCCCCCGCCCAAGCGGACTCCGCCAGCGCCCCGCGCGTGGGACACGGGCCGGCTATGCCGCCTGACGGGATCGGAACAGCATGACCGTTCCAAGGGAGCGCCCCTGGCTCAAACTGCGAGTGACGACGGCGGGCGAAGGCTGGCGCGATGGGGCAGTGAGCCCTGTCTCCCTTTCGTTCGGGAGGCGGACTGTGGAGATGGCGCCGGCCGATACGCGATACGCCTTGTCCCCGCATCCAGAGCAATCGACCCGAAAACCTATGCAGGTTTGAAACGCCCGGCCTGCTGCAACAGGCACGCCTAGGAGAGATGCTGAGCAAAGTGCTTGTTCATCTCGAACATACTCACCTTGTCCTTGCCGCCGAACACCGGCCGGAGCTCGTCGTCCGCGATGATCTCGCGCTTGTTCTCAGGATTCTGCAGGTTTTTGGCCTTATGTATCCCCACACCTTGCTCACCACCTCCGTACGGGGCAGGGGAGACGAGCCGACAATGGCGGCGAACTCCGGGCTAGGTTGCAGCGGCCTCGCGAGTGCTGAGTTCGGTTTCTTGTTCTTGGTGGCTTCTGCCATCGTGGCACTCCGATGTTTCGCATCGTGCCCCTCCGAAGGGACCAGGAGGCGAACATGGCAACGGAAAACCTAACTGTCGACCGCTGCGTGATCAATGGACATGCCTCTCTCGGGCACCATCTCCTCTAGATCACGAAGGCTTAGATTGTTTGCGAGATGCTATCGCAAACACAGCAGGATCACCGAGCGGAATGACAACCTTTGAACATCGAAACCTCCGGATCTGTCCAGAGGCGTAGATCGAACTGAGTTACTGAACGGTCTTCGAGGGAACTAGCCCACGCATCGGCGTGTGCAGGAGCAATCCGCATGCTGGCGTAGGCGGACTCCACAATATGCATTCGGTCGGTCAATTGATGGCTCTATCCCGATTGGCGGCCTCTCAAAAGGTTTGCTTCGTGGGAGAGATCGTGGGCAGCCGTGTGTTGCTCAAAAACACACAAAGCAAGTAATTCGATCAATATCATATGCAATGGACAAGTACCACGCTGTACATGCGGCAGATTAACCTTGCCTTAAATCCTATACCTCAACTTTATTTGAACGAGGGATGGGCGACCTCAAGCTATCCGATCATAACCATGACAAAGTCTGCAGGACCGACACAAGGCAGCAGGATAAACAAGGGGGTAGAACAATGGGACCGTTGCTGGCGCGGATCAGCCTCAAGTTTCAGATCGGTCTTATCGGGTTAGCGGCTTCATCCGGCATGCTTGCAGTCGGCGCGATCTATTTCACCTCCCAAAATACCTTGTCTCGGTATCAAAGCTCGCTGGCGGTCGCTGAACAACTCCAGCATTTCGCCGACAGAGCGAACATTGAGCTGCTTGAGATGCGCCGGGCGGAGAAGGACTATCTGCTGCGGCGCGATGAGAAGTATGTCCAGCGGCATGCCGAAATCACGCAAGCCTTTGAGAGGAATCTGACAGAATTCGACGACACAGTCACACGCCTTCCGGAGCTTGCAGGCCTCTCTGGTCAGGTCGCAATTCTGCGCGACGGTTTTGCCGCGTACCGCAGCAGCTTCGGTAAGCTCGTCTCCGTCCAGCAGAAGCTGGGGACCACGGAAAGCACCGGATTGCAGGGTGCGTTGAACACCTCTGTGCAGGCCCTTGAGACGAAGCTTGCCGAGGTGAACGACCTGCGCATGACCGACCTGATGATCATGATGCGCCGGCATGAGAAAGACTTCATGCTCCGTCTTGATCCCAAATTCGGCGAAGACATGAAGAAGCGGGCAGCGGAATTCTCGTCTGCGTTGTCCGCGTCACTTATCGCTCCAGTGGCCCTGGGTGACATCAAACGTCTTATAAACGCTTACCAGCGGGATTTTTCGGAGTTCACTGTGGCTTCCAGCCAGCTCGTCAACGAAACGAAGACAATCTCGAGTATCTACGCCAAGGTCGAACCAGCGTTCGCAACCGTCCTCACAGCTGCTTCCGACCAGTACGCCCGTGCGAAGACGGGCATGCAGGATGCGGCGGCATCGACCACCCGGATGATGTGGTCTGCCATCGGCATCGCGCTCACCATCGTCGCCGTCCTGGCCTGGGTGATCGGTCGTGCTATATCCACGCCCGTCTTGGCGCTCAGCGGCGCTATGGCGCGTCTCTCCCGGGATGACCTGGCGGTCGCCATCACCGGCCAAGAGCGCGGTGATGAACTGGGCACGATGGCGCGGGCGGTGCAGGTGTTCAAAGATGCCTTGACTGCCAAGAAGATTGCGGATGAGCAGGCAGCTGCAGAGGCTGACGCCAAGATGCGCCGTGCGGAGCTGCTGGATCAGATCACACGGCGCTTCGAGAGCAACGTGTCGGCGCTCACCCAAGGCCTGTCGTCCGCCGCCACCGAGATGGAGGCCACGGCGCAAACCATGACAGCAGTCGCCCACCAGACCACCCAGCAGTCGGTCACCGTCTCGTCCGCCGCCCAGCAGACCTCGGCCAACGTGCAGACGGTGGCGGCCGCCACCGAGGAGCTCTCCATCTCGATCCGCGAGATCGCCTCCCAGGTGGCGCAGTCCTCGCAGATCGCCGACCGCGCCGTGCAGGGGGCGCGCCGCACTGACGCGGCCGTGCAGGACCTGGCCTCCACGGCCAGCCGCATCGGCGACGTGGTGCAGCTGATCAACACCATCGCGGGCCAGACCAACCTGCTGGCGCTCAACGCCACCATCGAGGCGGCGCGTGCGGGTGAGGCCGGCAAGGGCTTTGCCGTGGTGGCCACGGAGGTGAAGGAGCTCGCCTCGCAGACGGCCAAGGCGACCGAGGAGATCTCGGCCCAGATCGGCTCGGTGCAGCAGGCCACGCAGCAGACGGTGGCGGCCATTCAGGAGATCGCCCGCACGATCACCGAGATGAGCCAGATCTCCACCTCGATTGCCGCCGCCATGGAGGAGCAGGGGGCAGCCACCGCGGAGATCGCCCGCAACGTGCAGGAGGCGGCCCGCGGCACCGAAGCCGTGACTGGCAGCATCGTGGACGTGCACCAGGGTGCCGGCGAGACCACCGCGGCGGCCTCTCAGGTGCTGGGGGCGGCCCAGGAGCTGTCGCGCCACTCAAATGATCTCAATCGGGAGGTTGCCTCATTTCTTCATGGTGTGAAAGCAGCGTGATGGCTCACCGCCGTGACGGCGGGGCTTCAGCGGCTCACGCCGCCTGTCTTTCTGCTTCGCCGGCCGCTGCGGTCGCGTGGACCGTCTGACGCAAGCCTCCACAGACGGGGACGTGCCAACCGCTCGCCCTTAGCTTGACGATCCCCGCGCGCCGGATGTTCAGCGCCGCGTTCTCGTCCCGGTCATGCTCCGCGCCGCAGCCCTCGCAGGTCCAGCGCCGCTCGCCCAAGTCCAACGCTTTCTTCACCTGCCCACAAAAGGAGCAGGTCTTGGAGGAGGCGATGAACCGGTCGATCCGCACCAGGTGCTTGCCGGCCGCTCCGCCTTGGATCTCGTTGTGTCGGGGTATGCAGAGGCCGGCGGCATCGCAACCAACCTGTCGCGGCTCATGACGTCCTTCAGAAGCGCCGACTTGAAGGCTGACTAGTTAGGACTATCTGCCCAACACGCGCGGTTGCTGTTGCTTTAGGCATTGCTGCCATCTTTGGAGAGCTTGTCGGAGGGGCTCGTTCGCCCTGGGACATTCCTGCGGATCCGGCAATGAACCGGTTGGCCTGCCTTGCTGCTGCCCCCAGCCTGGACGAGGTGACGGACCGGGCCGAATAACCCGAATGAGCGGCGCTGGTCCGAGCCAACCACCGACGAGTGCTTGCGGCAGCCCGGTTCCCGAGCCTACAATCATGCGAAGCAATCTTTGATGTCGGAGGCCTGCACATGTCATCCAGCAAGTCGTCCGCGAACGTTTTCGGGTCGTTTCTCAATGCCGTGAAAGGATCCGAAGCCAAGCAATCGGTGGATCCGTCCGACTGGATGTCGAGCGTGAGCGGGGTCGAGCCTCTGGCGCCCGCCGTCAAGCCCGTCCCGGTGGCTCCGGCGTCCGATCAGGCGATGCAGGGTAGCGACGTGCTCACCCTTGTCGTCAAATCCCTTGGCGCAGAGAACGAAGCATTGACCATCGTGGACCTCTCGAAGCGCCTCGCTCGTCCGCTCGATGTTCTCGCGGCAACCCTGCGGGACGGGGTCAGCACCGGCTTGATTGAAGCGGAAAAGCGGGTGGGCGACGGCGCGGTCGCGTACCGGGCCACCCCACTGGGGCGCCAGATCCTGTAGAACACTGACCCAAATGTATGGACCGGCCGTGCGTCGCAAGGGAATTCAGGATGGCGAGGTTGGTCTTGCGCTAATGTATCCGGCCCTCACGGAGCTATTGCTCCTGGCCATCATGGATATCCGCGCGCAT
>Ga0209902_101569_pt1 | contig 10195 bp, 8 predicted proteins | sample FECB27metaG_FD_188304 | JGI IMG/M metagenome (GOLD analysis project Ga0209902, IMG submission 188304) | Cyanobacterial communities from the Joint Genome Institute, California, USA - FECB-27 (SPAdes) (version 2) | ecosystem: Environmental > Aquatic > Thermal springs > Hot (42-90C) > Microbial mats ...
CCCGCCGATGCGAGCAGCCGAAAATAGAGCAGATAGGCGACGGCGCTCGACAGGACGGCCAGGCAGACCAGGCTGATCAGCACGTCCATGCCCGGCATCGGCAATGCCCAGGGCCGATCGACCAGGATCGCGACCGGCAGCATGATTGCCGTTGCCGCGGCAAGCTGTCCGGTGGCGACTTCGCCGGCGCCGACGCCGAGCGCCGAGAAGCGGCGGCCGTAGACGACGGCGAGCGCGTAGGAGAGTGTGCCCACCAGACACGCGATCTGCGCGAGCAGATCGTCGCCAAGTCCGCTCAGCGCATCGGTGCCGATCATCACCGTCACGCCCGCGATGCCGAAGGCGACACCGGCAAGCCGGGCGGGCGTCGCCTTTTCGTCATCGGTGAAGAGATGCGCGACGATCACGCCCCAGAGCGGTGTCGTCGCATTGAGGATCGCTGTGAGGCCGGCCGAGATATGCGTCATCGCCCAGGTGATCAGGATGAAGGGAAGGGCGAGGTTGAGCAGCCCGAGTACGAAATAGCCACGCCAGAGCGATGCGCCGCCGGGCACGCGGCGACCGCGCAGCCGCAACCAGCCCCAGAGTATGGCGGTGCCGAGCGCGAGCCGGGCCAGTACCAACGTCATCGGCGGAAGGCCGCGAAGCCCGATCTCGATCAGGATGAATGCGCCGCCCCACAGCACGGAAAGGATCAGCAGGATCGCCCAGTCCTCGCCGCTCATCCGCCGCTCGATGCCCGTCATCCGTCCCCCCAGCTTTGTACGGCCGTTCAATCCATCGTCAGCAGCGTCAGCTTCGCCTTGCCATGGACGCGTTCGACCTCGACGGTGAAACCCTCGACCTCGACCGGTTCGCGCGCACCGGTTTCCAGGCTGACCCAGGCGCCCGATGCGATCGCGCCATGCGCGGCAAGGTTCGCCAGCGCCTTCTGCCCCAGCCCGCTGTCATAGGGCGGATCGAGCATGACGAGATCGAACGGCCCGGACAGTGGGGACAGCGCCGACTGGGCGCGGATATCGGCGCGGTCGCCGGCCTTCAGCGTATCGGCATTGGCGCGCAGCGAGGCGATGGCGCCGCGATCCTGCTCGACGAAGGTGCAGCGCGCGGCGCCGCGCGACAGCGCTTCGAAGCCGAGCGCCCCGGTGCCCGCGAACAGATCGGCGACGCGCAGCGCCTCGAAGCTGCCGAGCCGGGCCGTCAGCATCGAGAACAACGCCTCACGCGTGCGATCAGCGGTCGGCCGGGTGGCATCGCCGACCGGCGCGCGCAGCACCCGGCCGCGCCAATCCCCCGCGATTATCCGCATATCACGCGTGCAACCGGCGTCACTTCAGGGTCTTCCGGAAAGCGACCAGCTCATGCTGCGGCACTTCGTCGACCGCGCCGCTCGGCAGGTCGCCAAGCGATAGCGTGCCATAGGATGTGCGGATCAGGCGCGAGACCTGGAGCCCGAGATATTCGAGCACGCGGCGAACCTCGCGGTTCTTTCCCTCCGCCAGTCGCATCTCGACCCAGACGTTCGCGCCGGTGCGGCGCTCCAGATTGGCGTCGATCGATCCATAGCGCACGCCTTCGATCTCGACGCCGTCGATCAGGTCCTCGAGCTGCGCCTGAGAGATTTGGCCATAGGCGCGTGCGCGATAGCTGCGGACGACGCCGGTCCGTGGCAGTTCGAGCTGGCGCTTGAGCTCGCCATCGGTCGTGAGCAGCAACAGTCCTTCGGTATTGAGGTCGAGCCGGCCGACCGGGATCACGCGCGGCAGGCCTTCGGGCAGCTTGTCGTAGATGGTCGGGCGGCCGGTGAAATCACGCTCCGCGGTCAGCAGGCCGGCCGGCTTGTGATACCGGAACAGGCGCGTCGGCGCGGCGGCCTGCACAGGCGTGCCATCGACGGTGATCCCGTTCAGCGACGTCAGGATCGTGGCAGGCGTATCGAGCGGCGTGCCGTTGAGCGCGATACGCCCTTCGTCGATCATGCGCTCGATTTCGCGGCGCGATGCGACGCCGGCGCGTGCGAGCAGCTTGGCGATGCGCTGGCCGGTCTTGGATTCGGCGTGCGCATCGGTGGCCGGGCCCGTACCGGCGGCGACTCCGGGCGTGGCCCGGCCGCCCGGCGTTGGGCTCGCGGCGATGCCGCGTCCTTGCTCGGTCCTGGGGCGGGGTTTCGGGGCGGCAGCGCTGTCGCGCCGCGCATCCGCTCTGCCGAACGGCTTGGGACCGGTATCTCCGTCTCGCCGTACATCGACTTTGCCGAAGGGTCTGGGAGCAGCGTCGCCGCCGCGCCGCGAGTCGGGTTTTCCGAAGGGCTTCGGACCGGTGTCGTCACTGCGCCGCGCATCGGTCTTGCCGAAGGGCTTCGCCCCGGCGTCACTACCACGCCGCGCGTCGGGTTTGCCGAAGGGCTTCGGGCCGGCATCGCCACCGCGCCGCGCGTCGGGTTTGCCGAAGGGCTTCCGGCCCTCATCCCCGCCACGTCGTGTGTCGGCCTTCCCGAAGGTCTTCGCGCCGGCGTCGCTGCCCCGTTTTGGGCCGCCTTTGCCAAAGGACTTTTGACCGGTCTCGCCGGCGCGTTTGGCCTCGGCCTTCGAATAGAGTTTCGAGTCCGCTTCGGCGCCGCGCCTGGGATTGCCCTTGGCGAGGGATTTCGGGCCGGCGGAGGGGCCGCGCTTCGCATCCGCCTTGGGATACGCCTTTTCGCCGGACTTGCCGTCCGGCTTCCGAGTGGCTTTGGGGCCGGATTTCGGTCCGTTTCTTGGGCCGGATCGACGACCGGGATTATCGTTACGCGGCGGCGGGGGCACGGGCGGACTCCGGAACAAAATGAATCGATGCGCGCTCTTGCGTCAGCGGCTATGCGCTACGCGGGTCGCGGGAGGGACAAGCGCATAGATGCTGTTTGGGCGCAAGCAAAGGCTGATCAACCGACTGCTCATCGTTGAAGATGAGCCGCTGGTGGCGTTCGACCTGGAAAACGCGCTCACCCACGCGGATTATACCGTGGTCGCCACCGTCGACCGGTATCGCGACGCGATGGCGGTGATCGAGGCCGAACCGCTCGACCTGATCCTGAGCGACGTGAAGCTGACCGGCGAGCGCGACGGCGTCGATCTGGCGCGCGCGGTCAAGCCGCTGGGCATCCGTCTGATGTTCGTCACCGCGAGTTGCCCGGTCGATGCGCCCGATCTGTCGATCGGCTGCCTCGCCAAACCCTATGGCCATCGGCAACTGCTCGACGCGCTCGCCATGGTCGAGGCGACGCTGGCCGGTGCGCGGCGGAAGAAGATGCCGCCGGGGTTGAGCCTGTACGGGATCTGAGCGAGGCGCCGCCTCACGCCAGATGCGCCTCCACCGTGTCGTGGAACACCCGGATCCCGGTCTCCAGCGTGCCGAGCGTCAGCCGGTCGATCGCGCCGGAGGCCAGCCCTTCCTGCCCGAGCGCGGCGGCGCGGAAATCCTCCGATGCGAACACGCCTTCGTCGAGCAACGCCCAGCTCCGTTCCCAATGCGCCAGCGCCTTGTCGGTCGCCGGCGGCTCGGGGATCAGCATGAAATCCTCCACCAGCACGCGGTCGGTCGCGCGCGGCATCAGCACCATCAGATTGACGTAATCCGGGCTGACGATCAGCACCGTCGCGGGAAAGAGCTGATAGGCGAAGGTGATGCTGGCGCGCAGCGCCTGCCAGTCGCTCAGGTCGAGTGCGGCGATCGCTGCTTCGCGGCCGACGGCCGAGCGCTGGTGCGGGCCGATCGTGTCGCCGCTGGTCACCCCGTCCTGGAAGAACGGGCCGATCGTGTTCGAATGCAGCCGCTGGACGTGATAGCTTTCCAGGAACGCGTCCATGATCAGCTTCCAGTTCGCCGGCACGTCGTGCGTGCGGCGCCGGAACAGGTGCTGGCCGCCCAGCGCGAAGGCGTCGAAATCGTGCGACAGCGTCTCCGCACCCGAAAAATCGACCTCCTCCGCGAAGGAGAACCAGATCAGCCCGCCCGCCTCGAAGCTGGGCAGCTCGACCAGGCCGAAATCGCCCTTGTCGATATCCGGGAAGCTTTCCGGGCGCGGCATGCCGGCCAGGCTGCCGTCCAGCTTGTAGGTCCAGGCATGATAAGGGCAGACCAGCCGCGGCGCGCAGACCGTCCCGCCGCCCTCCACCAGCCGCGTGCCGCGATGGCGGCAGACGTTTCGAAACACATGCGCCACGCCCTTGCCGTCGCGCGCGATCAGCAGCGGCGTGCCGAACCCGTCATGCGGCACCGCCATATTGGGGGAGGGCAGCAGCGCCGACGGCGCGATCACCTGGGGCAGGCGGCGGAACAGCCGGTCCTGTTCGGCGTCGAAGCGCGCGGGATCGGTATAGGCACTGGCTGCGACGCTGGTGATGCCTTCGCCCGTGCGCGGACAGCCGTGCGCGATCGCATCCGCCAGTGCGAGCTGACCCGATGTCGGGGTGAGCGCGTTCATGCTTTTCCTCTCGCACTTTTGGGCTAGTGTTGCCCGATTGTAGCGGGGGAGCAAGCGTGACCGAACGACTCAAGGGAATGGCGTTGATTCGCGCCGCGCTCGGCAGCCGGAAGACCGCAGCGATGCTGGTCCTCGGCTTCGCCTCGGGCCTGCCCTTCGTGCTGCTGATCGGGACCCTCAATGCCTGGCTGGGCGAGCTGAAGATCAGCCTCGCGACGATCGGCGTGCTGTCGTGGATCGGCCTCGCCTATGCTTTCAAATTCCTCTGGTCGCCTTTGCTCGATCGAACCCGGCCGCCGCTTCTCGCGCGGCTCGGGCGGCGACGGTCCTGGCTGGTGCTGTGTCAGGGCGCGCTTGCCATCCTGATCTGGCTGATCGCGGCAACCGATCCCCTGACCGCGATCGGAACCTTTGCGAGCCTTGCCGTGCTTGCCGCGTTCCTGTCGGCCACGCAGGACGTCGTGATCGATGCCTGGCGTATCGATGTCGCGGACGAACGCGCGCCGGTGGAACTGCTTTCGGCGATCTACCAGCTCGGAAACCGGACGGCGGCACTTGCGGGCGGCGCGCTCGCGCTGGTGCTTGCCGCACGGTTCAGCTGGCCGACGGTCTATGCCGGCATGGGTTTCGTGATGGCGGCGACCATCCTCATGACCCTGTTCGCGCCGGAGGCGCCCGATCCGGAAACGGACAAGGCGGCGCCCTTGACCGGTCATGCCGTGCCCGACGCGCGTCGGCGCGGAATCGCGCTGGCGATCGTCGCGCTGGGATGGGGCTGGGCGATCATCATGCTCGGCCGTTTCATGATCTCGGCGCTCACACCGCTCGCACCCGGAGAGACCGCGCCGTCGGCCGGCGATTTCACCAAGCTATGGGGGCCGTGGATCGTGTTCGCGACGGTCATCCTGCCCGCGCTGGTCGCCGGCTGGACGAATGGCGTCGTTGCGTCCGGCGCAGACGGTGAGAGGACGGGGCGACGGGGCGCGCAGCTTGCGATGGACCATTGCTATCGCGCGCTTATCCTCCCGCTCGCCGAGATCGTCGATCGTCTTCGCTGGGGGGCGATCATCGTTCTCGCGCTGATCCTGACGTATCGGATCTGCGATTCGATCTGGGCGCCGTTCGCTTTCCCGTTCTACCTCGACTATCTTCAGTACACGAATGACGAGGTCGCCTTTGCGTCCAAGCTGTTCGGCGTGGTGATGACCATTGTTGGCGTCACCATCGGCGGCATCATGTTCGCGACGCTGGGCCGGATGCCGACCATGCTCGCAGGCGCCATCGTCGCCGCGGCTTCGAATCTCCTCTATGCCGATCTTGCGCTGGGCGGCGGTGCGATCGACGGTTTCGCCCATCTGATCGGGCTCGATTCCCTGGCGGTGATGGGCGGCGCCGATGCGCGTATGGTGCGGCTGATGCTCGCCATCTCGGGCGAGAATATCGCGGGCGGGCTCGCCGGTGCGGCATTCGTCGCCTATATCTCGTCGATCACGGCGCGGCAGTACAGCGCGGTCCAATATGCGCTGCTGTCGTCGCTCACCTTCCTGGTCGGCGCTCTCGGCCGGGCGGCGATGGGCGAAGCCATCGAGCGCGTCGGCTATGCGAGCGTATTCTATTTCACGGCAGGGCTCGGCACGATCGCGATCGTGCTCGTGCTGATCGAATGGTGGCGTGAGCCCCGGGCCGTCGAACAGGCGCAGGCGGAGCAGGCCTGATGCCTCTGGTGATCCTCTCCGTCCTGATCCAGCTTGCCTGCGTGATCCATGTGATCCGCAGCGGGCGGAACCAGTCGTGGATCATGGTCATCACGTTCCTGCCGATGGTGGGCGCCGCCGCCTATTTCATCCTCGAGATATTGCCCGGGCTTCAGGGCAACCGCCATGTCCGCACCGTCAAGGCCAAGGCGGTCGCGCGGCTCGACCCCGAGCGCGATCTGCGCGCCGCGCGCGAAGCGCTGGCGATCGCGGATTCGGTGGCCAACCGGATCGCGCTGGCCGACGCGTTGGCCGGGCTGGACCGTCACGAAGAGGCCGCGGCTTATTATCGCGACGCGCTCGCGCGCTCGCCGGGTGGCGACGACCGGACCAAGGCCAAGCTCGCCCGCGAGATGATCGAACTGGGCGAGGCGGCGGAGGCTGAGCGGCTGGTCGACGAGATCGTGCCCCCGCCCGGCATCGGCGAACGCGATCGGCTGGCGATGCTGCGCGCACGCATCCTGGAATCGCAGGGCAAGATCGCCCCGGCCTTGGCGATCTACGAAGACCTGGTCACGCGCTTTCCCGGCGAAGAGGCGCGCTGTCGCTATGCCGCGCTGCTGCTCCAGACCGGCGACCGCCGCCGTGCCCGCGCGGTGCTGGAGGAAGTGGAGCAGCGGATGAAGCGGCTCGACCGCACCCAGCGCGCGGGGGAGGCCGATATGTACGACTGGGCGATGGAGCAGCTTCGCGAGTTGCGGGCTTAAACCGGTTTACCACACCCGCTTGGGCTGAGCCTGTCGAAGCCCTGATTTTCTTCTGGCGCTGCCATTGAAGAAGGACAGGGCTTCGACAGGCTCAGCCCGAACGGGTTTTCGGGTTTGCGCAGCCTACCGGAACACCACCGTCTTCCCATCGTTCAGGAACACGCGCCGTTCGCCCAGCGCGTTGACCGCGCGGGCCAGCACCTGCGCCTCGATGTCGCGGCCGATGCGGATCATGTCGTCCACAGACGCACGGTGATCGACGCGTTCGACCGCCTGTTCGACGATCGGCCCCTCGTCGAGATCGCCCGTCACGAAATGCGCGGTCGCGCCGATCAGCTTCACACCACGCGCATGTGCGCGGTGATAGGGCTTGGCGCCCTTGAAACCGGGCAGGAAGCTGTGGTGGATATTGATGCAGCGCCCGCTCAGCCGCTCCGAAAACCCCTCGGACAGCACCTGCATGTACCGCGCCAGCACCAGCAGTTCGGCGCCGGTTTCGACCATCAACGCCTCGATCGCGCGTTCCTGCGCATCGCGCGTCTCGGCGGTCACGGGCAGGTGATGCCAGGGCAGGCCGTGCCATTCGACGAGCCCGCGCAGGTCGTCATGGTTGGAGACGACGCCGACGATGTCGATCGAAAGCCCGCCGGTCTGACGGCGATGGAGCAGGTCGTTCAGGCAATGCGAACCCTTGGACACGGCGATCAGCGCGCGGGGGCGCTCATCCGCGGCGGTCAGCGACCAGTCGAGATCCAGCGCCGTGGCAGTCTCGGAGAACTGGCTGCGAAGCGTCTCGGTATCGCCCGGAAAATCGGGGCCGCCCGCGGTGAAGACCACGCGCATGAAGAAGCGCGCCGTCTCGATATCCGCATATTGCTGGCTGTCTACGATGAAGCCGCTGCGCGCGGCCAGGAAGGCGCTGACCCCCGCGACGATGCCGACGCGGTCGTTGCAGGTCAGCGTCAGGATCCAGCTCGGCGCGCTCATGCGGCCAGCCCGGGAACCGCGACCGCGGCGACGCCGTCCGCTTCGAAGCTGCCGATCGGATAGGCGCAATAATCGGCGGCGTAATAGGCGCTGGGACGATGGTTGCCCGATGCGCCGAGCCCGCCGAAGGGCATGTTGGCCGCGGCGCCGGTGGTGGGCCGGTTGCGGTTGACGATGCCGGCGCGGCTCGCCTCGAGGAAGCGATCCCACAGGGCACCGTCTTCGCTGACCAGCCCGGCGGACAGGCCGAAGCTCGTCGCATTGGCCGCGGCGATCGCTGCGTCGAAATCGGCGACGCGCACGATCTGCACGACGGGCGCGAAGATTTCCGCATCGGGCACGTCCACACCGGTCACGTCGAGGATCGCCGGGGTGACGAACGCGGCGGAGCGGCCCTCGATCCCGCCAAAGCCGCGGATCGTCCGCGCACCGCGCGCTTCCAGCCCGGCAAAGGCGGCGCGCGACGATGCCGCTGCGGCGTCCGAGACGAGCGGACCCATGAATGCGTCGCCATCGTCGTTCCAGGCGGCGATGCGCAGGCGCCCGGCCATGGCGTCGACGGCGTCGACGATCGCGTCACCCGTCGCACCCTGCGGCACGATCAGCCGCCGCGCGCAGGAACAGCGCTGGCCGGTGGTGACGAAGGCCGACTGGACGATGATCGATGCCGCAGCTTCGGGCGAATCCCACACGATCAGGGGATTGTTGCCGCCCAGCTCCAGCGCCAGGATCAGGTGCGGCCGATCGATCGTCGCGCGTTTCAGCGCGGCGCCTGCGCCCGCCGATCCGGTGAAGAGCAGTCCGTCGATATCGGCGGCGACCAGCGCCTCGCCGGTCGCTCGACCGCCCTGGATCAGGTTGAGCACGCCTGCCGGCAGCCCGGCCGCTTCCCAGGCCTTGACCATGCGCTCGCCCGTCGCCGGGGTGATCTCCGACGGCTTGAAGATGATCGTGTTGCCGGCGAGCAAAGCGGGCACGATATGGCCGTTGGGCAGATGGCCGGGGAAATTATAGGGGCCCAGCACCGCCATCACGCCGTGCGCCCGGTGGCGCAGCACGGCGCGGCCGAAATCGGTGTCGGCGGCGCGCTCGCCGGTCCGCTCGGCATTGGCGGCGATCGAGACCGCGATCTTGCCGATCATCGATCCGATCTCGGCGCGCGTTTCCCAGAGCAACTTGCCCGTCTCACGCGAGATCAGTTCCGCGAAACCCTCGCGATCCGCCTCGAGCGCGGCGGCGAAGCGGCGTACCGCCGCGATGCGATCGTCGAGCGGCGCCGCGCGCCATGCGGGCAGCGCTGCGCGCGCCGCGGCGACCGCGGTTTCGATATCCTGCGGCGTTGCGGCGGGGCCTTCCCAGACAGTCTCGCCATTCGCGGGATCGAGCGAGCGGAACGCCTCGCCGCTTGCGTCACTCCACCGGCCGTTCACATGCATCGCCATCATCCATTCACTCGAACGGCCTCTCCGTCGCGGAGGCCTAGCGCGGTTGCGGTCTGCGGATCGACGACGAGCGTGGCGTCGCCGGCACACGCGGTCGCGCGCGTCGCGCGGAAATTGGGGGTCGCCGCGGTGGACAGCAAGAGGGGTTCTCCCTCGATGTCGCTGCCGATCTCCAGGCGCAGCGTGCGGCCGCCACGCACCGTCGCCAGCGTGTCGCGCGGACAGGTCATGGTCGGTCCGCCATCGAAGATGTCGACCAGCCCCGATCGCTCGAACCCCTCGCGTTCGAGCAGTGCGCGTGCGGGCTCGCCATCGCGGTGCACGCGGCCGATCGCGTCGGCGGCCTTTTCGTCCATCAGTTCGACATAAAGCGGATGGCGGGGCGCGAGATCCAGGATGAATTGCCCGTCGCTGGCGGTCACCATGCGATCCGCCTCCTCGAAAGGCAGGCGATAGAATTTGGAGGAGACGCCCTCCCAGAAGGGTGACGTGCCGTCCTCGTCGAACCAGCCGCGCAGTTCGGACATCACCGTGCGCGAGAAGCGCAGCGGATCGGCGCCGATCAGCATGTAGCGCGATCGGGCGAGCAGGCTGCCCGCGCCGTCGCTGCGGCGGTCGGCGCGGACGAACAGCGATCCCACTTCGGTCCAGCCCGCGCATTCGTTGACCAGCACCAGGGCCTGATGGTCGAAACGCGTCTGCGTCGCCTGGGAATATTGGGCGAGGGTGACGATCCGGAACGAGAAATGCGGCCGCGCCATGCCCACCGCGGCACGGACGCCGGCGACGCCGGCGATCGCGCCGCTTTCCGCATCCTCCAGCATCAGCGTATACCATGCCTCG
>Ga0209902_101570_pt1 | contig 10183 bp, 5 predicted proteins | sample FECB27metaG_FD_188304 | JGI IMG/M metagenome (GOLD analysis project Ga0209902, IMG submission 188304) | Cyanobacterial communities from the Joint Genome Institute, California, USA - FECB-27 (SPAdes) (version 2) | ecosystem: Environmental > Aquatic > Thermal springs > Hot (42-90C) > Microbial mats ...
ACATCAAACGCGATGGCTCGATCGCCGCCGATTACACGGTCGCGGGCCGGCCGGTCGATGATCGTCTGAGCCAGCGCCGCCAGTTCAACGAGTTCTTCGACAGCAAGATCCGCCTCGTCAGCGGTACGCTGAACTATGATGCGGGGCCGGCGACGCTCACGTCGATCACGAGCTACCAGCACATCAAGACCGACTATATCCTCGATCTCACGCCGGCTTATGGGGCTTTCGGCCTGCCGTTCAGCGCCTTCGGCTATCTGAACAGCAAGCCGTTCGACAAATTCACTCAGGAAATCCGTGCTGCCTCCAATGGCGATACCCGCTTCAAATGGCTTTTGGGTGGCTTCTATACGAATGAGGACGTCGGCAATGAGCAGGCTTTCGTCCTGCGCGACCTTGCCGGGCAGCCGGCGCCCAACACACTTTACCAGCTGTCCGCGCCGACCCGTTACAAGGAATATGCGGCCTTCGGTAACGCGACCTATGAGCTGATCGACAATCTCGATGTCTCGGTGGGCATCCGTTACGCGAAGAACAAGCAGCGCTATGAGTCTACCAGCCTGTTCAGCGTCGCGGCGCCGAGGCGATCGAGCGAAGGCGTTTTCACCTATCTCGCCAATGCCAACTATAAATTGAGCCCCAATGCGGCGTTTTATGTCCGCTATGCGACGGGTTACCGGCCCGGCGGTCCGAATTACGACATCAGCGATTTTGCCGGGAATCCCGTTCCGGCGGCGCCGTTTGATGCCGACCGGATCAAGAGCTATGAGGCGGGCTTCAAAGGCACGACCGCGGATGGCCGGCTCGGCATCGAGCTGTCTGCGTTCCACATTGCCTGGAGCGATATCCAGATCGTTCGCTTCGTCAGCGGCTTTAGCGTGATCGGCAATGCCGCCGGCGGCGCTACGGTCAATGGCGGCGAACTGGTGCTCACGGCGAAGCCATCGCGCAACCTGACCGTGAGCGGTGCTTTCGCCTATCAGGACGCCAAGCTCAACCGTGCCGAGCCGGCGCTGGGGGGTGGACGGCACGAGCGGCTGCCCAATGTTCCCCGCCACACCACCAGCCTCAATGTCGATTATGAGATGCGCGAAGTGGGTTTTCGCCCAGGCTTCGGCGCGACGCTGCGCTATGTCGGCGACCGCACGACGACCTTCGGCACCTGTGGCGTCGTGCAATATTGCCTGCCCGACTATGTCACGATTGATCTGCGATCGAGCGTGGTGCTGGGGCCGGTCACGGTTCGCGGCTTCGTCACGAACCTGTTCGATGTGCGGGCCCAGCTAGGCCAGAAATACGGCTTCGTCGGCGCTAATCTCGCCGAGGTTGCGACCGCGCAGCCACGCACGATCGGCCTCGGCGTCTCGACCCGCTTTTAAGGGAGGTAGTGGAAGGCGGCGAAAGGGTCTGAAGCCATGGAACACGATGCCGACTGGCCGGCTCGCTACGCACTAGCCTGTACGTCGCTGCACGCCGCCGAACGGGTAGCCAATGCGGCGGTCTATCCGCATTGGCTGTCGGCCGACCATTTCTGGTATCGGCGATCGGGCGAGAGCGGGATCGACTATGTCCTGGTATCCGCCCGCGACGGTAACCGGCGGACGCTGTTCTCGAACGACGATCTGGTCGCGGCGCTGTCGCGGCCGACCGGCCGTCCGGTCGATCGCGACGCCTTCCTGCCCGTCCGGATGACGATCGACCGCGAAGCGGCCTCGGCGACGTTCGACGCCCTGGGTGGCAGCTGGCGGTTCGCCATCGGGTCTGGCCGGATCGAGGCCATCGCGCCGCGCACTGGGGCGCGGGGCGTGCCATCGCCCGATGGCCGGCTGCTCGCCTTCGTCCGTGGGCATGACCTCTGGCTGCGCTCGAACGAGGACGGCGCCGAGTGGCCGCTCACCACCGATGGCAAGGCCGACCTCGCTTATGGGCGCCTGCCGATCGCGATGCGGGTGCTCAAGGAAGCCGCGGGGCCGCTGCCACCCGAATGCCGCTGGTCGCCGGATTCGCGGCGCATCCTCACCCATCAGGTCGACGACCGGTCGTTGGGCGAGCTTCCCATCACCGACTATTGCCCCGCCAATGACGGTCCACCGCGGGTCGAGTTCATCAAGACCAGCCTGCCGAGCGATGCGGAGATACCCGATTTCCGCATGATCGCCTTCGATGTCGAGAGCGGTGAACGGATCGAGGCGGAGTATCCAAGCCTTCCGGCCGTTAGGATGCTCGACACGCCCTTTTCGGCGAATTGCGTCTGGTGGAGCAGCGATGGCGGGCGGGCCTGGTTCGTCCATGTCGAGCGTGGGGAAAAGGTGGTGCATCTCGTCGAGATGGATGCCGCGACCGGAGCCTGCCGGGTCCTGTTTTCCGAAACGAGCGACACCTATGTCGAGCTTGGCGTCAATGTCTATGCGCCAGCGCTCATCGAGCATCTGCCCGACAGCGAGGAGTTGATCTGGTATTCCGAGCGGAGCGGGCGCGGCCAACTCTATCTCTACGATCTGCGCGACGGCTCGCTCAAAAGGCCGATCACGGCCGGCCCCCTCGAAGAGCGGGGGCAGGTCCGCAGCATCCTCCATGTCGACAGGGACCGACGCGAACTGCTGCTGCGGGTCGGCGGTCTCGATCCGGTCGATCCCTATCGTTGCAAACCCTGCCGCATTTCGATCGATGGCGGCGCGATGACCGTCATCGGTCCCGAGCTGGGTGATCACGTGATCTGGCGGGCGGGCGAATATGACCTCGCAGCCGTCGATCTGCACGGCATCGACGCGTCGGCGGTGTCCGGGGTGTCGCCCGAGGGCGATTATCTGGTCGAGACGATAGGCGGCGCGCAGAGTCTGCCGGTCACCCTGCTGCGCTCGCGCGGAGGCGCGGTCATCGCCGAGCTCGAGCGGGGCGAGGATCGTGGCCTCCCTTCGGGCTGGCGCTGGCCCACGCCGGTGCGGGCAACCGCGGCGGATGGCGTGACCGACGTTCATGGCCTGCTGTTCGCGCCCTGGGGCGTCGCGGCCGGCGCATCAGCCCCGCTGATCGACTTCGTCTATGGCGGGCCACATATCGCCTTCACGCCGAAATCGGCCTTCACCGGCGGGATCGCGTCCGATCTCGGCTTCGTCGAGGCCATGCACCTGTCGGCGCTCGGTGCCTGGGTGCTGATCCTCGACGGCCGGGGAACGTCCAACCGCGAGCGCGATTTCCGCACGGCATCCTATGGCGCGGTACAGACGGCATCCGACCTGGCCGACCATGCCAGCGCGATCCGCGAACTGGCCCGCTACAATCCGGGCATCGATCTCGATCGGGTCGGCATCTGTGGCTTTTCCGCGGGTGGATATCTGTCGGCGCTCGCGGCACTCTGCCATGGCGATCTCTACAAGGTCGCCGTCGCGGGCGGGGGCAATTACGATCAGCGTCTGATGTGGCATTGCTGGTCGGAGCGCTACCACGGCCCGTTCGACGCCGAAACTTACGCGGAGCAGGCAGCCGGCCACTATGCCGCAGGCCTGTCGGGCAAGCTGCTTCTGATCCATGGGCTGATGGATGCCGGGGTCAATCCGGCGCATCTCTTCGCGTTCGTCCAGTCGCTGATCGATGCCGACAAGGATTTCGATCTGCTCCTGCTCCCCAAAGCGGGGCACGAACTGCCTGGCTATGCGCTGAGACGCCGGCTTGATTATTTCGTCGAGCATCTCTTCGAGAGCCGGCCGCCCGCACCGATCCGTTTCGAGAGCACGCTTGGCCGGCGAGCGGAAAGGCTCGGCGCGGCGAGCCTGGCGCCGACCGATGGACAGCCGGCCGCGGACGCCCAGGCCGTGCCATGACGACAGGCGCTCACCCTGCGTCGGTGCGTGTCCGGCTGACCACCGGTCTCGGGGAGATCGACCTCGATATATTCGCGGATCGTGCACCCGCGACGGCGGGTGGCTTTCTGCGGCTGGTCGACGAGGATCGGCTGCCGGGCGCGGTCTTCTACCGGACAGTGCATCCAGCCAATGACCGCGGCGCGGCGCCTATCGCGATCCTTCAGGCGATGCCGTCGCCTGGGGATCGGGCGTTGGCGGTGGCGCATGAGCCGACCTCGCTGACCGGCCTGCACCACCGCGACGGCGCGCTCGCGATTGGCCGTGATGCGCCAGGGACGGGATCACCCGGCCATTTCTACATTTGCATAGGCGATCAGCCTGCGCTCGATCATGGAGGTACCCGCTTTGCCGATGGCGAGGGGGCGGCGGTCTTCGGTCAGGTCGCAGCCGGCATGGAGGTTGTCCGCGCCATCCATGCGATGCCAAGCGAAGCTCCGGCGCCGCTCGCCCTGCTCGAGGGCCAGATGCTGACCGAGCCGGTCGGCATTCGATCGGCGCGCAGGCTATGAGCGATAGCGCTCAGTTGCGGCCTTTCGCTGCCTGGTACGGGCTCGGTGTGTTGCTGGCGCTGGTGCTGCTCGCTTATGTCGACCGGCAGGTGATCACGCTTGCAGCAGCCCCGATGTCTGCGGATCTCGGTCTGACCGACACCGAACTCGGCCTCGTTCAGGGCCTCGCTTTCTCGATCTTCACGATCGTGGCGACCTATCCGGTGGCTTGGCTGGCGGACCGGTTCGACCGGCGCAAGGTGCTCGCGGGCTGCCTGCTGCTGTGGAGCCTCGGGACCGCCGCTAGTGCCTTCGTCCACTCGTTCGAGCAGCTTTTTCTTGCGTGCATTGCGATCGCTGCAGGAGAGGCGGCCGTGACGCCGATCGCGTTGGCCGCTGTACCCGACCTGTTCACTGGTCCGCGGCGGGTGACCGCCTTTCTGATCTTCTACGCCGCCTCGACGATGGGAGGATCGCTGGCGTGGTTTCTCGGCGGCAGCGCCTTCGCGGCGATCGGAACGGTCGAGGCAGCGCTTCCCGAGGCGCTTTCGTCGTCGGGCCACTGGCGGCTGGCCTTCCTTCTCGTCGCAGCTCCCGCGCCCCTGCTGCTGCTCGCTCTGTTCTGGCTGCCGGTGCGCGCGGGAATGGCGAAGACAAGCGAAGCGAGTACGCCTCCAATGCTCGGCTATCTAAGCGTTCATGGCATGACGCTGGCGCTGCTGCTCGGCGGCGTCGGACTCATCGGCTTCACGCTTGGCGCCATGCTGAGCTGGGCGCCTATCGGCATGGCGCGCCGCTTCGGCCTTGCCCCTGATATGCTCGGCCTGGGCGTCGGGATTGCGATGGCGTCGGGTACTATTGCGGGGCTGTTCCTGGCCGGAGCGCTGAACCGAAGGCTGGGCGGCACGCTGGGTGCGATCGCGGGTGTACGGATCGCGAGTAATGCCGCCCTAATCGTCGCACCGATTGTGCTGTTACTGGTCGCTGCTGGAGACGCGGGCGTCGTCTTCGCGCTGCTTGGGGCGCAGATGGTTGGCGGTACGATCGTCGGCGCGACGACCCCAAACCTGCTTCAGGCGATCACTCCGCACGCGCTGCGTAGCCGTGTGATCGCCATCTATACGATGAGTTATGTCTGCGCCAACGGGTTGGGCGCGCTGGTTGCCGGCATCGTCTCGGACGGTCTCGGGGCAGGACCCGGGGGCATATTCCAGGTGCTGGGCTGCATCGGCTTCGCCGGCTGGTTCGGCGGCGCGGCGTTGCTCCGGCTGGCCGAGCCCCATTTCGCGCGAACCGTGGCCTCGCTCGGCCGACCGGTTCCGCCCCATGATCCTGTCCAACATCCATAAAAGGCCTTTCCGTCATGGCACTTGCATCATCTCTAGTCGCCATCGACTGGGCCGTCGGCATCCCGATGCGTGACGGGACGATTTTGCGGGCGAACGTCTACCGTCCATCCACTCGGGCAGGCCCGATCCCGGCGATCTTGGCGATGACGCCCTACACGCGCGACCATCTCCATCCATCGGCGTTCGAGTTCGCTCGCACCGGGCTGGTATGCGTCGCGGTCGATGTACGCGGACGTGGCGATTCCGAAGGCGTGTTCCGGCCCAACATCCAGGAAGCGCCGGACGCGCGTGACATCTTGGACTGGCTAGGTGCGCAAGCTTTCTGCAACGGGAAAGTCGGGATGTATGGTCCCTCTTATCTAGGATACGTCCAATGGGCGGCGATCAAGGAGCGCTCGGCCCGTCTCGCCACGATCGTACCTACCGCGGCGCCCTATATCGGGGTCGATTTTCCGATGCGGGGCGGGATCTTCTATCCCTATATGATCAAATGGCTGAGCTACACGCAGGGCGCCGCCGCGCAGCGCCAGGTCGGGCTCGACACAGGCTTCTGGTCGGAGGCCTTTGCCGCCTGGCACCGTTCCGGCCAGTCCTTTCGGACGGTCGGCGACTTTGCCGGCATCGAGAGCGCGGTTTTCCAGGAGTGGCTCGATCATCCCGATCACGGTCTCTATTGGGACAGCCATAATCCCAGCCCTGAGGACTATGCGGCGCTCGATATTCCGGTGCTGACGATCACCGGCATCTACGATGACGACCAGCCCGGCGCCCTCGAACATTATCGCCGCCATATCGCCGCCAGTCCGGCCGCCAGGGATCGCCATTATCTGGTGATCGGCCCGTGGGACCATGCCGGCACCGGCTATCCGCAGCTGAGCTTCGGCGGGCTCTCCCTCGGCGAGGCGGCGCGGTTCGACAATCTTGGCTTCCACCGTGACTGGTATGCCTGGGCGCTCGAGGATGGCGAACGCCCGGCCTTGCTCAAGGATCGGGTCGCCTATTATCTGATGGGCGCCGATGAATGGCGGCATGCGCCGAGCCTCGACGCGGTAACGGCGTGCCACGCGCCGCTTCACCTCGCTTCACGAGGACGGGCGGACGATATCTTCGCTTCGGGTTGGCTCGACCCAAGCGTCTGTTCGGGGCCGCCCGACGCCTACGTCCATGATCCGCGCGATGTCTCGGGCGCCGAGATCGACGCGGAGGCCCGGGTCAGCGGCGGTTCGCTGACCGACCAGAGCGTCGCGCTTGCGATGACGGGCAAGCAACTTATCTATCATAGCGCGCCATTCGAGGCCGATACCGACATATGCGGCTTCTTCCGGCTTTCGGCCTGGATCGCGATCGATGGTCCCGACACCGATTTCTACCTGTCGATCCATGAGATCGACCGTGACGGCAACAGCCTAAGGTTGAGCAACGCGGCGCTGCGCGCCCGCTATCGCACCGGTTTTCGCACGCCTGATCTCGTCACGGGCGAAGGGCCACTGCCTTATGATTTCGACGGATTCACCTTCACCGCGCGGCGCGTAGCCCGGGGCAGCCGGCTGCGCCTCATCATCGCGCCGATGGGGCGTCTCGTCGAGGCGACCTTCGCCCAGCGCAATTTCCAGGGGGGCGGCGCGGTCGCAGAAGAGACCGTCGCCGATGCCCGTGCGGTCACCGTGCGGCTGTTCCATTCGGACGAGCATCCCAGCGTGCTTCATGTGCCGCTGGCTGAGGGGAGCCTGCTGTGATGGAAATTTCTCCGGTGTCCGCCCTGCGTGGCGAGCTTGCCGAGGCTGGGCTCGACGCCTTCCTCATTCCCCAGTCCGACGAGCATCTGAGCGAGTTCATCGCCCCCTATGCGCAGCGGCTGCGCTGGCTGAGTGGCTTCACCGGTTCGGCGGGAAGTGCCGCAGTGACGGCGCGCCGCGCGGCGATCTTCGTCGATGGCCGCTATACCGAGCAGGTTGCGCGGGAGACCGATCGCGCTGTCTGGAGCAGTGCGAGCGATCCTGCGGCCTGGCTGATCGCCGAGCTCGGCTCGGGGGCCAGGGTCGGCTATGATCCCTGGCTGCACAGCGCGGCGTCGGTCGCGGAGCTGGCCGCGTGCCTCGCCCAGGCCAGTATCGAGCTGGTACCGGTCGCGGTGAATCCGATCAATCGGATCTGGACGGATCGGCCGGCTCCGTCGCTCGCGCCCGTTATCCCCTGGCCGGAGGCAAGCGCGGGGCAGGGTTCGGCGGGCAAGCGGGCCGATATCGCCGCGATGCTCGCCGATGCCGGCGCCGGAGCCATGATCGTCTCGGCGCTCGATGCGCTTGCCTGGACATTCAACGTCCGTGGGAATGACATCCCCCATGTCCCGGTCGCCCTCATGATGGCGCTGATCTGGTCGGACGCGAGCGCCGACATCTTCGTCGCTCCCGGGAAAGTCACGCCCGCGCTCGTCACGCATCTCGGGCCCGACGTCCGCCTCCATCCGCGCGACAGCCTGGACGATTTCCTGGCGGGGCTTGGCGGGGCGCGCATTGCGATCGATCCGGCGATGACCGTCGAGGCGCTGTCACGCCTGCTCGATCGGGCGGGGGCGACAATCGTCGCGTCAAGAGATCCAATCACCGGCTGGAAGGCGCGGAAGACGCCAGCCGAGATCGCGGGCCATCGGGCGGCGCAACAACTCGACGGCGTGGCGCTGACGCGCTTCCTCCACTGGATGGCGCTCCACGCACCTTCGGGTGAGATCGACGAGATTGGCGCTGCCGAGCGGCTCGGCGCCTTTCGCCGCGAGGCGCATGATTTCCTCGATCTGTCGTTCACCGCGATCTCGGCAGCCGGGCCCAACGCGGCCTGCCCTCATTATATGCCGACCCCGACGACCAACCGGCGGATCGGGCCCAACGACATCTATCTGATCGATTCCGGCGGCCAATATCGAGGCGGCACGACCGACGTCACCCGCACGATTGCGATCGGCGCGGCCAGCGACGAATTGCGTGACCGGTATACCCGTGTGCTGAAGGGCCATATCGCGCTTGCGACCGCGCGCTTTCCGGAGGGCACGAGCGGCGGCCAGCTCGACGCCTTCGCCCGCCGGCATCTCTGGGAAGCCGGGCTGGATTATAATCATGGCACCGGCCATGGGGTCGGCGCCTGCCTTTCGGTCCACGAAGGTCCGGCGCGCATCGCCAAGCCGTGGGGGACCGCGGCCGGCGTTGAAGAGCCGCTGGCGGCCAGCATGATCCTCTCCAACGAGCCAGGCTATTACAAGCCCGGGGCATACGGCATCCGGATCGAGAACCTGCTCCTCGTCGTGGCGCTGAGCGATGTCGGCGGGGATCAGCCCTGCCTCGGCTTCGAGACGCTTACCTTCGCGCCGATCGACCAGCGGCTGATCGACACCGCGCTGATCACCCCCGAGGAACGCCGCTGGCTTGATGGCTATCATGCCACGGTGTTCGATCAGATCGGCCCGGCGGTGCCCGACGACGTCCGACGCTGGCTGTTCGATATGACCCGGCCGCTCACGTCGTAGCGGCGCCCCAGTTCACCTTCTCCCCATGTTTTTAAAAGGAAAGCTCCTCATGGAAGCCATGCCCCTCGGCCCCGTGCGCCTGTCGGTCGGCATCGAACAATGGCCGCTGACGGTACCGTTTCGCATCTCGGGCCATGTCTGGCATCATGTCGACCTGGTGATAGTCTCGCTCGAGAAGGATGGTCGCATCGGCCGCGGCGAGGCGGCCGGCGTCTATTATCATGGCGATCGGCCCGACATGCTGGCGGCGCAGATCGAGGCAGTCCGCGCGGCGATCGAGGCTGGAACCGATCGGCTGAGCGCGCAGCGCCTGTTGCCGCCCGGTGGTGCCCGCAATGCCCTTGATAGCGCGCTCTGGGATCTGGAGGCCAGGCTGAGCGGTGTTCCCGCTTGGCAGCGTGCTGGGGTCACCGCCCCGAAGCCGGTGCGCACCGCCTTCACCTGCGGGGCCGAAGCGCCCGAGATGATGGCGAAAAACGCCATCGGCTATGCGCAGGCGCGCAGTATCAAGCTCAAGCTGGTCGGCGATGCGGTGGACGCCGATCGGGTCCGCGCGGTCCGTTCCGCCCGGCCCGACGTCTGGCTATCGGTCGATGCCAATCAGGGCTTTACCCGGCCCGCGCTCGAAGCGCTCATGCCGGTCTTCGAAGAGAGCCGCGTGCAGATGATCGAACAACCTTTTCCGGTGGGTCAGGATGCGCTTCTTGACGGCTTCCGCTCCACGATTCCGATCGGCGCGGACGAGAGCGTCCAGTCCCTCGCCGATATCGAGAGTCTGGTTGGCCGCTACAATCTCATCAACATCAAGCTCGATAAATGCGGGGGACTGACCGAAGGACTCGCGATGGCCGGAGCCGCACGCGCCTGCGGGTTGGATGTGATGGTCGGCAATATGATCGGTACCTCGCTCGCCATGGCGCCTGCCTGGCTGCTCGGTCAGTTGTGCGATATCGCTGACCTCGACGG
>Ga0209902_101571_pt1 | contig 10165 bp, 12 predicted proteins | sample FECB27metaG_FD_188304 | JGI IMG/M metagenome (GOLD analysis project Ga0209902, IMG submission 188304) | Cyanobacterial communities from the Joint Genome Institute, California, USA - FECB-27 (SPAdes) (version 2) | ecosystem: Environmental > Aquatic > Thermal springs > Hot (42-90C) > Microbial mats...
TTCGCCAAGGTGATGGGCTCGGAGGCTCTGGTCGAGCTCCAGGCGGAGCGGGTCGATGCGCATGGCGAGATCACGCTGGCGAAATACTCGACCAAGGAGATGGTGGCGCTCGAGCGCGGCATGGCGGATGGCGCGATGCGGATGAGCGAGGCGCGCTCGCATGGGGTCGATGAGGCTCATGTCGATGCGGCGCTCGCCGTGCAGGATGATGCGATCCGGCGTGGGGTTGCGGCGGATACGGCCGGCCAGGTGGCGCGCGGTGCTTTGTCGGAATCCGATCGGGATGATGCGATCGAGCGGGCTGGTCTCAGCGACGAGCAGCGCCGGGCGGTCGAGCATGTCACTGGTGGGGAGCAGATCGCCGCGGTGGTCGGGTTGGCCGGCGCCGGCAAGAGCACGATGCTGGCGGCAGCGCGCGACGCCTGGGAGCGGCAGGGCTACGCGGTCCATGGCGCGGCCTTGTCGGGCAAGGCGGCCAAGGGGCTGGAGGAGGCGTCCGGGATATCGTCGCGGACGCTGGCGTCGTGGGACCATGGCTGGAAAGCCGGGCGCGGCGAGCTGGGGCCGAAAGATGTGATGGTGATCGATGAGGCCGGCATGGTCGGATCGCGCCAGCTCGCGCGCTTTGTGGTCGAGGCAGAGCGCACGGGCGCAAAACTCGTCCTGGTCGGGGACCAGGAGCAGTTGCAGGCAATCGGCGCCGGCGCGCCCTTCCGCGCGATCGCGGAACGGGTGGGGTTCGCCGAGCTGCAGGATATCCGCCGGCAGCGTGAAGACTGGCAGCGCGAAGCGTCGGGCGGTTTTGCCCGGCATCGGACGGGCGAGGGGCTGGCTGCCTACGCCGAGCATGGCGGCGTCCGGTTCAGCGAGACGCGCGATTATGCACGGGCGGCGATCGTCGCGGACTACATGGCGGATGCGGCCGAGCGGCCGGAGGGCTCGCGGGTCGCGATGGCGCATCGGCGGGTGGATGTGCGCGCGCTCAATGCCGATATCCGGGCGGCGCGGCAGGAGCGCGGCGAGCTGGCGCGCGGGGAGGGCGAACAGGGTCGGCTTGGCAGCGAGCATGTGTTCGAGACGAACGACGGCCAGCGCTCCTTCGCGCCGGGCGACCGGATCGTGTTCCTGGAGAACAATCGCGAGCTTGGCGTAAAGAACGGCATGCTTGGGACCGTCGTGTCCGTCGAGCCCGGCCGCATCACGGCTCGGCTCGACGGACCCGAGCGCGCCGGGGGAGGACAACGCTCGGTGTCGTGGTCGACGAGCAACTATGCCGCGATCGATCACGGCTACGCAACCACGATCCACAAGACCCAGGGTGCGACCGTCGATCGCGCCTTCGTCATGGCGTCCGGCACGATGGACCGGCATCTGACCTATGTCTCGATGACGCGCCATCGCGATCAGGCGACGCTCTATGCCGGCAAGGACGAGTTCAAGGGCGGGATGGAATCGCTGGCGGCTCGGCTTGGCCGCGACGGGTCGAAAGAAACCACGCTCGATTATGCGCAGGGGTTTGCCGAGCGGCGGGGGATCGCCGAGCGGTTTGGGGTGAAGAGCGAGATCGAGGTCGGGCGCGGCGGCGAGGGGCGGTCGCGTCCGGTCGAAGGCGCCGAAAAGCAGCGCGGAGATCTTGCGCGGGATACTGGTGCGAAGGATCAGGCGGATTGTCGGCGTGGTGATCGAGGCCAGGCGGAGGAGCGCAGCGCCGGCGGGGAGGGGGCTCAGCGGGTTGGCGTGGCTGCGGAGACGCCGGGCGCAAAGCGCAGCATGTTCGCTGGCCTCAAACTCGGGGGCGGACGGGGCGAGCCTCAGGAGCGGCGTGAGGCGGCATCCGGGTCAAAAAGGTGGGCCGTGGTCCGGAGACGGGGTCTCAGGGCCCGGCTATGTCGCGGGAGCAGCTTCTGGCGACCGTCGAGACCTATGCCCGGGCCTATCAGGACGCCGCCCGGATGCGCGCGGCCGATCTGCCGGTTCTTCCGCATCAGACACTCGCGCTGCGGTCGGCCGGGGCCGCCGCCGGACGCCCGTGCTTGGTGACGATCGTCGGCTCGCCATGCTGCGCCGAATCGATCACTGCCGAGAATGTCGTCTTGGCCTCTTTCAGGTGAAGAGTTTTCACGCCGAACTCCGTTTGTGATCACGAGTGACCACTTTAGCATGCTGCCGCGAACTAGGCCATCGCGCAAGGCTGCGCGAACGGCTGGCTCTCCTCCCCGCCCGAATGCGGTTTCGGCGCTGAGAGACAGCCAAATCAGATCGCTGGCGCGGCCACGACTTGCGCCTCATAGGTGCCGGTTGCGAAATCAACCGTCAGCGAACGCACCACAGGTTCGGGGCGCACTTCCCGCCCCTCCCGCACGAGCCTGACGAGGCCGTGTGCGGCAAGCTGCTGGAGCGAGCGCGAAACATTCGGCTGCGCACGTCCCGTCAACGCAACGACTTGCGCGATGTTCTGCGGATGCTCCCGCAGCATCACGCCGAGAAGATCAAGCGCCTCTGGCGAGAGCGCGGCCAACATCGGGCCGGCTGCCCGCGACGTTGGCGGGCGCTCGCCGCGCGCAACAGCGCGCATCTCATCACGAAGGTTCGCCAAGCTCGTCCGCTTCATTGTCATGCTCCGTCTCAACATCCTCATCGACGAAATCGAATGCGACGCCTTCTTGCCGGCAGGCCTGCTCGACTGCGGCGAAGAAATCGACGATCAGTTCGTCGGCGCCGCGAAAATCGTAGGCGACCAGTTCTGCCGTTCGCTTGAAGCGATGGCGATGATCATAAGCCTGCGCGCGGGCGACGCCGTGCGCATTGTCGAACCCAAGAAGCCTGGCTCGATCGACGTCGTGCAGTGTGAACGAGTATTTGATGCCGTGAGGTCGTCCCGTTGTCACGGGAGCAACCGCAATGCGAAAACAAATGCTCCAGCCGTTCTCGAGCCAGAACCGCCGACAATCGTAACCCAGCAGACGCAGCAAAGGTTCATCAGTCACAGACGATGTATATCGACGCGTGATATGAAATGCAAGGTGCCTTGCGAGGGGGTGGGAGAGATGCGTATGGCATTGCCGCGCTCAACAGCAAACCCGGGGCATTTCAGTGGCCGGCGCGCAAGCGCCTCACTGCCGTGTTTTCTTGATACCATTATGGTACCATTTTGGTGGCTACATGATAGCTATTTTGCTGCTACCATGTAGGGACATACCATGTCGCCACATGGTAAGGAGTTGGTAGCAATCGAGTCGTAGGTTGCATCGAATCCGAATGAAAGGGTGCCAAGATGCCAGTGATTGCGTTCGCGAACCCCAAGGGCGGAGCTGGAAAATCGACCGCTGCTCTTTTGCTCGCGACAACTCTTGCTGATCAAGGTGCCAGCGTCGTTGTGATCGACGCTGACCCACGCAGCACCATCGATCATTGGCGACAAGGCAATTCCCGGTCGAATGTAAAAGTTCGCTCAGACGCGCGCGAAGATACAATTGCGCCAATAATCAAAGAAGTGGCAGCCGAGTTCCAATTCGTCATCATCGATCTTGAGGGAACAGCTAATCTGAGAGTATCACGCGCGATCAGCCGTGCAGATCTTGTAATTATGCCAATCCAAGAAGGTCCGCTTGAAACCCGTGGGGCTGCTGAGACAGTCAAATACGTTATGGATATCGAGCAGGATTACGATCGACCAATTCCCTATGTTTTTCTAATGACGAGAACAAGTGCCGCCGTGCCGACAAGAATGAAGAAGAAGCTCTATGAGGTTCTTGCTGTGCGCGGCGTGTCTGTGCTGAAGACGGAGCTTGTAGCGCGTCAGGCTTATCGTGAGATGTTGGCAGAGCGATTATCTCTCGGCGAGCTTGATCCGAAAGAAGTAAGCGGCGTTGTAAACGCTATCAAAAACGCTGCAAATTTTGCTGCGGAAGTAGTTGACCTACTTCGACATCAAGCGAAAGCAAAGGGGAGGGCGGCATAATGGTTAAAGACCCTTTTGGCCTTGGAGCGATCGATGAAAGGCGTGACGGTTCAGGTGCTTCGTTATCGGACCTATCGGACTTTCAGCCGACAAGCGCTATACCGGATCTGTCGTCAACCGAACGCCGTCGGCTTGACGAGTCCGCAAATCGAAGTGGGTTTTCGTCGCGAGAGCCGGTTGAAATTCGTCGGCGAATGCGCACCCCTGTCTTAACGCAGGCGCTTCATACACGTCTTCGGGTTCAGGACTTCAATCGCCTGGTCGCCTTCTGCGAACTGCGAAACGTTGCTTATGCAGATGGCATCCAGTTGTTGCTCGACCACGCTAAGGTTGACGACATTGGGAACAGCTCAATCAAGTGATCGCAAAATTCGTCAGTGACGGGGTTGCCAGAATCATGCGACTCGCTGATCATGACTAGTCAGTGAGGTGATTTGTGCTGGCCCAGGCGCGTAAATCGACGGCTCCGTTCAAGGCAGCTTCCCGTCAAAGGAAACAAGCTGCAGGATTCTATGAGACGACCGTCTTCGTCCATGAATCTGCAAAAGCTGCCATCGATCGGTTCATCGCCGAAGGCCGTTTCAAAACACGTCGCGAAGCCATGGAGCACGCGATCCATAGCGTGTTTCATGCAGAGGAAAGTGCAATCACTCCGCGCTGACCCCTGAAAAGCGAAAAGGCCCCAGCTTTGGAGAGCTGAAGGCCTTTTGTGACGACTGTGGGAGCCGCCTGTAGAACGGCTCGAAATCTCCCACAGGCGAATCGTTCTGTCAACGCAAACCATTTGGTTTGCGAACGAATTTCTATGCCTTTCGCGCAGGCGAGGGGGATGGGGTTCGATCGCGGATCTGTGCCTGCACGGGATGAGCTTGGAGGGAGGTTCGACGCGGCCCAGCCTTGAAGGATCGGGCCATGTTCGCAGTCGAAATGTCGAGAGTGATCGGAGAGGTGCGCACGCTGTCGCGCCTGGACGAGATCGCCCGGGATCTGTGGAGCGCCTTTGGGGCGGACGCGCTGACCGAGGAGCAGGCGCAGTCGCTCAGCGAGGCCATCGAGGCGCGCAAGCGCGAGGTGAGGGGGCTGGACAGGATTGCGGTTCGCGCGCCCACGGCTGCTCTCGAGCGGGCGCTGGACGGGCGCAATAGCATCTTCCCGCCAAAGCGTCGGCCGAAGTCGCCGGATCGCCAGCGCTCGATTGCGCGCCGGCGGCGTCTGGCGGCATCAGGGCCGTTGCCGCCGCAGATCGCGGCCAAGTTCACGACGGGCCAGCTCGCGGTGATGCGGATCATCGCCGACGAGGTCGAGGGCAGGCGGGGGACATGCGCGCTGACAATCGGCGAGATCGCGGCGCGGGCCGGCGTCTGCATCGCGCTGGCGCGCAACGCCATCCGGATAGCCGAGCGGCTGTTCCTGATCAGCACGCAGTTCCGCAAGAGGGCAGGGCGCCCGCATCTACCCTCCGTCATCCGGATCATCTCGCTAGCCTGGAACGCCTGGCTGATCATCGGCGGAAAAGTGCGCCGCCGCGCCATCAACGCCGAGCGCGAAGAAGGGACGCTGCCGTTTCGAGGGCAGACCGTGGCCAGCAAATCCAAGCAAAAGATAGGGTCTAGAAAAATAGGCCCCACGGGCACCGATCTATACAGATCGGCTATTTCTATAAGCGGACGGCCGCAAACGGAGACCTCGCAAAGACCCTCCGGGCGGCCTATGGCCGTCGCCTAACGGCGATCAGCGCGGCCTCACGGCCGACTTCATGCTCAGTTCTCCTTGGCCCGAGCAAACGGCACCGTAGCAATTGGCTTTTCGAAAAAGCCAGGGGATTTCGGTCGAGCTTTTTCGATTTACGGCCAAAGCGCCATGCGCTTAGCGCATGCGATCGTTCGGTATGACGATCGCAGTCCCTAGTCTTTGCATCTGGTGTAGCCGTCAACCAGCTCTTGAACCGTCACACTTAGAGTGATATCGCATTAGGCAGAGATCGAGGCGTCATCGTGAAAGTTTTGAAGAGCGCCTGGTTCGCGAAATTTGCCCGCAAGGAGAATATCGGAGACGCAGCGCTTTGTGACGCGGTCGCGCGCGCTGCCAGGGGACTGATCGACGCTGATCTCGGCGGCGGCCTTTTGAAGCAGCGCGTGGCGCGTCCGGGCGCGGGCAAGTCTGGTGGATATCGAACGCTGATTTTCTTTCGCGCTGAAACACGAGCGGTTTTCGCGTTTGGATTTGCCAAAAGCGACAGAGCCAACCTCAGCGGTGACGAAGAGACGGTGTTCAAGAAGGCTGCGAAGCTGGTTTTGGCGTTTTCGGATAAGCAGATCGAGGCGGAGATCGAGAGCGGGCGACTGACGGAGGTGAATTGCGATGGTCAAGACGTACAAGAGTGAGGCGATGGCGGCCGTGCACGGAATGATGGAAGGCTTCCATCAGAGCGGCGCGATCGACAAGCAGACCATGCGGGAGTTCGATGAGGCGTGCCTGACGGCAGCAAACCCTCTCGCGCCGGCCGAAATCCGCGCGATCCGCGAGCGTGAGCAACTGTCCCAGCCCGTGTTCGCCCGCTACCTCAACGTCAGCAAAAATCTGATCTCCGATTGGGAGCGTGGCGTCAAGAAACCAGGCGGGCCGGCGCTTCGTCTGCTGACCGTGGTTCAGCGGAAAGGGCTGCAGGCGATTGCCTGAACGCTGCTATTTGCTCCTGCTTGCCGCGCCTACAAGTGCCAGCATGCCTCGCCAGAGCGCCGTCGAGTGCCGGGAACGCCATGCGGGATAGCCCTTCTGCTCCGGATCATTTCAGGGGCGTCAGGGCATCGGCGATTGCCATAATCAAAGGATGTCGAATGCCAGACCAGAATGACGAGCTAATCGCCCTGACGGCGTCGATCGTGTCGGCCTATGTGGCGCGCAACAACGTGCCGACTGGCGATCTTGCGCGCGTGATCGCGAGCACCCATGCCGCGCTTGCAGGGCTTGGAGGACCGCCGGCACCCGTCGCGGCCGAGCCGCTGGTCCCAGCCGTGCCGATCCGCAAATCTGTGACGCCCGACGCGATCATCTGCCTGGAGGACGGCAGGGCGTTCAAGACGCTCAAGCGTCATCTGAGCACGAGCTACGGCATGACGCCGGATCAGTATCGGGTGAAATGGAATCTGCCGGCCGACTATCCGATGGTCGCGCCGAACTACGCCGAAGCGCGATCGGCGCTGGCAAAGTCCATGGGATTGGGGCGCAAGGGTGCGGCAGCTGCAAGAGCGCGGGCCAAATTCTGAGATGGAATGTGCCGTAGGTCGCGAGCTTTCGCATGCGTCACGGGCCAATCGAACGTCGGTTTGGCTCGGCTATCGCGGAATTCAGCATTCGGTTGCGTGCCGATAGGCGTGCTCGCGGCTTTGCCGCGCCGGCTTGGAGGCGAGCGCGCTTTTCCATAGCGCCGTAGCGAGCCGGAGGGCCGCATGCGCGGTGTTCCCGGCGCTTACGTCGGGTCCAGATCACTTCACCGGCGTCAGGGCCGCGGCGATCCTCTCGTCGGCTGCTTTCCTCTCCGCCAGCGCGCTCTGCAGCGCGTCATAATCGACTCCGATGCGCGTGGCGGCGTGCCGGACGTCGGCATCGGAGAACCCGATCAGTTCGAACAGGGATTGATCGAGGCGCGCGGCGACGCGTTCGATGGTGCGCAGGGTCGGGTTTCCGCGTCCACGCTGGAGGTCAAAATACGTCCCCTTGCCGAGGCCGAGTTTTGCAATGAAGGCGTCCGCATTGCCGCTCTGCGCCTCGAGCTGCTGGAGGCGGATGGCGAGCATCTGCGCCAGCATGGAATGCTCGGTTTCGCGGGGTCTTTTCAGGCTAGGCACGATCGAACATCCCTTCGAACTCGCGATCGGCGAAGTAGCGCAACTTCCCGGCGATGATGGGCCGTTGGTTGGCGATGAACAGCATCTGGGCGGTTGGGTGCATGTTGCGGACTTCGTCGGGGGTCATGAGGGGGCGGGCGACGTGCTGCTCGCCATAGGAGATGCCGGATTTTTCGGAATCGAGGGCGCGGCTCATCGTCTGGAACACAACGGTCTCCTGGCCGGTGAGGTCTGAGACGAGGCGGGCGCTATCGTGATCGTTGACGCCAAAGACCTGGAGGACGCCGGCGTTGGACAGGAAGGTGCCGGCACGGCGGCCGTAGGTTGCGCGGAGCTGATGGACGTCCTGGAGGATCGGCCAGAGCTGAACGCCATAGCCGGCCATGAGGCCCATGGCGCGCTCGACGGGGGCGAGATTGCCCAGGGCGGCGAACTCATCGAGCAGGTACAGCACCGGTGCGACCGGAGCGACGGTGGTGGCCTGAGCGCCTGCCGCAGCGGGGGAGGGCGCACGCGCCATGTCCGACAGGCTGCGGGTCACCATGAGGCGCAGCCAGCGCGAGTAGGTGGCGAGCCGATCGGGCGGCAGCACCAGAAACACGGTGGCGGTCCTTCGCTTGAGATCGGCGAAAGAAAAGTCGCTCCTCTCCAGCACGGCGGTCATGCGCGGCGAGTCCAGAAAATGGGTATGGCGCTGCGCGGCGGAGAGGACGCCGGCCCCTTCACGATCGGACTTGCCGAGATGGCGGTTGGCGGCGCGGGCGACCAGTCCGCCTGCGGCGGGTGACGTCTGCATACGCTTGAGCAGGGCGGTGAAGGCTTCGGGCGCGAGCGTGAGATATTCCCGCAGAGTGGCGAGGTTACGCCGCTCGCGCGGTTCGTCGGCGGCGATTGACAGGATGACGCCGCCGATCAGGGCCTTGGCCTCCTCGTTCCAATGCGCCTCACCCCCTTCGCCTGGCGCGTCGAACACGAGCGCGTCGGCCAGCGTCGCAGCCTCCTCGGCGACATCGATATCGTCGGGATCGAGATGCTGCAGCGGATTGAAGGCGGCCGAGGCAATGCCGGTGACGCCGAAGGGATCCAGGACATGGACCTTGCCGAAGCGATCGCGGGCGCGTGCCGTGACTTTTGCGTTCTCGCCCTTGGGGTCGATGCAGATGACCGAGCGGTCGGCAGTGAGGAGGTTTGGAATGATGGTGCCGACGCCTTTGCCGGTGCGCGTCGGCGCCATCGTGAGAAGATGGGCTGGCCCATCATAGCGCATCAGCTTTTTGGTGATCGGATCGCGGCCGATCAGCAGCCCGGTCGTTCCGCGCGACAGCGCCGTGACCTCGTTGTCATTGGCGAACCGGGCCGAGCCATGGGTCTCGTCATCATCGACCATGCCAAAATGCTCGATCATCGGCTTCATCACGAAGCGCGCCAGCGTCATCAGCCCGAGGAGGCAGGCGAGCAGGTTGCCGGCGAGATGGAGCCAGGTGCGGGCCATGCCGATCGCATCCATGGCGAGATGGACGGCAAAGAGCAGAGCGAGCGTGACGAGCCCGGCGATCGCTCCGACCTTTGCGACATAGTGGATCGCGGCAAGAGGTCCGAAAACGGCGCAGCCGAGCGCCCAGAGCGGATCGCGCCAGGCGGCGCGCAGCATGTTCACAAAAGCGACTCTGGCCAGCATCAGGCACGCTCACCCGTGGCGATAGGATCGCCGGGAGTCTGAGACGCAACCGCAGCCTTCTCAGCCGTCGACAGTTCGATCAGGTCGGGGAAGAGCGTCCTGTCGCCATCGCGGGTCAAGAACCCCGGCAGCTCGCGCTTGAGCCAGGCGCGCAGCCGATCGACGAACTCGGCGTCCTTGCTGGTCTCGAGCCGCTGCAGCACGAGCGCCCCGAGCAAGACCTTGCGGCGGGTGTCATTGGCGCGCTCCTGCTTGCCCAATCGCGCCTGCAGGGTTTTGCGCTGGGCATCGAGCTGGGCCAGCCGCTCCTCGATCGATCGTCTCGCCATTGGGCGTCTCCGTCAGAGTGAGCGCCGCAACCTAAAGACGCAAAGCCTTCAGGCCAACCCCCAGCGGCAAAGATTGGAACGGTTCGAGCCTCGCCAGCACGCCGCGATATGCCAATCCGGTCGAGTAACGACCTAGCACAAAGCGTGCCGCGCGCGGACCACGAGAAGCGTCAGGAGCGGAGCGTATGATGCTTTAAGTGCGCACTTACGAGTTGTTGCACAACTCAGCGCCTGCTACCCTGATCGCGCATCGGGGTTTGCGCATTGGCCATCTACCATCTCAGTATGAAGCCGATCAGCCGGGGCGCCGGCCGCAGCGCGGTGGCGGCTGCAGCGTATCGCGCTGGAG
>Ga0209902_101572_pt1 | contig 10143 bp, 7 predicted proteins | sample FECB27metaG_FD_188304 | JGI IMG/M metagenome (GOLD analysis project Ga0209902, IMG submission 188304) | Cyanobacterial communities from the Joint Genome Institute, California, USA - FECB-27 (SPAdes) (version 2) | ecosystem: Environmental > Aquatic > Thermal springs > Hot (42-90C) > Microbial mats ...
CCAGAAAGGCGATGCCGATCTGATCGAGCATCGCGGCGGCGGCCGTGAACAAGGGCGTCGGATCGCTGTCGTCGACACCCCAGGTCTCTCCATTGGGCGAGAGGCGCACCGAAGTGCGGGCAACACCGATCGCGTCCGCCACGGCGCGCGTGACTTCGCCGAGGAAGCGGATGCGATTGTCGATCGTCCCGCCATAGGCATCGTCGCGGTGGTTGCTCTTGTTGCGAAGAAACTGATCGATCAACATGCCGTTGGCGGCATGGATCTGCACGCCGTCGAACCCGGCGGCGATCGCGTTGCGCGCGGCGCGAACGAAATCCGCGACGATGCCCGCAATCTCCGGGATCGTCAGCACATGCGCGCGCTGGGCCGGCTTCGGCCCGTCATAGGTCCAGGCATCGACCGGAGAGGTGGTCGCGCTCGCCGAAACCGGCGCTTCGCCGATCACCGACGGGTGGCCGGCGCGACCGGTATGACCCAGCTGAGCGACGATCCGCCCGCCCCCGGCATGGACGGCGCGCGTCACCGCTTGCCAGGCGACCACCTGCTCGTTCGTCCAGAGGCCCGGCGCATAGGGAAAACCATTGCCCTGACGCGACACGCCGATCGCTTCGCTGATGATCAGGCCCGCCGAGGCGCGTTGGGCGTAATATTCGGTCATCATCGGGGTAGGGACATGGTCGCGCGTCGCGCGGCTGCGGGTCAGCGGCGCCATGAGGATGCGGTTGGGCAAAGTGAGCGCGCCAAGCGCGATCGGGGCAAACAGATCGGTCATCGCAAGTCTCCGTCGGTGTCCCCACTCAGCTAGGCGCGGACGCCGACGGGAAAAACAGGCTCGATTTCCGATCATTGCGGACTAGAATGACTTTATGGGCATACGGATCGAGAGCGTCGGTGCGATGGCCGCCTTTGCGCAGGCGGCGGAATTGCGGAGCTTCAAGCTGGCGGGGCAGCAGTTCGGCGTATCCTCGTCGGCGATCGGCAAGACCATTGCCCGGCTGGAGGATCAGCTTGGCGTGCGGCTGTTCCACCGATCCACCCGCGCGATCGCGCTGACGCAGGAGGGGGAGATATTCCTCGAGCGCTGCCGGACGGTGCTTGCCGAAATCGAGGCGGCGGAGGCGGAACTTGCGAGCACGACGGCGCTGCCGCGCGGGCGCCTGCGCGTCGGCGTGCCGGTCGCCGGCGATCTGCTCACGCCGATCCTGGGCGCGTTCATGCAGCGTTATCCCGAGATCGAGCTCGACCTCGACTATAATGACCGCTTCGTCGATGTGATCGATGACGGGTTCGACGCGGTCATTCGCTCGGGCGATGTGAGCGACAGCCGCCTGATGCAGGCGAAGCTGGGCGACTTCACGAACCGGCTGGTTGCGGCGCCCGGCTATCTCGACCGGATGGGCGAGCCCCGGACGCCCGCGGATCTGGCGCGGCATGGATTGCTGCATCACCGCTTCTACGACACCGGCAAGCTTGGCGATTGGGGGCCGGGAATTCCCGACGGCACCGTGTTGCCGGTGGCGCTGGCGTCCACGTCGTTCGTGTCGTTGATCGACCTCGCCGCAAATGGGTGCGGGATCGCTTCGCTCCCCTATTTCGCGATCGCCGAAAGGCTCCGGGACGGTTCGTTGCGGGAAGTGCTGCCGGATGCCGAGAAGAAGGTCCGGACGTTCCGCCTGCTTTGGCCGCGCAGCAAATTTCCGCTGCCGAAAGTCTCGGTATTCGTGAAGTTCATGACGGAATCGCTGAGGCACGCATTGCGCGAGGACGGCATTTGATATCGGTTTCGGCGAAAGCGGGACGATGCCGAAGCCGCCCGGATCGGCGACCTGTCGGGCCGGAAATCCCGTCGGCGGCTGGAGCGTTCCAGTTCATCGAGTGTTTTACCGATCACCGTTTTGCTGCGGCACGAAGGAGGAATGGAATGCGGATCTTGTGGATCGCGCCGATTTTAGCGGGTCTCGCGGGATGTGATCGAGCCCCTCCCGATCCGCGCGGGCTGGCGCGTGGCGAAACCCTGTTGAGCGTGACAGGCACCGGCCGAACCGAAGCGGCGCCGGATCAGGCGCTGTTCACGGCCGGCCTGTCGAGCCTGGGGGCCGACGCGCGGGCAGCGGGCGCCGCCAATGCGGCAACGATGAACAAGATCACCACGGCGCTCGCAAGTCTGTCGGTTCCCGCGCGCGATATCCAAACCCGCAATCTCTCGGTGAACCGGGTCGACTACGGCCCGAACAAGGGGCGTTACGAGGCGACAAATACGATCACGGTGCGCATGCGAGATCCGTCGAAGGTCGGCGAAGCGATCGCGGCGGTGACCGATGCCGGGGCGAACATCGTATCCGGCCCCAACCTGTCCGTTGCAGATCCCGAAAAAGCCAATCTTGCCGGCTATGGAATCGCTTACAAGGCCGCGCGAGCGAAGGCGGAGGCCTATGCCGACGCGGCCGATCTGCGCATCGTGCGCGTGCTGACCATCCAGGACGCCGGCGGCGGCGGAGACCTGCCGCAACAGGGCGATATGGTCATGCCGTCCCCGGTCGTCGCGCAATCAAACGCAGCGCCGCCTGTGATGACCGGCACGAATGCCGGAATGGTTGCGGTGCAGGTCAACTTCGCACTTGCGCCGAAATGACCGCACTGCGGACTGCGGGCATGCCTACTGGATGTAAATGAGTTCAAGCGCAGGGCAGTAAGCGCCCCAACATCAGTCATCCAACCTGCTGGCCAGCGCCCTCGAAAGCCGTCGTTGGTTCATCTCGCTCGCAGCGTGTGCGGGAAAGACTGAGATTGAGACATAGCTGCCATTCGGGTTGAAGGTCAGGCCGGCGACCGGGCCGTTAGTGACCGAGTAGGTCAGCACGGCATTGGCGTCAGCATCGCTGTCGTTGGTGGCGACCGAGCCCGAAACCGAAGCACCCTCGGCGACCGCAGCGACGTCGTTCACCGCGACCGGCGCATCGTTGATGCCCGTGACGGTGATGGTCAGCGTCGACGTGGCGGTGCCACCCTTGCCGTCGGAAACGGTGTAGTTGGCAACCACATCCAGCGTCTGGCCGGCGCCGAGGCTGTCATAGCTGGCCGGATCGAAGCTGTAGCTGCCGTTCGCATTGAGCGTCAGGCCCGTGACTGGCGCATTGAGCGTGTAGGTGAGCGTGTCACCCACGTCGACGTCCGTTGCGGCGAGCTGACCGGTAACGACCGCGCCGTCCTCGATTGCAGTGTTCGTCGCGGCGACGCCGACCGGCGCATCGTTAATACCGGTGACCACAATGGTGATCGTCGAAGTGGCGGTGCCGCCCTTGCCGTCAGAAACGGTGTAGTTGGCGACGACATTCTGCGTCACGCCGGCACCCAGACTGTCATAGCTGGCGGGATCGAAGCTGTAGCTGCCATTCGCGTTAAGCGTCAGGCCAGCGACCGGCGCGTTGAGCGTGTAGGTGAGCGTGTCGCCGACATCGACGTCCGTCGCAGCGAGCTGACCGGTAACGACCGCGCCGTCTTCAGTTGCGGCATTCGTCGCCGCCACTGCAACCGGCGCATCATTAACGCCGGTGACGACGATCGTCAGAGTCGACGTCGCGGTGGCACCCTTGTCGTCGGTGACAGTGTAGTTGGCGACGACATTCTGCGTCACGCCCGCACCCAGGCTGTCATAGCTGCCAGCGTCGAAGCTGTAGCTGCCGTTCGGATTGAGCGTCAGACCAACCGGCGCCGTGCCGGAGATGGCGTAGGTCAGCGTCGCGCCAGCATCGACGTCAGTGGCAGCAAGCTGGCCGGTGACGGTCGCATCTTCGTTCACAGCCGCGGTGCCGGCAACGCCGACCGGCGCATCGTTCACGCCGGTGACGGTGATGGTCAGCGTCGAGGTCGACGTGGCACCCTTGCTGTCGGTCAGCGTGTAGTTGGCGACAACAGCTCGCGTCGCGCCAGCCGCGAGGTTCTGATAGGCCGCGTTGCTCGGATCGAAGCTGTAGGTGCCGTTGGCATTCAGCGTCAGGCCAGCAACCGGCGCATTGAGCGTGTAGGTCTTCGTATCGCCCGTATCGACGTCGGTGTCGTTGGTCGAGACGTTGCCGGTGACGATCGCGCCGTCCTCGGTAGCAACCGCCGTATCGGCGACCGCGACGGGCGCGTCGTTGACGGGCGTGACGGTGACCGTGACGGTCTGCGTCGCGGTCTGACCCTTGCTGTCGGTCGCGGTGACCGTGAAGGTGCCAGTGCCGTTGAAGTCCTTGTTCGGCGTGAAGACGAAAGCGCCGTTGGCGCCGCCGGTGACGGTGCCGTTGGTCGCACCCGACGCGCTGTAGGTGACGGTGTCACCCGGATCGGTCGCGGTCACGGTGACGGTGACCGGCGTATCCTCGGCCGTGGTCGCCGTGCCCGTGGCGGGGAGCGTCGGGGGAGCGTTCTTCTTGCCGCCGCCGCCGAGCGCGAGAGCCGCACCGCCGCCGAGCAGCGCAACGCCACCGATGATCAGCGGGGTCGAAACGCCGCCATCCGAATCGTCGCTGGACGTGTCGGCAGGGGCGCCGGCCGCATCCTGACCAGCTTCGGGCAACAGCGCGCCGACCGAAGCAGCCGCGGAGGCATCGACCATCGCGAGATGCTCGACCTTGCCTTCAGCCTCGTCCGAGGCATTGTTATTATGCTTGGCGTCCTCGTCGCGCTCGTCCTTCTTGACGGCATCGACATGGGCATTGGCCTTAACGGGCGCAGGAGCGGCAACGCCCTTCCCGTTCACGCCCGCCTTGAGCGGCGCGGCAACCGCGGCCTTCGCCGAGGGATCGACGGCTACCGGTCCGTCAACCGCTGCGCGACCTTCCTTGAGACTGAAACCCTGGGCATTCGCCTTATTCGTAGCATTTTCAGACGCAAGCTTGGTCATACAGAACCCCTTTAAATGGCAACGGTGGCCTAATTTGCAGTCCTACGCATCGCGCAGCCCAACGCTACGCCAAACGCAGGTCGCCCTAAGCGCAAAGTCGTGATCGTTTGGTAGATGCCCGTCGCACGCAAAGAAAGCAGTTAATGGTATCCGTTGTATATATATCGTTCTGTGCAACACATATATGCGTTAACTGTTCTCATTCTGCCACAGAGGTGCGATAAACCACGGGTTGTAGCGGCTTTCGACGGCTCCCCGATGGTGACTCCAAGGGGGCCGATCGACAAGTTCGCGGCATGGTCGGCAGGGTCTCGGCGCAGGCTGAGCACCCACTGGCGACCATGGCATGGGACGAACGATAAAGAAACGACATAGTAAATCATAGTAAAGCGAAGTCGAGTTGCCCGTTGGGAGGGGCATGCAGTTCGCCGATATTGGCGCCGCACTGACGGCCGCCGGTATAGCGAATGAATTCGATGCAGTCGACTTGTCGATACTTGGCCGGGGCGTGCGTATTGGATGCCCCATTCTGTCGAAGATGACGAATACCCTGCCCGGCATGCGCATCGCCGGCCATGGACATGATTTGGGGGCCGGCCTTGCACAACAACATGCACATCCAGGTGGAGAAGATCCTGGAAATCAACAGACGCTTTTCGGAGCAGGTGGGAATCGAGGCACTCCGACCGGAGGCTAAGATCCTGTTCACGCTCAAGACCAAGGGCAGCCTGAGCGTCAAGGAAGCCATGATTCTCTCCGGCCTGTCCTATCGCGGCTTCTATATCGTCCTTGCCCGCCTCGCGAATAGCGGCTGGATCACCATGGAAGCGGACCTCAAGGACCGTCGCGTCAAGCGCATCCTGCTGGCTGATCGCAGCTTCGGCGACTATCCGTTGCGCGTGAACGCCATGCCCTATCCGGCCAGCTGATCGGCCCCCGGCCGAATCACCCTGAATTCGCTCGTTTTTCCGAATCACCCCCGGCGGGTGGTCGATTCCCGGCGCGTCCGCGCCGCGGGACACCGTCGATCATGTTCGAAACCCGCCGTTTCCCGCCGTTTTTACGGCCCGCCGCAGCCTGAAAAATCGCGCCTTGCCAAGATCCCGCGCTCCGCATATTTGTACTAAATATATATATAACCTGTGGGGGTGAGATGACGTCCAGCAATCCGGGCGGGGGCTCGATCGATTATCGGACGAGTGTTGCGTCCAATCCCAAGCAGTATGACATCCTTTTGAACCTGAACCGTTATTTCCAGACGGAACATGGGTTCGAGGTGCTGACGCCGGACGCGAAACTGTTCTGCGTGCTGGGCGCGAAGGGCAGCCTGAGCGTCAAGGAGGCCATGCTGTACTCGGGCCTTTCCTATCGTGGCTTCTATCTGGTCGCGGGTCGGCTGGCCGGGCGCGGCAGCATCGTGCTGGAGGGCGATCCGCATGACGGCCGGGTGAAGCGGATCAGCCTGGCGGCCAATGCCAGGTCGATGCTGGCGGCGATTCAGGAGACCATGCCGATGCTCGAAGTCCGGCAGGAACCCCGGCCGCAGATCAGGGCCAGCTAGAGCGCGCCCTGATCGCCAGGGCGAACGCCCCGAACAGTCCGGCATCCGCCCCGAGCCCCGGCGGAACGAGAATCCCCGCCCCTTCACCCTGGAAATAGCCACCGCAGATCGCGGCCCGCGCGATGCGGACGCGCTCGATCAGGCCCGGCGTCGCCATCACGCCGCCGCCCATGACGATTCGCCGCGGGGCGATGATCGCGCTGAGACTGACGGTCAGCTGGGCGAGATAATAGGCGATGATGTCATGCGCCGGGTGTCCGTCCGGCAGTTCCGACAGGCTGACACCCCAGCGGGCCGCGATCGCCGGCCCGCTCGCCAGACCCTCGAAACAATCGCCATGGAACGGGCAGATGCCGGCAAAGCGGCGATCGTCCGGATGGCGCGGCGGATGGGCGTGCCCCATCTCCGGATGGCCGAGACCATGCAAGGGCGCACCGTTCACGATCGCGCCACCGCCGATCCCCGTCCCCACGGTGACATAGACGGACACGTCTGCCCCCATGCCCGCCCCCCACAGGCTTTCGGCCAGTGCGGCACCATTCACGTCGGTATCGAAGCCGACGGGTCGGCCGAAGGCGCGGAGAAAGGGACCCGCAATATCGGCATCGCGCCAGCCCGGCTTGGTCGTGGCAAGGATATGTCCCCAATCGGCCCGGTCACGATCGAGCCCGACGGGGCCGAAGCTGGCAATGCCGATCGCGGCGACGGGGCCAAGAATGCCGCACGCACGCTCCAGCCAGGCGACCGCGTCGCCGATCGTCTCGGCCGGGCCGCGCGTCGGCAGCCGCAGCCGGTCGACGACGATATGGTCGCGGCGGACCAGGCCGATCACGAACTTGGTACCGCCCGCCTCGATACAGCCGAAAAGGTCTTCGTCGGTCATGGCCATGGCTATGCGCGGCTTTGCCGGCGATGTTAAGCGGTTGCATCGGCGCGGCACAGCCGCAATGCTGACGTGCATGTCCACTGCGCCGCGCACATCGGGAACCGTCGAGGAAGCCATGGCGTTGGCGGGCCGGCTGTTGAGGACCGAACCGGCACGGGCGGCCGCGCAGCTTCGGGAAGTGTTGCGGGTCGACCGGTTCAATGCCGATGCCCAGCGCCTGCTCGGGCGCGCGCTGCGTGCCATCGGCGACAACGAGGGCGCCGCCCGTGCGGAGGTCGACGCGATATCAGCCTCGGCGCACGACCCCATCCTGCTGGAAGCGGCGACCGCGCTGCTCGACAACCGGCTGGCCGTCGCGGAGCATATCTTGCGCCCGCGGCTGAAGGCCAATCCCTTCGACGTCGCGGCGATTCGGATGATGGCGGAGCTCGCCGGGCGGCTGGGCCGCTATGTCGATGCGGAGAACCTGCTGCGCCGTGCGCTGGAACTGGCGCCGGCCTTCGCCGCCGCGCGGTCCAATCTCGCCATGGTCCTCTACCGTCAGAACCGTCCGGCCGAGGCGATCGAGGAGCTCGACGCGCTGCTCGGCGACGATCCGGAAAATCCGGCGCACAGCAATCTTAAGGCGGCGGCGCTCGGCCGCGTCGGCGGCTATGACGAGGCGATCGCGCTCTACGAGGCGCTGCTCGCGCGCGTCGACGGGCAGCCCAAGATCTGGATGAGCTACGGCCATGTGCTGAAGACCGTCGGGAGACAGGGCGATGGCGTCGCCGCCTATCGCCGCGCGATCGGTATGCAGCCGCAACTGGGCGAAGTGTGGTGGAGCCTCGCCAATCTCAAGACGGTGAAGCTCGACGAAGCGGATATCGGCGTGATGACGCGGGCGCTGGACGCCGCCGGCCTTGGCGACGAGGATCGCTTCCACCTCCATTTCGCGCTGGGCAAGGCACATGAGGATGCCGATCGCGCGGAGACTGCCTTCGCCCATTATGCGGAGGGCAACCGGCTGCGCCGCGACCTGATCGATTACGACCCGCAGGAGATTTCGGGGCTGGTCGATCGCAGCGTCACTCTGCTCACCCCCGAATTCCTGCGCGCGCGTGCGGGCCAGGGCTGCGCCGACGCGGACCCGATCTTCATTCTGGGCATGCCCCGCGCCGGATCGACGCTGATCGAACAGATCCTGGCCAGCCATCCGCTGATCGAGGGGACGCAGGAACTGCCCGATATCGGGCAGCTCGCGCGTCGGCTTGCCGGCCGCAAGCTCAAGGGCGACGACAGCGCCTATCCCGAGAGCATCGCCGCGCTCGATGCGGACGCGCTGCGTGCGCTGGGTGAGGAGTATCTCGAGCGCACGCGCATCCAGCGCAAGACCGACCGCCCCTTCTTCATCGACAAGATGCCCAACAACTGGGCGCATGCCGGGCTGATCCACCTGATCCTGCCCAATGCGCGGATCATCGACGCCCGGCGCCATCCGCTCGATTGCTGCTTCTCCAATTTCAAACAGCATTTCGCGCGCGGCCAGGGCTTCGCCTATGATCTCGACGACCTGGGCCGATATTATTCGGACTATGTGCGCCTGATGGCGCATATCGATTCGGTGCTGCCCGGTCGCGTCCACCGCGTGATCCACGAAACCATGATCGAGGATACGGAGGCCCAGGTCCGCGCGTTGCTCGACCATGTCGGGGTGCCATTCGATCCGGCCTGCCTGCGCTTCTGGGAGAATGATCGCGCGGTACGCACGGCCAGCTCCGAACAGGTGCGCCGCCCGATCAATCGCGACGGCGTCGGCCAGTGGCAGCGCTTCGCCCCCTGGCTGGGCCCGCTCGAAATCGCGCTCGGCCCGGTACTGGAAGAATATCCAGACGCGCCAATCTGACAGTTTCGTTGCAATTTCGTCACACAGCCGCAACCAAGTTGCGCGGCGCATTAGACACATGTCGAATGAGAATTGACCAGTTTTCAAAAGCCACTCAGTTTTGACCCCGGGTCTGGAGTCAATCGAGAGGGCGCGAGATGACTGTCTTCACCAAGCTCAACACGATTCGCGGCACGACGCTGGCGCTGCTGGGATCGACCATGTTGTGTACCAGCGGCTTTGCATTCGCACAGGAAACACCACAGGCGGCCGCGGCGGAAAACGCCGGCGACGAGATCGTCGTGACTGCGCAGAAACGCAACGAGAACCTGCAGGACGTGCCGATCGCGATCACCGCGATGGGCACCGAAAAGCTGGAACAGCTTCAGGTGACCGATTTCGACGACTATGCGCGCTATCTGCCCAGCGTCAGTTTCCAGACGCTTGGGCCGGGTGCCTCCAACGTCTATTTCCGCGGCGTCGCCAGCGGCGAGAATGCCAATCACTCGGCATCGCAGCCCTCGGTCGGCACCTATCTGGACGAGCAGCCGATCACGACGATCCAGGGCGCGCTCGACATCCATATCTACGACATCGCGCGCGTCGAGGCGCTGGCGGGTCCGCAGGGCACGCTCTACGGATCGTCCAGCCAGGCGGGCACGATCCGCATCATCACCAACAAGCCCGACCTGTCCGGCTTCTACGGCGCATTCGATGCCGAGGTGAACAGCGTGGCGCATGGCGGCCAGGGCTATATCGCCGAGGGATTCGTCAACCTGCCCGTCTCGTCCAATGTCGCCGCCCGCTTCGTCGGCTGGTACAAGAAGGACGCCGGCTATATCGACAATATCCCGGGCACACTGAATTTCGCGACCTCCGGCATCGCATTCAGCAACGCCCCCTTCGTCGAGAAGGACTATAACGACGTCGAGACATATGGCGGG
>Ga0209902_101574_pt1 | contig 10122 bp, 7 predicted proteins | sample FECB27metaG_FD_188304 | JGI IMG/M metagenome (GOLD analysis project Ga0209902, IMG submission 188304) | Cyanobacterial communities from the Joint Genome Institute, California, USA - FECB-27 (SPAdes) (version 2) | ecosystem: Environmental > Aquatic > Thermal springs > Hot (42-90C) > Microbial mats ...
CGCCTTCGGGCTTCTTGGCGATTTCCTTGCCGGTGGCCTGGTCGACGACCTTCATCGACAGGCGGACCTTGCCGCGCTCATCAAAGCCCATCAGCTTGACCCAGACCTTGTCGCCTTCCTTGACCACATCCGAAGTCTTGGCAACGCGGTCGTTGGCAAGCTGCGAGATGTGGACGAGGCCGTCGCGCGGGCCGAAGAAGTTGACGAAGGCGCCGAAGTCGGCGGTCTTGACGACCGTGCCTTCGTAGATTTCGCCGACTTCCGGCTCAGCCACGATGGTGTGGATCCACTTCTTGGCGGCCTCGATCTCCTTGGCGTTCGATGAAGCGATCTTGACCGTGCCGTCGTCCTCGATGTTGATCTTGGCGCCGGTCTTTTCGACGATCTCGCGGATGACCTTGCCGCCCGAACCGATGACTTCACGGATCTTGTCGGTCGGGATGTGCATGACTTCGATGCGCGGAGCGAATTCGCCCAGTTCCTTGCGGCCTTCCGACAGAGCCTTCGACATTTCGCCGAGGATGTGCAGGCGGCCGTCCTTGGCCTGGCCGAGCGCGATGTTCATGATCTCTTCGGTGATACCGTCGATCTTGATGTCCATCTGCAGCGCGGTGATGCCGTTGGTGGTGCCGGCAACCTTGAAGTCCATGTCGCCGAGGTGATCCTCGTCGCCCAGGATGTCGGACAGGACGGCGAAGCGCTCGCCTTCCTTGATCAGGCCCATGGCGATGCCGGCAACCGGCTTCTGCAGCGGAACGCCCGCATCCATCAGCGCCAGCGAGGTGCCGCAGACGGTGGCCATTGACGACGAGCCGTTCGACTCGGTGATCTCGGAGACGACGCGCAGCGTATAGGGGAACTGCTCGGCAGCCGGCAGCATCGGGCGCACTGCGCGCCAGGCGAGCTTGCCGTGGCCGATTTCGCGGCGGCCGGGCGAACCCATGCGGCCGGTCTCACCAACCGAGTAGGGGGGGAAGTTGTAGTGAAGGAGGAACTTCTCCTTGTACATGCCGGTCAGCGAGTCGACATACTGCTCGTCTTCGCCGGTGCCGAGCGTGGCAACGACCAGCGCCTGGGTCTCGCCGCGGGTGAACAGCGACGAACCGTGGGTGCGCGGCAGAACGCCGACTTCGGAAACGATCTGGCGAACCGTCGAGAGGTCACGGCCGTCGATGCGCGAACCGGTGTCGAGGATGTTCCAGCGCACGATCTTGGCCTGGAGTTCCTTGAACACGGTGGCGACCTTGTCGGCCGACCACTTCGGAGCTTCGTCGCCTTCGGCGGCAAACGCTGCCTTGACCTTGGCCTTGACCGCGTCGACAGCGGCATAACGAGCCTGCTTGTCGATGTTTTTGTAAGCGTCGCGCAGCTCGCCTTCGACGATCTTCAGCATCTCTGCTTCAAGCTCGGAATAGTCCGGCGCGGTGAAGTCGCGCGGATCCTTGGCAGCCACTTCGGCCAGCTTGATGATGGCATCGATGACTGGCTGGAAGCCGCGGTGACCGAACATGACGGCGCCGAGCATAACGTCTTCAGCCAGTTCCTTGGCTTCCGACTCGACCATCAGCACGGCGGCATCGGTGCCGGCGACAACGAGGTCGAGCTTCGATTCCTGCATCTCGTCGATGTGCGGGTTGAGCACGTATTCGCCGTTGATGTAGCCGACGCGCGCGCCGCCGATCGGGCCCATGAAAGGCACGCCCGAGAGCGTCAGCGCAGCCGAGGTGGCAACGATCGACAGGATGTCAGGATCGTTTTCGAGGTCGTGCTGGACGACGGTGATGACGACCTGGGTGTCGTTCTTGTAGCCGGCAGCGAAGAGCGGACGGATCGGACGGTCGATCAGGCGCGAAACCAGCGTTTCCTTCTCGCTCGGACGGCCTTCACGCTTGAAGTAGCCGCCGGGGATCTTGCCGGCTGCGTAGGTCTTTTCCTGGTAGTTGACGGTCAGCGGGAAGAAGTCGAAGCCCGGCTTCGGCTCCTTGGCCGAAACGACGGTGGCGAGCACGACGGTTTCGCCGTAGGTGGCGAGCACGGCTGCATCGGCCTGACGCGCGATCTTGCCGGTCTCGAGGATGAGCGGACGGCCGCCCCATTCGATTTCAACTTTGTGGTGATTGAACATATTCTGTCCTTCGTGGCGGGAACGGCCCACGCCGCATTCCGGCGCGCCAATTCCCTGGCTTGTTCGGCGCGCCATAGGGAAAACCGGCTGGTCTTCCGCACGCGCCTTGGCTTCGGTTTGGCCAGCCACGGGCAAGACAACAAGAAGCTCGGTGGAAATGTGAGCCGCAACGCGGCAGACCGAACGTCCTGCAATCCTGCCCCATGACCGTCCATGGGCGGTTCGGGCGCGTCGCTGCGGCGCTCCGGAACCTTTTTCAGCGCGACCCCGCCCCTGTGGCGAAATCGGACCAATGGACCATCAAAAAGGATGGCCCGAATGCGCGAACGGCGGGCTCTCGCTGGGAGAACCCGCCGATCAATTCATCAGCGGCGCAGACCGAGCTTCTCGATCAGCGTCTGATAGCGTGCGTCGTCCTTGCGCTTGAGGTAATCAAGCAGCGAGCGACGCAGGGAGACGAGCGCCAGAAGACCACGACGGGAGTGGTTGTCCTTCTTGTGGTCCTTGAAGTGCTCGGTCAGGTTCTTGATGCGCTCGGAGAGGATCGCAACCTGGACTTCCGGCGAACCGGTGTCGCCCTTGGCGGTTGCAAATTCAGCCATCAATTCCGACTTGCGCTCGGCAGTAATCGACATCGTGTTTTCCTTTCAATCTGGAGGAAACGGGACGCCCTCGGCCGGGATGTCGTCCAGCTGGGGCCAATGGAACAAGGCGCTTAAACGCGCGATGTTGCGGCGCATATAGTGGAATTTGGCAACAAAAGCCAGTCCCATTCGCAAGCCGGCTCCGAGCCGCCCTTCAGAGCCATTTGCGCCAGCGGAAAAACAGCACCAGCGAGATCGCGACCAGGGCCATGAAGCCGAGCGCCGCCGGATAGCCGTAAGGCCACAGCAACTCGGGCATGTTCCAGGGCGAACTGGCGGGGTCGAAATTCATGCCCCAGATGCCGGCGAGAAAGGTCAGCGGGATGAAGATCGCCGAGACGATCGTCAAAACGCCGATGATTTCGTTGGTCCGCGATTGCGACAGCGACAGCTGCATCTCGATCAGGCCGATCATTGTCTCGCGCTGGGACTCGACCGTTTCGGCCAGGCGGATGGAATGGTCGAGCGTGTCGTTGAAATAGACCTTTGTCTCAGCCGAGATGAAGGCCGCATCTGAGCGGATCAACGTGGTCAGCGCGTCGCGCAACGGCATGATCGTTCGCTTGAGCAGGCTGGTTGCCCGGCGCAGGCCGTGTAGCTGGCTGATGTGCTGCTTCCTGGGGGCGGCCAGCAGCTCGTCCTCGATGGCTTCGACCTTGTCGCCGGTGGCATCGACGATCGGGAAGTAGCTGTCGACCACAGCATCGATCAGCGCATAGGCGAGATAGTCGGCCTTGCGGTGGCGCAGCCGGCTCGGATTGGAGGTTCGGATGCGCTGGCGCACCGGCTCGAACGGGTCGCCCTCGCGCTCCTGGAAGGTGACGACGAACTTGTCGCCGAAAAAAAACGAGATCTGCTCGTAGCGGCTCGTCTTCACGTCATCGATCATCGAGAGCACGAAGAACGCATGATCGTCGAAGAAGTCGGCCTTGGAGCGCTGGCCGGTGTTGACCACATCCTCGAGCGCCAGTGTGTGCAGGTGGAAGATCCTGCCGATCTCCTCGATCAGGCCGATATTGGCAAGGCCGACGCAATCCAGCCAGATCAACGGCCAGTTGTTGCAAGCCGCCTCGACGTCGTCGAGGCTGGCATCGTCGACGAACTCGCAGGCTTCCGGCGAAATCAGCGTCAGGTTCAACGCCGACTGGCGCGCGGAGGGGTCGGCGATCAGCGTGCCGGGCGATGCGCCGACCGGTGGCCGCGTGTGCTGGCGATGGCCGCGTTTGCCGGTGGGTTCAGCCAGTGCCATTTCGCCTCGCTCGCGGAATCATGTCAGCGATCCAAGCGGAAACGGCACCGGCAGACAAGTGTCAGGCAGTGAACACCCGCTTGGGCTTGAACATGCCCTGCTCGATGGCGCCGATGGCGACGAGCTTGCCGCGCGCGGTGGCGCAAGCTTCCTCGGCCTCGACAGGCGCATCGCGGCCGCGCACGATAACGGGGTTGCCGAGCCTGATCTTGGACGCGGCCTCGTCGGTCACGGCGACCTGTGGCAGGCAGTCGAGTGCCGCCGAAGTGTCGACGACGAATTCGTCGATCGCGGTGAAGTCCCACTTGCCCTCTTCACCTTCCGGCTGGCCGGCGGTGCGAGCGGCTTCGAGCTCGGCGATGGTGACGAAGTCTTCCGCGGTGAACGGATCGACCTCGGTGCGGCGAAGCTCCGAGATATGGCCGAAGCAGCCGAGATCGCGGCCCATATCGCGGGCAAGCGAGCGGACATAGGTGCCCTTGCCGCAATCGATCTCGAAAACGGTGCGGTCGGCGCTGTTTTCGATGATCTCGAGGCGGCCGATCTCGACTTCACGCGCCGGAATGTCGACGGTCTCGCCTTCGCGGGCGAGGTCGTAGGCGCGCTCGCCGGCGATCTTGATCGCCGAGAACTGCGGCGGCGTCTGCATGATGACGCCGGTGTATTTCGGCATGACGGCGCGGATCTCTTCCTCGGACGGACGCTTGTCCGAAGTCTTGGTCACCGGGCCCTCGAGGTCGTCGGTCGAGCGCTCTTCGCCCCAGGAGACGGTGAAGCGGTAAACCTTGGCGCCGTCCATGACGTAAGGCACGGTCTTGGTGGCCTCGCCGAGCGCGATCGGCAACATGCCGGAGGCGAGCGGGTCAAGCGTTCCGGCATGTCCGGCCTTTTCGGCGTTGAACAGCCACTTGATCTTAGAGACGGCCTCGGTCGAGCCCATGCCCACAGGTTTGTCCAGCACCAGCCAGCCGGAGACGGGCCGGCCTTTCTTCTTGCCGCGACGCGACATGTCAGTCTTCCTTGTCTTCTTCGCCGTCGAGGTCGCGCGCCACTTCGGGCGAGCGCAGCAGATCGTTGATCTTGGCGAAATTGTCGTAACTGGTGTCCAGCCGGAAACGGAATTCCGGCATGTATTTCATCTGCTTGAGGGCAAATGAAACGCGGCCACGGATGAATTTGGCATATTTGTTGAGCGCGGCAATGACCGCGTCAGTGTCCTTGGCGCCGATCGGCGACACGAAGGCGGTGGCGATCTTGAGGTCGGGCGACATGCGCACCTCGGTGATCGAAATGACCGTCGTTTCAATCACCGGATCGATGATCTCTCCGCGCGGGAGCATTTCGGAAAGCGCATGACGCACCTGTTCGCCGACGCGAAGCTGGCGCTGGGATGGGCCTGAACTCTGAAAACGCGACATGGTCCTGAAAATCCATATGTCGCAGGAGGCGGAATGGGACCGCGCTTCCTGCTGCACGAAAACGGACGGCGGCCGAACGGCCACCGTCCAAATGATTAGACTGATGCCAGAGGCTTAGAGCCTCCGGGTCACCATCTCCACGCGGAAGCACTCGATGACATCGCCTGCGCGCATGTCTTCGTAGTTCTGGAAGGCCATACCGCATTCCTGGCCGACCGGCACTTCGGAGACTTCGTCCTTGAAGCGCTTGAGCGTCTTGAGCGTGCCTTCGTGGATGACGACGTTGTCGCGGATGAGGCGGACGCCCGCACCACGTTCGACCTTGCCTTCGGTGACACGGCAACCAGCGACCTTGCCCGTCTTCGTGATGTTGAAGACTTCGAGGATCTCGGCGTTGCCGATGAAGGTTTCGCGGCGTTCCGGCGACAGCAGGCCCGACATCGCATCCTTAACGTCATCCACGAGGTTGTAGATGATGTTGTAGTAGCGGATCTCGATGCCCTGCTGCTCAGCGGCGTGACGCGCCTGCGCATTGGCGCGGACGTTGAAGCCGATGATTGCCGCACCCGAGGTTTCGGCGAGCGTGACGTCGCTTTCGGTGATGGCGCCGGCGCCCGAATGGACGATGCGCGCACGCACCTCGTCAGTGCCGAGCTTGTCGAGTGCTGCGATGATCGCTTCGACCGAGCCCTGCACGTCACCCTTGATGATGAGCGGGAACTCCTTGAGGCCGGACGATTGCAGCTGCGACATCATCTGCTCGAGCGAGCCGCGCTGGGTTGCGTGCTTGGCGACAGCCTTGTCACGCGCCAGACGCTGGCGATACTCGGTGATTTCACGGGCACGGGCTTCGTTGTTGACCACCGCGAAGCGGTCGCCAGCCTGAGGCGTGCCCTGGAGGCCGAGAATCTCGACCGGCATCGCCGGCGGAGCTTCCTCGAGACGGTTGCCACGATCGTCGACCAGGGCACGGACGCGGCCCCACTGGTCGCCGGCGACGAGAATATCGCCTGGCAGCAGCGTACCGGTCTGGACGAGCACGGTCGCAACCGGGCCACGGCCCTTGTCGAGCTTGGCTTCGATGACGACACCCTCGGCCGTACGGTCGGGGTTTGCCTTGAGGTCGAGAACTTCGGCCTGCAGCAGGATCGCTTCGAGCAGCTTGTCGAGATTGGTGCGGTTCTTCGCCGAAACCTCGACGTCGAGCACTTCACCGCCCATCGATTCCACGAAGACTTCGTGGCGCAGCAGCTCGGTACGGACCTTCTGGGCGTCAGCCGACGGCTTGTCGATCTTGTTGATCGCAACAATGATCGGCACGCCGGCAGCCTTGGCATGGCTGATCGACTCGATGGTCTGCGGCATGACGCTGTCGTCGGCCGCTACGACCAGGATGGCAATGTCGGTCGCCTGGGCACCACGAGCACGCATCGCCGTGAAGGCGGCGTGGCCGGGGGTGTCGATGAAGGTGATCTTCTGACCGTTCTTCTCGACCTGGTAGGCGCCGATGTGCTGGGTGATGCCACCGGCTTCGCCTGACACGACGTTGGCCTGGCGGATGGCGTCGAGCAGCGAGGTCTTGCCGTGGTCGACGTGACCCATGATGGTGACGACAGGCGGACGCGTAACCAGCGTTTCGCTGTGATCGGCGATGTCGAACAGGCCTTCTTCGATGTCGGACTCGGCAACGCGGCGAACCGTGTGGCCGAATTCGGAAGCGACCAGCTCGGCCGTATCGGCGTCGATGACGTCGCCCGGCTTCAGCATCTGGCCTTGCTTCATGAAGAACTTGACGACCTCGACGGCGCGTTCGGACATGCGCTGGGCCAGTTCCTGGATGGTAATGGTCTCAGGAAGAATGACCTCACGCACGATCTTCTCGCGCGTCTCCTGATGCATCGCACGCTTGAACTTCTCCTGGCGGCGACGCATCGCCGACAGCGAACGCGAACGGGCGTCGCCATCCGCGGAAGTCAACGCCGTGTTGAGCGTCAGCTTGCCACGACGACGGTCGTCCTCGGTCTTGGTCTTGGCCGGACGGGCAATCTCAGGCGTCGCAACGCGGCGGATCGGCGATGCGGTTGCAGCACCGGGGCCAACGCGGCCCTTCGGCTTGGCTTCCACCTCGTCGGGCACATTGGCCTCGAGGGCTGCGGCCGGCGCACGGCGGCGAGCCTCGTCCTCGGCGCGGCGGCGGGATTCAGCCTCGGTCTTGAGACGGGCTTCTTCTTCTGCCTGGCGGCGAGCCGAATCCTCACGCTCCTTGCGGCGGCGCTCGTCTTCTTCGGCGCGGCGGCGCGCGTCTTCGGCAGCGCGCAGGCGATCTTCCTGTTCACGCGCGACCGAGCCTTCGAGCGCGCGACGACGCGCATCCATCTCGCTGCGCGACAGTGAATTCAGCACCATGCCGGAGCGCTCGGGCTGGCGCGGCGCGGGCCGCGGTGCCTCTTTCGCGACGGGCGCGGGAGCTGGCGTAGGTGCAGGTGTCGGCCGGGGTGCAGGAGCGGCTGCGACCGGCGTCGAAACAACAGGCGTCGCTGCCACGGGCGCTACCGGCGCTGCCGGTGCGGGCGCTGCTGGCTGCGGCTTGGGCGCGAACACCGTCGCTGCCGTCGGTGTGGGCTCGTGCTTATCGCCGGGCATAGAGAACTTACGCTTCTTCGTCTCCACGACGACCTGCTTTGTGCGGCCATGCGAGAAGTTCTGGCGTACGGTTCCCTGCTCCGATCCCGGGCGCTTCAGCGTCAAGGTCTTCTTCGGAGTGACGCTCAACGTGTTGTCATCGCCCGATTTGCTATCGCTCATTCCATATCCTCTGCGGCATCATCGTCGTAGGCAATCGCCGCAATCATTGCCAGATCATCCGGGGATCCGCCCCGATATCGGTCAAGCGCAACCATGCGCTTCGCGACCGCCTTGCCCGCTTCTCCCGCGAGGACGGCAGCATGTATCACATTTGTTGCCCCCAATGCCAAACCCAATTCCGCTTCCGAAAAAAGTTTGTAGGCGGGCGTTGCAGGCCCGCCGATATGCACTGTGGCCTTGCGGGCCTGGGTGATCTTGCGGACGCCATCCTCGGCGCCCTCGTAAGCATGGAGTACTAGAAGCGCCTTGCCGGCACGGACCGTGGAGTCGACCTTGGCGGCACCTAGTGCCACCAGACCGGCCTTGCGGGCAAGCCCAAGCGAGCCAAGTGCTGACCGGGCGAGCAGATTATCCACCATTGCGCCCAGATCGGGCGGCACGACAACCTGCGCCTTGAAGGCACGGGCGAACATGCCCTTGGCCGCCGCCTTGTCGATATGTAGGCGGTCGGCCGTCACCCAGCAACCGCGGCCGGGCAGATTTCTCTTCAGATCAGGATAGACGGCCGAATCCGGGCCGACGACGAAACGGATCAGATCATCCGGTTCGGCGCTTTTGCGCGTGACGATGCAGGTGCGATCGTTCATCTCGTCCAACAGTTTCTCCGGCCGGCCTCACGTCACTCACCGGCGACGTCGGCAGGCTCTTCCTCGGACACAACTTCGTCCTCGGCGATCCAACCAACCATGCGTCGGGCAGCAACAACCATCTGTTCCGCATCGGTACGCGAGACGCCGTAGTCGGCGAGCACGCCCGGGAAGAACTTGGTCTCTCCGTCCTTGCGTTCCTTCCAGCCGACGAGATCATCGGCGGCGTAGCCGGCGAAGTCCTCGACAGTCTTCACGCCGTCATTGCCGAGAGCGACCAGCATCGCGGTGGTGACACCGGGGATCTCGCGCAGTTCGTCCTGCACGCCAAGCGCCTTGCGCTTCTCGTCGTGCTCGGCCTCGATCTTGCCGAGGTATTCGCGGGCGCGGGTCTGAATCTCGCTGGCCGTGTCCTCGTCGAAGCCGTCGATCGATGCGATTTCGTCGGCATCGACGTAAGCCACTTCTTCAACCGAGGTGAAGCCTTCGGATGCAAGCACCTGGCCGACCATCTCGTCGACGTCGAGCGATTCCATGAACAGGGTCGAACGCTCGACGAATTCCTTCTGGCGGCGCTCCGACTCTTCCTGTTCGGTCAGGATGTCGATGTCCCAGCCGGTCAGCTGCGAAGCCAGGCGCACGTTCTGGCCGCGGCGGCCGATGGCCAGCGACAGCTGGTCGTCGGGAACCACGACTTCGATGCGCTCTGCGTCCTCGTCGAGAACGACCTTGGCGACTTCAGCCGGCTGCAGGGCGTTGACGATGAACGAGGCTGCGGAAGGCGACCACGGAATGATGTCGATCTTTTCGCCCTGGAGCTCGCCGACGACGGCCTGGACGCGCGAACCGCGCATACCGACGCAGGCGCCGACCGGGTCGATCGAGCTGTCACGCGAGATGACGGCGATCTTGGCGCGCGAACCGGGGTCGCGGGCAACCGACTTGATCTCGATGATGCCGTCGTAGATCTCCGGCACTTCCATGGTGAACAGCTTCGCCATGAACTGCGGATGGGTACGCGACAGGAAGATCTGCGGGCCACGCTGTTCGCGGCGCACGTCGTAGACGTAAGCGCGGACGCGGTCGCCGTACTTGTAGTTTTCGCGGGGGATCAGCTCGTCGCGGCGGATGATCGCCTCGCCACGGCCGAGATCGACGATGACGTTGCCGTATTCGACGCGCTTGACCGTGCCGTTGACGATCTCGCCGATACGATCCTTGTACTCGTCGTACT
>Ga0209902_101575_pt1 | contig 10104 bp, 9 predicted proteins | sample FECB27metaG_FD_188304 | JGI IMG/M metagenome (GOLD analysis project Ga0209902, IMG submission 188304) | Cyanobacterial communities from the Joint Genome Institute, California, USA - FECB-27 (SPAdes) (version 2) | ecosystem: Environmental > Aquatic > Thermal springs > Hot (42-90C) > Microbial mats ...
CACCGGCCGGTCGCAGGGCCCGCCCTTGGCAAGGGTCGCCGGCACGTTCTCCGCTTTCAGCACTCGCTTGGGCATCGCCGAAGGATCGACCGCATCGCCCGCCGCGAGATCATTTGCCGTGACAAAGTTGTGGCGCTTGAGCAGCGTCTCCAGCGCCTTGATCCAGATCTCGTAATAGCTCGACGCATAATAGTCGGCAGGATGGAGCGACTCCCGTGCGTGCCGGCTCTCGTCGATGTTCCAGGCGCCCATGGCGCCCGCCGTCAGCGTCACGCCAAGCGCGCGCTTTTCCCACTCGGCGTGGAAATAGGGTTCGTCCTTCTCGGGTGCCACCGGGCCGAACCCCATCTGCCCGCCGAGATCGTGCGGTCCGTTCATGCGGCCTCCCGCGCCAGGCCGGTGCCGATCATCGAATCGCGCGTCACCAGATCGGCGAGCTTTTCCTCGCTCCAGCCATCGGTGCCTGTGGGTCGCTGCGGCACGACGAGATAGCGCAGCTCGGCGGTCGAATCCCAGACCCTGACCTTCCTGTCGTCCGCCAGCGTCACCCCGAACTCCGCCAGTACGCCGCGCGGGTCGATCACCGCCCGGCTACGATAGGGCGGCGCCTTGTACCAGACCGGCGGCAGGCCCAGCACCGACCACGGGTAGCAGGAGCACAGAGTGCAGACGACGAGGTTGTGCGTCTCGTCGGTGTTGAACACCGCCTGCATGTGCTCGCCCTGCCGCCCGGTATAGCCAAGCGAGGCGATGGCAGCGGTAGCGTCGCGCTTCAACCAGTCGGCGAATTCGGGATCGGACCACGCCTTGGCCACCACGCGCGCGCCGTTTCGCGGGCCGACCTTGGTCTCGTAGGTATCGACGATGACGTCGATCGCCGCAGGGTCGATCAGGCCCTTTTTGGTCAGGATGGTCTCCAACGCCCGCACGCGCGCGGCCATCGGGTCGAGTTCGTTGTCGTGATGGTGGTCGTGGTCATGATCGTGAGACATATCAGGAGGCTATGCGTGTGCACCCCGCCACGCAAGCATCCTCGGCTTGGGCCAGCAGCCGTTTGCGGTGCCGTCCCGAAGCTCGCTATCGTCCTCCCATGCGGGTTCTGATTCTCGGCGGCAACGGCTTCATCGGGGCGGCAGTGGCAAGGTCGCTTGCCGCGCGCGGGCATTCGGTCGTGGCGCTGGCTCGAGACACCGAAACTGCTGCCCGCCGCCATCCTGATATCGACTGGGTCAAGGCCGACATCGCGCAGCTGTCGCGATCCGAGGACTGGCGTCCGCTGCTTCAAGGCATCAATGCGGTCGTCAATTGCGCCGGCGTGCTGCAGGATGGTCCGCGCGACGATGTCGCTGCCGTCCAGTTCAACGCCGTGAGCGCTCTTTACCAGGTCGCCTCACCACGTCTCGTCGTCCAGATATCGGCGCGCACAGACGACGTCGCGGCAGACAGCCCCTTCTTCGCCACCAAGCGGCGGGCCGACGCTGCTCTTCGCGCCTCGGGCCTTGCTTTCGTCGTCCTGCGCCCGGCCATTGTTATCGGGCGCGCGGCCCATGGTGGCTCGGCATTGCTGCGGGCGCTCGCCGCCTTTCCGCTGGTCACGCCGCTAGTCTTTGGCGACAGCCGCATGCAGTTCGTCTCGCTTGATGACGTCGCCTGTGCCATCGCCGATGCCTTGTCGGGCTTAATCCCCGCCGGCAGCGATCTCGACCTGGCAGCACCTCAGACAATGACGCTCGCGCAAGCCGTCGCCCGCCACCGCCAATGGCTCGGCCTGCCGCCAGCACCCGTGCTCACCCTGCCCGCAATCTGTGCCAGGATCGCCTCCGGTTGCGCCGATCTGCTCGGCCGGCTCGGTTGGCGATCGCCCTTGCGCTCGACGGCGCTCGAGGTCGCCGCAGGCGGTGTTGCAGGCCATGCTGCGAGCTCCGGCCGCAACCTCCGTTCCCTCGACCAAACGCTGGCAGCAAATCCCGCCAGGATCCAGGACTTGTGGTTCGCCCGGCTCTATCTGCTCAAGCCGCTGGTATTCGGCACACTTTGCCTGTTCTGGCTGCTGTCCGGCATCATCGCCTTGCTGCGTTTCGACGCTTCCTCGGCGCATCTTGCCGCCGCCGGCGCGCCTGTTGCGCTCGCTTATGCCATCACCCTGGTCACCAGCCTCGCCGACATCGCGCTTGGCATAGGCGTGGCTGTCCGCCGTTACGCCAAACCGGCACTGGCCAGCATGATCGCGCTGTCGCTCGCCTATCTCGCATCGGCCACGGTGCTTGCGCCCGGCCTCTGGGCCGATCCGCTCGGTCCGCTGGTCAAGGTGCTGCCATCGATTGTGCTGGCGCTGGTGGCGCTTGCCATACTGGACGAGCGTTGAACGATGGAAGAGCTTCTCCGCCTCGCCCACGTCCTCGGTGCTGCCGTACTGTTCGGCACCGGAGCAGGCATCGCCTTCTTCATGGTCATGGCCCACCGCACCCGCGATCCCGCAACCATCGCCCATGTCGCCGGCACGGTGGTCATCGCCGACACGGTCTTCACCGCCACCGCAGTCATCCTGCAGCCCGTCACCGGCGCCTGGCTGGCACACGAAGTTGGCTGGCCGCTCACCGAGCGCTGGATAGTCCTGTCGCTCGCGCTCTATGTGCTGACCGGGCTGTTCTGGCTGCCAGTCGTCTTCATCCAGATCGAGCTGCGCAACCTCGCCCGCTCCGCGGCCGCCACCGGCAAGACGCTGCCGGCGCGCTATTTCAGGCTCTACCGCATCTGGTTCGCCTGCGGCTTCCCCGCCTTCTTCAGCGTCATCGCCATCTTCTGGCTGATGCTCACCCGGCCGGCGATCGAATTGTTCTGACTATTTCAGCATCGGCCACAGCGTGGCTGCCAAAAGCACGCCCATGGCAATGTTGAACCATTTCAGCCGCACCGGATCGGCGAGGAAACCACGCAGCGCCATGCCGAAGCCGGCCCAGCACGACACGCTCGGCACGTTCACCACGGCAAAGGCGCCCGAGATGATCAGCACCGACAGGAACGGCGCTTCGGTGCTGGTGTAGATCGCCATCGCGGTGACTGCCATCACCCAGGCTTTCGGATTGATCCACTGGAAGGCGGACGCCTCGAGAAAGGTCATCGGCTGGCCCTTGCTCTCGCCGTCCTTGCCGAGCGAGCGCGACATGGCGATGCGCCAGGCGAGATAGAGCAGATAGGCCCCGCCGGCGATCTTCAGCACCAAATGCAGCGCGGGAAATGCCGTCAGCACCGCGCCCAGCCCGAAGCCGACGCCAAGCAGCAGCGACAGGAAACCGAAGCCGATCCCCAGCATGTGCGGGATCGTGCGCACGAAGCCAAAATTCACGCCGGAGGCCAAGAGCATGAAATTGTTCGGTCCCGGCGTGATCGAGGTCACGAACGCATAGACCAGCAGTGCAAGGAATGCGTCGTAGGTCATCGATCCCTCCCTCGGGTAATTTTATGTCAGTATCACTGACCTTATTTGAAAGATTCGACAACGATCCAGCGACGCTCAAGCGCTAAGCCAGACAGGCCGAAACGCCGCGATGGCGCAGGCTCAATCGCCGCCGCCGCAGCCACCACCGTCGCCATCTCCGCTACTGCTACCACCAGCGCCGCAACCGCTATCGCCGGCCTTAGACCGGCGGCGCCGCCTGCGTCTGATTGGCAGGAGCGAAATCGCCGCGATGAAGCCTGCCACGCACAGGCCCACTCCAATCTCTTTTCCGATCATCCCACTGCTCCAGAGCAGCGAAACCGTAATCACGACCAGTACCAGGGCGAAGGTGATCTCGGCGGCAGGCAAGATCGTGGGATCCCATTCCAAGCAGCCCGGTCGACAGAGGCCGCTCCCTGGCATTCACATCGGGCCACACCGAGGAAACGGGATCCTCGCCAAACTCCTCGGACAGCATAACAAGCGTCCTGGCGTAGGCATCGCGCAGCGGCACCTGGCTCTCATCCGCCCCTCGGCTCGGATGGTGATGCACCTCCTGCCCCAACGTCTCGTCGCAGAAGCGCTTCCAGTAGTCCTTGGTATAGGTCAGGTGCAGGTGCCAGACCTTGTCGACATCGGGCGACGGGCTGAGCATGTCATCCGAAATGCAGACGAGGTAGATGAAGCGCCTGTATTGATCGATCGCCGCCTTCGCACGCCCTGGCGTCCAGCCATTCTCCCGGGCCAGCCGCACTGAGAACGGAGCTTCGGCTTGCGGATCGTCGAAGTCGTAACTAGCGATCTTGTTCCAGAGGTCCGGGTCGGTCAGGTCATTCATCTTGAGCCGGGGGCGTTGAACTTGAACGCCCGGAACCTACACCGCCCGGACGTTCTTGCAATCACCGCTAGGCAACCAGAGGCTGCCATTGGCTGGCCCCGCCACAACGATCGCGGGGCCGGCAGATAGAGCGTCGGCCGGAGCCGCGCCCTGCCCTTACATTCCTTGCGGGCCGCGGTTCATTGCCGCCACGCCGGTGCGGCAGACCTCGACGAGGCCGAGCGGCTTCATGATGGCGATGAACTGCTCGATCTTCGACACCTTGCCGGTCAGCTCGAAGATGAAGTGTTCGGTGTTGGCGTCGATCACCTTGGCGCGGAAGGCGTCGGCCAGGCGCAGCGCCTCGACGCGGGCGTCACCCGTGCCCGAAACCTTGACCAGCGCCAGCTCGCGCTCCAGCGCACCACCAGTGCCCAGTTCCTGGGCGGTGACCGTCAGGTCGACGACGCGGTGCACCGGCACGATGCGCTCGAGCTGGTGCTTGATCTGTTCGAGCACGTGCGGGGTGCCGCGCGTCACGATGGTGATGCGCGACAGGTGCTTCTCATGTTCCGTCTCCGAGACGGTCAGGCTCTCGATGTTGTAGCCGCGGCCGGAAAACAGGCCGATGACGCGGGCAAGCACGCCCGGTTCGTTGTCGACCAGCACCGATAGCGTGTGGTTTTCCGGCTTCTCGGTTTCCTTGGCGATAAAATAGGCCGAACCGGTGGGCTGTAGCTGTGCGTTCATAAGATGAATCTCGATCTCAGGCGGTTGCGCCAACTCGTTGATTGTGCGGCCTTCCCCGAAGGCCGCACGCGGTCCGTCACACCAGTTCGCGGCCCTTGGCGTCGATGGCGTTGGCCACTGCCTCGTCGGTCGCCTCGTCGGGCAGCAGCATCTCGTTATGCGCCTTGCCCGACGGGATCATCGGGAAGCAATTGGCGAGCGTTGCCACGCGGCAATCGAAGATCACCGCCTTCTTCACCGAGATCATCTCCTTGATCGCGTCGTCGAGCTCGTCCGGCTTGTCGCAACGGATGCCGTGGCCGCCATAAGCCTCCGCCAGCTTGACGAAGTCGGGCATCGCCTCGGTGTAGGAATGTGACAGGCGGTTGCCGTGCAGCAGCTGCTGCCACTGGCGCACCATGCCCATGTAGGAGTTGTTGAGGATGAACACCTTGATCGGCGCATTGTACTGAAGTGCCGCACTCATCTCCTGGATGCACATCTGCACCGAAGCGTCGCCGGCGATGTCGATGACCAGCGATTCAGGATGCGCGATCTGCACGCCGAATGCCGCCGGCAGGCCGTAGCCCATCGTGCCCAGGCCGCCCGAGGTCATCCAGCGGTTCGGCTTTTCGAAGCCGTAGTGCTGGGCTGCCCACATCTGGTGCTGGCCGACCTCTGTCGTGATGTAGGTGTCGAGGTGCTTGGTGTTCTCATACAGCCGCTGGATCGCGTATTGCGGCATGATCACGTCGCTGTTGTGCTTGTAGGCGTAGCTGTCGCGGGCGCGCCACTTGGCAATCTGCTCCCACCACGGATACAGCGTCTTCTTGTCCGCCTTGGCGGTCGCCCGCCACAGCCGCACCATGTCTTCCAGCACACGACCGACATCGCCAAGGATCGGCACGTCGGCGCGCACGTTCTTGTTGATCGACGACGGGTCGATGTCGATGTGGATCTTCTTCGAGTTCGGCGAGAACGCGTTGAGGCGGCCGGTGATGCGGTCGTCGAAGCGCGCGCCGATGCAGACCATGACGTCGCAGTCATGCATCGCCATATTGGCTTCGTAGCTACCGTGCATGCCCAGCATGCCGAGCCAGTTCTTGCCCGATGCCGGATAGGCACCCAAGCCCATCAGCGTCGAGGTGATCGGAAAGCCCGTCAGATCGACCAGCTCGCGCAGCAGGTGGCTGGCTTCCGCACCGGAATTCACCACGCCGCCGCCGGAATAGATGATCGGCCGCTTGGCGGTGGCCATCAGCGCAACCGCTTCCTTGATCTTCTCCAGGTCGCCCTGGACCTTGGGCTGGTAGGAGGTGCGCGGCGCGGTCTGCGGCGGCGTGTAGATGCCCTTGGCAAACTGCACGTCCTTCGGGATGTCGACCACGACCGGGCCGGGACGGCCGGTCGTTGCGACATGGAACGCCTCATGCAGGATGCGAGCCAGGTCGTTGACGTCCTTCACCAGCCAGTTGTGCTTTGTGCACGGCCGGGTGATGCCAATGGTGTCGCATTCCTGGAAGGCGTCGGAGCCGATCAGCGAGGTCGGCACCTGGCCGGTGATGCAGACCAGCGGGATCGAATCCATCAACGCGTCCTGCAGCGGGGTCACTGCATTGGTGGCACCAGGACCCGAGGTCACCAGCATCACGCCGGGCTTGCCGGTCGAGCGTGCATAGCCTTCGGCCGCGTGGCCCGCGCCCTGCTCGTGGCGCACCAGAATGTGCTGGACGTCGTCCTGCTGGAACAGCTCGTCATAGATCGGAAGGACGGCGCCGCCGGGATAGCCGAAGAGGTGCTTGACGCCATTGTCCTTCAGCGCCTGCACCACCATTTCGGCGCCGGTCATTTCGCGTCGTCCGCTGTCACTATGTCCGCTCATCGGTCCGTCCCGTCTTTCCTTCGCCGTTCTCGGCGGTTGCTGCTCGTTTAGTCCTGTTTCGGGCAATAAAAAAGGCCCCCGAGGGAGCCTTCACATTTGCGCATGGGGGGATTTCGCCCGGCGGTTACACCGCCTTGCCCACGCGCAGTCCTACTACGAGAATGAGTGTCTTGTTCATGGGCGCGGACGTTAGTGCGCAGGACGCCGCGCTGTCAACCGGGCCACGGCAAATTTTCCGCAACGTCATGGCACCCTCGACCAGTTGCATCCGAACGAATGCCTTAACGTTCGCTACACCATCCACCATCACCCGACCTTAACTGCGCCGCGCTAGGCTCCCGCATAGGGAATGGGGAAATGATGTCGATGTATGTTGAACGTCAGGTCGGCGGGGGCGAAAACACCTCCCAGGAAAGGCGCGACCCCAAGCAGGACGATGCCCGCATCCTTGGCCACGTCGTCCAGTGCGATGGCGCCCGCGCGGTCATCAGCGCCTATGCCGAAGGTGGCATCGCAGAAGCGAGCGGCCTGTGGACCGTCGGCCGCATGATCTGCATCAATCTCGGCGAAACCCGCACCATCGGCCTGGTCTATTCGATCGCCAAGTCCGACCGCTCGTGGAGCAGCGAAGGCGACAACCCCATCGAGGTCAATGTCGAGCTGATCGGCGAGGTCCGTGACGTCGGCGCCGACAAGCACCCGGTGTTCGACCGCGGCATCACCGTCTATCCTCATATCGGCGCCATCGCCCACCGCATCCGCAGCCGCGACCTGCAGGCGGTCTACGACCTTGCCGGCCGCCGCACCGTCACCATCGGCCAGCTGTCGCAGGACGACACCATCGACGCCTGCATCGCCATCGACGAGACGCTCGCCCGCCATTTCGCCGTCGTCGGCACGACAGGCGTCGGCAAGTCGACCGCCGTCTCGCTTCTGCTGCGCAAGGCAATCGGCGCCCGACCGGACCTGCGCGTGCTGATCATGGACCCGCACAACGAATTCGCGGCGTCGCTGCCCGAATATTGCGTCAAGGTCGACACCAACTCGCTCGACCTGCCGTTCTGGCTGTTCCGCCTCGAGGAATTCTCCGAAGTGCTGTTTCGCGGCCGCGAAACCGATGCCGACGAGATCGACGTGCTGCGCGACCTCATCCCCGTCGCCAAGAATCTCTACCGCAGCCCGCAAGGCGGCGCCTTCCTGCGCCGTGGCGTCGACGCGCTGACCGCCGACACGCCGGTGCCCTACCGCATCGCCGACCTTATCAAGCAGATCGACGAACGCATGGGCCTGCTCGAATCGAAGAACGAGCGGCCGATCCTGAAATCGCTGCGCACCCGCATCGAGTCAGCCCTTGCCGACCCACGCTACCGCTTCATGTTCCATTCCAGGCTGATCGAGGACACCATCCACGAGACGATCGGCAACATCTTCCGCGTGCCGACACATGGCCGCCCGGTCACCTGCTTCGAAATGGCCGGCATGCCCTCGGAGGTCGTCAATTCGGTCTGTTCGGTGCTCGCCCGCCTCGCCTTCGACCTGGCGCTGTGGAGCGAAGGCCGCCTCAAGCTGCTTCTGCTTTGCGAGGAAGCCCACCGCTACATGCCCGCCGACCACCGCCTCGGCTTCGCGCCGACCCGGCATGCGCTGTCGCGCATCGCCAAGGAAGGCCGCAAATATGGCTGCTATCTCGGCGTCGTCACCCAGCGTCCAGGCGAGCTCGACCCAACCATCCTGTCGCAATGCTCGACTGTTTTCGCCATGCGCCTCGCCAACGAGCAGGACCAGGCGATCATCCGCTCGGCCATCGCCGATTCCTCGGCCTCGACGCTTTCCTTCCTGTCGTCGATGGGCCAGCGCGAGGCCATCGCCTTCGGCGAGGGTGTCGCCACCACCATGCGGCTGAAATTCGAAAAGCTGTCGGACGAACTCATCCCCGGCACCGGCAAGCGGGCAACCGAGGCGCCGACAGGCAATGGCGACGACGTCGACCTGGCCGCCGTTGTCGAGCGCCTGCGCAACGTTCCCAAGCCGCAGGCCGCGGCGCTCGGCTTTGCCGAGATAGTCGATGTCCAGCGCCAGGCCGGCGACACCGACTATCGCAAGCCGGCCGCCGCAAGGCCGCAGCCGGACGATGATTTCGACACCCGCTTCGGCCTGCGCCCCTCGACCTTCGGCGGCCGCCCGCCGCAGGGTTAGGCTGGCTCACAGCTTCTCGAGCCAAATCTGACAACCGCGCTGGCCGACAGCCACACGCCGCTGACTGTCTGCAAGCCTTCAGATGCCGGAACCGTCCAGCTGTTCCTCGTCCTCGCCCTCCCAGGGTGTCGGCATCTCGGGCGAATTCTTACTCAGATTGGCTCTCGGCAGTGGCATCCAGCACTTCAGCTCCGGATCGGCATAGCCGATGATGCAACCCGGATAGGAATCGCCGGCGCGCCAGCCTTCGATGCCGAATGCGTCGGGCCGGGCCCAGTAGGCCACGTCAACCTCCGCCGGCCCCTGTTCGGACGGCCGCACGGTGACCAGGATCCGGCTGCCGTCCTTTGGCGCGCTCGCCATGTTTCGCCACCGGTCTGAATCGTCCATTCGTCATCCTCCTCTGCCCTGAAGCGCCGCCGCCATTCGGCCGGCAGCAAGATCAGTGTTGCGTCGTTCGGCGAGGACGTCCAGCGTCAAGTTCAAGCCAACCCCCAATGACAGGTGAATTCCGTCGCAGTCTGGCGCAGTCGCCATCCGGCGCTGAGCCATGACATCTGCCGCCGCAGCCGCAACCATGAAAGCTCGGCACACCGTGGAGAAAGCGCATGGGCGAATGGACACTCTCCGAAACGGTCTCGACAAGCGCTGGCCGCATCAGCGCCGGCCGCGCCGGCGATGGCCCCGACCTCGTGCTCGCGCATGGCTGGCCTTGGTCGTCCTTCTCCTGGCACCGGGTCATCCCTGATCTGGCGCGGCGATACCGGGTGCATTGGTACGACATGCCAGGCTACGGGCGATCGGACAAAGCTGCCGCGCAGCGGACTTCGCTCGATGTCCAGGGCGAAATTTTCGCCGAGATGCTCGCCCACTGGCGGCTCGTGCGCCCGTCGGTCATTGCCCACGATTTCGGTGGCGCCACCACCTTGCGCGCGCATCTTCTGCTTGGCTGCGACTACGACCGCTACGTCCTGATGAACGTCGTGGCGATGCGCCCCTGGGGCTCGGCATTCTTCGATCACATGGGCAGGCATGTCGAGG
>Ga0209902_101576_pt1 | contig 10100 bp, 8 predicted proteins | sample FECB27metaG_FD_188304 | JGI IMG/M metagenome (GOLD analysis project Ga0209902, IMG submission 188304) | Cyanobacterial communities from the Joint Genome Institute, California, USA - FECB-27 (SPAdes) (version 2) | ecosystem: Environmental > Aquatic > Thermal springs > Hot (42-90C) > Microbial mats ...
TTCTTGCCGATGTCGATCCCAAGGGTGGCAACGTACTGAAGCGGAGCTGTGGGCATGGCTCAAGTCCTCGTGCTGGGCGCCCCTGATGAAGGGTGCGCCGGTAAGCACGGCCGGTCCATCCCATTAGGAGAGGCTCATGACCGGGCTCGGCGAAGCGTTCACCAACGTCGCGTCATACCTTTCCTCCCTTGCAGGGCCCCCGGTTTGGTTCTGGGTTGCCTTCATCGGCTGGCTCGTCGGCTCGGTGGAGATCGTCGCCCGCTACCGGGACGATCCGTGGCGGGCGGTGCGCAGCAGGCCCGCCATGCTCTACGTGGTGGTCAACATCTTGGCGTGCCTCCTGATGCTGAACTGCCTCACGACCATCCGGCCGGACTGGCTGTTCAAGGACTGGGTGGCCGAACCTCACAAGCAGGAGCTGTACCTGGTTCTCGCCGCGGGGTTCGGGGCGGTTGCCCTGTTCCGCAGCTCGTTGTTCAAGATCAAGACCGTTGACGGAGAGTTGGGCGTCGGCCCTTCAATTGTGCTCGATACGCTCCTGTTCGCATCCGACCGGGCCGTCGATCGCTTCATCGCCACGCCCCGCGGCGTCGCGGTGGCGGAGATCATGAAGGACGTATCGTTCGAGCGCGCCAAGGTGCCCCTGCCGGCGTACTGCTTCGCCCTGATGCAGAACGTTCCGCCTCAGGAGCAGAAGGACATTGCCGATCAGGTCAATGCGCTCACCTCGGCGACGATGGGAGAGCGGGTGCGGGCTCTCAACCTCGGCTTGGCCATCATGAACGTGGTGGGCGAACGGGTTTTGCGCCAGGCTGTCCAGGACCTATATGACTTCATTCGTGAGGATCCGGCAATTGAGCAGCAGGATATCGCAAAAGTCGCGGCCCTGATGGCCGACATCGACTTCGCCAAGGCATCGCCGGCGCTGGGCTCTTACTGCTTCAGCCTGTCAAAAGGAAGTTCTGCCGAGGTCCAGGAGGCTTTTGCGAAACAGGTGGATCAACTGGCGAGAAGCCAGCTCTCGGCCCGGGTGAAAACCCTAATCTACGGCTTGCTGCTTGCGAACCTCGTCGGCTACCCGATCCTGAAGCTCGCGATCGAACAGTTGCGGCAGGACATCGCCAATGACCGGATACTGGTTGCTCCTGCCGCCAACATCAACGAGGCTGCGAACGCGCGTGACGAGGATGACCGGCAGGCTGGCTGATCACCGGACGATCCGCGGGAAACTTTTTCACCAAGATCGCTGAGATGCAGAACTCATTGGATCGCACTTCTCGCCCGATGCTCTAGACCGACTGGAAGAGGGAAAGCCATATATCGAGGCGCTTCCTAGATCTCGGATCTCACGCCGGTAAGAAGCAGGTATTTGCCTCGTCTCCGGACGCCTTCCACGCGCCGCCTCGCGAGCCGGACGTAGAGATCGGATAGAAAGGGACGACGCAGCTGGTCGCGCAGGACCAAGGCCTCCGCAATCGTTCGACCTGCGACGATCCTCTCCAGCGATCCGCCGACGGTCTCCACTTCAGGAAGCTCAGGCATGGGCGGTTCGCGGCTCCTCCCCCGCCTCTTCTTCGACCGTCCCCTTGGTCGTTGGGGGTGGAATCGCTCGTTCGAAGGGATCGTGAATCATGGCCCACATATGCGCGGTGGCGATGCTGCGGTGCGGGCTAAACGGGAGCATCAGGCGCTCCGCTTCCTGCACGGACGGGCGGCGCTGCAGCCCGTAGATCCGCTGCAGACCAGCGGCCAGGCCGCTATCACCGACAGGGGCGAAGTCTGCGAAACGAGCACCCCGCAGGAGCGTGTAGCGAGCCGTCCAAACGCCGATCCCCCTGATCGCGGTAAGACGTCGCTGCGCCCCTTCGGCGGAGCCGCCACCGAGCGCCTCCAAGTCGAGCGCATCCTCGGCAATGACGCGCGCGGTTTCGATAACATAGGCCGCCTTGGACTGCGAGTATCGCTGCCGCACGAGGTCCGTGACCTCGAGTCGTGCCACGTCGGCCGGCGTCGGATGCGCCCAGAGTCCGAGCGGCGCAGGTCGGTTCGCCGCCATGATGAGGACGCGCCGGAGCTCGGCGGCGAAGCGGATGGAGATCTGCTGGCCGACGATGCCCCAGACGAGCGCCTCAAAAGCCGTCAAGGTTTGGGGCAGCCGGAAGCCCGAACGGGTGCCGACCAGGGACCGGATCTGCGGTTCCCGGACGCCGCGGGCCTCGAACTCTTCTGCGGATCGGCTGGACAGGCCGAGCATGCGGAGGGCGGCCGCATGGGCCTGAACTCGGGAGCGCGCCGACAACGACCCGAGGCCGTGCAGAGTGCAGTGCGCCGCCTCGCACCCAAGCGCGATCTCGATGGTGAGGACACCGTCCGACGTACTCACGGCCTTGTGAATCACGCCGCGGCCGACGTCGGCGCGCTCGGCCGTCCCTCCCGGGTCCATACTTGCGTGCAGGAGCGCAGGGCGTGGATCGTAGTTCGCTGGAAGGCGGAGAGCGAAGTGATCCACGCTGGCGACGCTCCGGAACGCCCCGGGCGAGAGACCGACGTGATCGCGGAACTGGCGGTAAAAGGTGGAGGCGCTCTCGAAACCCGTCGCGAGACCGATCTCCAGCACGTCATCATCGGTCGCGTGGAGCAGCTCGCAGGCCTGCTCGATGCGGGCAGCGCGCAGGAACTCCCCGGGTGTGCCGTGAGCGTGGCGACGGAACAGGTCGTTCAACTTGCTGCTGCCCACGCCGCAAAGCTCGGCGAGCGCGGGCACGTTGGGGATGTCTGCGATGAGCGGTCGCGCTCGAGCGAGAAGGGCCTCGTATAACTCCTCGTCGCGGTTCTCGCCACGGTAGAACAGGTCCGGCTGACATACCCGGCAGGCTCGGAACCCGCTCGCCTTGGCCTCTCGTTCCGTGGGGAGGAAGCGGACATTCTCTAGGAGCGGCTTGCGGGCCTTGCACGACGGCAAGCAGTAGATGCCCGTGGTCGTGACGCAGACTAGGAACGCGCCGTCGAAGGTCGCGTCCCGCTGCAGGATGCGGGCGTAGAGTTGTTCTCGGGGCCAGTCCATTCTGGCAATCATAGGCGTTTTCGTCTTCCGCACCTCCCGATTCCACCGCCGCATGTCGAGGCCGCTTGAGGGCTGGCTGCTCTCTACTTAGCTTTCAGCGCGTCGAGCAGGTCGGGTCGCCCGCTCTTTCGCAGAATCGCGCGCAGGTGGGCGAGCCCCGCAACCAAGAAGGAACTAGCCGTCCGATGACGCCCGAAGAGCTTAGCGAACGTCACCCCCGCCTCTTCCACGTGACGCTCCCCGGAGCCTGGGAAGGCATTCGCGAACGAGCGCTACTGCCGACCAGCCGCCTACTCGATCTTTTGAAGTAACGGGAGAGGAGAGGGAGCGGATCGAGCACCGTCGACGGCCTGCCGCCGTCCCAATCAGCCATCCGCTCCACGGCACGGCTGTCGTGAACGACCAGCTCCCGATGATGGAGGCCGCGCTTGAGAAGTGCTTGGATGACGGCCTGAAACCGGCGGATTGGCTGGCACTTCTCAACCGTAGGGTGTTCTTCTGGTGTGACGAGGAGGGACTGGCGCGTCTGCTCGGTGCCCGCGCCAACCGGACGAGAACGCTCGAGGTGCTGGTGGCGGACACGCTTTCGCTCGCCCAGGCGCATGCCGAGCGAATCGAGCTGTCCCCGATCAACATGGGCGCCACCCTGCGCCGTCCAGCACGTCGTGGCATGGAGACGTTCACGCCGCTTCTGGCGCTCCCTTACGCTACCTGGGTCCGCAAGCGGGGCGGCCGCGACCGCATCCTGGAGGTTACCGTCGTCGACGGTATTCCCGATATCGCCCGGCACGTAGTCGAGGTCAGGCGCGTGACGCCGAGCGGCCTCGCGGAGACTGCCAAGATCTCTTGAAGAGAGTCCGACTGCAAGATGTCACGGTCGAAACGAGAAGCGAAGATTCACTCTACAAAGTATTTTTCAGCTGATCCCCGAGAACGAGTGATGATTTCGCCACGGTCCGAGCGCTCTCTGAGCGGATGGATCGGAGCGGACACGCAACCAGTAAAGATCATCTTCATGATTCCCAGACACGAGAACTTCAACGACACCCTTCCATTTGCGCCGAACTACAGGATGACGCGGACCTGATCCGGAATATCGGCACCGAGCTTGTCACCGTGTTCCCGCAGGTGAGGTCCGTGAAGCTCGAATGCAGGCGCAGCGTCGCTCCGAGCGGTCAAGGCGAGCCGGACGACACGGCGCAGAGCCGCATGAGCCCGCCGCCTGCGGGGAAGCGCCCATAGCGGCCCATCTCGCGTCCGAAGCCCTCGGGCCCTATGCTCCCTCGAAACAACGATCCCGGCTCCGCATCAATGGCTGTCGGCCCCGCGAGACGGAGGGATCCTGGGCGGTCCACGTTCACACAAGGCCAAGGTATGCCATGAGCTCGTCCACGGCGGTGCGGCCGGCCCGGTTCGCCCCGATGGTGGACGCGGAGGGGCCGTAACCGACCAGATGCACCCTCGGGTCCTTCGCGACCTGCGTCGCCAGCCGTCCCGTCATGACGATGCCTCCACCAAGCTCGCGCAGCATGAGCGGTGCCAGGTGATCGAGGGAGCTGCGGAACCCGGTGCACCACAGGATCACGTCGGCGCGGAGGGTGGTCCCGTCAGGCCAGCGAACCCTGTCCTCGGTGATCTCGCTGAACATCGCGCGCCGGTTCAGCACCCCACGTGCCCGCATCGCCTCAACGGCTGGCGTGACGGGAATCCCGGTCACAGAGACGACGGATGCGGGCGGCAGGCCGCGGCGCACCCGGTCCTCCACGATCATGACCGCGGCACGGCCGGCCTCCTCGTCGAATGGGGCCTTCCGGAACTCCGGTGGCCTTCGGGTCACCCAGGTGGTCGTGGTGACGCGAGACACCTCGTCGAGCAACTGGATCGCCGAGATGCCGGCCCCCACGACGATGACATGCCGGCCCGTGAACTCCTCGGCGGTGCGGTAGTCCTTCGTGTGCAGTTGCCTGCCCTTGAACCGGTCGGCCCCGGGGATGTCGGGAACGTATGGGCTCTCCCACGTCCCCGTGGCATTGATGAGCCCGCGTGCGGAGACCTGGATTCGGTCCGTTTCGACCCTGAAGAGATTGTCCCTGTTGCAGACCACCTTCACCGTCACGGGACGGTAGACCGGCAGTTCGAACCGCCTCTCGTAGGCCGCGAAATATTCCGGGACGGCGATGCTCGCCCGCACCTCAGGGCCGCCCGTGCCGATCACCTCGGAAAAGGGCATCCCTGGCAGGTCGTGAATGCGGTTGACCGTGCTGAGGGTCAGTGAGGGCCAGCGGTCCTGCCAGGCGCCACCTGGCCCTGGAGACTGGTCGAGCACCACAAATCCCTTGTGCGGTGCCAATCCCAGTCTCTTGAGATGGTAGGCCGCCGAGAGGCCGGCTTGGCCGGCTCCGATGATGATGACCTGGGCCTTGAGCGCGATGCTCGATGCAGCGGCATCCGGTGAGGTCGAAAGCGTTGAGGGATTGTCCATTGGCACGCAGGCTCGGCTCTCGGTCCAGTAGCGAACTGCGGGCGAGGCCGACCGTGCGCTCCGTTAGCACGAAAGTGGCCTGCTCGTCGGGGATTGCAAGTGTCGCCGCCTGGTTCGCGGACTTGTACGACGCCGGAGCCGATTGGCTAGCGATGGCCTGGTGGGTGCACGACCACCTCCCTTACTCGGCGATGCAGTTTTTTCGAAGCGCGCGGCCTTCAACCTGTGTTGGCGAGAGGAGCCCAAGCGACGCATCGACAGTCATGTGACGCCGAAGGGTTGCCTCACTAAGCTCGGGATGGATGGGCATAACGAAGACCATTCATGTTGGTACGAGGGGTCCCCAAGCCTACAGACCAGACCGGCCGCCATCCCGCCCAGGTCTGCGGAGGGGCACCTTTCGTCGTCCGCAAGGACCTCGGCGGCTTGTGCCTGGCCCAACTCGGCGTCCTGCCGCGCGAGCTTGCCGGCCGCACCTTCCATCACGCCTCGGGCAATCGTATGCGCTTTCCTTGATGATCATAGGGGCTAATCACCGGCGGCTCATGCTTTATGAGGTAGGGCTTCGCCCCGTTCTATGAGACGGTTTCATTTTCATATTGTGTCATGCAGCACAACTGCTGCGTTCCTCCTTCCGCTGACCGCAGACGGGCCGCTGCGGGAGAGTGCCTCGTCTTGGCGTCCGTCTGGTGTGGAAGGGGTTCTAGAGGGTCTGGGTGGTGTTGGCATGCTGGCGCGGTCGTAATGCATGCCACCCTGACGATCCGACCATGTCACGATGGTGACAGGCAAGCCCATCAGGGTGCCGCACCCTGATGGGCTTGCCTCCCATGCCGGAGTGGGCGCGGGAGGCCGCGTCGGCCGCCCGCGCAAGGGCTCAGGCCCGTTCCGCCTCGATCGCTATGTGCCCGGCGAAGCTGGTGACGAAGGCCTTGAGGCTCGTGCTTTGGGAGAACTCCCGGTACTCGCCCGTATCTACGGCCTCCCGAGGCGCGGCGATGACGGACGCGACTGTGTAGAGCTGCTCCTGGATGAGCTTGCGGCAGAAGACGTCGTAGCGTTCGGTGTACGACACGCCCTGGCCGTTCTCCCGCTTGAAATCCGGAAAGATCGGGAAGTGCGGCGACTCGCATTCGATCGACCGGCACGACTCCGGACAATCCTCGACCAGCATCAGCCAGCCCACGAACGGGCGGTCCTGATCCTTCCCGAACGCTCCTTCACGGAAGGCCGTCCACAGGTCCAGCGAGGTGCCGATCGCCTCCTCGGTCCGGTTGTTGAAGTTGTTCCCGAAAGAGGGTCCAACCTGCGACTTGAGTTCGAGGGCGGCGATCAGCTTGCCGCGCCGGGTGATCAGCACATCCCACAGCTTGGTTGGCCGGAAGTAGCCCGGCAGCGTCAGGACACGACGCCGGAGATGGATGTCCGCATCCTTCAGGCCGTTGCGCTCCACCAGATCCACCAGCAGGGTGACGAATCCGTCCATGTTCTTGCCGGCGGTGACACCCGCCCGCTCACCCTGGTCCACCTTTCCGCTGAGCTTCTGCCTTTCAATGGCCGCGGCCCTGTTGCCCCAGAACGCTTTCACAGCTTCGCGCGCGCGCTCTTCGTAATTCGCTAGATCCAGTCCCATGGAGTCAGACTATTCCCCCTGCATCGCCCCTCGTTCGGCGTGGGACAGCCTGTACAGCCTCGCGACGGCGGAGTCACACTCTTGCTTGTCGTGATGGTTCGCGGCGGCGATGAGGGCGGCGCGCAGGTCCGGCGGAACCGTTTGCCAACGAGGCACCCGGATCCGCCGGACGTACTGAGCCTGGAATCGAAGATACCCGCCCCGCATCCTGGTCGAGTAGGTCGCCACGAAGAGCCGGGCGATGCCTGACAGGAGCACGGCCTGCAGGGCCCTCAGGTCCCACTCGTCGGACGTGATGTAGTAAAGGTTGTGATGCGGGTAGAGTTGCCCGTCCTCATGGACGATGTTCGCCTCGCCCTTGATATCGGGCAGCAGGAGCTTCGGCTTCAGGGCGAGCTCCGGATAGATGCGGTCGATCGTCCGGTACCAGCCACCGGGGTTGCGCTGCGAGACATGACGCTTCCGGATCGCCTCCCCGTGTTCCTCCAGGTAACAGGCGAATCGTGGGAATTCGTCCAGACGCGCCAGCGTGCCGTCGGGCAGGAAGGGATTGAGGACGCCGTTTCCACGCCACTTCACCGTTCCTGAGGCGATGTCACGGCTCATGACCAGCGGGAGCTTGCGCTCGGGCTCGACATCCAGGCTGTCGTAGGGCGCGATGAAGATCTTGTCGGCCCCGGTCGCGACACCGATCCCGACCTTGCAACCAGCCTCCTCCAAGGTCGGGAACTCGGCCTCCAGCCGCCGGACCACCGCAAGCTGGTCAGGGCTGTCCAGGATCCAGGGCTCGCCTCCGGTGGCGACGTGGGCCATCTGCACGCCCATGCCGCTGGGCGGGTCGCCGCTGGCGGTCAGGGCCTTCGCCAAGGGGCCGAGGACGCGGGTGTCGACAGCAGGCCGATGGGCGATCCGGGTCGGACCGGCCTTCTCGTTCGCGATCACGAAAATGGCGGGATAGGCGATCACGTCCGAGTGGAAGGCCGGGGTGTCGACCATGTCGACGTAGGTCCGCAACCGGTAGTGTTCAGCGACCAGGTGCCGGAGCGGATTGCCGTAGCGGTTCTTCATCCACCGGTCGGCGCAGATGTAGCCAAGCTGCCCACCCGGAGCCAGAAGCGCAAGACCCCGCTCGATGAAGGGGATGTAGAGATCCGCGCGGTCGTAGATAGTGGCATAGCGCCGCCGGTACTCGCCCATCAGAACGTCCGGGATCAGCTCCTGGCGCACATAGGGGGGATTGCCGACGACATGGGTGAAGTCCTGCGTGAGCTCCGTCAAAAGGAAATCCCCCTGATGCAGCCAAGCCTGCGTGAGGACGCGGGCTTCCTCGCCGGCCAGGCCGTGGCCCTCAAGGAAGGACAGCAGGCGGGCTTCGGTGGCCTTAAACGTGCTCCGGTGCAGTTCGACGCCCTTGATGGCCGCACGAAGGCCCAGAACAGGATTGGTGCCGGCGCCGAACGCACGGAACGCGACGAGCAGGCGCTCCAGGGCGGGCAGCAGGAAGTCGCCATCACCGAACGACGGTTCCAGCAGCCGGAACTGGTGCAAGGGCTTGTCAGGGGTGTAGCCGATCAGGTCAAGGATGAAGTCAACCACCTCGCGGCGTGTGAAGATCGCCCCGCGCTCCTCCACGCCTGCGGCCGCAAAGCCTTCGACGGCCTCGTCAACGGAAGACAAACCTGGAAAGGCGAGCTGAACTTGGGAACGACCTTGTGGGGGCACGAAACTACTCACTTGTGAAACGATCTGGGCCACACTCTAGCAGATCGCCGGATTCGAAAAAGAACGGATCAGGAACCGTGTCCACCTAAGGCTCCGTCTTCAACACATTCCTGCCGAAGGCCTTGCCAATTGAACCAACCCTTCGTTGAGATTTACGGCCTGGGTCTCGCGTTCACTGCGTCGGGAGGGCTCGGCAATATGGGAAGATGCGGCCCTGTTGCCACGACGGTGCCGCTCGGGAGGGACATGGAGCGTGTTCAGCCTGCCGTGTGGGTGGCACACGGTCCTTTTTTGGGCACTCATAAGCCGCGCTGGATAGTGAAGCGCCAGAGGCAGATCAAAAGAAGCGGGATCTTATCAGAGTATTCGCGGCCGTCAGGCGCTTGCCTGATCGTCTCGGTGAGTTTTTGTGCGGTCGCGTAGAGTCGAATGCGGGAATCGGGGCGGCAAATCCCAGGCCAACAACTCGAAGACCAGAATCGAGTGGGCAAGCACGGGACCGATGGAACCGGCTTTTTACATGCGAATTGACTCGGCTTTTGCGACTAACTGATTCTGCGCAAAGAAGTTTTCCAACGGAGAATCCGTTTATCATGAACGGATTCTTGCGCTTTGACTCCACAGCCAACTCAGAATCGGTCATTTCTCGAAACTGCCACGAGTGTGATGGGTGACCGCCATGCCTGACGGGAAGGGAACAGACGCCGTTCAACGCCTCCGGAAAACCCGCCGGGAGCGGGGAGACCGGGAGATGAACGTGTGGGTTCCCCAACGCATCGGAGCCGCCGTTGACGAAGCCGTCTCCAGCGGCCGGTTCAGAACTCGCCAGGACGCGATCAATCACGCCCTTGAGGCAGCCTTTGTTCGTAAGGAGCAAAAGACAGTGACGTAAACCAGGCAAAGCAAAAGGCCCCGAAGCTGGTAACTTCGAGGCCTTTGGGATCACCGAGGGATCGGTAATAAGATTTGTTTCGCGACATCCTTATGCCATCCCGACAAGCTGTGTGTCAAGAGCATCGGTTTCGGTGAACGCTCCCGCTTTGCCCTCACATAGGAGGGTACGATGCAGCTTGCATCGTCAGGAGGCCGGCGGCTGAGACATGCCGCTCTGGCCGCAAGGAAGCTTGCGCTCGAAGACGGGCGCACGGTCACACGCAAAGAACTCTCGGCCGCGGCTCGCGAGGCCAGCAAGGCGCTCG
>Ga0209902_101577_pt1 | contig 10096 bp, 7 predicted proteins | sample FECB27metaG_FD_188304 | JGI IMG/M metagenome (GOLD analysis project Ga0209902, IMG submission 188304) | Cyanobacterial communities from the Joint Genome Institute, California, USA - FECB-27 (SPAdes) (version 2) | ecosystem: Environmental > Aquatic > Thermal springs > Hot (42-90C) > Microbial mats ...
CCGCGCCGGCGTCGTGCCGGCCCGCGGCCACATCCCGCCGGCCGAGCAGATCGACCTCTACGAAAACCGCCTGAAGGGCGTGATGGCCACCGTCGAGCGCCTGCCGGACGCCGCCGCGGTGCCGGCGGCGGTGGCCGCGACCTTGCGCGACCGCAACCTGCCGGCGGCGATCCGCATCGGCGACGACCCGCGCCTCGCCGCGATGCCTTGGGGCGGAGTGCCGACACTCGCCGTGGCGCGCGGCCGCTCGTTCGGCGCCGATCTCGCGGCCGTCTCGCACGCCTTCGCCGCGGTCGCCGAAACCGGCACGACGATGCTCGTCTCCGGCCCCGACAACCCGACGACGCTGAACTTCCTGCCGGACCTGCACATCATCGTCGTCGACGCCGCCGACATCGCCGCCGACTTCGAGACCGTCATCGCCCGCCTGCGCGCCCGCTACGGTGCGGGCGAGATGCCGCGGACGGTCAACTTCGTCACCGGCCCGTCGCGCTCCGCCGACATCGAGCAGACCCTGGTGCTGGGCGCCCACGGCCCGCGGGCGCTGCACGTGCTGATCCTCGGCTGAGGCGGGGGCGGCCGGGGCTTCAACTGGTCCGACGACCAGACCAGACTGCGTGTCGGCAGGCCGTCAGTTCGGCTCCGTCCCCTGCACCGCGTGGGCGGCAAGGCGTGCCTTCGCCGCCGCGACGGCCTCGGGTGGGAAGTGGTCGGCGTACTCGACGACGATGGCCTCGCCGGTGAATTCGGCATGGCCATTTGCCATCAGTGCCTCGAAGCCCGGCGTCACCTTGGTGTCCATCGCCCAGTCCGTCAGCGTCGCGATGGCGCCCTTGGTGGCGATCTTGCGGCGGGTATAGCTCGCCCGGCGCGCCTTGCCGTGCTGGCGGTGGAGCGTCTCCTCGTAGGCCGCCACCGCCTGCCAGAGGCGGCGCTCGATCGGGTCGTCGACGTCCACGCCGGCGAGTTCGTAGAGGCGGCGCTGGCAGGCGAGCGCCAGCTCCGGCGCATTGAGGCGCTCGGCGTTCAGCATCAGCGTCCGCACATCCTTCACATCGGTCATCGTCGTCGGATCTGCGGCCATGGTCGTTCTCCCCACTTCGTTGGTTGCGATGGTGAAGCAATGGCCGGTGGTAGCAAGCGTTATTCGCCCGTCCTGCTCGCAGGTGCGGGATCGGTCGCCCGCTGGCTCCGGCTGCGCCGGCACCGGCGACGATCGCCCGCACCGCTCAGCCGCGACGGTTCATCCTGACCGGCGGCGCCGTCAGCGGGTCCTCCGGCCAGGCGTGCTTGGGGTAGCGGCCGCGGAGGTCGGCACGCACCGCCGACCAGGATCCGCGCCAGAAGCCCGGCAGGTCGGCGGTGACCTGGATCGGGCGGTTGGCCGGAGACAGAAGCTCCAGCACGATCAACACCTTGCCGTCGGCCACCGTGGGGTGGCGGTCGAGGCCGAAGAGGTCCTGGACGCGCACCGCGGCGACCGGCGGGTCGCGGCCGTAATCGATTGAAACGGAACGGTTTCCGGGCGTTTCCAACTGCTCCGGCACGAGCCGGTCGAGCAACCGTTCGCCGCCGGCGGGAAACAGCGCCGTCAACGCCGCCTCCAGTTCTGCCGGACGGATCTCGGAAAAGCGGGTCTTTCCAGGGATATAGGGCGCAAGCCAGGCGTCGGCGGCGGCCGCCAGGGCGCCGTCGGAAACGTCCGGCCAGCCGGCCACCGCAAACCGGTGCAGGAACCCCGCCCGCTCGCGCAGCCGCCGCAGCGCCGGCGTCCACGGCAGCCGGTCGAGACCATGATCCTTGATCACGGTCATCAGCGCCGCCGTCGCCGCCTCGCCCGTCGCCGGGATCGCCTCCTCCGCCAGCACGAGCCGGTCGAGCCGGCGGACGCGGCGCCCGCGCACCGAGCCACTGCCGGCGTCGAAGTTCATCGTCTCGACAGTCTCGATACGGTCCTTGAAATCGCTCTCGATTTCAGCCCGCGCGATCGGCGCCGCGGCGAGGATGCGCGCGGCTTCCGCCGAGCCCGAGAGGTCGGCGACGGCGAGGAAGGGCTCGCGCGCCAGCCCGTCGGCGGGGTCGAGCACGGCACCCCGGCCGTTCGCCAGCCGGAACTTGCCGGGGCCGCCGCGCGCTTGCGCCAGCCGCTCGGGAAAGGCGAGCGCCAGCACGGCACCGGCCGCCTCGACGTCGCCGTCGCCCCGCTTGCCGCCGACGCTTCCCACGAGCCGGTCGGCGAGGCGGCGGGCATCGTCGGCACGCCTCCCGCGCTCGCGACCGAAGCGGCGCAGGCGCTCGCGCAGATCGACGTCGTCGCCGCCGAGGCCACGCTCCGGCAGGAGCACCGCCAGGTCGGCCGCGAGGCCCGCCCGGCCGTCGGCGGCCGCCCGGTGCAGCATGTGGGCGAGCCGCGGCGGCAGCGGCAGTTTTCGGAGTGCGTCGCCCTCGGCGGTGAGGCGGCCGCTGGCATCGAGCGCATCGAGGGAGACGAGGAGGTCCACGGCTTCGCGCCAGGCCGGCGCCGGCGGCGGCTCGAGGAAGGCGAGCGCCGAGGGGTCGGTGACGCCCCAGGCGGCGAGGTCGAGGACGAGGCCGGAGAGGTCGCTGTCGAGGATTTCCGGGCGGTCGTGCGGGGCGAGTGCGGCCGTCTGGCCGGCCTCCCACAGGCGGATGCAGACGCCGGCCTGCGTGCGCCCGGCGCGACCGCGGCGCTGGTCGGCGGCCGCCCGCGACACCCGCACGGTCTCGAGCCGCGTCAGCCCGGTCGCCGGCTCGTAGCGCGGCTTGCGGGCGAGCCCGCCGTCGACGACGACGCGGACGCCGTCGATGGTGATCGAGGTCTCGGCGATGGACGTGGCGAGCACCACCTTGCGGCGCCCCGGCGGCGACGGCCGGATGGCGCGGTCCTGGGCGGCGCCGTCGAGGGCGCCGTAGAGGGGGGCGAGGTCGACGTCCGCCGGCAGCCGGCCGGCGAGGCGCTCCGCCGTCCGGGTGATCTCGCCCTGGCCCGGCAGGAAGGCGAGGATCGAGCCCGGCTCGTCGGCGAGCGCCGCCAGCACGGCGTCGGTGACGGCGTCCTCCAGCCGTGTGCGCGTGTCGCGCGGCCGGTGGCGCGTCTCGACCGGGAAGGCGCGGCCCTGGCTCTCGATGACGGGAGCGTTCGCCGGCGCGCCCTGCCCGCCGCCCAGCAAGGCCGCGAAGCGGGCGCCGTCGATGGTGGCGGACATCACCAGCAACCTGAGGTCCGGCCTGAGCGCGCCGCGCGCCTCGATCGCCAAGGCCAGCCCGAGGTCGCCGTCGAGGCTGCGCTCGTGCGCCTCGTCGAACAGCACCGCCGCCACGCCGTCGAGCGACGGGTCGTCCGTGATCATGCGGGTGAAGACGCCCTCGGTGACGACCTCGATGCGGGTCGCGGCCGAAACCCGGCTCTCCATCCTCACCCGGAAGCCGACGCGGCGGCCGACGTCCTCGCCCAGCGTTTCCGCCATCCGCCGCGCCGCCGCCCGCGCCGCGAGCCGCCGCGGCTCCAGCACGAGGATGCTCCCGTCGCCGCGCCAGGTGGCGTCGAGCAGCGCCAGCGGCACCCGCGTCGTCTTGCCCGCCCCCGGCGGCGCCACCAGCACGGCGGCACCGTCGCGGTCGAGGGCGGTGAGGAGTTCGGGGACGACGGCGTCGATCGGCAGCATGGGAGGGCCAAGAGGCCGGATGGGGGTGCGGAGTCAAGCGGTGCGGCGAACCGCGGGGCTCCGCGCGTTGCCTGCGTCTGACGAAAACGCTAGAGTGTCATGCATCTGGACGAGGACGCCGCCATGACGACACCCGAGCCTTCCCGCCGTCAGCGGGCGCTGCTGGAGCAGGCCAGCGAGGCGGGGCTCTTGTCCGGCGACAAGGCCGTGCGCGTCAGCTGCCGGGTCACCGGCAGCCTGATGGAGGCGGCGACACGGCGTTCCGGCATCCGGTCGCGGACCGAACTCATCGAGTACGCGCTCTCCAAGGTGGCCCTCGAGGACGACTATGGCGACCGGCTGCTCGCCCTGAAGGGAAGCGTGCCCGCCGACGTGGAGCTCTGATCGGTGGCCGGCGCCGGCGTCGATCTCGGACGCCTGCTGCGCCGGATCAAGCCGGACAAGCTCGCCGGCCCGCTCCCGGCGCGAGCGGACACGGACTTGCCGTTCGCCGAGCAGCAGCAGACCTTCGGCCCGCCGCTGCTGCTCGACACCTGCGTCTACCTGCACGTCCTCAAGGGGCAGACGCCCGCGGCGACAGACCGCCTGATCGCGGGGCGGACGATCCTGCACTCCGCCGTCGCGGTCGCCGAGCTGACGCACCGGTTCGGACGGCGACGGCCGGCGAACGAGCGTGAGCGGGCGGCGCGCGCCCGCCTCGCCGACGTGATCGAAGCGATGCCGGTGCGACGCGTCCACGCTCCAGGCCCGGCGGCGTGGGCGGAGGCCGGCATCCTCGCCGGGCTGCTGCAGCGGCTGCGGACGCTGCCGTCGGACAGCGCCCGTGCCGGTCTCGACGACGCGCTGCTCATCGTGCAGGCGCGCGACCACGGGGCCGTGCTGCTGACGGCCAACGTCCGCGACTTCGACATCCTGCAACAGCTGGTGCCGGCGGCGCAGGTCGTCTTCTACCGCGCCGCCTGAGCCGAACCCTCACGCCGCCGCGCCGCAGCAGCGCTTGTATTTCTTGCCGCTGCCGCAGGGGCACGGGTCGTTGCGGCCGACCTTGGCGCCGCGCGCCGATGCGCGGCGGTCGGCGGCCTCGTCCGCGACCTCGCGCCAGTAGCTGTAGAGCCCGAGGAGGCAGATCGGCAGGTCCTCGTGCGCCTGTCGCAAGGTCTCGGCGTCGAGGCCCATCTCGGCCCGCCGCGCGGGCTCGGCGAGGAGGGCGCTCAGCGGCGCGATCAGTTCCTGGACGTCCTCGCTCGTCTGCAGCGCCTGGTTCCAGTCCAGCTGGAAATGGCGGGTGGCGAAGACGAAGCCGGCCGCCCACGCCTGGCCGGGGAAGCGCTCGACCGGCGCGCCGGTGGCGTCGACCTCCGGCGCGAACGCTTCCACCGGCAGGAGCAGCGGCGGATGCGGCACGTCGGCGGCGAGGCGCAGGGCGACCGACTGCCGCATCCGCTCGATCGCATCGTCGAGGCGGAGGCGGTCGGCCTTCGCCACCCTGGCGCCGGGCGCGAAGCCGCCGTCGAGGATCTCGCGCACCGTCGAGGCGGTGTCGAGGCCGCCCGGCCCCGCGACGAGGCCGGAGAGGAAGCCGTCGATCATCTCGACGTCCATCGCCGTCGGCCGGCACGCCGGCGACGTGAGGAACTCGGCGAGCCAGATCGTCTCGTCGGGGTCGAGGGCGATCTCGGCGGCCGGATCGGCCTGGTCTCCGAACTCGAAGGCGACGGCGGGATCGTCGAGCGGCGCGAGCGGGCGGGTGGTCTCCGGCGGCGGCGACGCCGGATCGGCCTCCAGCGCGGCGAAGTCGGTCCGCAGGCCGGCGATTTCCGCGGGCGCGAGGCCGGTCTTGCTCATCACCCACAGGGTGCGGGCGAGCGGGACCAGTTCGGCGGCGCGCAGCCGGAGCACCGCCTCGTGCCAGCCGAGCCAGGCGCCCTCGTCCTCCTTGTCGATCGTCGGCGGCATGGCGCGCAGCAGCGCCACCGCAGCCTCGCGGTCGATGCGCACGTCCACCGCCAGCTGCGCGACGACCTCGGCGACCACCCAGCGGACCGAGCTATCGGTCGCGGGTGCGAGCAGCAGGCGCCGCGCCGGGGCGAGATCGCCGTCGAACACGGCCAGCAGAATGGCGGGGAAGGTCTCGGTGACGGCGTCGCCGAAGACGTCGTCGAGCTCCTCGCCCGGGCGGGCGAGCGAAGCCAGCAGCGGTGCCCAAAGCTCGGTCCGCCGCGCCGCCGCCAGGACGTGCACGCCGAAGAAGACGAAGCGGAGGTCGTCCTCGTCGAGGGGCTCGCCCGTTGCGGCGGCTTCGAGGATGGCCAGCACCGGCGCCGACAGGGCTTCGGCACCGGCGACGGTGGCGCGCAGCGCATCCGGATCGGGCTCCTCGGCGGTGATCGCGGCGAGGAAGTCCGCGACCGGGCCGGACAGATCGCGCTGGTCCGGTGAGAAGTTCGTCATGTCAGCGCTCCTGGCGGCTCGTGGTCGGCGTCTCCGTAACACGAGGAGCGGCCGCTGCGGCAGGGGAGGAAAAGACTCGGGATGGCCGACAGCCGCGTCCGGTCGTTCCGCAGAGGCGGCTCCGCTGGCCCGCGTGGCCGTCGCCATCGAGCGATGTCGGGAACCGGGTGGATCGGGAGATGGCGGACGGGGGTGGAGAGACCTCGGGAGCGTTCAGGCGTCACCAGATGGCCGGGCCATGACCCCCGGATTGCCAACCGAAAGCTCGTCAGCTTAGCTACGATTCAATTCACCGTTGCGGAACCAAGGGCCGGAACCGGATCCATGCGCCTCCTCTTCATACTGACGATCTGTGCCGGCCTATCCGCCCCTTCGGTTCTGTCTGCTGCGGACGTGGCGCTCCCGACTTTCAGCCCGCGCGCCCTTTGCGACTCGATGGGAGCCCGAAGCAACCTCGCAGGCACACCGCAGGTCAATGATTTTGTGAAGACCTGCATCGCCTGGGAGGCCAAGGCGCTCACCGAACTGAAGTCCAGTTATCGTAATTATCGGAAAGATCTCTACGATGAGTGCGTTCATTTCGTCAAGATGAGCAGCTACTGTATTGGATTCAAAAGCGGAAGCTATGATGTACTGATGAAGTGCCTTAGGGAAGGCGAAATGCCGGATGATCTTTGGCATAACATCTCTTGCAAGCCGGGGAAGCCGGGTGAGACGAACCAAGTGTCTTTCGACAAGCCCAGCGCAACAAAGCCCAGCGCGACAAAGCCCGGCGCGACAAAGCCCGGCGGCGGCAGAAGCCGCTGAACAGCGATGGACCGGCCCTCACCATGACGATCAGGCGCAAACTCCCCAACCCCCACCCCGGCGACATCCTGCTTGTGGAGTTCCTCGAGCCGATGGGGCTCAGCCAAAACGCGCTGTCGCGGGCGATCGGCGTGCCGCCGCGGCGGGTGAACGAGATCGTGCTCGGCAAGCGCTCCGTCACCGCCGATACCGATTTGCGCCTCACCCGCTATTTCGGCCTGTCGGAAGGGTTCTTCCTCGGGCTGCAGGCCGACCACGACCTGATGGCACGGCGCCGGGAGATCGGGCCGGAGCTCGCCCGGATTGTGCCGCGGGCGGCCTGAGTACTGGCGCCCCGGCTACCGTTCCGATCGCACCACTCGAACCGTCCTGACCGGCGCGACCGCGCCAGGGGCGCATCCCCCTCACTTCGTCATCGCCCGGCTTGACCGGGCGATCCATCCAGAGCAAAAAACCTCGCGATTTCCGTGTGATGGATACCCCGGTCAAGCCGGGGTATGACGGGGAGAGGTCTGTGGTCGGGACCCGCCTGCTCGACCGTCCCGCCCGCTCCCTCAGTTCTCGCCCATCGCGATCAGCGTCGCGTTGCCGCCGGCCGCCGCCGTGTTGATGGAGACGACCTGCTCCAGCACGAAGCGGGTGAGATAGGCCGGGCCGCCGGCCTTCGGGCCGGTGCCGGAGAGGCCTGAGCCGCCGAAGGGCTGGGTGCCGACGACGGCGCCGATCATGTTGCGGTTGACGTAGACGTTGCCGGTGTCGAGGCGGGCGACGATGCGCTCGACCGTCTCGTCGATGCGGGTGTGGATGCCGAGCGTCAGCCCGTAGCCGGTGGCGGCGATGGCTTCCACCACACGATCGAGGTCGCGCGGCTTGTAGCGGACGACGTGCAGCACCGGGCCGAACACCTCGCGAGTGAGCTCCTTGCCGTCGGACAGCGCGATCACCGTCGGCGGCACCCAGTGGCCGCCCCCCAGCGCGCCGCCGGGGGCGGTGCCCTCGAACAGCACCTTGGAACGGCTGCGCATGGCCGCGATGTGGGCGTGGAGGCCGTCGGCGGCCTCGCGGTCGATGACCGGGCCGACGTCGGTCGCCGGGTCGCGCGGGTCGCCGAGGGTGAGTTCGGCGGCCGCACCGGTGATCATCTCGATCATCCGGTCGGCGACGTCCTCCTGGACGTAGAGGATCCGGAGCGCCGAGCAGCGCTGACCGGCGGAGCGGAAGGCGGACATGACGACGTCGTCGGCGACCTGCTCGGGCAGCGCGGTGGCGTCGACGATCATCGCGTTGATGCCGCCGGTCTCGGCGATCAGCGGCACGATCGGTGCGTCCTTGGCGGCGAGCGCGCGGTTGATGGCACGCGCGGTCTCGGTGGAGCCGGTGAAGACGACGCCGGCGACCCGAGGGTCGGCGACCAGCGCCGCGCCGACGCGGCCGTCGCCGGGGACGAACTGCAGGGCGGAGATGGGCACGCCCGCTTCGTGCAGCAGCCTCACCGCCTCGAAGGCGATCAGCGGCGTCTGCTCGGCGGGCTTCGCCACGACGGCATTGCCGGCGACCAGCGCCGCGGAGACTTGACCGAGGAAGATCGCGAGCGGAAAATTCCACGGCGAGATCGCCACGAAGACGCCGCGGCCGCGGTGGTGCAGCCGGTCGTCCTCGCCGGTCGGGCCGGGCATCACCTGCTCGGGGGCGAGGGTCTCGCGGGCGCGGGCGGCGTAGTAGCGGCAGAAGTCGGCGGCCTCGCGCACCTCGGCGACGCCGTCGGCGAGCGTCTTGCCGGCCTCCAGCGCGGCGAGCGCGATGAAGCGGTCGCGGCGGGATTCGAGCAGGTCGGCGGCGCGCTCCAGCGCCGCCGCGCGGCTCGCCGTCGGCGTGGCGTTCCAGCCGCGGAAGCCGAGGGCGGCGGCCTCCATGGCGGCGCGGGCGGTGGCCTCGGACGCCTCGGTGACGGTGCCGACGATGGTGCGGCCGTCGGTGGGGCTGACGACGTCGCGCTGCGGGCCCGAACCCCTGACGCCGTCGACGAGCGGATGCGCCTCGACCACCGGCGGGGCCAAGCGGGCGACGGCGGTCGCCAGCGCCTCGCGCTCGGCGGCGCAGCCGAATTCGAGGCCGGCGGAGTTGCGCCGCTCCGGCGCGTAGAGGGCGGCCGGCAGCGGGATGCGCGGATGGCGGGCGAGCGCCCCACCCGACAGCGCGCCGACCGCCCGCTCGATCAGCTTGTCGACCGGCACGCTCGGATCACCCACCGCCGAGACGAAGGACGAGTTGGCGCCGTTTTCGAGAAGGCGACGGACGAGGTAGGCGAGCAGGTCGCGGTGGCCGCCGACCGGCGCGTAGATGCGGCAGGGGATGCCGTCCTTCTCGGTGACGATCTCGTAGAGCGCCTCGCCCATGCCGTGCAGGCGCTGGAACTCGTACGGGGTGCCGGCGGCGAGGGTGCGGACTTCGGCGACCGTCAGGGCGTTGTGGGTGGCGAACTGCGGGTAGAGCCGGCCGCGGGTGGCGACGAGGCGGCGGGCGCAGGCGATGTAGGAGAGGTCGGTCGCCGCCTTGCGGGTGAAGACGGGATAGTCCGACAGGCCGCGCTCCTGGGCACGCTTCACCTCGGTGTCCCAATAGGCGCCCTTGACGAGGCGGACCATGAAGCGCCGGCTGAGGCCGCGGGCGAGCTCGTCCATCCAGTCGACGACGGCGACCGCGCGCTTCTGGTAGGCCTGCACGGCGAGGCCGAAGCCGTCCCAGCCGGAAAGCGACGGGTCGGCGGCGACGCGGGCGATGACGTCGAGGGAGAGCTCGAGCCGGTCGGCCTCCTCGGCGTCGATGGTCAGATTGAGGTCGTGGCTCTTGGCGAGGCGGGCGAGCTCGAGGAAGCGGCCGGGGAGTTCCGCCAGCACCCGGGCCTCCTGCACCGCCTCGTAGCGCGGGTGGAGCGCCGACAGCTTCACTGAGATGCCCGGCCGATCCGGCAGCGCCTTGCGGCCCGCCTTGGCGCCGATCGCGGCGATGGCGTCGGCATAGGAGCGGAAGTAGCGCTCGGCGTCGGCGGCCGTGCGGGCGCCCTCGCCGAGCATGTCGTAGGAGTGGCGGTAGCCCTTGCCCTCGGGCGAGCGGGCGCGCGACAGCGCGTCTGAGATCGTCTCACCGAGCAC
>Ga0209902_101578_pt1 | contig 10075 bp, 8 predicted proteins | sample FECB27metaG_FD_188304 | JGI IMG/M metagenome (GOLD analysis project Ga0209902, IMG submission 188304) | Cyanobacterial communities from the Joint Genome Institute, California, USA - FECB-27 (SPAdes) (version 2) | ecosystem: Environmental > Aquatic > Thermal springs > Hot (42-90C) > Microbial mats ...
CGGCGAGCAGCAGCAGGGGAAGGATCATGCTCATCTGTCGTTCCTCACATCCTGAACACGCCGAACGCCGGACGATCGGCGATCGGCGCTTCGAGCGTCGCGGCGAAGGCGAGGCCCAGCACGTCGCGGGTCTGGGCCGGATCGATGATGCCGTCGTCCCACAGCCGCGCGGTGGCGTGCCAGGGATTGCCCTCGTCCTCGTAGCGCTGGCGGACCGGCGCCTTGAACGCCTCGGCCTCTTCCGGCGTCCATTTGTCGGCGTCGCGATGGACGGTGGCGAGCACGGCCGCGGCCTGCTCACCACCCATCACCGAGATGCGGCTGTTGGGCCAGGTGAACAGGAAGCGCGGCGAATAGGCGCGGCCGCACATGCCGTAATTGCCGGCGCCGAAGCTGCCGCCGATCAGCACGGTGATCTTGGGAACGGTCGCGGTCGCGACCGCGGTCACCAGCTTGGCGCCATGTTTGGCAATGCCCTCCGCCTCGTACTTGCCACCGACCATGAAGCCGGAGATGTTCTGGAGGAACAGCAGCGGGATGCGGCGCTGGCAGGCGAGTTCGATGAAATGCGCGCCCTTCACGGCGGATTCGCTGAACAGAACGCCGTTGTTCGCCAGGATCGCGACGGGGATGCCCCAGATATGGGCGAAGCCGCAGACCAATGACGTGCCGTAAAGCGCCTTGAACTCGTGGAATTCGCTGCCGTCGACGATGCGCGCGATCACCTCGTGCACGTCATAGGGCGCACGCACGTCCTGCGGGATCACGCCGTAAAGCTCTTCGGGATCGAATTTCGGCGCGCGCGGTTCGGCCATGTTGACGCGCGGATCGTGCGGCACGCCCAGCGTCGAAACGATATCGCGGACAATGGTCAGCGCATGCTCGTCATTCTCGGCGACATGGTCGACCACGCCCGACTTCCGACCGTGGAGATCGCCGCCGCCCAGATCCTCGGCGCTGATCACTTCGCCCGTCGCCGCCTTCACCAGCGGCGGACCGGCCAGGAAGATCGTGCCCTGATTGCGGACGATCACCGTTTCGTCGGACATGGCAGGCACATAGGCGCCGCCCGCGGTGCAGCTACCCATGACGCAGGCGATCTGCGGAATGCCGAGCGCCGACATGTTGGCCTGGTTGAAGAAGATGCGGCCGAAATGCTCTCGATCGGGAAAGACCTCCGCCTGGTGGGGCAGGTTCGCGCCGCCGCTGTCGACCAGATAGATGCAGGGCAGCCGGTTGGCCTCCGCAATCTCCTGCGCGCGAAGATGCTTCTTCACGGTCATCGGATAATAGGTGCCGCCCTTCACCGTCGCATCGTTGGCGACGATCATGCACTGGCGGCCGGAGACGCGGCCGATGCCGGCGATCATGCCGGCGCCCGGCACCTCGCCTTCATACATGTCGCACGCCGCGAGTTGCCCGATCTCGAGAAAGGGCGAGCCGGGATCGAGCAGATGCTCGACACGGTCGCGCGGCAGCAGCTTCCCGCGCGAGACATGGCGCTCGCGCGAGGATTCGCTGCCGCCCAGCGCCGCCTTTGCGACATCGTCGTGCAGCCGATCGGCCAATGCGCGATTATGCGCGGCGTTGGCGCGGAACCCCTCGCTGTCGGGGGAGAGTTTCGTGTCGAGAACGGGGGCGCTCACGCCTTTGCCTCCTTCGCGTAGGTCATGCCGCGCCGATCAGTTCGCGACCGATCAGCATCCGCCGGATCTCGTTGGTGCCGGCGCCGATGTCGAGCAGCTTGGCGTCGCGCATATAGCGCTCGACCGGCCAGTCCTTGGTGTAGCCGGCGCCGCCAAGCGCCTGGATCGCCTCCAGCCCGACCTTCACCGCATTGTCGCTGGCGAGCAGGATGGCGCCGGCCGCGTCGAAGCGCGTCGTCCGGCCCTCGTCGCACGACCGCGCGACCGCATAGACATAGGCGCGCGCCGATTGCAGCGCGACGTACATGTCGGCGATCTTCGCCTGCATGAGCTGGAACGCGCCGATCGGCTTGCCGAACTGCTTGCGCTCGCGGACATAGGGAATGACGACGTCGAGGCAGGCCTGCATGATGCCGAGCTGGATGCCCGCAAGCACCGCACGCTCATAGTCGAGGCCGGACATCAGCACGCCGACGCCGCCGTTCAGCGGGCCCATGATGTTCTCGTCGGGCACGAAACAATCGTCGAACACCAGCTCCGCCGTCGGCGAGCCGCGCATACCCATCTTGTCGATCTTCTGGCCGATCGAAAAACCCGGCATGTCCTTTTCGATCAGGAACGCGGTGATGCCACGCGACCCCTCGCCGGTCTTGGCATAGACCACCAGCGTGTCCGCATAGGCCGCGTTGGTGATCCAGAATTTGGTGCCGTTGAGCAGATGGCCGCCGTCGCGCTGCTCGGCGCGCAGCTTCATGCCGACCACGTCCGAACCGGCGCCGGTTTCCGACATCGCCAGCGATCCGACATGCTCGCCGGAGATCAGCTTGGGCAGATATTTCGCTTTTTGCGCGGGGCTGGCCCAGCGGCGGATCTGGTTGACGCACAGGTTGGAATGCGCGCCATAGGACAGTCCGATCGATGCGGAGGCGCGGCTGACCTCCTCCACGGCGATGACATGTTCGAGATAACCGAGGCCCAGGCCGCCATCGGCTTCCTCGACAGTGATGCCATGCAGTCCCAGCGCACCCATTTCGGGCCAAAGGTCGCGCGGAAACCAGTCGTCCGCGTCGATCTTCGCGGCGAGGGGCGCGATGCGGTCCTCGGAGAAGCGGCGCGTGCTTTCACGGATCATCTCGGCATTCTCGCCGAGGGCGAAATCGAATTCTGGGGTGGCGGTCATCGGACGTCTCTCCTGGCGCGCATGCTATCCTAAGCTGTGCGCGCTCCATAGCGCGATGGGCATCATCGTAAAAATTGAAATCACGATCGATTCGTCATAGGAAAATCCTATGATCAGCCGAACCCATCTTCGCCAGTTCCTCGCGGTGGTCGATGCCGGCAGCTTCACACGTGCGGCCGCGCAGATCAACGTTACCCAGCCGACCCTGTCGGCGGGCATCTCCGAACTGGAGAAGCGCCTGGGCAGCCGGCTGTTCGCGCGCGACAATCGCCGCGTGCAGTTGACCGAGGCCGGCAATCGACTGCTCGCCCATGCGCGCGCGATCGAGCGCGAATTCCGGGCGGCGGAGGCGAACGTGACCGGCGTCGCGGCGCCGCTCCAGCCGATCCGGCTGGGCGTGCTGCTCAGCATCGCGACGCCCGCGCTGGAAGCCGCCCTCGCCCGTTATGACGGCGGCGAGCCGGTGGAGATCACCGAGGGGGAGGAACGGACGCTGACCGCCGCGCTCGGCGACGGACGGATCGACATGGCACTGACGCTGATCCGCGCCGGCGAGACGCGGTTCGAAGGCATTTCGCTGTTCCGCGAGGATTACCGCCTCGCCCTGCCCGCGGCCCACCCCTTTGCCGGACGACCGAGCGTTCCGGCCGAGGAGATCGCGGGCGAGACGATGATCGCGCGCCGCGCCTGCGAGATATTGTCCGAAACCAGCCGGCACTTCACCGAGCGCGGGGTGCGCCCACCGTTCAGCTTCCGATCGGCCAATGACGATCGGGCAATGGCGATGGTCCGCGCGGGGCTCGGCATCACCGTCGCGCCGGCATCGCTGGGCGGCCCCGGCATCGCGATGCCGCGACTGGCCGGATTCGACGCTGTCCGGGAAATCGGCCTGCTGCTTGCCCAACACCGCGCGCTCCACGATCATCCGCTGGTCCGCGCGCTCAGGACGCTCGGGCAAGACATTCGGACGGTCGACGATGTTGCAGTTGCGAAGACGACGTCCTAGATCGCCACCGACATCTCATTCGAGGAACGCACAATGACCACCGATCCCGTCGTCATCCTGTCCTATGCGCGCACGCCCATGGGAAGCTTCCAGGGCAGCCTGGCCGGCGCCAGCGCGACCGATCTGGGCGCCGCGGCGGTCAAGGCCGCGGTGGAGCGCGCCGGCGTGTCCGGTGACAAGGTGGAGCGCATCTATATGGGCTGCGTGCTTCCCGCCGGCCTCGGCCAGGCACCCGCGCGCCAGGCCGCACTGAAAGCCGGTCTGCCCCAGTCGGTCGAGGCGACCACCGTCAACAAGATGTGCGGATCGGGCATGCAGGCCGCGATCATGGCGTCCGACGCTCTGGCGGCCGGATCGGTCGACCTGCTGATCGCCGGCGGCATGGAGAGCATGACCAACGCGCCCTATCTGTTGACCAAGCATCGTGGCGGTGCGCGCATCGGCCATGACCGGGTGATGGACCATATGTTCCTCGACGGGCTGGAAGACGCTTACGAGCCCGGCCGCGCCATGGGCAGCTTCGCCGAGGAGACCGCCGGCGAATATCAATTCACCCGCGAAGCGCAGGACGATTACGCCATCGCATCGCTCACCCGCGCCCAGGCGGCGCAGACCTCGGGCGCGTTCGATCGCGAGATCGTCGCCGTCGAGATCAAGGGCCGCAAGGGTGTCGAGACGATCGACAAGGACGAGCAGCCGCTGAAGGGTGACGCGACCAAGATCCCGACGCTGAAGCCCGCCTTCGCCAAGGACGGCACGATCACCGCCGCCAATGCCTCGTCCATCTCGGACGGCGCCGCCGCGCTGGTGATGTCGCGTCAGAGCGTCGCCGACACGCTGGGCGCCAAGCCGGTCGCTCGGATCGTCGCGCATTCCGCACACGCACACGAACCCGCCAAGTTCACCACCGCCCCCGTCGCCGCCGTCACCAAGGTGCTCGACAAGGCCGGCTGGAGCGTCGACGATGTTGACCTGTTCGAAGTGAACGAGGCGTTCGCCTGCGTCTCGATGATCGCAATGCGCGACCTCGGCATTTCGCACGACAAGGTGAACGTGAACGGCGGAGCGACCGCGCTCGGTCACCCGATCGGCGCATCGGGCGCGCGCATCATCGCCACGCTGATCGCGGCGCTGCAGAATCGCGGCGGCAAGAAGGGCGTCGCATCGCTCTGCATCGGCGGCGGCGAGGCCACGGCGGTTGCGATCGAGCTGATCGACTGACGCCGGGTCATTGCGAGGAGCATAGCGACGAAGCAATCCAGTCGGCTCCAGCCCCTGGATTGCTTCGCTGCGCTCGCAATGACGACGAATACCGACCGGAAAGCCGGCGTTACTGCCCGTCGGCGCCCCAAAGATAGCGCGCCTCGACGAAGCCCGCGCGGCCGTTGACGTCGATCCGGCACCAGCCCTGCGCGCATTCGGACAGCTTGCCGATCACGCCGGGCTCGGCGCGCCAGTTGACCTTTCCGGACGCCTCGGGCGAGGCGCGCAGGGTGCGAATCTCGCCGACGACCATCGCGGTCCGATCCTCGCTCAGCAGATTCGCCTGCATCCAGCCCTGCGTGCCGTCCGGGTCTTCGACCTTGCGCCAATTGGGATAGGTTTCGATCACCTTCACCGGCAGGCCGGCGCGCTGATACAGCCAGCTTGCCGGAAAATTGCGCCCGGGGCCGGTACGCATCCGCGCCTTTGCCGCAGTGATCGATGCCCAATAAGGCGGCTTTTTCTGCGCGATCGCGCCATCCGCGCCCAGCAGGATCAGCGCCGACGCCGCGAACATTGCCACGCCGCGCATCGCGGTCTTGCCCCCAGACTTTTTCATGCGGCCCTTGTTGCAAAAGCGCTGCGTGCCTTCAAGCGCTACCGCCGCTTGACGTGCATATGGAAGCGGGCCTAGCCGGTTCGCATGAGCCCGCCCGAGCGCATCGAAAAACCCAAGGTCGCCGTCACGCGGCGCCTGCCCGCGCCGATCGAGGCGCGCATGACCGAATTGTTCCAGGCGACGCTCAATCGCGAAGACAGGCCGATGGACCACGCCGCACTGACTGCGGCGATGGCCGATTGCGACGTGCTGGTCCCGACGCTGAGCGACCAGATCGATGCGGACCTGATCGCCGCGGCCGGCCCAAGGCTGAAACTGATCGCCAATTTCGGTAACGGCGTCGATCATATCGACCTGAAGGCCGCACGCGCGAAAGACATCATTGTCACCAACACGCCGGGCGTCCTGACCCAGGACGCCGCCGACATGGCGATGGCGCTGCTGCTGTCGGTGCCGCGCCGGCTGGTCGAGGGCGAACGGCTGGTGCGTTCGGGCACATGGGCCGGCTGGGCGCCGACATCGATGCTCGGCCATCGCATCCACGGCAAGACGCTGGGCATCGTCGGCATGGGCAGGATCGGTCAGGCGATCGCGTTGCGCGCGCGCGGCTTCGGCCTGTCGATCCGGTATCACAATCGTCACCGCCTGCCTGACGTGGTCGAGCGAGCAGTGGATGCGCGTTTCGATCCCGTGCTCGACGATCTGCTCGGCGCGTCGGATTTCGTGTCGATCAACTGCCCGCACAATGACGAAACGCACAATCTGCTCGATGCGCGGCGCCTGGCGCTGCTGAAACCCGAAGCCTGCCTGATCAACGTCGCGCGTGGCGAGATCGTTGACGAGGAAGCCCTGATCGCCGCGCTCGAAACCGGCCGGATCGCCGGTGCCGGGCTGGACGTCTACGCGCACGAGCCCGCGGTCGATCCGCGCCTGCTGGCATTGTCCAATGTCGTGCTGCTGCCGCATATGGCCTCCGCCACGATCGAGGCGCGCGAGGCGACCGGCGAAAAGGTGATCGCCAATATCCGTATGTGGTCGGACGGCCATCGCCCGCCCGATCAGGTACTCGAAGGCTGGGCCTGACGTGGAGTTGGCGACTTTTTAACGCCGTTTCCGTTAGCAGGACGCCGAAGTGAGATTCGGGGAACGATCATGCGTAACGGTATCAAGACGCTTTTCCTGTTCGGGCTCGCCGGCCTGGCCGCATCGCCCGCGGCGGCGCAACTGACCGTGGCGCCGGACAGCGGCGATACCGGCTGGGTGCTCGCCGCCGCCGCGATCGGGATGCTCGCCATCGTCGCCGGACTGGCGCTGCGCTACGCCGGGCTTGCGCAACCGCGCTCCGCCACATCGGCGGCGCTGTCGCCGCTCGCCATCGCCGCTACGGTTCCCCTGCTCTGGATTGCCCTGGGCTACAGCCTGGCCTTCGGCCCGGGATCGGCCTGGATCGGCAGCTTCGCTCAGGTCCTGCTCGGCAATCTCGCCGAGATCCGCGATGGCGCGACAATTCCGGATTCGGCGTTCGCGCTGCTCCAGACCGCCTTCGCCGTCGCCGCGCCTGCAATCCTCGCGGGCGCATTGATCGGCCGTGTGCGGCTCGGCTGGTCGCTGGTCTTCTCTCTTGTCTGGACTCTGCTCGTCTATGTTCCCGTCGCCCGCTGGGTTTCGGGCGGCTGGCTCGCCGAACTCGGCACGCTGGACTATGCGGGCGGCCTCATCCTCCATCTCTGCGCAGGCGTTTCGGCACTGACCGCCGCCTGGATGATCGGCCCGCGCCTGGGCTTCCGCAAGGTCGCCCTGCCTCCGCAATCTCCACTGCTCGCTATCGTCGGCACGGGAATCCTCTGGGTGGGGCTGCTCGCCCTTGCCGGCGGATCGACGCTCGCCGCCACCGACGACACCGCGCGCGCGATCATCAACGCGCATCTCGCGGCCGGTGCGGGTGCGCTCGTCTGGATCGGCGCCGATACGCTGCTGCGCCGCAAGGCGGACGCGCTGGGCTTTGCAAGCGGCGCACTGGCCGGACTGGCCGGAATCGCGGTCGGCGCAGGCTATGCCGGTCCTGCCGGCGCCATTCTTGCCGGCCTTGTCGCATCCCTGGCTGCGCGCGCGATGGTCGGGCTGGTCGCGAAGTTTCGTATCGACGACCCCGTCCACGCCTTCGCGCTTCACGGCACCGGCGGGCTGGTCGGCGCTCTGTTGCTGCCGATCCTGATGCTGCCCGGACTCGGCGCCCCGGTGTTCGAGGACGCCGCCCCGTTCGTACAGCAATTCGTCGCGCAGGCCGTCGCGGTGGTCGCGGTGCTGCTCTGGTCGGTGATCGGCACCCTGATCGCCGGCTATATGGTTGCGATGCTGCTGACGATGCGCAGCGACGAAGAGGCTGAACCGGGTAGCGCTGCGCCCGAGGCGTCGTGACTCGGACTATCCGTTACCGTTCGGGCTGAGCCTGTCGAATCCCTGCCCTCCCTTCGCATCGGCGATAAAGAAGAGCAGGGCTTCGACAGGCTCAGCCCGAACGGCATTTTGAAATGCCGGGACAGCTCCGCCCCAGGAAGATCAATCGCCCGTCAGGATACGATCGACGAGCTGCTTCACGGTCGGCACGAACCCGTTCGAATAGAAGGGATCCTGCTTGAACTTGAAGGCCGCGTGGCCGGCGAACATCAGATTGTCGTCCGGATCGCCGCCATGCGCGATGTCCTGCAGCGTCTTCTGGATGCAGAAGCTGCGAGGATCGGCGAGCCGGCCGGTCGAGTTCGTCTCGCTGTCCATCCATGACGAGAAGGAACATTGGCTGAGGCAGCCCATGCAGTCCGCCTGATCCTTGCGGATGATCGCGCGTTCCTCGGGCGTCACGAAGACGAGCGTGTTGTCGGGGGTCTTCAGCGCCTCGATATAACCCTGGCCGAACCATTCACGCGCGCGCAACAGGTCGTTGCGCGTCACCCACATATGCTTGCCCTTGACGCCGACATCGAGCTGGAACTGATGATCGCCCGCCGCCTCGGTCGAAAAGGCGATCTGCCGTTCCGATCGCATGACGAGGTTCCTGAGGAACGGCGTCATCACCGCCGACGAATAGAAGCCGGTCGGCGAGAAGCGATGGAGCAGGACGTCGCCGGGGTTCAGCGTGATGAGCTTGGACTTCCACGCCTCGGGGATCGGGCTTTCCTGCGTCAGCAGCGGACGGGTTCCGAACTGGAAGGCGATCGCGCCGAGTTCGGGATTGTCGATCCAGTCGTTCCAGTCGCGCAGATGCCAGACGCCGCCGGCCATGACGATCGGCACATCGTCCGAAATGCCGCCCTCGCGCATCGTATCGCGCAGCGCCTTCACGCGTGGATACGGATCCTCGGGCTTCAGCGGATCCTCGGCATTGGACAGGCCGTTATGACCGCCGGCCAGCCAGGGATCCTCATAGACCACCGCCGACAGCCATTCCGCCGCCTTGTGATAGGCGCGCTTCCACAGCGCGCGGAAGGCGCGACCGGAGCTGACGATCGGCAGATAGCTGGTTTCGTAGGATGCCGCGATCTCGGACAGCTTGTACGGCATGCCCGCGCCGCAGGTGACGCCGGCCACCATGCCCCTGGTGCGTTCCAGCACGCCATGCAGGATACGCTGGGCGCCGCCCATTTCCCACAGCACGTTGATGTTGATCGCGCCCTTGCCGGACGAGATCTCATAGGCGCGCTTCACCTGCTCCACCGCGCCTTCGATCGCGAAATCGATCAGCTCCTCATGGCGTTCGCGCCGGGTGCGGCTGCGATAGACCTGGGGGACGATCTTGCCCGTCGGATCGTAGCTGTCGGCGTTCACCGCGGAGATGGTGCCGATGCCACCGGCGGCGGCCCATGCGCCCGAGCTCATATGGTTGCTCGCCGAGATGCCCTTTCCACCCTCGACGAGGGGCCACACCTCACGCCCGCCGTAAATGATGGGCTTCAGACCCTTGAACAACACGCCACTCCTCGATTTTGCTGCAGATATAGGTGAAAAACGCGCAAATTGCGCGATAAAAATCGGATCAGCCGGTCAATGCACCGGACCGACCGACGGCACTGCCATACAGCGCCGCGTATCGCGCGATCATGCCTTCCTCGTCATAGTCCCCCACCGCGCGCGCGCGATTGGCGGCCCCTACGCATGTCCGCAGCGTTTCGTCCAGCACGAAACTGCGCAGCGCCTGTTCGAACGATGCGCCCGAGAGCACTGAGCGGTTCTCGTCGGACACCATCGCGAACACATCGCCGACATCCGGCGACGCCACAGGAAGGCCGGCCGCCATCCCCTCGACCACCGAAATCGGGAACTGCTCGCTACGAGACGACAGGGCGAGTATGTCGAACAATCCGACATAACGCCATGGCCGATCGAGGAACCCGGGCAGGTGGACGCGGTCGGCGATACCGGCCGCC
>Ga0209902_101579_pt1 | contig 10067 bp, 9 predicted proteins | sample FECB27metaG_FD_188304 | JGI IMG/M metagenome (GOLD analysis project Ga0209902, IMG submission 188304) | Cyanobacterial communities from the Joint Genome Institute, California, USA - FECB-27 (SPAdes) (version 2) | ecosystem: Environmental > Aquatic > Thermal springs > Hot (42-90C) > Microbial mats ...
ACCCCCGGTGGACTGACCTTTCGGGCGTCCTCGCTTACGCGAGGCCCGCCTATCCACCGCTGTGGGCCAAACGGCATCGCTGGCGGCGTGGCACCGCTGGCGACCCATCACCACGGCCCGTGAAGCGCGGCTGGCGCTCCGGGACCGTGCGGCTTCGGCTGCCACGCGGGGGCGGTACGTCTCGTCGCCCCTCACGCAGCCACCGCCACCCGTTCCCAGCCCCGTGACGTTCGCGAGACTTCCCATGGCGGGACCGAGTTGACGCCTGCATACGGACTGAATGCGGCATTATTGTGATAATAAAGATAAATATGATTTAAATTCCTACATCGTGCTGTGGCACCCCTCGCATCTGCCTCGCGTTGACATGACGCGACGCCTCCCCGAAAGCTCGCGCCGCAATCAACGGGGCGGCGCCTTGGGTTTCTGGCAGACCATCGAGCATCAGCACATCAAACCCGCGCTACGGCGGCTATGGCCGCACCGGCAGCGGACACTGGGCGGCGTGCGGGTGCACTACCAGAAGCACCTCGACGGCGGCGGCAGCGGCTTTGGGCAGGAGTACATCCCGCATCTCACCGCGCGCGGCATGCCGCGCCAGCAGCGCGTCTACGAGTGGTGCTCGGGGCCGGCATTCATCGCGTTCTCGATGCTTGGCCACGGGCTGGCGGAGACGCTGTGCCTCGCCGACATCAATCCGGAAGCGGTCGCGGTCTGCCGTCGCACCATCGTGGACAACAAACTGGAAAGCCGCGTCGCGGTGTACCACTCCGACAATCTCGCAGGCATTCCGGCGACCGAACAGTGGGACCTCGTGGTGAGCAATCCGCCGCACTTCGCCGACGATTTCATCGGCGACCTGCGCGGCCACGACCCGGACTGGGCCATCCATCGCGGCTTCTACGCGAACGTCGGCAAACACCTGAAGCCGAACGGCGTCATCTGCCTGCAGGAGAACAATCGCGGCTCCACGGCGGAGACCTTTCGCGAGATGATCGAGGCGAACGGGATGAAGATCGTGTTCGTCGACAAGTGCGCGCCGCAGCGCACCGCGCACGACGCATTCTACTATCTTGGCGTGATGCGCGCCGCCGACACGCCGCCCGACTGGGCGCGCTGACAGGCCCTCAGCGGCATCGGACGTTCACGGCTTCAGGCAACCACACGAGGGCGCGTTGAGTTTCTGGCGAACCATCGAGCATCAGCACATCAAGCCGTTCCTGCGGCGGATGCGGCCATATGGCGAGGCGCCGTTCGGCGGCGTGCGCGTCAGCACCAAGCCGCACCTCGACGGAGGCGGCTCCACGTTCGGGCAAGACTTCATCCCGCTGCTGCGCAAACGCAACATGCCGAAGGCGCAGCGCGCATTCGAATGGTGCACCGGCCCGGGCTTTATCGGCTTCTCGCTGCTCGGACACGGGCTGTGCGAGACGCTCTGCCTTGCCGACGTAAACCCGGAGGCGGTCGCGGCCTGCCGCCGCACGATTGCGCGCAACGGCCTCGCGGCAAAAGCCGCCGTCTACCTGTCGGACAATCTCAAGGACATTCCCGCGCACGAGCAGTGGGACCTCGTGGTGAGCAATCCGCCGCACTTCACCGACAGCGGCATCGGGCATCTGCGCTATCACGATCCGGACTGGCGCATCCATCGCGAGTTCTTCGGCGGCATCGCGCGACACCTGAAACCGGGTGGCGTCGTGGTGCTGCAGGAGAACAACGTCGGCTCCACGCCGTCGACCTTCACCGACATGATCGCGCAGGCCGGGCTGAAGACCGTGTTCGTCCAGGACGCATCCCAAACACGCACCGAAAAGCCGCACATGTTCTATCTCGGCATCATGCGCGCTACCGACGACGTTCCAGCATGGGCGAACGCGTGAAGCGCGACCCCGGAAAAGCCCCTAGCTCATCGGTTTGATCGGTGTTATCGGCTTCCGCCTGTACCCTCCCCTGAAGCAGGTGTTTCCTTGCGTATCCTTGCCATTCACGCAGGCATGCATGACTCGTCGGCGGCGGCGTTCGACGACTATCAGTTGGTCGCAGCCGCATCCGAAGAGCGCTTCACGCGCACCAAGGGTCAGGGCGGCGGCGTGCCGTGGCTCGCCATCGACGAGGTGCTGCGCATCGCCGGATGGTCTCGTCGCGACGTTGACGCCATTGCGACGACGCGCGGCTGGTACACGACGCACGATTTCAAATTTCCGCTGTGGCGCGAACTCTACTACACGTTCCGCCGCTGGCAGGGGAAAGAGCGCACCAACCGCGAACTCGCGGTGCTGTGCCATCGCTTCGGCATCACCGACACGCACCAGCTGTTCCGCAGCGACCGCTTCCTGAGCGACAACGCGTTCCGCCCGGACACGCAGGTCTACTTCGCCAACCACCACGAGGCGCACGCGCTCGCCGCGCTGTTCTACACCGACTGGAAGGATGCGCTCGTCTACACGTCCGACGGCATCGGCGACAACGTCAGCTACTCGATGCGCACGCTGAAAGACGGGCAACTCACCTGTCATTACGGCGACGACCGCTGGCTGACCAGGACGCTGAAGGAGACCGGGCTCGCGAGCGCCTACGGCTACGCGACCGTCGCGTGCGGCTTCAAGATGCTGCGCCACGAGGGCAAGCTCACCGGGCTTGCGGCCTATGGCGAGCCAAGGCTCGCCGACGAGATGTCCGCACAGTTCCGCTTCAACACGAGCGACGGGCTGCTGGAGACGGATTTTTCCAACTGGGCCGCGATGCGCGAGAAATTCCTCGCCATCTGCAAGGGACATGATCGTGAAGTGATCGCGTCGTCGATCCAGAAGGTCGCCGAGGATCTGACGCTCAAATCCGTGCGCTGGTGGCTGGAGCGTTCCGGCGCGCGGCACCTTGCGCTCGCGGGCGGGCTGTTCGCGAACGTGCGGCTCAACCGGCTGCTCGCCGAGTCGCTGCCGCTCGACGAAGTGTTCGTGTTTCCCGCGATGGGCGACGACGGCCTGTCGGTCGGCTCCGCGCTGACGTTCCTGCGCCAGCGCGACGGCACGGAAAAATGGCTGCAACACCGCCACCGCCTCGACAGCGTTTATCTCGGCCGCGACTACACCGGCACGATAGACGATACGCTGCGCGCGGCCGGCATGCGCCAGCTTCCGGGCCGCGCGGTGGACACCGCCGTCGATCTCATCCGCGCCGGCAAGGCGGGCGCGATTTATACCGGCCGCATGGAGTTCGGCCCGCGCGCGCTCGGCGCACGTTCGATCATTGGCAGCCCGCACGATCACGCGATCAACGACAATCTCAACAAGCGGCTCGACCGTTCCGAGTTCATGCCGTTCGCGCCGTTCGTGCTGGAGGAAGACGCTGCCCAGGTGTTCGACATCACCGATGTCAATCGCTATGCGGCGCACTTCATGACGATTACGTGCGGCGTGAAGGAAGAGTGGCGTGCGCGCATTCCGGCCGTGGTGCATGTGGACGGCACGGCGCGGCCGCAGATCGTGCGCGGCGAGGAGAACCCGCTGTTCGCCGCGATCCTGCGTGCGTTCCGCGACAAGACGGGCATCCCGGTGCTGATCAACACCAGCTTCAACGTGCACGAGGAGCCGATCGTCAACCGGCCGGAGGAGTGCCTGAAGGCGCTGGCGGACGGGCGCGTGGATTTCGTCGTCACGCAGCAGGGTGTTTATGTGAAGGCTTGAGCCTTCATTTCTGGCACACCGGACAGAAGAACGTCGAGCGTGTCCCCTGCACGATGCGCTTGATCGTACCCTTGCACTTCGGTGTCGGGCATTTCGTTCCGGCGCGGTCGTAAACGCGGAACGAGTGCTGGAAGTACCCAAGGTCGCCGTCGGTCTGGCGATGATCGCGCAGCGACGAGCCGCCCGCCTTCACGGCATCGTTCAGCACGTCCTTGATGGCATCGGCGAGCGCGTGGGCGCGATCATGCGGGCCGTTGCGCAGCGCCAGCGTCGACGCCTGCCGCCTGGGCGAGAGGTGCGCGCGATGCAGCGCCTCGCACACATAGATGTTGCCGAGGCCCGCCACGACCTTCTGGTCCGACAGCGCCGCTTTCAGCGAGGTCTTCTTGCCCGCGCAGGCCGCCGCCAGCATCGCGCCGTCGAAGGCATTGCCGAGCGGCTCGGGACCGAGCGCGGCGATCATCGGCTCCTTATCGAGTTCGTCGCGGCGGATCAGCTTCATGTAGCCGAAGCGGCGCGGATCGTTGAACGTGACGATCGCGCCGTTCGACATGTGGAACACCACATGGTCGTGCGCCGACAGTTTGCCGCGCTCGTAGTGAAAATCGCCGGGCGTGCTGGCGTCGCTCTCGTGCAGCACATGGAACGAGCCCGACATGCCGAGATGCATCAGCAGCACCTCGCCGGACGAGATGTCCGCCAGCAGGTATTTCGCCCGCCGCCCGATGCCGGTGATGGACTGCCCCTCCAGCCGCTCGGGGAAATTATTCGGGAACGGAAAGCGCAGGTCCGGCCGGCGCTGCTCGACGCGCACGAAGCGCGCACCCTCCATCACGGGCTGCAAACCACGGCGGACGGTTTCGACCTCGGGTAGCTCGGGCATGGTTAACCTCTTGGGCTTCGTTATGTAGCGCCACGGCCCCGCCCGCGCTATGTATGTTCCATGTCCGACAACACCCATTTTGGCTTCCGCGACGTGCCGCTTGGCGAGAAGCAGGCGCTGGTGGACGACGTGTTCCACAAGGTGGCGCGGCGCTACGACCTGATGAACGACCTGATGTCCGCCGGGCTGCACCGCGCCTGGAAGAACGCGCTGGTAACGGCGATCAATCCGCCGACCTCAGACCGGGATTTCCACCTGCTCGACGTGGCGGGCGGCACCGGCGACATTTCCTTCCGCACCATCAAGGCGGGCGGCTTCGGCACGCGCGCGACGGTGGCGGACATTAACGCGGAGATGCTCGGCGTCGGCCGCGAGCGCGCCTATGCGCAGGGCCTCGACGAGGTGGTGAATTTTGTCGATGCGAACGCCGAGTCGCTGCCGTTCCCGGACAAGAAATTCGATGCGGTGTCGATCGCGTTCGGCATCCGCAACGTGCCGCGTATCGATGTGGCGCTGCGTGACATGCACCGCACGCTCAAGATCGGCGGGCGCTTCCTGTGTCTCGAATTCTCCAACGTCGATGTGCCGGGGCTCGATGCGCTGTACGAGCTTTACTCGTTCCGCGTGGTGCCGGTGATGGGCCGCGTGGTGACGGGCGATGCCGAGCCCTACCAGTATCTGGTCGAGTCGATCCGCAAATTCCCGAAGCCAAACGCGTTCGCCGACATGATGCGGGCGGCGGGCTTCGCGCGCGTCAGCCATCGCGTGATGAGCGGCGGCATCGTGGCGCTGCATTCCGGCTGGCGCTTGTGATCTCAGCGGTCACTCACCTGTTTCGTCTGGCGCGTGGCGGCCTCGTGTTCGCGCGCGAGGGCGTGCTCGGGCTCGCCGATCCCGCAATGATGCCAGCGGCGGCGCGGCTGGGCCTACGCATCGCGCGGCTGTTCGAGAGAAAAGGCGCGGGCGGCGCGACGGTGCGGCTTTCGGCGGCGCTGACGCGGCTCGGCCCGACTTACGTGAAGCTCGGGCAGTTCCTCGCGACACGACCCGATGTGGTCGGCCCCGCCATCGCGCGCGATCTCGAACAGCTTCAGGACAAGATGCCGCCGTTCCCGCAGGCCGAGGCGGAGGCCGCGGTGAGCGCGGCGCTGGGCGTGCCGCTGCGTGAGGCGTTTTCATCGTTCGGGCCCGCGGTCGCGGCGGCTTCCGTCGCGCAGGTGCATAAAGCCGCCGTCGACGGACAGGCGGTCGCCGTCAAGGTGATGCGTCCGGGCGTCGACCGGCGCTTCCGCTCCGATCTCGACACACTGTATTTCGCGGCGCGCAACGCGGAGCGGCATTCGGCCGAAGCGCGGCGGCTCAAGTTCGTCGAGACCGTCGGCATGCTGGCACGTTCGATGACCATCGAGATGGACCTGCGGCTCGAGGCCGCCGCCATCGCGGAAATGCGCGACAACGTGAAGGACGATCCGGACTTCCGTGTGCCGAACGTCGACTGGGAACGCACCGCGCGCACGGTGCTCACGCTGGAATGGATCGACGGCACGCCGCTGACCAATCGCGCGGAGCTGGAGGTGCGCGGACTGGATCTGCCCGCGCTCGGCCGCGCCTTGATGCAAACCTTCCTGCGCCACGCACTGCGCGACGGCTTCTTCCACGCCGACATGCATCCCGGAAACCTGTTCGTCGGCATGGACGGGCGCATCGTCGCGGTCGACTTCGGCATCATGGGGCGCCTCACGCCGAAGGAGCGCCGCTTCCTCGCCGAAATTCTCTACGGCTTCATCACGCGCAATTACATCCGTACCGCGCAGGTGCACTTCGAGGCGGGCTACGTGCCACCGCACCATTCGGTGGAGAGCTTCGCGCAGGCGATCCGCGCCATCGGCGAGCCGATCCACAACAAGCCCGCCGCCGACATTTCCATGGCAAAGCTGCTGACGTTGCTGTTCGAGGTGACGGGTCTGTTCGACATGAAGACACGGCCCGAGCTGCTGATGCTGCAAAAGACCATGGTGGTGGTCGAAGGTGTGGCGCGCTCGTTCGACAAGAATCTCGACATGTGGGCAACCGCCGAGCCGGTGGTGCGCGAATGGATTGAACGCAATCTCGGTCCCGCCGGGCAGTTCGAGAACGTCGCGCAAGGCGCCGGGGAGGTCGGGCGCTTCCTCGGCGAGGTGCCGCACCTGCTCGGCCGCGCGGCGCGCGTGACCGACCAGCTCGACGCCGCAACCCGCGATGGACTGGTGCTCGCACCGGAGACGGTCGCCGCCATCGGTCGGGCGGAAGCGCAGCGCAACCGCTGGACCGCCGCCGCGCTGTGGGTGATCGCGGCGCTGCTGGCGATCGGGATCTGGAAGGCAATTTAAGAATTGCCCGCGACCAATGACAATGAGCGCCTCAGCGCCAACAGTCTAGCAAGATATGCAAGATCATCAGAGACCTAATAGGTCGTCGACTACGCGTCGACCATGATTTTGATGTTCTCCGGCTTGACGCCCAATGTCATCGCAAGGCGACGCTTGGCCTCAGGTATCGATAGAGGTTCGAAATCGTTTTCGACGCTAGGCACGGTTTCGACCGCAGGCGGTGCATCACCCGTGAGCGGCACTATAGCAATGGGCGGGGTCTTGAGACCCGCACCAGCGCCTACGTGAGTCACCGGGTCATTGCTCTCCTGGATATAGAGCGAAACCCATACACCCCGGCCGATGGGAATCTTGTGTCCAGCACGCTTGCGAGCTGCATAAGCACGATTGAAACGATCCCGCATTTCGTCGCCGTCCAGCATGTGGACCTTCGCAAACCTCGGGTTACGTGGATCGTCTACGGACACGGCGACGACCAGATCGACTTCGTCGAGCGTCCGCCAACCCTTGTCCTGCTCCGTGCGGGGGAAGGCGATCCATGCATCCTGAGTGGTACGAATCGAGACCACCTTACTCACGCCGCCCTTCGTTATGCGGCGGACGCTCGATTTCCCACTGCCTTGAATGCGCTCAACTTTGTAACCCGCGCGCTCCAAGGCCCCAACGCCGGACTCAAAGAGTTGAGACTTTATGGTCACCTTCTCAGAACTTCCGAATATGTTCGTCATCTCTCTTGCTTCTTCCTTCTGGTGGCTTAACCCTCTGCCAACATGATTACGCTCTTCTGGGACATAATCAAGGAGGATTCAGGAACAAACTGGAGAGGAATTTGTGTACGAGCACAAGGTTGCATTGATTGCATTGCAATCATTCGCTAGAATTTGCCCATGGGAAGCCTGACCGTCCGAAACCTCCCCGAAGACGTCAAGAAGCGCCTGCGGCTGCGCGCGGCGGCGAACGGGCGCTCGATGGAAGAGGAAATCCGCCTGCTGCTCGCCGAGGGCGCGGCGGAAGCGCCGGTGGCGACGAAAACTGCCAGCGCCGCGAAGGGTGAGAAGGCTCCTCCGAAAGCGGCAGACGCAACCCAGATCCTCCTCATCATCTCGGGCGGCATCGCGGCGTACAAATCGCTTGATCTCATCCGGCGGCTGCGCGAACGCCGCTATGCGGTGCGCGTGGTGATGACGAAGGCGGCGCAGGAGTTCGTGACGCCGATGGCGGTCGGCGCACTCAGCGGAGAGCCGCCGTTCACCGACCTGTTCGATCAGCGCGAGTTCGACGTCGGGCATATTCGCCTCGCGCGCGACAACGATCTCATCGTCGTCGCACCCGCGACCGCCGACCTGATGGCCAAGATGGCGAACGGCCACGCGGACGATCTCGCGACCGCCGCCCTGCTCGCGACGAACAGCCGCATCCTGCTCGCGCCCGCCATGAACCCTGCGATGTGGGCGAACAAGGCGACGCAGCGAAACCTGAAAACGCTGCTCGCCGACGGCGTCGTCACCGTCGGGCCGAACAGAGGCGAGATGGCCGAGAGCGGCGAAGCCGGGACCGGCCGCATGGCGGAGCCGCTGGAGATCGTCGCGGCGGTGGAGAAATTGCTCTGCGCCACCACGGGCGGGAAGCCCCTCGCCGGCAGGCACATCGTCATCACGGCCGGGCCGACGCACGAGCCGATCGATCCGGTGCGCTACATCGCGAACCGTTCGTCCGGCAAACAGGGCTATGCCATCGCGCGCGCCGCTGCGGAGCTTGGCGCGAGCGTCACGCTGGTCTCCGGGCCGGTGACGCTGGGCGACGTGCCCGGCGTGAAGATGGTGCGCGTCGAAAGCGCGCGGGACATGCTGAAAGCCGTCGAGGGCGCGCTGCCCGCCGACGTGGGCATCTTCGCGGCGGCGGTGGCCGACTGGCGCACCGCGAACGAAGGCGAGCAGAAACTCAAGAAGGATGGCAGCGGGCAGCCGCCAGCGCTCGCGCTGGTGGAGAACCCGGACATTCTGGCGACCGTCTCGAAATTGAAATGGAAACGTCCGACGCTCGTGGTCGGCTTCGCGGCTGAAACCGAGAAGGTGATCGAGCACGCCAAGGCGAAATTGAAGCGCAAGGGCTGCGACTGGATCGTGGCGAACGACGTCTCGGCGGAAGGCGGCGCGATGGGCGGCGACGACAACGCCGTGCATCTCATCTCGGCCAGCGGCACGCAAGCGAAGGTCGAATCCTGGCCCACGCAAACGAAGGACGGCGTCGCGCGTCAGCTTGTCGCGCGCATCGCCACCGAACTGAACGGCAATGCGAAATGAAAACTGTCGACGTGAACGTAATGCGGCTGCCGCACGGCGCGGATTTGGCTCTGCCGGCGTATCAGAGCGAATCCGCCGCCGGGATGGACCTGCTGGCCGCTGTCCCGGCTGACGCGCCGATCACAATCGCGCCCGGCACCTACGCGGCAGTGCCGACCGGCCTCGCGATTGCGCTCCCGCCGGGGACCGAAGCGCAGGTGCGCCCGCGCTCGGGCCTCGCCCGCAACAGCGGCGTCACGGTGTTGAACGCACCCGGAACCATCGACGCGGACTATCGCGGCGAGATCCAGGTGCTGCTGATCAATCACGGGACGGCGCCGTTCGTCATAACGAGAGGTATGCGAATCGCGCAGCTCGTTATGGCGCAAATCACCCGCCTAGATTTCACCGAGACGGATAGTCTCGACGAAACGGCCCGTGGAATCGGGGGTTTTGGCTCAACCGGAGCGGGCGGAAGATAGCTTGCGACACGGAATGGAACCTGTCTAGTATCATGGTACCGACGGGTTCCATTCCATCATGTCTCTCCTTCCCCACAAGGGATTACTCGCAATCGCCGCAGTCGTTGACGTCGCGCTTCACGCGCGCGAACGGCCGGTGTCGGCGCGTGCCCTGGCTGAACGCCACAATCTGCCACCGCGCCACCTCGAGCCGGTGCTGCAGGCCCTCGTGCATGAGGGAATCTTCCACGGCATCCGGGGTCCGCGCGGCGGCTACGAGCTCGCGCGGGAGCGCCGGCAAATCACGGTTGCCGATATCCTGAAAGCGGCGGGAACCGTCGAGGAGGCCGAGAACAATTCCGCGATGGGCTCACGCGTCCTGCAGGACA
>Ga0209902_101580_pt1 | contig 10058 bp, 4 predicted proteins | sample FECB27metaG_FD_188304 | JGI IMG/M metagenome (GOLD analysis project Ga0209902, IMG submission 188304) | Cyanobacterial communities from the Joint Genome Institute, California, USA - FECB-27 (SPAdes) (version 2) | ecosystem: Environmental > Aquatic > Thermal springs > Hot (42-90C) > Microbial mats ...
GCGCCTGCTGCAATGGACCACCGCCGCGCAGTCGCAGGCCCAGTCGAGCCAGCGCCTGGCCGCGTTCCTGCGCGGTGGCGGCGCGGTCGGGGGCGCCTGCCTGCTGCTGGCCGTGGCCGCGCACTACAGCGACTGGCCGGTGCTGGCCCCGCTGCTGTTCGTGCTGTGGGCACTGGCGCCGGTCGCGGCCTGGTGGGGCAGCCGGGTCGAGACCGGGCGTCCCGATGCGCTCGACACCGGCCAGCGCGACTACCTCGAGGCGCTGGCGCGCGACACCTGGCGCTTCTTCGAGCACGTGGTCGGCGCGCAGGACAACCACCTGCCGCCCGACAACCTGCAGACCGATCCCGAGCCGGCCCTGGCGCACCGCACCTCGCCGACCAACATCGGCATGTACCTGCTGGCGGCCGCCTGCGCGCGCGAGTTCGGCTGGATCGGCAGCACCGAGCTGGTGGCGCGGCTGACCGCCACGCTCGGCAGCGTCGACCGGCTGCACAAGCACCAGGGCCACCTGTGCAACTGGTACGACACGCAGACGCTCGAGCGGCTGGCGCCGGCCTATGTCTCGAGCGTGGACAGCGGCAACCTGGCCGGCCACCTGATCGCGGTGGCGCAGGCCTGCCGTGCCTTCGCGGCGCAGGACGCGGCCGGCGGCGGCGCGGCCGGGGCACCGAACGGCGAGGCCCTCGAGGCGCTCGCGCGGCGCTGCGAGGCGCTCAGCGACGGCATGGACTTCCGCGGCCTCTACGACCCGAAGCGGCACCTGTTCCACATCGGCCTGCGCGTGGACGACGACGTGCTCGACGCCAGCTACTACGACCTGATGGCCTCGGAGTCGCGGCTGCTGAGCTTCCTCGCGATCGCCAAGGCCGACGTGCCGCGGCGCCACTGGATGGCGCTGGGCCGGCCCTTCCTGCTGGTGGGCTTCCGGCCCGGCCTCAAGTCGTGGTCGGGCTCGATGTTCGAGTACCTGATGCCCTCGCTCGTGATGCCCGAGCCCGACGACGGCCTGCTGCAGGTGGCCAATGCCGCCGCCATCGCCGAGCACCGCGCCTTCGCGCGCGCGCAGGACCTGCCCTGGGGCGTGTCGGAGTCGGCCTATCACGGCCGCGACCATTCGCTGGCCTACCAGTACGCGCCTTTCGGCGTGCCGCGCCTCGCGCTGCGCCGCACCCCGCCCACCGACCGCGTGGTGGCGCCCTATGCGAGCGCGCTGGCCGCGGTGCTCGCGCCGGCCGAGGCGACCGACAACCTGCGGCTGCTCGAATCGCTGGGCGCGCGCGGCGCCTACGGCTTCCACGACGCGGTCGACTTCACCGCCTCGCGCCAGCACGAGGGCCAGGCCTTCACCGTGGTGCGCAACTTCATGGCGCACCACCAGGGCATGACCCTGGTGGCGCTGTGCAACGTGCTGCGCGACGACGCGCCGCGCCGCTGGTTCGGCAGCGCGGCCGTGGTGGAGGCGCATCTCTCGCTGCTGCACGAGCGCACGCCGCGCCAGATCATCGGCAGCGCCGACCCGCGCTCGCCGCCCGAGCCGAGCCGCGGCGAGCTGCCGCCGATGTTCCAGCCGCGGCTGGTCGATCCGCTGGCGCCCGGCCCGCAGCCCACGCACCTGCTGTCGAATGGCCGCTATACGGTGGCGCTGCGCGCCAGCGGCGCCGGCGTGAGCCGCTGGCGCTCGTTCAACGTGACGCGCTGGCGCGACGACCCGCTGCGCGACGGCTACGGCACCTTCTTCTACCTGCGCGACGACGCGAACGACACGCCCGTTTCGCTGACCGCGCTGCCCGCGCCCGGCATCGACTGGGATTACCGCACCCGCTTCCTCGCCGACCAGGTGCAGTTCGATGCCAGCGGGCCGGGCCTGCAGGTGCGCACCACGGTGCTGATCAGCCCCGAGGACGACACCGAGCTGCGCAGCATCACGCTGCAGAACACCGGCGAGCGCACGCGCACGCTCGAGCTGTTCTCGTACTTCGAGCCGGTGCTCTCGAACCCCAAGGCCGACGAGGCCCATCCGGCCTTCGCCAACCTGTTCGTCGAGTCGCGCTGGCGCCCGGACCTGCGCGCGCTGCTGATGTCGCGCCGGCCGCGGCTGCAGGGCGATCCGGCGGTGGCGGCCGTGCACTTCGTGGCCTCGGTCGATGCCCACGTGATCGCCATCGACTGCATGACCGACCGGCGCGCCTTCGTCGGCCGCAACCGCACGCTGGCGGCGCCGGCGATCGACATGCAGCCGCTCGATGCCACCGGCGCGCCCATCAACGGCCTCGACCCGATCGCCTGCCTGCGCGTGCGGCTGTCGATCGCGCCGGGCGCCACCGCGCGGCTGGGCTTCGCCACCGCGGCCGACGACAGCATCGAGGCGCTGATGCCCACCATCGACCGCTACCTCGAGCCGATGCACGTGGAACGCACGAAGCGCATGGCCGCCACGCTGGCGCAGGTGCGGCTGCGCGACCTCACGATCACGCCGGCGCAGAACGTGGCGCTGCAGGACCTCACCACCATCCTCACCTACACCACGCCGCGCCCGATGGGCGAGCGCGGCCTGTTCGACCTGCGGCAGATCTGGCGCTTCGGCATCTCGGGCGACAAGCCGATCGTGCTGGTGCTGATCCACTCGGTCAGCGGCATGGGCCTGGTCAACGCACTGCTGCGCGCGCAGCCGTGGTGGGGCTTCGGCGGCGTGGCCTGCGACCTGGTGGTGATCAACGGCGAGCCGGCCTCCTACCTGCTGTCGCTGCAGCGCGAGATCGAGACCTTGCGCCAGCGCGTGCTGCAGCAGACGCGCAACAGCTTTCCGCGCAACGACACGGCCGGCTTCTACCTGCTGCACGAGCAGGAGGTGTCGGCCGCCGAGCGCGCGGCGCTGTCGAGCATGGCGCGCGTGGTGTTCACCGCCGACGGGCGTGCGCTCGACGTGCAGGTGGCCGCCTTGCGCGAAGCGCGCGGCATGGGGCCGTGGGCGCCCGAGGCCGTGCTGCCGCCGGCCGTGCCGCTGGCGGCCGGCGTCGCGTCGAGCCTGCCGGCCGAAACCGTCGCGGGCGAGTTCGATGCCGCGAGCGGCGAGTTCCGCTTCGAGGTGGGCCTCGCGCGCCGCACGCCGCGCCCATGGATCAACGTGATCGCCAACGCGGGCTTCGGCTTCCAGGTCTCCGAGTGGGGCAACGGCTTCACCTGGGCCGGCAACAGCCGCATGCACCAGCTCACGCCGTGGTCGAACGACCCGGTGCAGGACCCGGCCTTCGAGCACTACCTGCTGCAGGACCTGTCGACGCGCGAGCTGCTGCCGCTCACGCCGGCCGGACGAGGTGGTGGTGGCGGCGGCGACGGCGCGCCCGACGACCTGCTGCACCGCGTTCGCCATGGCCAGGGCTACACCGTCTTCGAATGCCGGCTGGGCGGGTTGTCATTGAGCACCACCTTCCTGGCCGACCGCGACGATGCCGTGAAGCTGGTGCACGTGCGTCTGCGCAACGAAGGCAGCGGCACGCGCCGGCTGCGCGCGCTCGCGATGGCCGAATGGCAACTGGGTGCCGCGCGCGGCGAGCGCCGCAGCGTGCGGACCTGGAAGCAGGACGACCTGCCGGCCGTGTTCGGCGAGCAGCGCGAATCGAGCGGCGGCTTCGGCGGTGGCACCGCCTTCCTGATGCTCGCGGGCCTGCCGGGCGCCACCCAGTGGACCTGCGACCGCAACGAGTTCTTCCGCGGCCGCGGCATCGTCGAGGTGCCCGACAGCCTCGGGCGCCGCGGCGGCAGCGGGCTCGATGCCTGCGCGGCCGTCGATGGCGAGTTCAGGCTGGCCGCGGGCGAGAGCGCGAGCTTCACCTTCGTGCTGGGCCATGCCGACAGCGCCGAGGCCGCCATCGCGCTCGCCCGGCGCTGGCGCGAGCGCGACGTGCCGGCCGCGCTCGCGCAGGTCGGCGGCTTCTGGGACGAGCTGCTGGGCCGGCTGCGGGTGCGCACGCCCGACCCGTTGTTCGACGCGATGGTCAATCGCTGGCTGGTCTACCAGACCCTGGCCTGCCGGCTGTGGTCGAAGGCCGGCTTCTACCAGGCCGGCGGGGCCTTCGGTTTCCGCGACCAGCTGCAGGACGCGATGGCCTTCGCGCTCACCGATCCGAAGCGGCTGCGCGCGCAGATCCTGGTCAACGCGGCGCGGCAGTTCCCCGAGGGCGATGTGCAGCACTGGTGGCACATGCCCGGCGGCGCCGGCGTGCGCACGCATTTCTCAGACGACCTGCTGTGGCTGCCGTTCGCGGCCGCGCACTATGCACAGGTGACGGGCGACGCCACGCTGTTCGACGAGAGCGTGGGCTTCATCGAGGGCGCGGCAATCCCGGTCGGCGCCGAGGACGCCTACTACACGCCGCAGCATGCCGGCCGCGTCGCCAGCCTCTACGAGCACGGTGCGCTGGCCATCGACCGCAGCCTCGCGACCGGCGCGCATGGCCTGCCGCTGATGGGCACGGGCGACTGGAACGACGGCATGAACCGGGTCGGCCACGAGGGCCGCGGCGAATCGGTCTGGCTCGCATGGTTCCTCTGCAGCGTGGTCGAGCGCTATGCGCCGATTGCGCAGGCCCGCGGCGAGACGGAGCGCGGCGCGCGCTGGCTGCGTGCGCGCGAGGGCTGGATCGCCGCGCTGCACGACGCGGGCTGGGACGGTGCCTGGTTCCGCCGCGCCTTCTTCGACAACGGCGCGCCGCTGGGCTCGGCCGCCAACGACGAGTGCCGCATCGACCTGATCGCGCAGGCCTGGTCGGTGCTGTCGGGCGCCTCGGACGAGGGCCACACCCAGGCCGCGATGGCCGCCGCGAAAGCGCATCTGCACGACGACACGGCCGGGCTGCTGCGCCTGCTCGCGCCGCCGTTCGTGCAGTCGGCCAACAACCCGGGCTATATCCAGGCCTACCCGCCGGGCGTGCGCGAGAACGGCGGGCAGTACGCGCATGGCGCCGTGTGGGGACTGATGGCGCAGGCGCTGACGGGCGACCGCGAGGCGGCCTGGGCGAGCTTCGAAGGCCTGAGCCCGGCCCATCGCGCCAGCGATCCGCGGCGCGGTCCGGCCTACGAACTCGAACCCTACGTGATGGCCGGCGACATCTACGGCGCCGCCCCCTACGTGGGACGCGGCGGCTGGAGCTGGTACACGGGCTCGGCCGCGTGGCTGCACCGCGCGGCGATCGAAACGCTGCTGGGCCTCACGGTGAAGGGCCACGCGCTGTCGCTCGCGCCGCGCGTGCCCGCGCACTGGCCGGCCTTCGAGATCGAACTGCGGCTCGGGGAGCGCGAGTTCACGCTGCAATGGGGCGCGCCGCAGGGCGCTGCCGCCGCCACCCACCATGCGGTGGAGGGCGACTGGATCGACTGGCAGGCGCTGCCCGCGAAGGCGGTGGTGCGGATCGGGAAGCGCATGAGCGCCTGAGCCGCCGGCCAGGCGTTCTCGCCGGCGCCCGGCTCACAGCAGCCCCGTCAGGGTCGCGCGGCTCACGGCCTGTGCGCGCGAATGCACGTTGAGCTTCTTGTAGATGTTCTTCATGTGGGCATTGACGGTCTGCATCGAGATGCCGAGCGCCAGGCTCACCACCCGCGATGCCTGCCCCCGCGCCACGCAATGAAGCACTTCGCGCTCCCTCGTCGTGAGCACGATGTCCAGGGGGTGGGGTTCGGGGGCGGGCCCGTCCACCGAATGCCGCCCCATGCGCGCCAGCAGCCGCCGCGACAGCCTGGGCGTGATGGCCGCGCCGCCATTGACCACCTGCAGCACGGCCTGCGCGAAGCTCTGCTGCCAGGCGTTCTTGAGCAGGTAGCCCGTGGCGCCGGCCTCGAAGGCACGCAGCACGTGGGCGTCGTCCTCGAGCGCGGAGACCACGATGATCTCGCAGTGGCTCTGCTGCTTGCGCGCATCGCGGATCAGTTCGAAGCCCGAGCCGTCGACCAGGCGCAGGTCGAGCATCAGCACGTCGAACTCTTCCGACGCGAGCAGGCGCCGCGCGTCGCGCGCGCTGCCGGCCTGGCCCTGGAGCCGGATGCGCATGTCCGACAGCAGCTCCTGCGCGATGACGCGGCGCATGCCCTCGTCGCCGTCCACCAGCAGCACGCGCACGGGGGCATCGTCCTGTCCGGTCATGAAATGCGGCCACTGCGGCTCGCCGGGCCGGCAGACCCCGGTCCCGTCACGGGTGCGGTAGCGGGTGATGCGGCCGCCATCGAGCCTGGCGAACGTCTCGGAATCGGACGATGTTTCGTCGGTCATGAGTAACTCCCTTGTGTCAAAGCGACCTGAATGTTTTATGGGGTCGCGGAATCCACGAATGGAGTACTTTCTAATTGCTTTGAATGTAGGCCAGGGCGCTGTCGATACCGCAAGCGAGGGGTGATGGGTACGTAGTCGAAAGGCCCAAGTTGCCCACCGCGACGGCGGAACTCCTGTACGCTGCATCACGAGTCAACCAAGGAACCGTGATGAAGAAGAAGACCGCGATCGTCACGGGCATCAGTGGCCAGGACGGCGCCTATCTGGCGCAACTGCTGCTGGCCAAGGGCTATGTGGTCCATGGCACCTACCGCCGCACCAGCTCGGTCAATTTCTGGCGCATCCAGGAGCTCGGCATCCAGGACCATCCCGATCTGCATCTGGTCGAGTACGACCTCACCGACCAGGGAAGCTCGCTCAGCCTGGTTCAGCAGACCGAGCCGGACGAGATCTACAACCTCGCGGCGCAAAGCTTCGTCGGCGTCAGCTTCAACCAGCCCGTGGCCACGGCGCACATCACCGGCATCGGGGCGCTGCACCTGCTCGAGGCGATCCGGCTCATCGACCGGCGGATCCGCTTCTACCAGGCATCGACCTCCGAGATGTTCGGCAAGGTGCAGGCCGTGCCCCAGGTCGAGAGCACGCCGTTCTATCCGCGCAGCCCCTACGGCGTGGCCAAGCTCTATGCGCACTGGATGACCGTCAACTACCGCGAGAGCTACGGCATCTTCGGCAGCTGCGGCATTCTCTTCAATCACGAAAGCCCGCTGCGCGGGCGCGAGTTCGTGACGCGCAAGATCACCGACGCCGTGGCCCGGATCAAGCTCGGCAAGCTCGAGGTGCTGGAGCTCGGCAACCTCAACGCGCAGCGCGATTGGGGCTTCGCGCAGGAGTACGTGGAGGGCATGTGGCGCATGCTGCAGACGAGCGAGCCCGATACCTACGTGCTGGCGACCAACCGTGCCGTGACCGTGCGCGACTTCGTTCGCCTGGCGTTCCGGGGCGCGGGGATCGAGGTGGAATTCAGGGGCGTCGACGAGGCCGAGACCGCCGTCGACACGGCGACCGGCAAGACGGTGCTGCGCGTGAACCCGAAATTCCACCGCCCCGCCGAGGTCGACCTGCTGATCGGCGACCCCACCAAGGCCAGGGACCAGCTGGGATGGGCGCCCACGACCACGCTCGAGCAGCTCTGCCAGATGATGGTGGACGCCGACCTGCGGCGCAACGAGGCCGGCTTCTCGTTCTGAGCGCCGCGCCGTCTCAGGCCGGCTGCGCTTCGGGCAGGGGACGCGGGCTGTTCCACTCCACCGTCGGCGTCGCGACGGCGCCTTCGCCGGCGACCGACAGCAACGCCTGGTTCTGCGCATCGCCGCGATCCGCCACGATGCCGCAGCGCCCGTAGCTGTCGTCGAAACGCACGATGTCGTCCTCGCCGAGGTAGCTGCCGGTCTGCACCTCGATCACCTCCAGCGTCGTCTTGCCCGGGTTCTCGAGCCGGTGCACGCAACCCAGCGGCAGGTAGATCGATTCGTTCTCGCGCACCAGCCTGACCTTCCCGTCGCAGGTGGTCTTGGCCGTGCCCTGCACCACGATCCAGTGCTCCGAGCGGTGGTGATGCATCTGCAGCGACAGCTTGGCGCCGGGCTTGACCGTGATGTGCTTGACCTGGAAGCGCTCGCCGTTGTCGATGCTGTCGTACGCGCCCCAGGGCCGCACCGTGCGCCGGTGCTCGGTGGCCTCGGGCCGGCCCTCGAGCGCCAGCATGCGCACCACCTCCGCGACCTGCTCCACGCAGCCCGCGCTCGCGACCAGCAGCGCGTCGGGCGTGTCCACGATGATCAGGTCCTCGGTGCCCAGCGCCACCACCGGGCGGTGCGGCGCATGGATGAAGGTGTTGCGCGCGCGCAGGCTGCGGCCCTTGCCGCTCGTGCGGTTGCCGGCTTCGTCGGCGGCGTGCAGGGTCGCGACCGCGTTCCAGCTGCCCACGTCGCTCCACGCGCCCTCGAAGCGCACCATCGCGATGTCGGGGTGTTTCTCGAGCACCGCGTAGTCGATGCTCTCGCTGCGGCAGGCCTGGAAGGCCTCGGCGCCGAGGCGGCGGAAGCTGCCGTCGATCGACGAGGTCGCGAGCGCGCGCTCGCAGGCGAGCAGCACGTCGGGCGCATGCGTGCGCAGGGCCGCGACCAGCGTGCCGGCGCGCACGAGGAAGATGCCCGCGTTCCAGCAGAAGCCGCCGTGCGCGAGCAGCTCCGCCGCCACCTCGGCCTGGGGCTTCTCGAGGAAGCGCGCGACCGCATGGCTGTGGCCGTCGGCCGAGGCGGTCCCTACCTCGATGTAGCCGTAGGCCGTGCTCGCGAAGGTCGGCGCCACGCCGAAGGTCACGATGCGGCCGGCGCGCGCGGCCTCGACGCCGGCGCGCACGGTGTGCGCGAACAGCTCGGCATCGGGGATGTGATGGTCGGCCGGTGCAAAGAGCAGCAGCTCGTCGGCCCCGGCCTGCAGCGCCGCCACCGCCATCGCGGCCGCGGTGTTGCGCCCCACGGGCTCGAGGATCTGGCACCCGCCGACGCGGGCGGCATCCACCGTCTCGCGCACCAGGAAACGATGTTCCTCCGCGGCGATGCAGGTGATCTCGCCATGCAGGCCGCGCAGGCGCTCCAGCGTGAGCTGCAGCAGGCTCTTGCCGCCCACCAGCGGCGCGAACTGCTTGGGCAATGCCTTGCGCGACAGCGGCCACAGGCGCGTGCCGCTGCCGCCGCACAGCACGACGGGATGGATGATGGAAGTGGTCATGGGGTGTCCGATGAAAGAAAAAGGAGGAGAAGAGGAGGGGCGGCGGCTCAGAGCTGGCCGGTGTGCGTCGCGAAGCTCACGGCCTGCGCGCGCGAATGCACCTGCAGCTTCTTGTAGATGTTCTTGATGTGGGCATTGACGGTCTGACCCGAGATGCCCAGCCGTTCGCTGATCTCCTTGGAGACGCAGCCGCGCGCCACGCAGCGCAGCACCTCGCGCTCGCGCGTGGTCAGCGTGGCCTCGCGCTGCGGCGCGTCGGGTGGTGGATCGCCGGCCTGCTGGCTCAGGCGCGCGAGCAGGCGGCGCGACAGCCGCGGCGTGATCGCCGCGCCGCCGTTGACCACCTGCAGCACGGCCTGCGCGAAGCTCTGCAGCCAGGCGTTCTTCAGCAGGTAGCCGGTCGCGCCGAGCTCGAAGGCGCGCATCACGTGGGCGTCGTCCTCGAGGGCGGAGACCACGATGATCTCGCAGTAGCTGTGCTGCTTGCGCGCCTCGCGGATCAGGTCGAAGCCGGTGCCGTCGCCCAGGTGCAGGTCGAGCATCAGCACGTCGAACTCCTGCGACGCCAGCAGGCGCCGCCCCTCGCGCACGCTGCCGGCCTGCGCCTGCAGCTGGATGCGCATGTCCGACAGCAGCTCCTGCGCGATCACGCGCCGCATGAACTCGTCGTCGTCCACCAGCAGCACGCGCACGGGCGCGTTCTCCTGCCCGGTCAGGAAGTGCGGCCACTGCGGCTCGGCCGGCGGGCAGACGCCCGTGGTGTAGCTCGCGCGGCGCGCGAAGGTCCGGCCGGACTCCGGCGTCTCTAGAGAGGAAGGAACGGTATCGGACATGAGGGGATCCCTGGTTGAGTGGAAGGCGTTCTGGGTAGCGGGAGCGGTGCGGGTGACGGCGGCGGCGCGGCCTCGTCGAAGCCGTGGGGATTGCCGACCTGCCAGCGCCAGCTGTCGGCGCACATGTCGTCGAGGCTGCGGCGCGCGCGCCAGCCGAAGCGGGG
>Ga0209902_101583_pt1 | contig 10032 bp, 15 predicted proteins | sample FECB27metaG_FD_188304 | JGI IMG/M metagenome (GOLD analysis project Ga0209902, IMG submission 188304) | Cyanobacterial communities from the Joint Genome Institute, California, USA - FECB-27 (SPAdes) (version 2) | ecosystem: Environmental > Aquatic > Thermal springs > Hot (42-90C) > Microbial mats...
TCGGCGAAAGGGTGAGCTTTATTTCTCGCTTTGGCTTATCGCCAGGCACGCCGATTGCCTTCACCATCATAACAGTTCTGCCGGGCGACGATGGTCGCCCTCAGTATCGGATCCGCAGTACTGAGGAGCCATTCTTTCGGATTTCGCCGGAGTCCAACCTAACTGCTGCAGTCCAGTGCGAACCGGAGCACGAGGAGGCCAGGCAGATGTGGCGCGCGCGCTTTGCCAGAAAGCCGAAGCGATAGAATTACCCTCTATGCGAGCAAGCTTACACCTTGAAACGCCCCTAAATGCCCCCTAACACAGCCACAGTGGGCGACTCGAGCACATTCCGCTCTTTCCACGGATGCAACTGTATAGAGATGGCTGTTCGCGTCATGAGGGTATATAGTTTCTGCATCGACGGTAACTAAAACGGGCATCGTCGACTGCGAGCGACCATCAGGCTTCCGCCCCAACTTGGGAGGGAAGCTATGAGTAGCACCTCAAGTGTCTCAGCATTCGACTTCGACATTGCCCTCGGCGCCTTACGCCGGATCACACCATTGCCAGAAGACTTGTGCGATCTTCGTGTGCTGGCACGAGCGCTGCTCACCGATTTATGTCCCGAAAAGACGTATCCGGATGAACTCGTAGATGCGTTGGTTGATGCTGTAGTGGCCCATCGTGAACCTATTCGTCGGTGCGCCGCAGAGTAGCCAGGTGCTGGTCGACATGTGATTCCGCAACAGACAACAAAATATCCACGCCATCAAAGCTCGCGCGACCATGTAGCGCCGCGATCCGTTTTCTCAACAAACTGAGTTCGTGACGGATGGCTTCAGCGTCACTCAGGTGCTTGCTGGGGATGTTCATTAAATTGTACCTGTTGGGACGTGCAGCCCTGTTGCCGTGCGAAAAAATAGGCACCCATAGATCGCCGGCACCCATTCAACGGACAATTGCCCGCTCGATAGCTCAAGAGCCCAGACATAGTAAAGGTCCAAAGAAAAGGCCTGCCGGAAGGGCATTTCCAGCAGGCCTGATATGAGCATGGCCGGAGGGGACAAGGCCATGCTCGCAATTAGAACTCGAATGGTCTCAATAAGTTCCAAAGCCAGGAGTCCCGTACGCCGACTTCGGTGCTAAAGCCGCCTGACGGTTAGGGAGCAGGATGACAGATCAAGCCTTGCGTACCAGGGAGTGACAATACGCGATGCTCGCCAAGCACCGTAGAACAGTCGCTGACGATGATCAAATCCGATGGCGGCCGGAAAGCGAAGATGCCTTGATGGAACACCTATAGGCGATTGGCGTTGACGGGCGTCAATGCTTGACAATTCCTCTCCCGTTGGAAGGTGGAACAAATTGCTATCGTTCGATTGCGGAGGCTATTGCCCGGTTTATACGCTGATCGGGCTGGCCCAGTGCATGCAAAGCGGATGAGTTTACCAGCCTCTCTTCTTCTCGCTTTTCTGCCGGGGCGGTTCACTTCACTAGACCCGTCACGACGGCGGTAGGCTCCGACTTTGGATTTCATCATTTGGCCACTCTACAGGGCTCCGCACGCTCGGCAGCGGATTGGCAGCGGTGTAGCCGACAACGTCTTCTCCTAAGACCCTTTGTGCTATCGAATCTTTCACGATCGGCACACGCTTACAGCGTGGATCGTGAAAGGGTCGATGGAACGGGTGGGACCCTCGCGGATTGAATACGCAGAAGCCCAGCTAGTTATGGGAGCGTATGATGAATATCCCTACTCCTGATCCAAACAACCCTATGCCCACGCCGGACAATCCCCACCCTGAGCCCGCGCGTCCGCCTCCGGCCCCCGAAACTCCACCGCCTGAACCTCCCGGCGTTCCCCAGCCCTCTCCCGACCCAGTCCCCTCTCCTGGCGAAGAGCCGATCCAGATACCGCCAGGGTCGCCGCCGGAAGTGCCACCTGGGCCAGATTTCCCCAGACCGGCCGCCGTCAATGTGGAACCAGGCGTTTCGCAGGGACTGATCAGCGCAGCTATAGTGCTTGGATGCGTTGTCGCAACAGTTGCCTTGGCAACGGCACAGTCATCAAATGGCAGCGAAGAAGTGGTTCCGTCTGATCCATGTCAGGCAGAGCCCGCAGACCGCAGCCAAAATCAGACATCCGACAAATCTAAAGAGTTGCCGCGGCCTCAAAATAAGCTAGAGCACTGCGAAGGCGTGCTGACGCCGCCTGAGACTGGCGACCGGATCGAAGAACCTCCTCCAGATACCGGGACAACTCGCATTATTCGCCCTGACGACGTGCCGGTACAGCCTCCAAATTGAACCGACGCGTGAGAATGCTAGCAAATGCTGTGCACTGCGCAGACAGCCCCTGCGATAAGTTTTTGTTTCCGGGATGGATCGAATTGGCGGGGGGCAGCATTGTCATACAGAATGTTGCGACCACTCGCCTCGCTTTTTGGCGCAACGCAACTGGAATACGAGGCGCCCATGTTGGACCTCCCCGCTGAGAACACAACTGTACTCATCCATTACTACCGCGGTGAGATTGCGAGAATGTCGAGTTGGAGGGCGCGCTTAGATCAAACTAGCAATTGGGCAATTACGGTAACTGCCGCGATGCTTTCCGTGTCATTGTCCACGCCGACTGCTCACCACGGCGTGCTTCTATTCGCAATGCTGTTGATTGCCCTTCTCCTTTTGATTGAGGCACGCCGTTACCGATTTTTTGATGTCTATAGAGCGCGTGTCAGGCTTCTTGAGCGCTATTACTTTGCCCGGTTGTTTTCCGATGCTAGCCAAAGTCAGCCGCCGGGATGGCAGCTGGCCCTGGCAGAAAGCCTGAGGAAACCGACATTCAAGATAACGCAATTGCAAGCTGCAGCCCGTCGTCTCAGGCGCAATTACGGTTGGATGTTCTTGATCTTATTCCTCGCCTGGCTTCTGAAAATCTCGTCAGCCATGTTGCAACCAGCCGGCGCTGAGGTCGATGTTCAAGCCCCGTATCTCGACTTGATTGCAAGCGCTCAACTCGGCCCAGTGCCCGGTGCGGTAGTTATGGCTGCTGTCGGGTGCTTCCACCTTTTGCTTTTCTGGATCGGCTTGCAAAATCCGCATTATGATGAGTCAACCGAGGGCACAGTACATGTATGAATCGAATGCTCGCGGACGCAGTAGCGCTCGGACATCGTGTTGCAATTGCGGGGAGGCCGCCAGGTTCCCAGCGTCCCACCCCGTGTTGATTTGAGGTTCCAGCTGTGGAAGTGTCGGCGACGCTCCGCGCCCCGTAAGCTGCTAACCTCTCAACCAGCCTTATCCCTACGGCGTCTTGCTGAATTCAGGCAGCCTTAGCGCTAGATGATGTTTTGTTTATTGCTGTCACCGCCAAGTTTGTCAGCTTGTTGTTAGTGGCTTTTTCCTGGTCAAGAATTTCGCTGAGGAGCGTGTGGGCCTCGTCATGACCGAGATCTTTTGCCCATTCCCGAAGCGACCCGTACCTGGCGATCTCGTAGTGTTCGACAGCCTGGCACGCGGCAAGAAGACCGGCGTCGAGCGCCGTACCTGATGCCTCCTCTATCAGCCCGTCAGCCTCCTTGATGAGGCCTTCGATCGCATCACATTTTTCCCCTGATGCCGTCTTCCCGATGGATTTGAAGACCATCTCAAGTTTGGTGATCTGACCTTTAGTCTCTTCGAGGTGGTCCTGAGCTGCCTTCTTCAGCTTGGCGTCATTCGCCGCTTTTGCCACTTTTGGAAGCGCCTTAGTGATTGCATTTTCTGCAGAGTACATGTCCTGCAGGGTGTGCTCAAAAATTTCCGCCAGCGTTTTCATTTGGGAATTCTCCTGTCAGAATTGACAGGGAGAGAATGGGCGGGGCGCGATATGGTTCCTCACTGACACCACACAGACAACTTATGGTCTCTGCGGGCGGAACCGGTCCCCTTGCCACAGGTTCATGCCTATTCCAAATGGGATAGCAAGATGACCGAAGAGAACAATCGTGACGCTGGGGCTCGCGCTCCGACCCCCGACCCAATGAACTTTATTTGCGTGATGGCAGTCACTGAGGAGTTAGCTCGCGAACAGGCTTCCCAGCAGTCAGGCTACTCGCCTATAACAATCGGCAGGTTGTCCCTGGTTGTCGACGAGGGCGATAACAGCCGCCAAAATGCTTACATCTTCGAAACAATCCACGACGTGACTAAACATCCGCGCTACGCCAAAGCTAGGCTTTCCGAGGCCTTCGACCTGTCGGAAAAAGGGCAAAACGACGGACCGGTTCTTCAATTCGGGCGCGACGTCACTGTCGGCGGATAGGGCCCCGGCACTGATGGCCATTTCCGCCCCCCTTGGCCTAACGTGAGCGTCTGCTAAATCGGAACTCAAAAGCTGCCCGCGTCGACTTTATGAACCGTGCACGGAACGCTTTCGATCCACGCAGGTTATTACGCGTCAACTTAGGAGATATTAGAATGATTTTCCGAAGCGCACTTGCCGTAACAATCGTTCTCGCGGGTACCGCATTAGCGGCCGCCCAGACTGTTGTCGTGACACCCGAAGAACAGGTAGTCGTTCGGGAATATGTGAAGGCTAATCCGGTGGTCGTTGAACGTCCATCCAACTTTGAACTGGTCCTAGGTGCGATCATTCCTGACATTTTGAAACCAGGCGCACTTGCCGACAATAAGTATCAGTATGTCGTGATGGACGGCCGCACAGTCCTTATCGACCCACAGACCCGCAAGGTCGTTTACATCATGGACTGACGAGAAGGCCCTGATGCAAGAACTGCATCAGGGCCCTTTCGCTAGGTTGGCACTTTCTGCGCGTCCCCATCCTTGGCTTGGCGATCTCGGTGCGCGTGAGATATCCGTTCGCTTCCGAGATGGTTGCAAACGCCGGTTGGGTCAGTACTCTGACTTGAATGGCTAGATCTCTATTTATTATCACCGGCGCAATGGCTGCCGGTAAAACCACTGTCGCCAAAGCGCTGGTGAACCGGTTCCCCCGCTCGGCACTCGTTGGGGGCGATATTTTCCGTCGCATGATCGTGAATGGCGCCGCTGTGATGGGGCCGACACTCGACGCGGAAGCTCGGGCGCAATTGACCCTCCGGCAGGAGATTGCTGCAGATGCCGTGCGGCGCTATTTCGATGCCGGTTTCACCGTGGTCTATCAGGACATTCTAATCGGACAGGACCTCGTCGCCACTGTGGAGCGGCTTGGTGATCTTGATCCGAGAGTGGTCGTCCTAGCTCCCTCCGCGGAGGTGTTGGCTCAACGCGATAGAGATCGGCCAAAGACCGGCTATTCCGATGGATTTCCTCCCTCCGTCCTTGCCGCCGCCCTTGTCCGCGAGACGCCTCGCCTCGGACGGTGGATCGATTCTTCCACCATGAGTGTAGACCAAGTGATAGACACCATACTGAGTGATTAAGGCTCTTGCCTGCGTTCCCGCCGTTCCACGGAACCGGCAAGAAGTGGCTCGAGCCCGCTGAATTCCGCTGAAGGAACCTTACACGATGCCGGTTGTTGTCTGGGATAGCATAAGGAGCCAGCGATGCCTTACAATCCTGAAATCTCAGCTCGCAAGCCAGCGAGAAACTACCGGGACCCAAATGAAAAGGTCTCTCAAAAGGCCGCGGAAAACAGAAGGCCTGCCGACAAGTACGGAAACACTGAGCCTGCTGGGGAGACAAACGAAAGGACGCGACACTCGGACGGTCAAAATCCGCCTATCCCCGGACCGCCAGATTTGGAGACGCCTGGTGGCAGCGAGCAACCTGGCTATCGAATGAAGCGGGCACGCTTTTGGCAATCGTGACCACCCTAGCTTTGTAGCCACTGTGGCCGGTGATTTTCCGCGTTGGTAGTACGGCGTGCCAGGGAAGCGTTATTCGAACGGCCACGAGCAGTGGCTAAGTATGGAGGCGCCTCCAATGATCAGAGCCATCAAGATTTGCACAGCAGCATTCTGCACGCTTGCCCAATTGGGTGCTCTTCGCTAGAGCGACCATTCCAGTAGAGCAAGGATACCGTACTCCCCCAGCCAAATGCGACCCTTGTTCCTCAATCAACGTCGCCCGGCAAAGCAATGGGCGGCAGGGACCATGCCCACGGCAGCACCGGGACTAAAGGTCAACGAATTCGCCGGTGGCCTGGACCATCCCCGCCGGCTTCATGTCTTGCCGAACGGGGACGTCCTTGTTGTCGAGAGTAACGCTCCACCGAAAAAGCAGGGCGGCTTCAGTCTGCGGGCGTTGGTTCAAGGTGCCCGATGAGAACGGCGGGAGCGTCTAGCAAAAGCGCCAACCGTATCAGTCTTCTGCGTGATGCGGACGGAGACGGAATAGCCGAGTTGCGGACCACCTCCTAATCTTGGCAAGAAAGTCTGGCGCTTAGTTCCCAATGCTGCCTCGTGTCAAAGGAAGTGATGTGCGCAATTGATACTGAACTGGCCAGAGCGGCTGCATGCACACAGTTCCGCGGCCGATGTAAAATCACGCAAATTCGATCTCAGGGAACCAGAATTGCCTATGTGGCGTTCCATGATCGGAGCGTTGCTCCGTGTCCCCACACGCCCCGGCGCTCCAGCATGGGGCCTGCCGCGATCCCCTCCCGGCAGGCCTTCGGAGAAGAGCGGGAAGGAATCCGCAAATGTTAAATCCTAGTGTTGTGACAGCCATGATCCTGGCTCTTACCGCTTTGCCTTCTGCAGCGGAGGAGTATTCCCCGACGGAGCAAACGAGGGAGTCTGCGGGTCCCCAGTTGGGACCTGATCAGACTTACAGCGATGTCGTAATTGTTGAGTTCGAAACCCTCTCGGGCCCCACCAAGCTAGACGTAGAAGAAGTCATCAAGGAGACGGACGCTGATGGTCTGCGCGAACTCCAAAGCACCATTGGCCAGTCGCGCCAAGCGATCTTGCTGCTTGCATCGGTTGGAATGAACCCTACGCAAGTTGTGGCCGCTGGGGTAACACCTGACGGTGTTTTGACATTGGTCGTGCAACAAACTGCCTAAATTACCACGTGAAGGGCTGCCAGCCGGCCTCACGCTGCGGTCGTAGCCGCACGAAATGGCTTGTGACTTCCATCCGTAAGTAACTCCAGCAGACGAGCCTCATTGGTAATGCCTGTGCCATAAAGGCAAACCAATGCTGCAGCCCGTCGTTCCTTTTCTGCCTTCGTGGCTGACGGCGGCAGGCATTTTACCAGCACACGCGCCATCAAATCCAGATCGTGGGGATTGTAACAACATTCACCTAGGGGCATTGGCTACCTCCTGATGTCTGCGAGCACAATTTGGGTGATGATTACGCGGTCTAGCCCGGCCGTCGAGTCACCGATGGTTGCAGCCTGACGTGGTTCTGGGAATGGTTGCACAGGGTTCGCCCTGCATCCTTCCTTCCCGTCAGCGCACGCTTTGGCGGTTATTCCCAGCAAAGATCTATATGGCTTGCGGAATGATAGTTTGAAATTGGAGCTGTCGGACGCTGCCGTCCTGTTGAACTAAGTTCCGACAACCTTCGGCTGTTCCTGGCCTCGCAATATCTCTCATTGGCAAAACTCCCGAGAGATAGCCCTCAGCTGTGATGAGTAGCCTTTCCGAAGTCTCGTCTACCTCGTCTGCGGGCATTTCATTAACTCGGTCATCTGTTTCGCCGTTACCAGCCCCGTCCAGTTGCCCGACGGGCCTTTTCATGCTGCCGACAACCGGGGCCGATTGTCTAGTCACCAAGCCGCGTGGAACCAAACGCGCAAGAAACCGTTCAAACCCTAGTAAAATCAGGAGGTCCTAATGGACCGAAGCGTGCATGAAGCGCGGTGGATACTTGCGCCGATGTTCGGAATTTTTGTCGCCATTTTCACGGTTGGCGTCATTTTTACTTAAAACGGAGGAACCAAGCTATGGCCGATGGACCCACTGTAGTTAATTCTGGAGGAAGCGGCGGAGCAGGATGGGCGGTAGCTATCATCGTCATCATCGCCGCAGTGGTCGCATTTTTCGTTTTCACCCAAGGCGACTGGGGTGGAAGTCGAAATATCGACGTAGATGTGAATGCCCCCGCCAGCTCATCGGCACCGACACCCTCAGCTCCAGAAGCGCCCGCCGCTCCAGCGACCCCTGCAGCACCCGCGGCGCCGACAACCAGTTCACCGGAACCCGCCGCGCCAGCTGAACCGGCACCCGCTCCGGCAGCGCCCGCGACACCTGCTCCGGCAGCGCCAGCCGCGCCGGCTCAGTGAATTATCTGCGGAGATTCCGTCACTCCGCTGATGAAAAGACCCGTCGGATTTTCCGGCGGGTCTTTTTTTAAGCGAGGCGGGCGCAGGCGGACCAAACTGCTGCTGCAAGGCGCTATCGGTTAGGTCCCATCCCAGATCAAAAGGGTTTTAGCAAAATACCACGCTGACCCCGCTTTGCGCGGTGTCACCCGTCCGACAAGCAGGCTCTCGGGAGGAGGCGAGCGCCGGCGTATAGGCAGCGAGCTTCCCGAAACGTGGATTTGCGTTGGATGACCGTTAGATGGGCGAACAGCGGCCGGGGCGTAGCTCCTCCACGATCAGCCAAAGAACTGCGGCGCCATTATGACGTCAAGTGTGCTGCGCGAAGGTCCGTAGCTCGTGATAATTGTGGCAGCCTCTGGGGTCGTCAGACGACATGTTGGAACCTTCAAAACAACGTTAGAGGAATCTGAATGCCTTTGGCGAGGAAACCGATCCATGGCTCTTGTTGCGCTACCCCATGCGTTGCATTCTCCGATGCAATCGCACAATGGGGGCTATGCGAGTAGACCTAGATGATGCTCGAGGTAATGCAGTGGACTCGAAGCCTCAGCGCGAGGTTCTCGCTCTTTGGCCACTCTGGCGGTATTCCGCTGGACCTGACCGCTACGCCAACCCCCCGACAAACCCGCTGGTGTCGCCTTTACGCGGCATCGCCAGACGTACCGTCCCTCGGCATCCGCGCGCCTTGCAGATTTCATTGCGTTCGACCTCGTCGAGGTATTCGAATTCGCGTTCCACTGAGGTGCAGATCATTGCCTTTGTAAGATAGTTGACATGCCCGCAGATCTTGCAGGTGATCTCTAGGCGCTGCCCATCGTCAAGATCGCGGACCTGGATGTTGTGTTTCCAGCTGCTCACCAGAAATCCTCCGCCGCCGGAATACGTGTGTACGAGATTTTTCCGCCTACATGGCCGCCGGCGGGTGGCTTCCACATCCCAAGCGATGTCACGGTTTTCCCGTAACGGGTATTTAAGCCGTCGATTGCATTGGAGACCCTCTCCCATCTCTGGCGGACCCGGTCGTCATTAAGCAGAAAATCGAGCTGTCGCTCGGCAGCGCGGCTCAGATCGTAGAGGGTGACACCGACCCGGAAAACAGTGACGCCGCGCGGGTATTCGGCACGGACCCGCTTCCAGAGTTCGTCCAGCGCGGCAAGCACGGCCTGATCGTCGTGAACGATCGGCAGCTGCATCTTTGCTGACCAGTTTCGATCCCTGACCGCCAGCGAGAGCCATAGACCGCTGCAGTAAAAATCGTCGCGACGGAGACGCCGAGCAGCCTTTGTCAGCAAGAGCCGGCATATTTCGAAGGCACCGGCAAGCGAGCGGCTTTCCGGCGGCAACACGCGGCCGTGGCCGAACATGCCGCGCGACGACAGTGGCGCTTGCACGTCGTAGCCGTGGAGCGCGTACCACAGCCGTTCCCCGGTGACGTTATTCCAAAGCCTGCGCATGTGCTTAGGCTCAAGGCGATACAGGTCCGCAGTGGTGCAGATGCCGGAGCGGATCAGCCGCTGCTCCATGTTCTCGCCAATGCCGGGGACGTCGGAGAGCCTAAGGTTCATCAGAGGCGCAGGCAAGTCTTCCGGTCGCCAGATCATGATGCCGTTACCATAAGTTGCCCCTGCCCGCTTACCTTCCTTGCACGCCATTTTGGCAAGCTGCCGGTTCGCGGCGAAGCCAACCGATGATGTGATGACGGTGCCGACATTGTTTGCCAGGGTAGCCTTGAGTCTGGCGGCCAATTGCTGAGGAGCGCGGCGACCCTCGCCG
>Ga0209902_101584_pt1 | contig 10029 bp, 8 predicted proteins | sample FECB27metaG_FD_188304 | JGI IMG/M metagenome (GOLD analysis project Ga0209902, IMG submission 188304) | Cyanobacterial communities from the Joint Genome Institute, California, USA - FECB-27 (SPAdes) (version 2) | ecosystem: Environmental > Aquatic > Thermal springs > Hot (42-90C) > Microbial mats ...
GACAATGTTGTGGCAAGATAATTCGATCGGCAGCCCGGGCTGTTCGGCGGCGTTCGAAGCACCTATCTTGGCACTTTCCCACCAAGCGGCCATCCGCCGCGCAAGCAAGGATCGACAAGGCGCATGGCAGCAGAGACAGCGGGTGTCGATCTGATTCCAGTGGTGGCGTTGCTGGCGGCGGGCGTCGTTGCCGTCCCCATCTTCAAGCGCCTCGGTCTCGGCTCCATCCTCGGCTATCTCAGCGCGGGCGTGGTGATCGGCCCGTTCGGCATCGGCATCTTCACCGAATCGTCGACCATCCTGCATGTCGCCGAGCTCGGCGTGGTGATGTTCCTGTTCATCATCGGCCTCGAGATGCAGCCGTCGCGGCTCTGGGGCCTGCGGCGCGAAATCTTCGGCCTGGGTGCACTCCAGGTCGGCGTCTGCGCGCTGTTGCTGACCTTGGTCGGCCTCGCGGGCGGCTTTCTGGTTTCCCAATCCTTCGTCGCCGGCGCCGGCTTCGTGCTGACCTCAACCGCAATCGTCATGCAACTACTCGACGAACGCGGCGAGATGTCGACGCCCAAGGGCCAGCGCATGGTCTCGATCCTGCTGCTCGAAGACCTCGCCATCGTGCCCTTGCTGGCGCTGGTGGCGTTCCTGGCTCCTGTCGCCGCCACCGATACCGGCACGGGCTGGGCCGGACGACTGACCGATATCGGCATCGGCATTGCATCGATCACCGGCCTGGTCATCGCCGGCCGCTATCTGCTCAATCCGCTGTTCCGCGTGCTTGCCGATTCACGCGCCCGCGAAGTCATGACCGCGGCTGCCTTGCTTGTCGTCCTTGGCGCGGCGCTCGCAATGCAGCTCGGCGGCCTCTCGATGGCAATGGGCGCATTCCTGGCCGGTGTGCTGCTGTCCGAATCGACCTTCCGCCATCAACTCGAAGCCGACGTCGAACCGTTCCGCGGCATCCTGCTCGGCATGTTCTTCATTGCGGTCGGCATGTCGCTCGACCTGACTGTCGTGCTCGCCAACTGGCAGATGATCGCCTTCTATGTCGTCGTCTACATGCTGATGAAAGGCATCGGCATCTATGCCGTTGCCCGCTTCCTGAAGTCGGGGCATCGCGAGGCGTTGGAGCGCGCGGTGATCATGGCGCAAGGCGGCGAATTCGCCTTCGTGCTCTACTCCTCGGCGCTGGCCGTCGGCATCATCGACGGCGAGGCCAACGCGATCCTGACCGCCATCATCATCATCTCGATGGTGCTGACACCGTTGGCGATCATGGTGCTGCGCCGGTTCACGCCACAGGTCGAACAGTCGCTTGAAGACGTTGATGTCGCAGCGGAACTCAGCGGCACGGTGCTGGTCATCGGCTTCGGCCGCTTCGGACAGATCGCCAGCCAGCCATTGCTGCTGCGCGGTGTCGACGTGTCGATCATCGACAACGACGTCGAGATGATCCAGGCGGCGGCCGATTTCGGCTTCAAGATCTATTATGGCGACGGCACCCGGCTCGATATCCTGCATGCGGCAGGTGCGGGGCGGGCACGCGCCGTGCTGATCTGCGTCGACAAGGAAGACGTTGCCGTTCGTATCGCCCAGAATCTCGCCGCCGAGTTTCCGCTGGTGCCGGTCCTGGCGCGTGCTTATGACCGCGGCACCGCGATGAAGCTCATTCGCGCCGGCGTCGACTATCAGCTGCGCGAGACGTTCGAATCGGCGATCGTCTTTGGTGGCGCCACGCTTGAGAAGCTCGGCGAGGATCCGGATGACGTCGCCGAGGTGATCGAGGAAGTCCGCCGCCGCGATGCCGCGCGGCTGGAAATGCAATTCGCCGGCGACATCCGCGCTGGCGGTGACTACCTGCAAGGCAACATCGCCGGGCCGGTGCCAACACCGCTGACACCGCCGCGCCGTACCGCCAAGGCCCTCAACGAGGAGGCGGCCGACGCCATCGCCAAGAAGGTCGTGCCTGGCGAATGATGGATTTGCCGTCGCGCGTCGAAGACATGGGCGCGACGTCCTAATGAAACCAAAGAGGAGCCAACGATGATCGACAGGCAGCGTGCAACCGAAGTCGCAGCCTTCTGGCGCGAAGCCGGACCCGAGAGCTGGTTCCGCAAGGACGAGATGTTCGACGACCGCTTCCGCAGCAGCTTCAGCGACCTGCATATGGCCGCCGCCAAGCGCCAGTGCGACCACTGGGCGAACGATGCCGAGGGCGCGCTGGCGCTGATGATCCTGCTCGACCAGTTTCCGCGCAATTGCTTCCGCGGCAGCGGCCACATGTATGCCACCGATCCGCTCGCTCGGCATTTCGCACGCCAGGCTGTGGCCGACGGCCACGACATGGCGACGGAAGGTCCGATCAGGGTTTTCTTCTATCTGCCTTTTTCGCATTCCGAGACGCTGGCCGACCACGACATCCCGCTCGAACGCTCGACAGCGCTTGGCGGCGACTATCTCAAGCACGCCATCGGCCATCGCGACATCGTCGCCCGCTTCGGCCGCTTCCCTCACCGCAATTTCATCCTCGGCCGCGAATCGACCGAACAGGAACTGGCGTTTCTCGAAGCCGGCGGCTTTTCGGGCTAGCGCGGCCTTCGAGGTAGCCTGACCTCAGAGCTCGAGGCGCACAAGCGGCCGGCCCGGTTTGCGCTCGATCACGCGCGTGAACCCTGCCTTTTCAAACACCCGCGTCGAGCCGACGAACAGGCTGACCGGGTGTTTTCCATTCGATTGGTCGATCGGGCAGGCTTCGAGCACGCGGGCACCAGACTGGCGCGCGAATGCAATTCCTGCCTCGACAAGCCGGTGCGTTACGCCTTTGCCCCGCGCCTTGCCGCGGATGAAGAAGCAGGAGATCGCCCAGACGGCTGGATCGCCGGCCTCCTGTGGCGCAAGCGGCGCCGAGCCCCTGCCCTTGTTGTTGAATTCGGGCACGTCAGCGCGCGGGCCGATCTGCATCCAGCCGACCGCCTCGCCATCCGAGAAGGCAAGCAGGCCAGGCGGCGGACCGGCAGCGATTCGCGCCTTGATGTGATCCTTGTTGCTCTCACGATTGCTGTCCCGCCGGATCGCCGGCGGCAGCCTGAAATAGGTGCACCAGCAGCCGTAGCAGGCGCCCTGCTTGCCAAACAAATCCTCGAAATGCGGCCACAGATCCGGCGTCAGCGGCGAAATGGCATCAGTCATGGCATGGCTCCACAGCGCAGCCTTGTCCCGACGGGGCAGCTGACATAAAATCGCGCCTGTTCTCTTTATGTTCGCAGCGAAGGCGATGCCTGTCAACGATCCCAGCCACGGTTTTTGCCGCGACTGCCTTGCCCTTCAGCGCGGGTCGGGACCGCGTTGCCATGCCTGCGGCAGCCCTCGCCTGCTGCGCCATCCCGAGCTCTACAAGCTGCATCTCGCCCATATCGACTGCGATGCCTTCTATGCGGCAGTGGAAAAGCGCGACAATCCCGATCTGAAGGACAAGCCGGTCATCATCGGCGGCGGCAAGCGTGGCGTGGTTTCGACGGCCTGCTACATCGCCCGCATCCACGGCGTGCGCTCGGCTATGCCGATGTTCAAGGCGCTGGAGGCCTGTCCCGAAGCGGTCGTGATCAGCCCCGACATGGAAAAATATGTCCGCGTCGGGCGTGAGGTGCGCTCGATGATGCAGGCGCTGACGCCGCTGGTCGAACCGCTGTCGATCGACGAGGCTTTTCTCGACCTCGATGGCACAGAGCGCCTGCATGGCCTGCCGCCGGCGCTGGTGCTCGCGCGATTTGCCGCCACCGTCGAAAAAGAGATCGGCATTACCGTCTCAGCCGGGCTGTCCTACTGCAAGTTCCTCGCCAAGGTCGCCTCGGACCTGCGCAAGCCGCGTGGCTTCGCCGTCATCGGCGAGGCCGAGGCGCTTGCCTTCCTGGCACCGCAGCCGGTGACGATGATCTGGGGCGTCGGCAAGGCCTTTGCCGCAACGCTGGAGAGCGACGGAATCCGCAGCATCGGCCAGCTGCAGCGCATGGACCGCGGCGATCTGATGCGGCGCTACGGCACGATGGGCAGCCGGCTCTACCACCTGTCGCGCGGCCAGGACGACCGTCAAGTTTCGCCCGACCAGGAAGCCAAGAGCGTGTCGGCGGAAACGACCTTCGACACCGACCTCGCCTCGTCGGCGGAGCTGGTGCCCGTGCTGCGGGCGCTGTCGGAAAAGGTCTCGGCGCGGCTGAAGAAGGCAAACATCGCCGGGCGCACCGTCGTGCTCAAGCTCAAGACCCAGGACTTCAAGCTCAGGACACGCAACCGCCAGCTCACCGACCCGACCCGGCTTGCCGACCGCATCTTCCAGACCGGCATGCAGCTTTTGTCGAAGGAAACCGACGGCACCAAGTACCGCCTGCTCGGCATCGGCGTCAGCGACCTGTCCGACGACGAACGGGCCGATCCGCCCGATCTCGTCGATCTCCAGTCGCGCAAGCGCGCGCTGGCCGAAGGGGCCATCGACGCGCTGCGCGGCAAGTTCGGCAAGAACGCCGTCGAGACCGGCTACACCTTCGGCAAAGGCCGCAACGCGCATCCGCCCGAGGCGCTGGACGATTGAAGCTCGGCATTCGTCCGGCGGTTGCGGCTACTGAAGCAGCGTTACCTCGCTACCAGGCGAATGTCAGTCCGGCCCGGCTGCCGACAGTCCCGTGCCGCGCACCGACGCCGATGCCGCCATGAAGGTGCAGATTGTCATTGAGGCGCATCGCAGCAGTTCCGGCAAAGCCGTTCTCACCCTCGAAATTGCCCCAGTTGATCGACATTGCGAAATCCTTGTCTGAAGGCAGCGAGCCGCCCACCATCGCCAAGGCAATGGCGCTGCCCTCATAGGCCTTGCCAATGCTGCCGGAGAAGCTGCCCTCGAGCGCGCTGACGCGGCCATCGAGCGAAGCGATGGAGTCCGGCCCGAAGCTCGATGTTGCCAGGTTGCCGCCCGCGTCCGACGTCAGGAAACGCGTCGGGCCTGCCTGGGCAGCGATGCTGGCGGCTGAGCCGACACCCGTCATGGTGTAGGTGTTCGAGCCGCTGCCGATGCTGACCTGGTTCGCACGCGTCGTTGCCGCTCCGCTACCGAGTGCCATCGCGTTGTCGTGCGTGGCGACGGCACCGGTGCCAAGCGCCAACGCGTTGATGCCATCCGCCCTGCTGTCGTTGCCCAAAGCTGTGCTGCGCTCCCCGTTTGCCTTGGCCCCGGCGCCAAAGGCTGAACTCGCAAAGCCCGTTGCCCGGGTTCCTGTGCCGTAGGCCGAACTGGCGAAACCCGTCGCCTTGCTTTCGGCGCCAGTTGCCGAACTGGCATAACCGTTGGCCTCGGCGAGATAGCCCGCCGCCATGCCGAAATCGCCATCCGCCTTACTGTCATTGCCGAAGGCGGAGCTACGGAGCCCGTTTGCCTTGGCGCCGGCGCCATATGCCGAATTGGCAAAGCCGGCAGCCAAGCTGTCGACGCCGCCCGCCGAGCTGGCGAAGCCGCTGGCCGTGCTGTACGAACCGCTGGCGGTGCTGAACTCGCCGCTGGCGGTGCTGAAGCGCCCGAATGCCGAGGCGCTTGCCTGTGTCGCCCTGGCGTCCGTGCCGAGAGCCGTGGTGGCAAGGCCGCTGGCCTCGGCTTTGTTTCCGATAGCAGTGCTGAAATCTCGGGACGCCTTGGCTTCGGTACCTATCGCAATTGTGTCTGAAATTGCCAGTTGCCCTGTCCCCGTGCCGGATCCGGCGCGCGCTCCCATGGCGACATTGCGAATGCCGGTAACGAAACTCCCGGCGCTAGCTCCGAAAGCTGCGTTTGAAGCGCCTTCGACGGCTTGGCCGGCGCCGACGCCGCTCGCAATGTTGAAACTGCCCGATACGTTGCGACCGGCATCATTGCCGAACGCCGAGTTGAAATTTCCGTTCACCAGCCTGCCAGCCCTGACGCCGACAGCAGCGTTGTATGAGCCGTCCACTTGGTATCCGGCATCGGCGCCCAGAGCGGTGTTGCCGGAGTTTGCCGCGCCCGCCAATCCTCCGGCGTCTTCGCCGACCGCTGTCGACAGGAAACCTGTTGCTGTCGCACCAGTGCCGCAAGCCACCGCCCCCGCGCCCGTAGCGGTGGCTCCGTCAGCTCCGCCGGGCGTCGTACTGCCGCAGACGAACTGCGCCGCGGCAGGCGCCATCAGGCTCCAGCCTGCAACGCAGGCACCCGCAAGCAGGTACCCGATCCGACACTTCTTGCGCTTCAACTCACTCGAAAACAAATGCCCCCGACTTGCTGTTGCCATGCTGATCTTCCCCAGGATGCGCACAGATGGGGCAAATCAAACACAAGTCAGGGAAACGCGCATCCGGCATGCCGGATGAAATCCGCTTTGTGGACGATTCAGCGCGTGCCCGAGCTAAGCATTTTTGGTGCTCGCTGGCTTTCACCGGCGCCATTGCCGGCGCCGAAGGGGAAATGCTCCTGCGGTTATCCCTACGGCACACGTTCAGGCAGGCTCGCCTTCGATGATGCTGATGCGCGGGCCGGCGTCGATCACCTTGGTCAGCCGGAAGCCGGACGCCGCAAACAGCGCCGCGAACTCGTCCCTGGTCCTCTCCTGCCCGCCGGGTACCGCCAGCATGTTGAGGTCGGCGAATTTGGCGCGCGCGCCCTCGTTAGGCGGCGCGAGCACAGCTTCGAGCACGACAAGCGTTCCATCCGTCCGGATCGCCCGGCGACAGCTTTTCAGCACCGCGATCGAGCGTTCGTCGTCCCAGTCGTGAAGAATCCATTTCATCACATGGGCGTCGGCGCCCTCGGGCACTGCGGCGAAAAAGTCACCGCCGACGACCTCGCAACGATCTGCAACCGACGCCGCCTTGAGAACGGCGGCGGCGCCCTCGACCACCAGCGGCTGGTCGAACAGGATGCCACGCTGCGAAGGATTGCGGGCAAGGATCGCCGCCAGCAGCGCACCCTGGCCGCCGCCGACATCCATGACGACGTCGAAGCGGCTGAAGTCGTATGCCGCAAGCACCGCCGCGGCGACGGCCGGCACGAAGGACGACATTGCCCGGTCGAAAATGAGCGACTCCTCGGGATGGTCGATGCGATACTGCCAGACACCGGTGCCATGGGCACGAGTGAACGCATTCTCGCCGGTGCGCACGCTGTGCAGCAGTTCGCCCCAGGCATCGCGGTAGTAGGCGCGGCCGACCATGCGTGCCCAGGGCGCGACGGAATGCTCGGCATCCGAGCGCAGCCCGGATCCGAGAACTGTAAGCGAGAACTGCCTGGCGGCACCCTCATGCAGCACACCGACCGAGGCGAGCGCGCGCAACAGCCGGTAGAGCGCCTGCGGATGCGATCCGGTCACGGCGGCGAGATCATCGCTGGAGCGCGGCCCATTTTTCAACTCATCGGCAATGCCAAGTGTTGCGGCGACACAGATCGCCTGGGACACCTGGTACCCATTCACCATCTGCATGAGGTCTGCTGCGGCGGCCTTCTCGTCCATGGCGGCGCCCTCTCACTGGCCGAGGCAAAATACCAGCAGTGATGGACTGCTGCAACGAAGCACAAATTTGGGCACGGCAAGAAAACTTGGGCCGGTTTGTCGATCCTGCTCCCTTCTGCTCGTCGTGTTGGCAGACTAGGCTCAGACAATGGTGTCCGGCCTCACTATGCGGGAGCAAACCGATGCGTTTCATGTTCGTGGTCAAAGCCAGCAAGGACTCCGAAGCCGGCGTCATGCCGCCGGCGGAAATGATCTCAGCCATGGCCGACTATCACGGAGAACTGGCCAAGGCTGGCGTGCTGCTTGACGGCAGCGGCCTGCAGCCGAGCTCCAAGGGTTGGCGCATCACCTGGTCGGACGGCAAGAAGACCGTCACCGACGGTCCCTTCGCCGAGACCAAGGAACTGATCGCCGGCTACACCATCATCCAGGTGAAGACGCGCGAGGAAGCGATGGAATGGGCCAACCGGTTCCCCAACCCGCAGATCGAGAACGGCCAGATCGAGGTGCGTCAGATGTTCGATCTCGAGGATTTCGAGCCCAGCGAAGGCATCGAACGCTTCCGCGAAATGGGCATCGCCCAAGACAGGAAATAGATGGCCGCGAACGATAGCCATCCGCATCCAACGATGCCGACCGACATTGCCTGTGATGACAGCGTCGCGAGAAGCCGCGCGACGCACAGGGCCATCGAGACCGTGTTCCGCATGGAGCGGGCGCGGATCGTGGCGGCATTAACCCGCTTCACCCGCAGCGTCGACCTGGCGGAAGAATTCGCCCAGGATGCCCTCATCGCGGCACTGCGCAGCTGGCCTGTTTCAGGCATTCCAGACAAACCGGGCGCCTGGCTGATCGCTTCGGCCAGGCGCCGTGCCATCGACAATTTTCGTCGTGCCAGGATGGCAAATGGCAAGCTCGCCCTGCTGGGTGTCGATGCCGAAGTCGAGGTCATGGCCGAGCCCGATGACGGGATGGGCGACGACATGCTCGGACTGATGTTCGTCTCCTGTCATCCGGTACTTTCGGGTGACGCACGGGCGGCACTCACCTTGCGGCTGGTTGGCGGCCTGACCACCGAAGAAATTGCCCGAGCCTATCTGGTTTCCGAAGCCGCGATGGCGCAGCGCATCGTGCGGGCCAAACGCACACTTTCGGACGCGGGCGTGCCGTTCGAGGTGCCTTCGGGTCCGGACCGCACCGAGCGGTTGAGCTCGGTTCTCGAAGTGCTCTATCTCGTCTTCAACGAGGGCTACTCGGCCACCCGTGGCGACGACTGGATGCGGCCGCAACTGTGCCAGGAGGCGATGCGGCTTGGGCGCATGCTCGCGCTGCTTGCACCCGAAGACGCCGAAGTCCACGGACTGGTCGCGCTGATGGAAATCCAGGCATCGCGCTTGCCAGCCCGCACTGATGCCGACGGCAAGCCGATCCTGTTACTCGACCAGATCAGGTCCCGCTGGGATCATCTGCTGATCAATCGCGGCCTTGCAGCGCTTGCCAAGGCCGAAGCCCTGCCCCAACAAGGCCCGTACACGCTCCAGGCTGCTATCGCTGCCTGCCACGCCCGGGCTCACACGGCCGAAGAGACCGACTGGCCACGCATTACGGTACTCTACGCGGCACTCGCAGCGCTCGCGCCCTCGCCCGTGGTTGAGCTGAACCGCGCCATGGCGTTGTCCATGGCCTTCGGTCCGGCAACCGGTCTGGAGCTCGCCGACCAGCTGATGCAGGAGCCGGCGTTGCGCAACTATCACCTGCTGCCGAGCGTGCGCGCTGACCTGCTGATGAAGCTTGGCCGTATTGGCGAAGCGCTCTCAGAGTTCGAACGGGCAGCGGCGCTGACCCAGAACGAGCGCGAGCGGGCCATGCTCTTGGAGCGGGCGCAGGCCTGCCGGAACGAGCTGGCGGGCAAGAAGAAGTGACCGACCCCGAAGACAATCTGTCCGGTTAAACCAGCTCGACCTCAACCACGCCCGGCACAGCCCGCATGGCCGACGCGATCGATGGCGTGATGCGGTAGCGTTCGCGCAGCTCGATTTCGATCTCGCCCTCGGCCTCGCCCTTGAGCACGATGAAGCTGACCTCGCCTTCGCCGCGCACCGTCAGCTGGTTGGACAGCATGTTGAGCGGGGCGGCGTCGCGCACGAAAATGCGCAAAGTCTTCTGCACACGGCTCGCTTCGTCCTCCAGCGACTGCACCGTCTGGATGCGCAGGTTGACGCCTTCCGGACGGTCCTCGGCGGCGACGGTAACGACCACAGATTTGCCGGGCTCGCACAGGTCGCGGTACTGCGCCAGCGTCTCCGAGAACATCACCGCTTCATACTGGCCCGAGACATCAGAGAACTGGACGATGCCCATCTTGTTGCCGGTCTTGGTCTTGCGCTCCTGCTTGGTGGTGACGGTACCGGCAAGACGGCCGGCTGTCGCACCGCGCTTCACGGCGGCGGCAAAGTCGGCCCAGTTCTGGACACGCATCTTTTCGAGCGCAGCCTTGTACTCGTCGAGCGGATGCGCCGAGAGATAGAAGCCGACG